>OGCQ01000097.1_pt1 | contig 167180 bp, 121 predicted proteins | sample 1570161 | NCBI WGS metagenome assembly OGCQ01 (sample SAMEA4384402, study PRJEB24528) | human gut metagenome
GCGGGGCGATTACGGTACGTTCTACGACTTTGCAGAACCCAACAATCCGTTCTGATATACTCGGCGGAATTCGTTTTTATTCGTCCCTGCCGTCGAAGAAATAGGTGGCGTAGTTATAGCCCGAGGCATCGTAACATTTGCGGAAGGAGCTCATGCGGCGTTTGAAATCCGCGAAGTCCTTGCGGTCGTAGGACCAGCCCACCTCGGCGATGGCCGCCAGGCGCGGCAGCAGCATGTGTTTCAGGTGTGTGGACGTGAAGATATATTCCGTCCAGAGGTTCGCCTGAACGCCGAGTATGCAGGGCCGTTCCTCCGGTGCAAGTCCGTCGTAAGGGTCGAGCGCATAGGATTTGCTGACCGGGACGAATCCGCCGATGCCCAGCGGCTCCTTCATCGGGTCTTTCGTCTGGTAGTAGTCCAGGTAGCAGAAATCGTTCGGCGCCATGATGACCCGGTTGCCGGCTTTGGCGGCGGCGATACCGCCCTTCGATCCGCGCCACGACATGACGGTAGCCGTCGGCGAAACCCCGCCTTCGAGGATTTCGTCCCAGCCGATGATCTTGCGGCCGTGTTCGCCGAGCCATTTCTCCATGCGGCGCACGGTGTAGCTCTGGAGTTCGAATTCGTCTTTCAGGCCCTCGTCCCTGATGCGCTGCTGGCACTTCGGGCAGGTTTTCCAACTCTCCTTCGGACACTCGTCGCCGCCGATGTGGATATACTCCGGGGGAAACAGCTCCAGTACCTCCGTGAAAACGTCCTGCAGGAATCCGAACGTTGTTTCCTTGCCCGGGCAGTAGACTTCGGGGCTGACGCCCCAGCGCGTGCGGACCTCATACCCCTCGCCCCGGCAGCCCAGCCATGGATAGGAAGCCAGCGCCGCCACGGCGTGTCCCGGCAGTTCGATCTCGGGGATCACCGTGACAAAGCGGTCTGCGGCGTATTTCACGATATCGCGAATCTCTTTCTGCGTGTAGAATCCCCCGTAGGGTGTTCCGTCGTATTCGGTCGAATTGGCGTAATGGCCCACGAGCGTCTCCCGTCGAACCGACCCGATCCGCGTCAGCTCGGGGTATTTTTTGATCTCGATGCGCCAGCCCTGATCCTCGGTGAGGTGCCAGTGGAAGCGGTTCATCTTGTGCAGGGCGAGGATGTCGATGAATTCTTTGACTTGGTCCGGGGTCCAGAAATAGCGGCCGGAGTCGAGCATGCCTCCGCGGTGTTCGAAGAACGGACGGTCTTTCACCGTCACGACGGGCAGGACGCCGTAGCCGTTCACGACGAGCTGGCGCAGGCTTTGCAGGCCGTAGAACACGCCCTGCGCCGTGCCGCCGCGGATTGCGACGCTCGACGGCGTGATTTCGAGCACATACGCTTCGGGGGCCAGCGTATCGTCTGTTGCCAGGCTGACGGCACCTCCGGCGGCGCTTTTCATGCGGCCTCCGAGCACCGGTTCGACGGTTTCGGCAAAAAGTTCGGCAATGCGCCGCAGCCGGGCGTCCCGGCCCGTGCCGATCACGGTCGAGGCGGTTAGGGTGAAAGTTCCCTCGCCGGGGACGACCGATACGGGGCGGGGGACGATATTCGCTTCGGGACCGGCTCCGAGCGCCGCGCACGACAGCGAGCAGGCGCACAGCAGGAAAAACAGTTTTTTCATGTTCGTTCGGGTTTTAGAGGTTCGTGTTTCGGTTGTCGAGGTAATTCCGCAGCCGCCCGGACCAGATCGCATAGCCCTGTTCCGTGAGGTGGGTGCCGTCGGTGGTGTATTCGCGTTTCAGGCCGTCGGCGTCCGCGAGTTCCGGGTTCAGGTCGAGCCAGTCGATCCCGTTCGCCGCACACCACTCCCGGAGCCGGGCGTTGAGTTCCCCGATCCGTGCATTCAGCGCCGTATTGTCGTGGACGAAGAGCACCGACTGGACGACGGGCCGGATGCCGCCTGCGATCAGGCGGGTGACGATCTGCCGCTGGTTGGCGAAAACGATTGCGGGAGGGATGTCGTTGAAGAGGTCGTTGATGCCCGCCAGGACGAAACAGATTTCGGGACGGGCTGCGATCACGCAGGTATCCAGCATCCACAACATCTGTCCGGTCAGGTAGCCGCCCTGCCCGGCGTTCCGGACGTCGTTCCGTCCGAGCCGGGGATTCCAGTCCTTGCCGTTGGCCGTCAGCGAATCCCCGAGCAGGACGATCCGCACTTTTGCGGGCGATTCGGCCAGAATTCGCCGGATGACTTCGCTGGCCAGGTTCGCGCGGACGGAGGCCGGGAGGGGTTCTCCGGACGGGAGCATTCCGCCGAGGATCTGCCGGATGTTGGCTGCGAACCGGGCGAGCCCGGCCTCGTTGAGCATCAGCCCGTCGGAGGTGTATTCCGCAGACAGGCAAGTCCCTTCGGTCAGGCCGGCCGAGGGGGCCGAACAGGCGTAATTCCGGTTTGCGGCGAAGGCTCTCAGCGCTTCGTTGAGCCGGGCGATGCGATCGTTCAGACCGGGATGCTCCCCGGATGCCGGAAGTGTCAGGAGTATCACGGGTTTGGTCCCTGCGGCATCGAGTCGTTCGCAGATCGTGCGGTAAGCCTCCAACGTGCGTGGAAGCGGCTGCCCGAGCAGGATTTCCGGCAGGCCCGAATAGACCATGCAGCAGTCCGGACGACGGTTCAGCAGCCGTTCGTCGAGGTTCCATGACTGCTGCGAGAGCAGGAAATTCTTCTCCCCGGCATCCGCTACGTCGTATTCCGGCAACTCTTTCCGCCAGTCGACGTTGCATCCCTCGCCGTTCGTGATGAACCCGACGACGGGCCGGGCGCAGCAGTCGGCAACGATGAGCAGGCCGGAAAACAGCAAGATGTAAAATAGTGTGCGTTTCATCGGACGGTTTTGTAAAATCCGGGCGGAGCATTCCGCCCGGATTCTTCGGTTTAGTCGCGGTCGCGGACGCAGCGTACGTTCACCAGCATCGAGGCCGTGCCGTCGCCCTCGCTCCACGGGCGCGAATTGAAATTCCAGGGAACGATCTCGTTGCTCCAGCCGAACACCTCGAACATCTGGGCCGTCGTGGCGTCGGTCTTGGTCGTTGTCCAAAAGCTGGCCTTGTCGTCGGCATTGTCCGGGGCGCCGACGTTGCCGTGCCAGAACTTGCCGGCCGGAACGATGCTCAGCCCCGTGTCGTTCGTGCCCGTGCTGCCGGTCCAGTACTGCGCCGACTTGACCCGTGCGGCGCTGTAATCCGCGGCGGCCTGCACGGCTTTCCACTCCTGCATGGTCGAAACGTGCCACCCCTCGGGGCAGACGCCCTGCATGCGGGTGTCTTCGGCTTCGGAGGCCTCTTCGTAGGTCCGCAGAGCCGTCGGCCAGCTGTAATAGACGCCGCGCACTTTCGCATCGCCGATCAGGCCGTTGGAGAAGGTTTTGGCCGCGGGGTTTCCGTAAATGACGTCGACGGTCGTGAATGCCGTTCCGTCGCTGTACGACATGGCCCGGAGGTTCTCGGCCATCCAGATATCCTCGCCGACTTTCACTACGGCGTAGGTCTCCGGGCTGGCCGGATCGCGCAGGTCGGTGTAGGGGCGCAGCATGCCCGTCAGCCGGAGGCTCCGGGTCTCGGACGGTGCGGTTTTGATGCTGACCGTCGAGGTCACGCGCCAATAGATCGTGCGGGTGAGGTAGGCGCCGCCCAGGTCGGAGAGCATGTCGTCGAGCAGCGAATGGGTCAGCGCGGCGGATTTCTCGGCCGTCAGGGGCCGGGTCTTCGAGGCGCTCATGTCGGCGTTGAGGCTGTATTCGAGCGCATAGGTGACCCCGCGGGCGTTGCAGGTCCATGCCGCCGTAGTCAGCGTCTCGTCCTTACGAGCATAGTCGAGGGTGTAGTCCGTTCCGTCGGCCGGACCTTCGGTGAGGGTGATCGGGTCGGCGGCGGTCACGGCCTCGAAGCGCCGGATGTAGACGATCCGTTCGGTTTCGTCGGCCGCGGCGAACTCCGCGTCGCTCGGCGTCACGCTCCACGTGAATTTCTTCTTTTGCGAGGCGACCATGCCGAAGGTTTGTTCCAGCAACAGGTCCAGATCGCCCTGCGAAATCTCGCAGGAGGTCGTTTCGCCCGTGCTGAAGGTCGCGCTCTTGTCGAATTCGGCGTCGTGGAGCCGCAGGGTGTACGTGATTCCCGTCGTGTCGCAGGCCCACGCGAATTTCACCGCTTCGTCGGCCTTTTCCGCATCGAGCAGCAGCTCGGCGTCGGTCGCGGGTTCTGCGAGCGTCAGCGCCACCGGGTCTTTCGTGACGCGCCGGACGGTGGCCGTGCGTACGGCGCTGTTTTCGATCGGGTTGTTCAGGTCGCCTGTGCCCGTTACCTGCCAGTAGACCGGGGTTTCGGCATTCCGTTCGATACCCTGCGCCGCCAGCCAGTCGTCCAATTCCTGCATGGTGAAGGCGTGCGAGGTCTCCGATTGGCAGGCCACGGTCATCGTCCCTTCGCCGGAAAGCCCGGCGTCGAGGCCGATGTGCAGCGTGTAATCGGGGACGGTCGAGGGGCACTCCCATTCGAAGACGACCTCGGCTTCGGGGGTTTTCCTGTCGAGGACGATCTTCGCCTCGCTGGCAGGGCTCTGGAGCAGGATCAGCCCTGTCGGGAGTTCGCAGCGCGTGACGGTCAGCCGCCGCACTTCGTCGCACCAGCCGACCTCGGGATCGACCACTTCGACCGTCCAGTAGAGTTTCACCGTAGCGCCGATGGCGACGTTCATGGAGCTCAGCACCGAGTCGAGCTGCATGGTCGACAGCCGCCATGAGTCGCTCACGCCGGGGTTCTGTTCGCAGGAGGTCGTGAACTGCTCGTCCAGCCCGAAGCGCAGCTTGTAGTCGATGAAATGACGGCGCGAACTCCACGCGAAGGTGTAGAGCGAATCGGGATGTTCGTGGTTGAGGACGATGACCGTGTCGATCGCCGGGCGGGTCAGCGTCACCGGCTGGCGTCCCACTTCGTAGAAATCGTTGTCCTTGTTGCAGCCGCCGATCCACAGGGGAACGACGAACAGGGCTGCCAGAGCGGTATTTCGGATGATTTTGTTCATGGCCTTTGGTTTTAATGGTTATACGCCCCGATGTTGCGTGCGTTGCCGATGCGCTCGCCCCAGAAATCGGTCGTGAGCGGGAATACCGGTTCGTCGGCGATTCCGGCGCCCGCACCGATGCAGGGCGATCCCGCGGCCAGCTGCAACCCTGCGAGGATCTGCTCTTTGTCGACCAGGTTGTTGCTGGCGGTGAACTCCTCCACGAGCCGGACGAATTTCGGGTCGGTGAGGATCGTCCCGACGTTGTGGCCGCCCGAGCCGGGGATGGTTCCCTCCTGGTAGCCGCAGATGCAGTTGTTGCGCAGGATCAGCCCCCGGTCGTCGATGAACTCGCCCGTGCCGACCTTGGTGAAGGGATTGGCCGTGCCGGTGGTGTTGTAGAAGATGTTGTTGGTGAAGACCAGCGACCCCTCGATATTGGTGTAGCTGTCGAACGTGATGGCCGTGTTGTCGGCGTGCGTCGCGGCGGAGCGGGTTTTGATGACGGTGTTGTTGTAGAAATGGCATCCGCCCACGCGGCCCACCACGTCGATCGTCGATGAAAGGGTCTGGCCGTTGCCCTTCACGTAGTCGCGCGTGCCGTCGTTGATGCTGACGTTGTAGCGCACCACCGTGCCCTCCTGCGAAACGAAATTGCGGTCGAACGCCACGTCGCTCGGGCAGAGCATCAGCCAGCCGCCCGTGTTGTTGTAGGAGATGTTGTATTCGAAGAGCGTGTTGCGGCAGTTCTGGTCGACGTCGAACGCCTGTCCGTCCCACGTGGCCTTGTGGTCCTGCACGGTGTTGTAGCGGAAGACGGTGCCGTCGCTGTGGATGCACCACAGGGCTGCGGCGGCCTCCATGCGGTTGGGGACGCTCTCGTCGGCGAAATCGCCCGGCGCGCAGTTGCGCACGATGTTGTATTCGACGAGGGCGTCGTCGCAGCCGTTGACGATGATCTGGTCCCCGGGAATGCCCTCGAAGACGTTCCGGCGGAACACGAAGCCCGTGTTGGCCTTGCGCAGCGAGCGGTCGCCCGTCGAGAGGTAACCCGTCAGTCCGTCACGCTGGCAGTCGGTCAGCCGGCACTCCTCGACCACCAGGTCGTGGAACGACGACGGGTTCGGACCCCCGATGACGTTGTAGTAGAAGATGCCCGAGCCGCCGCCTTCGTTGTGGTGGGTTTTCGTGCCGTAGACGTCGGCGATCTCGCAGCGGCGGATGTGGATGTGGTTCATCACGCCGCCCTCGATGTTGTCGGCCTCGATGCGGATGCCGGCGATCTTGGGCTGCGGGGCTTCGCCTTTGTTGGTGATCCGCAGGTCTTGCAGCTCCCAGTACTGAACGTTGCGGATCAGGATGGCTTCATAGCTTCCGCCGCCTGCGATTTCGGGCAGGGGCAGGCTCTCGTCCCCGTAGGAACCCAGCACGATCGGCGCCTCGGCCGAACCGCTGCCGCGCAGCGTGAGCGACCCGTTGTAGACCGTGCCGCGTTTGATGAGAATCGTATCGCCGGCCTTCCATGATCGCTCCAGGATGCGGTCGACGCTCTCCCACGCCTGCGAGGGGGAGTGACCGGTGTTGTAGTAGGAGCCGTTTTCGGGGTCGATGTAGTAACGGTGGGGGTAGGAGACCTCCTCCGGACCGCCCTGCGGGGCGCGGGGTTCGTCCTCCTTGCAGGCCGCGAGCTGGCTCAGGCCCAGCAGCGCGGCGAATATGATCAGGTGCATTTTCATGGCTTTTCGCAGTTTGGGTTTACATCGGGTCCATCACGCAGCGGATGGGGTACATGTGGTTTTCGACCGACGGTACGACGCTGTACGACTGCATGTTCAGCGTCGAGGCGTCGTCGTAGATCGAGAGCAGGACGGCCTTCGTGGGATCGTCGGCCGAGGCGCTGTCGCCGTAGGCGAACTGCATGCCTTTCAGGCGGGGCGTCGATGTCCAGAACCGCGCCGTGAAGGTCGGGTCGGTGAGGAACGTCAGTCCTTCATGCCAGTAGAATCCCGATACCACGACGTTCATCTTGGCGCTGTTCGTGATACCGTCGGTTGCCGGCCAGTAAGAAGGGTCTTTCACGGCGTTGGCCCCCACGTCGGCCCCGAGGTATTCGCGCAGGGCGTTGAACTCGTCCATCGAGGGCAGGTGCCATCCCTCGGGGCAGACGCCCTGCACCGTCTCGCCGGCTTCGTAGGCGGCTTTGGCCTCGTCCCACGTCAGGCGCGTGGCGGCGGCCCATGAGTAGTAGCGGCCGACCTTCTGCACGTAGAGCGGGTCGCTGCAATAGCCGTCGCCCGCGGCCGCCTTGGCCTCGACGGGCAGCGGTTCGCCGTCGGCGTAGACCGTGGCGCGCAGGTTCTCGGACATGATGGTCATCAGCGAACCGTCGTTGAGGATGAACTGGCAGGCTCCGTAGACCTCGCCGTCGCGGGCGTCGGTGAAGCTCTCGACCAGCGGGATGGCGCTGAAATAACGCCACGAGGTGCGCACGTCGTGGCCGCGCGTCTGTTCGACGCGCCAGAAAAAGCGCTTGACGCCCGAGAAGTCGGGCCAGACGGTGCGCAGCATGTCGAGCATCTCCGAATTGGTCAGCATGAGCGAATCCTTTCGTCCCATGTCGTAGACGCAGGCGTTCTCGAAGTGCATGTCCACGTCGAAGGCGATCTTATAGGTGGCTCCCGGACGGACCTCCCAGGTGAAGACCTGCTTGTCGTCGGGTTTGAAGAAGTCGATCTTCAGGGTCGAGCCTTCGGCCGGGGAGACGGGGCGCGCCCACGTCGCATCGACGTAGTCGACCTCCTGCTCGCACGAAAGGCTCAGCAGCGCGGTCACGACCGCGGCCGCGGGGATCAGATATGCGGTGAATCGTTTCATAGTCAGTGGCATTTGGGGTTAATAACCGGGATTCTGGTCGTCGCGGATCAGCGGATTGGCGTTCAGCTCTTTGAGCGGAATCGGCCACAGGTAGTCGCGGTCCTTGTTGAACGAACGCTTGTCGACGACGATCTCCTCGTACTGCCAGTAGGGCGACGTGGCGCCGCTCGACGGGTAGTACTGCAATTTCGAAACGTCGAGGCCGTGGGCGTCGGTCATCACCTTCTCGGCAATCTTCCAGCGGCGGATGTCGTGCCAGCGCTGGCCCTCGTGGAAAAGTTCCACGCGGCGTTCGTTGCGGATCAGCGCCCGCATGGTCTCCTTCGTGAGATTGGGCAGCGATTCGGTGAGGGTGACCATCCCCACGCGGCGGCGCAGTTGGTCGATCATCTCGTAGGCGCCCTTGGGTCCGTTCTCCTCGTTCTCGGCCTCGGCCCACGCCAGCAGCACCTCGCCGTAGCGCATCAGGATCTTGTCGCCGCCGTCGTTGTTGAGGTTCACGAGCGTCTCGTTGGCGCCCTTTTTGGCTGCGAAGCCGGTCTTGTTGTCCCAGTTGGCGGGCTGCCAGTGGACTTGGTAGCGGGAGGTGCCGTCGCAGCGGTATTCGTCGCCGGGGCAGAGCACCGAGAGTTTCAGGCGCGGGTCGCGGTTCTCGAAGGGATAATCCTTGTCGTAGGCCGGATCGGCCGGGATCGAGGCGCCGTTGTCGGCCTCGAGCGGCTTGACGGGCAGTCCGTTGGCCGTGAAGAAGCTGTTGACCGCTTCGAGCGTCGTGTTGAACGAGAACCAGTTGTACCACAATTGGGTCATATAGCTCGATTGCAGGTCCTCGGCGTAGTTGACCTTGAAGATCACCTCCCTGTTCGACGGGTCGTTGATGCCCTCGTCGAGGAACAGCTTGCGGAAATCGCCGTAGAGGTCGTATCCGAGCTCCTTGATCGCCTTGGCGCAGGCGATGACCGTGGCGTTGTCGTATTCATACTGCGCAATCTGCAGTTGGAGCATGAGGGCCGATCCGAGGCAGGCGACTTCGCCGCCCGGGATGTTGTCGAGATTCCCGACGGCATATTCCACGTCGCCCTTGATGAAGGCCATCACCTTGTCGAGCTCCTCGCGCGGGGCGTTCTCCTGCGGGGAGTTCTCGTCGACCAGCGGCACCCGGCCGTAGAAGCGCACCAGGTCGAAATAGAACCATGCGCGCAGGAACCGCGCTTCGGCCAGAATCTTCCGGCTGTCCGCAGGGCTGATGCCCGTGGCGAGGGCCATCGAACGGATCAGGGAGTTGGCGCGCGAGATGGCCTGCCAGTCCTTGGTCCATTTCAGCTCGGCCCACCAGCTCGCGGCGGTTTGCGTCCCCGATGCGAATTCGGCGCTGAACTCCCAGGTGTGGTGGTTGTAGGAGTTGTCGCACATGTTTTCATAGGTGTAGGGGGTGATATAGGCCGGCGAATCGTCGTAGAAGCAGTAGTAGATGCCCGCCAGCATGCTCTTGGCCTGCTCGACGCCTTTGAGGAAGGTGTTGGGCGAGGATTTGTCGACGGGAACGGTGTTCAGATAGTCGGCACAGCCGCTCGACCATCCCGCAAGCAGCAGGGCTGCGATGAAGAGGGTGGAAAACTTTTTCATGGCTCAGAAGGTTACGTTCAGGCCGGCCGTGAAGGTCCGGACCAGCGGGTAATCGTAGATGTTGGTGGCGTTGACGCCCGCACGCTCGGGGTCGAAACCCTTGTAGCGGGTGAGCGTAAAGAGGTTCTGGGCGCTGACGAAGACGCGGACGCCCGAAATCCCGATCTTGCCGACCAGCGATTTGGGAAGCGTGTAGCCCAGTTCGAGGTTCTTCATGCGCATGTAGGAGAGGTCCTCGACGTAATAGTCCGATTTGATTTTCGCGCGCTGGTTGTCGATGTAGACCCGCTGATAGGTGTTGTTGGGACGTTCGGGGGTCCAGCGTTCGGTCATCCAGGCTGCGGAGTTGTAGCCGTTGAAGAACGGGGAGACCAGTTCGCCCGTGCTCCATCCCTCGCCGCCGCAGACGCCTTGGAAGAAGGCCGTCAGGTCGAAGCCTTTCCAGCGGGTCCCGAGGTTGAACGAGAAGAGGAAATCGGGGTTGGGATCGCCCAGCGCCACCCGGTCGTGGTCCATGTCGATGATCCCGTCGCCGTTCTGGTCTTTGAAGCGGATGTCGCCCGGTGCGGCCACCAGTCCCGAGTAGGAGTTCACGGGGTTGCCGTTGCGGTCGAAGGTCGTCAGGTGGTTGTGGATCTCCTCGTCGCTCTGGTAGATGCCCTCCACCTCGTAGCCGTAGAGCGTATTGATGGGGCGTCCCTCTTCGAGCAGAATGCCCGTCGTGGAGTTGAGGATCGGGCTCTGGCCCTTCAGGTCGAGGATCTTGTTGCGGTTGAAAGAGAGGTTGGCTCCGGCGCTGAACTCCCACTTGCGGAAGGCCTTGAAGTAGGAGAGCGCGAATTCGCAGCCGGTGTTGCGCATGCGCCCGGCGTTTTTCCACGGGTCTTCGGTGAAGCCGAAGATACCCGACACGGGCAGCTGCATCAGGATATCGTCGGTCTCCTTCACGTAGAAGTCGCCCGTGAAGGTCAGCGAGCCGAACAGCCGCAGGTCCAGACCGACGTTGTACTGCGTGGTGGTCTCCCACGTGAGGCTCTTGTCGGCGATGTAGGAGGTGGCGGCTCCGGTGACCTGCTGGTTCTCCCAGATGTAGTTGCACGAACCGATCGAAAGAATGTCGATGCCGGCGTAGGAGCTCCATATCTTCTCGTTTCCGAGCTGGCCCCACGAGGCGCGCAGTTTCAGTTCGTCGATCCACCGCACGTTGCGCATGAACGCCTCCTGCGAGATGCGCCACCCGGCCGAGAACGACGGGAAGACGCCCCATTTGTGGTCTTCGGCGAATTTCGACGAGCCGTCGTAGCGGATGTTGGCCTCGACGAGGTATTTCTCCTTGTAGTCGTAGTTGAAACGCCCGAAGAGCGACATGCTTTTGACTTCGGTCTCCCAGCTCGAATTCTTCTGCGTCGAGGGGTCGCCCACCTCGAGCGACGGCAGGTTGGTGGTCAGGCGCGTGCGGGAAGCCTTGTAGTATTTGTTGTCCCACTGCCCCTGCTGCCATCCGGCCAGCACTTTGAAATTGTGGTGGTCTCCGGCCGTGGCCCAGTAGGAGAGGGTGACGTAGCTCGAAAGGTTGCCGTAGCGGTAGGTCGATTCGGTGATCGACGACTCGCGCGAGGTGCTTTTGCCGATGGTCTGCGTACCGTCGGCTCCCGTGAAGACCTTGTAGAGATCCACGTTCGGGGCGTATATCTGCCCTGTTTCGGTCGTGCGGTCGTAGTTGACGGCGCCTTCCAGCCGCAGGTTCTTCAGCAGCGACAGTTGCAGGTTGATATTGCCGCTGAAATTCCCGGTTTTGGTCTTGTTGAAACCTCCGGCTTCGCGCACGGCGTCGTCGTAGAACCAGTCGGTCCAGCCGTAACCCTCCATCTTGGCGTTGACCATCGGACTCATGGCCACGATCCGGTAGAGCGTGTTGCCCGTGCCGTCCACCAGGTCGTTTTTGACGCCCGAATACCCGGCGACGTTGGTCGAGATTTTCAGCCGGTCCTTGAGCAGCGAGCTGGTCGTGTTGATGCGGAAGTTATACTTGTCGTATTCCGTGCCTTCGAGGATGCCGTCCTGCCCCAGATAGCCCATCGACAGCGTGTAGGCCAGCTGGTCCGTACCGCCGTTGAGCTTCACGTAGTGGTTGTGCAGGATCGCGGGCTTGAAGTAGAAGTCGGCCCAGTCGCGGTCGGGGTAGAGCGCCGGATCGTCGCCCTTGCGGAAATGCTCGATGTAGCTCTGGCTGTAACGGGGCTGCTGGCCCGAGTTGAGGCACGCCTCGTTGTAGAGGTTCATGTAGTCGACCGATCCGAGCAGGTCGGGATAGCGGGTCACCTGCTGGACCGAGACGTAGCCGTTGTACTCGACCTGCAGGCGTCCCGAACGGCCCTTCTTCGTGGTGATGAGGATGACGCCGTTGGCGGCCTTGTTGCCGTAGATGGCGGCCGAGGCGGCGTCTTTCAGGACCGACATCGACTCGATGTCCTTGGGGTCCACCTTGTCGAACGACGATTCGAATCCGTCGATGATGACCAGCGGCGACGAATCGTTGAGCGTGCCGATGCCGCGCACGGTGATCGTGCCGCCGTCGGCGCCGGGCTGGCCCGAGGTCTGGGTCACCTGCACGCCCGTGATCTTGCCTTGCAGGGCCAGCGATACGTCGGTGATCGGGCGGTTTTTGAAATCGGCGGTCGAGACCGTCGACACGGCGCCCGTGAGCTTCTCCTTGCTGGTCGTGCCGTAGCCGATGACCACGACGTCCTGCACGGCGAGGGCGTCCTCTTCGAGCGTGATGTCGGCGCGGGTCATGGCCTGCGTCACTTTGAGCTGCTGTTTCTTGTAGCCGAGATACGATATCTCGAGCGTTTCGCCGACACGGGCCGTGATGGTGAACGTACCGTCCGTGCCGGTCGTCGTTCCGGCCTGCCGGCCCTGGACAGCTACGACGACGCCCGTGATCGGGCTGTGCTGTTTGTCCGTGACCTTTCCCTGGATGCGGACCTCTGCGCCGGACTGCGCATGCACGGCCAGGAGGAAGAATCCGGCCAGCGCTGTGAGCCACAGACGCAAATGGGTGCGATAGCTGTGTTTCATGTTCAACGGTTTTTAGGTTGGTAAGTTTGTTTCATATGCGGTAGGTTTTGCGTTCGTCACTCTTCCCAGCGCCAGCGGTCGCGCCATTCGACGCGGAATCCGTCCCCTTCGAACCGCACGGGCAGCCATACGTAGCGTCCGTCGGCGGCGTCGGCCGGGTTCCAGCGGTCGCCCATGTAGATAAAGCGGTCGGTGCCCGTCACGGGGACGACGAAGGTGCTCTGCGAATCGTAGGTGGTCTCGGCTCCGGGGCCTTCGCAGGGGTTCCCGAGCTCCCGCCACGGACCCCAGATCGACTCGGCGACGGCCGATCGGGCGGCGTTGGGGGCCCAGCCCGTACAGCCCGACATCATCAGGTAATAACGCCCGCCGCGCTTGAAAAGCGCCGGGGCTTCCATGAATCGTCCGGCGAAGAATCGCGCGTAGCGGCCGCTGTGGGCAAGGTAATCGTCGGTCAGCTCCGAGATGTGGAGCGTGCTGTTCTCCTCCGAGGAGTAGATGTGGTAGGCGCGGCCGTCGTCGTCGACGAAGAGCGTCATGTCCCGGGCCATCTGGCCCTGCGCGGCGTCGCGTCCCACGAGGTTCAGCAAGTCGGGGTGTTCGGGCAGGCTGCCGCCGTCGAAGCGCATCCCCGCGGCGCGGCTCTTGCCGAAATGCTGCGGCAGGGCGTTGACCGGGTAGACCCCGGCGTCGGGACGCCCGGCCCGCAGGAAGGTGTAGGGACCCGTTGCACGGTCGCTGACCGCCACGCCGCTCAGGGCGCCCGTGTAACCGGCCCCTTTGGGCTCGAGGTGGAACCACATGACGTATTTGCCCGTGCGGGCGTTGCGGATCACCTTCGGGCGTTCGAGGATGCAGCCCTTTTCGATCGGACTGCCCGAGCCTTCGGGAGCCACAGCCAGGGCGATGCCTTCGTCGCGCCAGTCGTAGAGGTTCTCCGAGGAGTAGCAGTGTACGCCGACCTGTGCGAGGTTGCCCGCCTCGCCTGCGGTCTTGTGTTCGCCGAACCAGTAGTAGCGGCCTTCGTCGTAGAGGATGCCGCCTCCGTGGGCGTTGATGACGGCGCCGTCGGTGTCGGTCCAGACCGCTCCGGGACGGAACTCCGGGCGGGAGCAGCCCGCGGCGGCAAGAATCAGCCACAGGGCTGTGATCAGGGTGGAAGTGCGCATGGGAGTCGTTATTGTTTGTAGTAGTAGGTGTTGGGTTTCTCGACCGTCGCGTCGGCGAATCCCGGCTGTCCGGGGGCCATCCGGACGCTGCCGCAGCCGACGGCGCTCACCTCGGCCGTGCGGTCGCCTTCGAAGCTGTTGCCCGAAATCTCGGCCTCCCGGCAGTGCTGCAGGTCGATGTAGGTTAGTCCTTCGAAGATCGGCGGATAGTCGCTCTGGATGAAGCGGTTGCCGCGGATTTCCAGCCGGTCGGCGCTCAGGGCGTAGATCACCTGCGAGTCGAACGTGCGGACGGTGTTCTGTTCGAAGACGATGCGTCCGTGGTAGTGGAAGTCGCCGCCGCGGCCCGAGGTCGGGATTTCGGGCGAGATTTGCAATACCGATTGGGGATTTTCGCCGCCCGTGCCCATGTTGACGAAGGTGTTGCGGCGGATGACGACGTCGCCGACGCTGCCCGATTCGAACCACGAGTTGGCGTCGCCGGCGATCAGCACGCCGGCCATCATCGACGAGAACCAGTTGTCCTCGACCGTCACGGGACGCGGCGTCGAGATCAGGATGCTCCGTGCGCGGTTGTTGCGCACCGTGCAGCGGCGCATCTCGACGGCGGGCATATTGCGGGGATTCTCGACGGCGAGGTGTTCCGACGGCGGGGTGGCGAGGGGGCCCGCCGCGCGGATCGTCCACCGCTCGTCGCCGAGGGGCCGGGCTTCGGCCGCCACGAAGGTCTCCAGCGGGCGGAGGCTGATGCGGTCGATCAGCCGCAGGGTGTCGCCGGCGCGGGCGAAGTCGAATCCCTGCTGCTGGACATGCCCGAAGCGGGCGGTCAGCCGGTCGCCGGAAAGCGTGTCGACGGCCATGTAGGTTCCGTGGACGTTCGTGGCGTCGTCGAGCATGTTCTCGAACAGACAGCCGTCGAAGCGGATCGCACCCCGGCAGTTGACGAAATGCGAGGCGTCGGCCGACGCCGAGATGAAGCGTCCGGACCCCTCCCGCAGACGGACGTCGTATTGGTCGAGCGTCACGTCCTCGGTGTTCTCGCAGATCAGCGCCATGGCGCCCGAGGCGTGGACGGTCGTCCGTTCGATTCGCAGGTCGCGCGTGCGGTGTACGACGATGCCCGGACAGCGGCGGTTGCTGCGGAAGGGGCCTTTGTCGGCGTAGATCGAGCCGACGGGCGGCAGTTCCGGGGAGAGGAACCCCGTCAGCCGCACGGTGTCGGGACCGAGCATCGCGGCCGTCAGTTTCCGCTGCCAGTAGGGATGGAGAAAACGGGCCGTGTTGTAGTAGGGGGCGTTGGTCCGGGGGTCGAAGACGATGTTGTCGCCCTGGGTCTGCTCCCAGCCGTAGCCTGAGAAGATCAGCTCCCCGTCCTCGACCCGCACGGGGTTGCCGCTGGTGATTTTCAGGTCGATGCTGCGCGTTGCGGCATCCTGTGCGATCACGCGGCCTTCCAGCACGAACGGCACGTCGTAGTCGAGCGTGATGCCCCGGAGGGTGATCTCCTCGCAGCTGTCGATGTAGAAGGGAACCAGTTCGCCGTGGAAACGGAACTCGGTGTCGTGTCCGCAGACGGTGACACGGCGCATTCCTTCCATGCGGAATGCGATGCGTTTGGTCCCGTTGTCGTTGTTCGATACGCGCAGGAATTGTTCTTCGGCCTGCTCGGGATAGAAGTCGTAGACGCCCGGTCCGAATTCCAGCGTAAGCCGGCCTTCGGGGTGTGCGCGGAGGATGTCCCGCACCTGGGCGGTGTAGTCGGTCCGGCCGTCGAGCGGGATGCGGATGTGCGAGGAGCGCGTGCCGCAGCCCTGTGCAAAGAGTGAGAGCAGGACGGCGAGGATCGGGGTCAGTAGTTTCGTATTCATGGGTTAAACGTTATTTGCAGATGATTGCGAGGGGCTGGCCGCCGCGCTGGGTGATCTCCGAGGGGTGCATGTGTTCGATTGCAATGTTGTGTCCCGGAAAATCCGGGCCGAAGGCGTTGTTCTCGACCCGCACTTTGCGGCATCCGTCCAGAAAGAGGTTGTAAGGGCGGTAGAAAGGTTCGTAGGTCCGGGTGCGTTCGAGGCGGTTGCGGCTGAACTCCAGCCCTTCGACCGAGCGGGCGAACAGGACGGCGCAGTCGAAATGGCGGAACGTGTTCCCCACGATGCGGATGTGGCGGTGGTAGGCCTCCGCGTCGGCGTCCTGCGGTCGGAAGGAGGGCGAAATCGAGATGACCCCTTCGCCCCATCCCCAGGGGCCGTCAACGATGTTGTTGCCCGAGGTGTAGCAATCTTCGAAAAGATTGTTCCGGATCGTGACGTCGCAAACGGCGCCCGATTCGAACCAGAGGTCCGTGTCGCCCTCGATGAGGACCGCGGCCCCGGCCGACCGGAAATAGTTGTTTTCGATGAGGACTTTGGCCGGAGTGGTCACCAGAATCGAGCGGCCGCGGTTCTTTTTCAGCATCCGGCAGTTGCGTACGGTGAGCCGGGGGCAGAGCGTCGCGTTTTCCAGCATGTTCCCCGCAGCGATGCGTCCGGCCACCGGTTCCCGGAAATGTAACAGGAGGTCCCGTGAACCCTCGATGCGCTCCGAGCCTGCCGATGTCAGCGGGCGGCCGCGCTGCATGGTCGCCGTATCCAGCGGCCAGACTCGTTCGCCCGGGCGGAATCCCTGATCGCGGCTCGTGGGCGTGATCCGCACGGAGCGTTCGCCGCAGACCTCCGCGACAGGGGTGTACATGCCGTGGACATTCGTGAAATCGTCGCCCGAGCCGCTTACCGTGCAGCCGTCGAACAGGATGTCGCCCGTGCAGCCGATGAAGTGCGTGGCGTCGGCGATGGTGCTGAAAACGCGTCCCGACCGCTCGTCGGCCACGATGTCGAGGCCGACCATCGCAACGTCGTGCGAACGGATGCTGAAGACGCCGCAGCTCAGCGTGTGATGGATCGTCACTTGCTCGATGCGGGTTTGCCGGCAGTCGACGATTTCGATGCCGTTGGTGATGTAGCGTCCGTGGAAAAAGACGACGATGGTTCCCGGGGCGGGCTTCATGGCCGGACGGTAGTGAAAGCGCACCCGGTTGTTCCCCAGGTCGGTGACCCGGGCCCGGAACATGTCGCGGCCCAGCGGTACGTCGCGTGTCTGGTAGAGCAGTTCGTGCGTCGTGCCGTCGTAGAGGTTCGTGTATTCGGGGACGATCCGTTGCAGGCCGTATTCGCCCACGAAAGCGAGAGAGTCGCCCGCCACGACGTAGGGATAGCGTTCGGCGTCGATCTCCATATCTAAATAGGTGTCCGTTGCCGAGACGATCGTCGCCTGCGAGTTGTAGGGCTGCTGCCAGTCGATGCGCACGTTGCGGAGCGTCGTGTTGCGGCACTCCGAGAGCCGCACGGGCTTCATCAGTCCGTGGAAGATCCAGTCGCCTCCGCCGCCGTCGATCTCCACGTCCTCCGTCCGCGTCAGGGCGAAGACCGTGGTCGGCTTGCCGGCGGCCTGCCGCTCCGCATCGGGGTAGAAATCGTAACGCCCCTCGTCGAAACGAATCTGCAAGCCCCGGACACCCTCGTTTTCCTCGATGATCCGCCGGATGACCGGCAGGGCGTCCCTGCCGCTTCCGGGCTGCAGCCCGTAGTCGGACACCCGCACGATGCGGCGTGCGGCGTCTGCGGCATACGGTTCGAACGTTGTCGTGAGGAGCAGGAGGGCGATAAGATGGATCAGTCGGTTCATGGGTCGTTGTTTCGGTTGTAACAAAAGTAACCGAACTCCGCCACTTTCGGCTATCCCGATGTTAAGAAATCGTGCAGGCTGGGTTAGCGGCGGACCGAGCCGACTGATTTAAACGAATATATAGGTTCTGTGAACAAAAATGCAAGCACGGGCCGCTGTAAATACAAATATATATTGTTAACTTTCGGAAAAATGAGGATACATGAGACGACTTCTGACCCTTTTGTCGTGGATGTTGCTGCTGCAAACGCCCGCATCGGCCCAGCATGACGGCATTATCTGGAACTACGAACACCTGAGCCGCAACGACGGGCTTTCGGGCAACCGCATCACGGCATTGTGCGACGATATGTACGGTCGGATATGGATCGGGACTTCGCAGGGGTTGGATATTTACGACAGCCGTCACCTGCGTAAAATCGAGGAGTTTGCCGGATTGGAAATCTGTTCGCTGTACGATGCGGGCGAACGGATATTCATTGGCTCGGCTCTTTTCGTCGGGGTTTACGACTATGCCGGCGGCTGTTTTTCGCGGCTGACCTGGGAGGGGGAGGATGTCGGGTATGTGCGCACGATCCTGCAGGTCGGCAGTGAAATCCTGCTCAAAACGCAGACCCGGCTGTTTCGCTGCGACGGCGATCGCCTGACGCTCGTCGCCGACCATACTCCCTACAATTATCTCTGCTGCGACAAGTTCGGACAATTGTGGGGACTTGCGAAGGACCGCGTCTGCCGGATCGACGAGACATTCGGCGTGGCGGCCGTCTACGAACTCTCCAGCGCGGACCAGTCGCCGCTGGTGGGGGTGTGCATCTATGCCGATTCGAAAGGATGCGTCTGGGTCGGAACTGTCAAAGACGGACTTTTCCGCTACAACCGGGTGGCCGACGAATTCCGTCGTGAGCAGGTTGCCCGGCAGTTCGGCGTTCCGGAGATCGAGAACATCGCCAGCCTGAGTGAAGACCGTTACGACCGGTTGTGGATAGGTCATAACAACGGCGTTTCGGTCTACGACTATAACAACGATTTTTTCTGCAATTATGTCTGCGAGCACAACGACAATGCCGTGCTCAACACCGTGGTTTCCATCTTCCGGACCCGCCGGCAGGACATGCTGCTGGGAACCTATTTCTCGGGGTTGTTCTCGGTCGGCGGTCTCGATTCCGGGGTGGAGTACTATACGCTCGGCTCGACCGGGGAGCATCTCCGTTCGCAGAGCGTGGCGGCCAACGGCATCCTGCGTGACGAACAGCGGAACTGGTGGGTGGCGACCAACAGTACGGGAATCAACGTGCTCGATCCGTCGGGCAATTTCCTGCGGCGCATTTCGAGCCGCAGCCGGGGGATCAACGACAACATCCTTACCTTGCAGCGCGATGTCCGCGGCAACCTGTGGGCGGGATCGCTCTCCAGCGGCCTCTACTGCCTGACCCCCGGCGGGGCGCTCCGCCATTACACCCACCATGCCGGCGATGAGGCGTCGCTCTCGGGAGGCAACGTGCAACTGCTCTGTCCGCTCAATGCCGACACGCTGTTCGTGGCGCACGAAAAGGGGGTCGACATCTACCGTTATGCCACGGATTCCTTTGTCCAGGTCTGCAAATGCGGGACGGAGGAGTTTGCCCTTTACAATGTCCTGACACACGGGGATAAGGTTTATTTCGTCAATTTCGGGTCGGTGCTGTGTTATGACCGCGGGCGGGGCCGGATGTCGGAATACCCGGTGCCCGCCACGGAGGAGCTTCGGCCCTATCTCCAGTGCGGCTGGATGGACGGCGACGGCTGCCTGTGGCTGGGAACGACCAAAGGCGACGTATGGCGGTTCGAAGAGGGGTGCTTCACCCCGGCCGTGCAGAACCATCCTCGGATCAAAAGCGGGATCGTCGGGATGCAGGGCGACGCCGCCGGCAATCTGTGGCTGGCGGCGGGAAACGACCTGTTCCGGCTCGACACGGCCAGCCGCCTGCGCCGTTTCAGTCTTGCCAAAGGCATGGGCATCAATGAATTCAATGTCAGGTCCGGATATGCGGGCCGCGAGGGCGAGATTTGCTTCGGAACGACGAGCGGACTGGTCTGCTTCTGGCCTGCGAAGCTGGAGGGTGACCTCCGGCAGCAGCCGACGCTCTTCATCTCCGGGCTGAAACTCTTCAACAAGCCCGTGGAGATCGGGGGCGGCGTGCTGAAACTCCCCGTCAACGACACGCAGGAGATCACGCTGGCCCACAAGCAGACCTTCCTGACCTTTGAGGTCTCCGTGATCGACTATGACATTTTCCGCACGGCGCCCTATTCGTGCCTCTACCGGTTGGAGAATTTCGACGACAACTGGTACGAGCTGGGGCCGCAGGGTGAGATCACCTACACGGGACTGCCCACCGGTCGTTACGAGTTGTCGGTAAGGCTGGTGTCGGACGACGGCGAGGTGCTGGCCGAGAAGCGGATCGCACTCCGGGTCCGGCCGCCCGTGCTGCTCAGCGGATGGATGATTGCGCTCTACCTGCTGGTGCTGGGATTCGTCGTCTGGCAGTTCGTACGGTTGGTGCGGCGGCAGCGGCATGCCCGTGGACTGGTCGAGCAGGCCCGCCGCGAGCGCGAGACCCGCGACCGGATCAATGCCATGAAGCTGGATTTTTTCAGTTGCATTTCCTACGAGTTCAAAACGCCGCTGTCGGTGATTTCGACCTTGCAGGACAGCGTGCTGCCGCCGCCGGACGGCGATGCCGGGAGCGATCCGGCGATTTTCCGGCGCAACATCGAACGGCTCGATTTCCTGGTCAATCAGTTGTTGGACTTCCGGAACATCGAGTCGCGGAATATCTCGGTTTCGATCCGCAAATACGATCTGGTGCCTTTCCTGCGCAATATCTACGAGACTTTCGTGCCCCTCTACAACCGCAAGCAGATCACGCACGGATTTCATGCCGGGGTGGAGTCGCTGCCGATGCTTTTCGATGCCGCCAAGATGGAGATGCTGGTGGGCAACCTGCTCGACAACTCGTTCAAATCGGTGCAGCCGGGCGGTGAAAGCACCCTTAAACTCACGTTTGATGGGCGGCTGGCTGTTATCGAACTGTTCAACAGCGGCCCCTGCCTGACCGAAGAGCAGAAAAAGGCCATTTTCCAGCCCTACAACTCGGCGGGGCTGCCCAATGGCGGTATCGGACTGGCGTTGGTGAAGAGTATCGCCCGGTTGTTCGACATCCGTCTTTCGGTGGAGTCGGTGCCGCAGCGCGGCAATGTTTTCCGGGTGGAGATGGCCGTCGGACAGGATGACGGGGCCGTGACCGAACGGCCCGATGCCGCGACGGGCATCGTCGGGCGGATCGTCGACAATACGAGTTATTTCGAGGATGTCTCCCAGCCCCGGTTCCTCGATGCCGAGGGGCACCGTAAGTTCCGTATCCTGCTCGTAGAGAACGATGCGGATTCGAAGCGGGTGTTGGAAAAGCGCCTGCAGAAACATTTTCACGTGTCGAGCGCCGCGACGGGCGATGAGGCGTTGCTGTTGCTCAAATCCCAGAGCATCGACGTGGTGATCAGTGACATGCAGCTTGCCGACACGAACGGCTTCGACCTGTGCAGCATGATTAAGAACTCGAACCGCACGCGCCATATCCCGGTGATCCTGGAGAGTTTCGAACTTTCGGGCGAGAACCGCATCCGGGCGTTGCAATGCGGTGCCGACGCCATGTTCCAGAAGCCGATCAATCTGCAGGAGTTGTTCCTGCGGCTGAACAACCTGCTACGGACGAAGGACGTGCTGCGCGACTATTACATGACGGCGGGCAGTGTCGGGATCACGACTCCCGAGCTGAACAACACCGATGAACGGTTCATTCTCTCGGTGACGGATTACATCCATGCCCATCTCGACGATCCGGGGCTGTCGGTCAACGAGCTGGCGCGTTTTGCGAATATCAGCCGCACGCAGCTCTATCTCAGCATCAAACGGCTGACCGACCGGACGCCTTCGGATTTTATCCTGCAGATCAAAATGCGCGAGGCGGCCGAATGGCTCCGGACGACGGCGATGACCGCGTCGGAAATCTCCTATAAACTGGGTTACTGCAATCCGAACCACTTCAGCCGCCAGTTTAAGGAGTATCACGGCGCTTCGCCCGGCGAGTACCGGCGCCGGCATGCGAAACCCGGAGCGTGAAGCGACAGTTAGCGGCCGGGAACCACAAGGTTCCCGGCCGTTCCGTTCCGGCCCGGCATCAATGGAAGAGCCGATAGCCGACGATGATCGAACCGCGCATGTGCAGCATCTTGTAGTCGAAGAACTTGGTATCCCGCTGGAAGATGTCCAGAAAACCCATGCTCAGGCGGATGCCGATGTTCAGGCGGTTGTAGACCGTGTGCTCGTAACCCACCATCACGCCGGCGTCGAAATCGCGCAGCGAGGAGGTGAACGACATGTTCAGCGGGTCGTCGCCCTTTTCGATAATCACCTCCACCTTGTCCGGTTCGCCGCCCGAATAGCCCTTTGTGGCCAGCGTCTCGAACTCCGCTTTCAGGTTGTAGGAGAAGTAGCCGCCGAACAGCAGGCGCGATACATGGTTGTTGAAGGTGTATTTGGCGTAGAACGGCACCTCGAACATCGTGAACGACATGTCCATTTTGGCCGTACCCGTGTAGTACTGGAGCAGTCCGGCTTCCTGGTCTTCGTATTTCTGGTTCGAGACGCGGGCGTCGGCCTTCATCCCCACGGTCTTGTAGATGAAGTTGGCCCCGAGGCTCCACCGGTCGTGAAGGCGGAATTCGGCGAAGACGCCCATGTCGAGGTTCAGCTGCGGATAGGGGTTGAACGTGCTGGGGATATATTTGAACGGTACGGGGACGGCGCCGCCGATGTCGGTGCCGATCAGCACGCCCGCGCGGAAAATATTGCGGTCCGACGAAATCAGTTTTTGGCGGGCGGGTTTCAGTTCTTCGGTCCGGGTGCCCGTTTTCGCCGCTTTCGACGACGAATTTTCCGCTTTTGCGGCCGGGCCCGGGAGCAGGGCGAACGTGCAGGCGAGGATTGCGATATGTTTGAGTTTCATAACTTGCTGACTGTATTTTAGTAATTAATCACGAAGTGGTCTACCGACAGTTTGCTGCCGATTGCGCCGATGAACTTGTCTCCGTCCTTGCTCGACGACATCACCACGGCGATATGCGTCGGCGTGATATCGGCGTACTGCGGGTTGTATACCATCGGGAGGGTGATTTTCGACCACTCCTTGTAGGGGTTGTTCGCACCGTCGATCACGAGTTCGGCGCGCCCCAGGACGGTGATGTCCGCCGCTCCTTCCGACCCGTCGTAGTCGATGGCTCCGCTGCCGCTCCATTGCAGCAGTTCCACCCAGATATGGGCTTTGTCCACGCCGGCGATGTCATGGATCGAGTATTTGCCCTTGTCGTCGGCCGTCGCCTGCTTCATCTGGGCCCCCGGGGCGTATTTCACCTCCATCGAGAACGAAGTGGGACGCGCCGTGTAGGGGATGCCGAACTTGGTCATCTTGCGCGGCTGGGTGATGTAATTGATGTTGAGGTTGAACAGACCCGTATAGAGCGTTCCGGCCGCCACGATATAACCTTTGAGTATCGTGTTTTGCTCCGAAGTGGTCATCTCGGCGGCCAGCGTGCCGTCGGCACGTTCGACGGGCATGGTGCCCAATACGCCGATGCCGAGCAGTTCCAGATTGGCCGTTCCCCATCCGTAGCCGGCGCCGGGCGTCGGGTCGATGGTGTAAGTGCCGCCGTTGATGTTTTTGAATTCGCCCCAGAGCTCGAATTCGCTGTTGTCGATCTGCACTTCCACGGGCTTGTCGGTATAGACCGTCCAGGTTTTCGTCACCTCTTCGTCCTGCGACGTGACGGTCAGCGGAATCTCGTGGTTGTAGTTGTTGACCGTCAGGATGCCGTTTTCCAGCCCGGTGACGGTGGCGTTGTCCGAAGTCTCGATCGAGACGGTCGCATAGAACGGCGGAACGCCCTCGACCTCCATCCGGATGCGTTGGGTTTCCGGTTCGATCTTCACCGCGGTAAGCGAACCGCCTGTGATCTTGCCGACCAGGAAGCTGGTGATCTCCGCCGTGTGGCCTTTGGCCTGCGACTCGAGGTCGATGGTCCACTGCTGCTCGGTTCCGTCCTCGGCGCGTACCGTGAATGTCTTGGCCGAGGTCAGCGACTCGAACGTCAGCGGGGTGTCGTAATCGGCGATCTCCTGTTCGACGATGGTTGCCGACGGGTTGCCGAGCTTCATGATCTTGTTGGTCAGCGTGAGCGGGAAGGCTTTGGGACCGGCCGTGATCTTCAGTGTGATACGATGATTGTTATTGTCCGCGACGATCGATGTCGATGACAGCTTCATCCGGTTGTCCTTCGAGGTGTACGTATACGAGAAGTTCGAAATATTGGTGTCAGAGGATGCTTCGGCGTTCTTGTCTTTGAGATAGAGCGTCCAGTTCCGGCTCTGCTGGCCGTTGGTGCTCTTCACCGTGAATAATGCGGTATTCGTAATATAGGTGAAGCTCGGGGACTTTGACGAGGAGGAGGTGGAGCCTTCGGGATATTCCACCGTAATGCTGAGTTTCAGCGTCAGCTGCTCTTTCGCCCCGATGGCCGATCCGTCGGTCTTTTCCACCGGGATGATGATGCGGCTGTTGTCGTGGTCGATTTCCACCTGATCGATCCCCACAACCAGTTTGTCGCCCAGTTTGCTGGTGTAATTGTCTGCGATCGTGAAGCTGAGAATATCGGTGTTCAGCTCCGGGGCCGGGGCTATCGTCCAGCTCTTGGCCAGTCCCGATGTTTTGTCCACGATCCAGACCTGCTTGGTGTCGGCGTACGACTCGAATGTGTAGCTGTTGTCGGCGGAAGCTCCGAAAAGCACCGAACTGGCATGGACGGGCAGTTCGACGGTGGCCTTGACGGGGAATGTCATGGCACGGGCTGCGGGGCGGAGCATCAGGTTGATGCGCCCGCCGATTTTCGATACGTTGAATTCGGTGGTGGCCCCCGTGAGCTGCGCCGTTTCCGACTGGAATTTGATTTTCGAGACATCGGGCGTCAGGCGCTCGACCTGATCTTCGGTCAGCGAACTCGTGTTGTCGGTCTGGGCCACGATCTCCGAACGGAAGGTCCAGCTCTTCGTGAGGCCGCTGGCGGCTTCGACGGTGTATTTCATCGAGCTCTCCTTCTCCTCGAAGGTGAGCGTCTCCGCAGGGGCGTCGGTTCCGTCGGCCCAGTCGGCGCCGTCGGCCAGCGTGAACTCCGGTACGAACGTCAGCGGATAGGCGGCGGTCCCCAACGCCTGGAAGATGATTTCGGAGTTGATCCGGTCGATGCGGGCATACGGCGCGGCCAGCATATCCGATCCCTCTCCGGCCGTGACGCCGACCCGGGCGATCTCGGCCGATTCGTTCGACTGGGCGTCGACGATTTGCAGTTTCCAGCGCGTGGTGGCGCCGCTGGCCGCTACGGTGTAGAGTTCACGAACGTGGTTCTGATTGTCGAAGGTGAATTCTTTCCCCCCCCCGTCGAATCCGAGTATCTGCTTACACCCCGCTTCGGTTTTGACATCCACCGTAATGGTGATGGGGAAGAGGTATTTGCCGTAAACGAGCGGCAGTTCGATGACTTCGCCTTTGATGACGGGCTGGTCGAAGATTACGCGGTCGGGATCGGCCGTGAGAATGGTGAATTTCTCCACCCGGGCCGAATCGCTCAGTTGTGCTACCTTTTCACACGATGCGAGCCAAGCGCTCGCGACAATCACCAGGCACAGGCTGCGAAGTAATCGGGAAGTCATAAATGTCATATTCAAAATAGTTTCTGTTATGGGGCCCGCGGCGGGTATTCGGGTTGTCCGCGGGCCGTTGCACAATCGGCAAAAATCGGTCAAAGATACCGACTGTCCCTCGTAAAAACAACCTTGCAGGCCCGAATTTCAACGAACCGGGGATTTGTCATCACGAACGTGGACATCTTTCCCGAATAGAGTCGGGCCGTTTTTGCGACTGGGATGTTTGTTTCGACGGGCCGGTAAAAAAATACCCGCCGGACGGCGGGTATTTATTATTAATGCTTGGTTACTCCACGAGCCGCCGGGTTACGCGCCAGCGCTGCATGAGCCATACCACGAGCCAGCTCACGGCGAAGGCTCCGCAGGCGATCAGCGCGATGCGCACCAGCGCCGGGAGGCCCGGAATCCGCTGCACGAGGTCATAGCCCGCCTGTACGAAAATGAAGTGGCAGAGGTAGATGCCGAACGTGGCGCCCGCCAGCCGCGAAAGCCATGCGCGGGGCCTTGCGGCGGCTTTCTGCACGAGGATAAAGACCGGGGCGGTCATCAGGAAGACGTTGATGCCAGCGAAATACCAGACGATCTCCAGATAGGCGTAGTTGCCCGGGAACGCTTTCTGCATCATCACGTAGCCCAGCCCCGTGATGAGGTAGCCGACGAGGAAAGCCGGGATGCAGATGCCCAGCGTCCTGCGCCAGCTCCACGCGGGCGGGAATTTCACGAGGTAGAAAGCCAGCACGAGGTAGCCCGCAAAGCCCGAGACGTAGTAGAACGTTCCGAATTCGTTCCAGTCGCAGACGCCGTAGAGACCCATGTTGCCGTAATTGCCGGCATAGCCCAGCATCGGGGCCAGCATCTTCACGTAGGGCAGCAGCAGCGTCAGGCCCCAGATGCCGAGCATGATCCGCAGGTCGTGCTGCGAGGCCCGTTCGAGCCAGGCGCTCAGGACCGGCAGGATGAAATAGAGTCCGAGGAGCATGTAGAGATACCAGAGCGGTGTGGTGTCGTAGGTGAAGTTGAATACGAAAGTCCACATCTTGCGGAGCGTGGCTTCGCCGGTGAACAGCGCGGGGTCGATCGACGGGCTGGCCGAGCCGACGTAGCGCATGTAGAGAAAATAGAGTACGGGCAGCGCCAGCGACCAGAAGACCAGTGCTACGAGGATGCGGCCGATGCGCTTGCGGAAGAAACTCCCGGCGTCGGTCCGCACGGGCAGCAGCAGTACGCCCGACATCATCACGAACAACGGCACGCAGGCCCGGACGAGGCTTCCGGCCAAAGCTCCCTGCAGGAATGTCGCACGATCGCTGTCGAACACGGCGACAAAGGCGTCGCAGCTGTGTGAAAAGACCACCAGGAAGCACGCGATCACGCGCAGGAGGTCCACCCAGCCGATGCGTTCGCGGGCCGGGACGTTGAGGTCGGGGAATCGGCTCTTCATTGTTGTCGTGCCTAAAAAGTGTTGCGGCGGATCATCTGGAAGTCGCACTTGACCTTAGAGAGCGATTTTTCGAGGATCATCCGGGCCACCAGCACGCCCATCTGCCGGAAATCGGTCGAGATGGTCGTCAGGCCGTTGAGGATGATCTCGTTGATCGGCGACTCGTTGTAGGAGATGATGCTGATGTCGCGGCCCACGCGGAAATTCAGCTCGCGCGCCCGGCGCACCAGCTCGATCAGTCCCAGATCGTACTGGCTGTTGAGGATCAGGTAAACCTCCTTCTCGCGGATGATCTCGGGGGTGATCTCCGTGTGGAACTCTACGGCGATGTCGTTGTCACGGCAGAACCGCTCCACGGCTTCGCCCACCGAGGCGTAATAGAGGCTCGAGGGCAGCGTCACGACGTTGAACCGGGAGCAGGTTTTGAGTTTTTTGAGCCCGTACCCCAGCCCTTCGTAAGCGTCGTTGGCGAAATCCTGGTAGACGGCGCCGTAGTTGCCCGGAAGCTCCTTCATCCAGTGGTCCGCCATGATCAGTTTGCGGTTGGGGATGCGCGTGAGTATCTTCAGCACCCGTTTCTGCGATGCGGCGTCGAGCGGGAAGTGGGGCGTGATGACGTAGTAGTCGAACAGGTCGAGGTTCTCCTCGACGTAATATTCCAGCAGGTCGACATTCTGGTTGTGGAGCCGGATGGTGATTTCGGCCGCGTCGCCGATCTCCTCGGCGAACGAGTTGAAGAGCACCTGCTTGTAGTTGCTCAACTTGTCGAACAGCACGAGGACGCTCAGCTTGTCGGCCACCCCTGCGGCCGAAACATAGAACCCTTTGCCCTGCCTGGCGTCGATAAAGCCTTTGTTCCGGAGTATGGAATAGGCCTTTTTGACGGTTTCCTTCGAGATGTCGAGTGCGGCCGAGAGCTCGTTCATAGACGGCAGCAGGCATCCGTCGGGATATTCGCCGCTGCGTACCAATTCTTCCACCTGTCCTACGATCTGTTTGTAAACCGGTATTTGGCTCTCGTGGTCTATTTTAATCGTTTCCGGCATGTCTCTCGTTTAAAAAAATGAAATAATTATTGGTTTGTTTGTTTTTTTGCGTATATTTGCACCACACTACACAACACCAATCAGGGCAATTACCACACCTCACAACTTTTATGTTGTGGAGACACAAATATAGGAAAAAAACCGCTAACCACTTTTTTAAAATGAAAAAAACTTTCTTTCTCAGCTTGTCGGGCCTCATGCTCGCATTGGCCGCCCCTGCACAGCATTGGTCGCTGACCTGGAAAAAGTTGCAGACGGTCTCCCCCGGCCTCGAACAGATCGGCCTGGTGTCGACAGCCTCCTCGCGTGAGCTGGCCAATCCGCGCTGGTCGGTGGGCTGCGAGTGTCTCGACCGCGAATATGCCGATTTCTCGGCTTACAAACCCTATGTGGGCGAATTGGGAGTAGGCGCCGCGCGTATCCAGAGCGGCTGGGCCCGCTGCGAGAAAGAGAAGGGCAAATACGAATTCGAGTGGCTCGACGAAGCGGTCGACGGACTCCGCGGGCAGGGCATCCGCCCGTGGATGTGCCTCGCCTACGGAAATCCGGTTTACGGGGCGCAGAAGAGCCTCGGATCGCGCATCTTTACCGATGAAAAGACGCTGCAGGCCTGGGAGCGCTATGTGACGGCCGTGGCGCGTCGTTACAAAGGGCGCGTCAGCGAGTGGGAGGTGTGGAACGAGCCGAACCTCCGGGGCGCCGACCAGTCCGCGGCCTATGCCGAACTGCTGATCCGCACGGCGGAAGCCGTCCGCAAGGTCGATTCCGGGGCGGTCATCATCGGCTTCGGGCTTTCGCGCATGCCGGTCGGCTTCACGGGCCGCGTGCTGGACATTCTCCGCGAGCGCGGCAAACTGGGCCTCATCGACTATGTGAGCTTCCATCCCTACCACGAAAATCCCGACGACGCCACGCCCGGCATCGAAGCGCTGGCCGAGCTCGTCGCCTCGTACGATCCGCGCATCCGCCTGTTCCAGGGCGAGAGCGGCTGTCCGTCGATTCTCGAATGGGCCCATGCGCTGCGCTACCACGAGTGGAGCGAGTACAGCCAGGCCAAATGGGTCGCACGGCGTCTGGCCAACGATTTTGCGCTGGGCATCCGTTCGTCGATCTTCGCCATCGTCGACAACCAGTATCCCAATATGTTGCAGTCGTTCGGGCTGCTGCGCACGAACCTGCTGAAACAGGTGGTCTACAAACGGCCGTCGTACCATGCCATGCAGCACATGGTCAACCTGCTGCACAGCGGGGTGAAACCGGCGGGAAGGCCGGCATTCACGGCCAATACGGCCCGTGAGATTGCGCTCGTGGGGCTCTCGGATGCCGACGACAAGCCGATCGGCGTGATGTTCTGGTACTCCGACCGGATTCCGGGCGATGAACTGGCCTGGGACAAGGTCGAGCTGAGCGTCGAGGGACTATCGCTCAAAGACCCCGTACTCGTGGATGCCATCACGGGCCGCATCTTCGACCTGCCGCTGCCCCACGGCAGCCGCGACGGAGGCCGTATGAAATTGACCGGCTGTCCGGTGTGGGACGCCCCGATGCTGCTGATGGAGCGCAGCGCCGTGCCGTTCCGCGGCGAAGCCGTCGAACGCAAGGCCGCCGGAACCAATCAGGATATGCTCTATTAACCTAAGCTATAACCAATGACAACTGCAACCGCCGGGAAGAAAAACCCGAAGTACAAATGGGAGGTGCTGGCCCTGCTGTGGGTCGCCTATCTCCTGAACCAGGCCGACCGGCAGGTCTTCAACGTGGTGCTTCCGCTCATCCGCGAGGATCTGGGGCTGAGCGATGTGGCCATCGGCTCCATCGCCACGGTCTTCAACCTTTTTTACGCCCTGCTGGTGCCCATCGGCGGACTGGTGGGCGACCGTTTCAGCCGTAAGTGGATCGTCACGGGAAGCATCCTGTTCTGGAGCGTGGCCACGATGTTCACGGGCCTTTGCAACGGTTTCGTGATGCTCGTGCTGATGCGCAGCGTCGCCACGGGCGGCGGCGAGGCCTTCTTCGGACCGGCCAACTATTCGCTGCTGGCGCAGTACCACGACAAGACGCGGGCCTTCGCCATGTCGGTCCACCAGACGGCCTACTACATCGGCATCATCATCAGCGGCTATGCCGCGGGCTATATCGGACAGCTGTGGGGCTGGCGCAGCGCCTTTTACATCTTCGGCGCCATCGGCGTCGTGCACGGCATCGTCATGGCCGTGCGGCTGAAGGACAAGAAGGAGCCGGCCGCCGTCGCCGCCGCGGAGGCCGCGGAACCCAAGCCGCGGCTGATGGAGGGCTTCCGCATGGTCTTCACGACCCCCACGGCCCTGATCCTCACCGTCTGCTTCGCCGGACTGATCTTCGTGCTGACGGGCTACCTTACGTGGATGCCGACCTATCTCTACGAGAATTTCGGCATGGACCTCGCGGGCGCCGGATTTCACTCGATGTTCTACACCCACCTGTTCGCCTTTGTCGGCGTGCTGCTGGCCGGACGCCTTTCGGACAAGCTCGGGAGCATGCATCCCGCGTGGCGCATGGCCATGCAGGGCTTCGGACTGTTGGCCGCCGTGCCGTTCATCGTCCTGATGGGCAATTCGGCTACGCTGTGGGTCATCTATATCGGCTTTGCCGGCTTCGGTTTCGCCCGTGCGTTCTTCGACGCCAACACCTACACGGTGCTTTACGACGTCATCCCGCCCCGGTACCACTCCTCGGCTTCGGGCGTGATGATCATGACCGGATTCGCCATCGGCGCGCTGGCTCCGCTGGTGCTGGGTATGGTGAAGCAGGCCGCGGGGCTGTCGTTCGGCATCTCGATGCTGGCCGTCGTGTGGCTCGTGTGCGGCGTGGTGATGCTTCTCGGAGCCAAATATTTCTATATGAGGGATTATAACAAGATCAGACATGAATAGTAACCAGAAAACCAGAAAAGCGAAAGCAGGTCTGCTGCTGATCGCGTCGCCCCGCTTCAAGACGCTGGGCGAAGGGCTCCGGCGGGGCACGTATGCCCAGCGCAAGGACGCCGATGTGAAAAAGATACTTGCGACGATGGGATTCCTCGACGTCGTGTTCCCCGGGATCGTCTACGACAAGCAGGAGGCCATGGACGCCATGGACCATTTCTACATGGAGAAGGTCGACTTCGTCATCGCCGAGTTCCTTTCGTGGTCCGAGGACTTCGCGTGGATACGCTTCCTGCGGGACATGCCCGAGGTGCCGATCCTCTTCGTCAACGTCGCCAAAGACCATGTTTCGTTCCGCGACACGCTGGACGAGGACGACTTCATCGACTACCTTTGCGCCGGGACGCTCGTCGGCTCGCTCGAAGCCTCCGGATCGGTGCCCCGCACGGGACGCCGGCACGTGAAGGTCGTGATGGGTTCGCGCGAGGAGGTCACGGGGCAGATCCGCCTCTTCGCTTCGGCGGCCCGCGCCCGCGCCATTCTCCGCCAGTCGAACGTGGGACTGCTGGCCAACTACAACGAGGCCATGTGGTCGACCTATATCGACCCCTATGACCTGTTCACCAAACTGGGGCCCGAGATTCGTTTCCTGCCCTATTCGGTCTACGGCGAGGTGATCGACGCGGTGAGCGACAAGGAGCTGCAGGCGTACTGCGGCGAGCTGACCTCGCGCTACAAGATGATGGACGACGTGGCGCGCGACAAGTTCGAAGCTTCGGTGCGCGCCTCGATCGGCCTGCAGAAGATGGCCGAACGATCGGATATCGACGTGATGGTCTTCAACGACATCGACCGGGCCATGTTCGAGCTGGTGGGCCTGCGCGCCGGGTTCTATCACCCGTGGTTCAACGACAACTGCTCGGTGCTGGTTCCCGAGGCAGACATCGGCGCGGGGCTCATCACCTACCTGCTGAAACTGATTTCGGGCAAGAACGTCAACTTCCTCGAGCCGTTCCACATCGAATCCGACTATGGCACCTTCGCCGGCGGGCATGCCGGTCCCAACGACCACAATGACCCCGCCTGGCAGCAGAACGTGGTGATCGCCCGCGACGTGCGTTTCGCCAAGACCTCCTACAAGTACGCCGGAGCTCCGTTCGCCTGGTACCGCATCTCGCCGGGGCGCAAGACCATGGCGCAGCTGGTGGAGTGCGACGGCCGCTACAAGCTGGTCGCCACGCTGGTCGATTCGCTCGAAGGCGATCACATCCTGGCCACCTATTCGCACAGCATCTTCCGTCCGGTGGTCCCCGTCGAGCGGCTCTTCGAGGAGATTCTGAAGATCGGTACCACGCAGCATTTCGCCATCGTCGACGGCGACTACCTGCGCGAGCTGGGCATGCTGGCCGAGATCATGGATTTCGAATATCACGAGATAAACAATTAACCCTATAAAATCGTATTTTTTATGAGTTTCATGTATAACCCCTTCCCGTATGACGACCCCCGCGCCGTCAACCGCCCGGCACTCCCGAAGAAGACCGTCGAGGCGGTCGTTGCCGGAACCCCCAAGGCTGCCGCCGCACTGGCCGGGGATATCGTCTCCCGCCTGAAGGCCGCACCCGGCAGGAATATCGTCGTCGGATTCGACGGCTACGCCACAGCCGATTGGACGCGGATGGTCAACCTGCTCTCGCAGCAACTCCTGGGCAAAGGGATCGAATTGGATGTCGTGGCCTTTACCGAGGTGCTCAAATCCGAGCAGGAGATCGCCGACATGATTAACCCGAATCTGGAATGGGACACCTCGAAAGACCCGTCGCTGTTGTTCGGACGCCTGATCGAGCGCGATTACGCGGATATGTTCGACGCGGCGAAATTCGCGGCGTTCAAACAGCGCCTCGAGGCGCTCCGGGCCCCTGCCGCCGCAGGACGTGTGCTGTTGGTCTACGGCAGCGGATGCCTGGTCGAGGAGGTGCGCGGACTCTATGACATCAAATGCTATTTCGACGTGACGCCCAAGGAGGCGATCCTCCGCATCCGCCGCGGCCAGTTCGCCAACCTCGGCGACAAGGTGGCCGCTCCGGCCAACCGGGTGATTCGCCGCTGCTACTACGCCGATTTCGAGATGGGTGTGCGCCACCGCGGCAAGCTGCTGCGCGGCGAACTGCTCGACTATTACATGGCTTCGGACCGTCCCGACCATATCCACATGATTCCGATGGAGGCGCTGTCCGACATCTTCCGGTCGCTGGCCTGCTATCCGTTCCGCTGCAAGCCGGTCTATCTCGAGGGCGTGTGGGGCGGCACCTATGTCAAAAAGCTGCGCAATCTGCCCGACACGATGCGCAACTGCGCATGGGTCTTCGACCTGATCCCGATGGAGGTGTCGATCGTCGTCGAGGCCGGGGACGAGAAGATCGACTTCCCCTATTTCTCGTTCGTGCAGAAGGAGGGCGAGGCCATCATGGGCCGGCCGTGCGTCGAGAAGTTCGGCGGCTATTTCCCCATCCGCTTCAACTACGACGATACGTTCCACAGCAACGGAAACATGTCGATCCAGGTGCATTCGGGAGCCAAATACAACCAGGAACATTTCGGCGAACTGGGCCGTCAGGACGAGAGCTACTACGTGGTGGTGGCCGGACAGGACGCCAAGACCTTCGTCGGGTTCCGCGACGGAGCCGACACCGAGCAGTTCATTCGCGATATCAAACTGGCCGACACCGAATACAAGCCCGTGGACTACCTGAAGTACGTCAGCTACGAGGATTCGAAGCCCGGCCTGCAGGTGATGCTTCCCGCCGGAACGATCCACTCGTCGGGCCGCAACCAGGTGGTGCTCGAAATCGGCAGCCTCACGATCGGCTCCTATACCTACAAGCTCTACGACTACCTGCGCGCCGACCTCGACGGCAAGCCGCGCCCCATCCACACGTGGCACGGCGAGCGGACGCTGGCTTACGAGCGCACGACCAGCTGGGTGCGCAGCAACATCGTCCAGCAGCCCCGCACGGTGCGCGAGGGCGACGGCTGGGCCGAGAAGATCGTCGGTGAGCACGACCTGCTCTACTTCACGCTGCGCCGTCTCGAGTTCGAGAAACGCATCGAGGACGACACCTGCGGCAAGTTCCACGTGCTGACGCTCGTGGACGGCGAACGCATCCGCATCCGTTCCGTCGCACAGCCCGAACGTTATTTCGATGCCGAATACATGGATATGGTCGTGGTTCCCGCGGACATGGGCCGTTACGTGATCGAGAACCTCCGCACGGAACCCATCAGCGTCCACAAAACGATGCTTAAAGATGGGTTTGACAAAGAATAGCTGCCGCCTGCTGCTCGATGTCGGGGGAACGTTCCTCAAATCGGCCGTGGCGGATGCCGCCGGGCGGCTCCTGCCCGGATCGGAGTTCAGTTGTCCGGTCCGTTCGGAGGGCTCGCGGGCGGAAATCGAAGGCTCCCTGGCCGCTGCGGTGGCCAGGGGTGCGGCCTTCGCTGCGGAGCGGGGCATGGAGCTTGCCGGCATCGGTATCGCCATTCCCGGACCGTTCGACTATGCGGCCGGCATCTCCCGCATGACGCACAAGTTCCATAGCATCTGCGGTGTCGACCTGCGCAGTGTGCTGTATGCGATGCCCGGCGTTCCCGCCGATGCGGAGATACGCTTCATGCAGGACGTGAACGCCGCGCTGGCCGGGGAGATCGCCCGGGGCAACGCCGCCGGATACGGCGCTTCGGCGCTCGTGTCGCTCGGGACGGGGCTGGGTTTCGCCCTGAGCCGTGACGGGCGGGTGCTGTGCAATCCGGCGGGCGGCCCGAAGGTGGTGATCTTCAACCTTCCCTACCGCGACGGCATTCTGGAGGACTATGCCTCGAAACGGGGATTCCTGCGCATCTACGGCGAGCTTGCGGGACATACGGACCCGGCGCTGACGGTGGCCGACCTGGGCCGCATGGCCGGCGAAGGGGATGCCCGGGCCCGCGAGACGTTCGCAACGGTCGGGGGCATCCTGGCCGCCGCGCTGCGCGACCTGCTCGTCGAACACGGCGTCGAATGCCTCCTGCTGGGCGGTCAGATTTCGCGTTCGTTCGCCTATATGGAGGCGGCCCTGCGCGACGGACTGCGCGACGTCGCGGGGCTGACCCGCATCGCACCCGCGGAGCATATCGGCGAAGCGGCCTTCTACGGACTGCTGGCGCAGGCGGACGGCGGCTGTTAGGCGTTACGACGAACCGTCCGATTTCGTATATTTGTCAGGAGAGGCGGTCGTCTCTCCTGTTTTTAATTGCTAAAAACATGACCGAAAAATACCGCAGATTTCTGCACGCCGTGCGTGCTTTCATGCCCCGCGAACGGGTTTATACCGATTATCTGCGCCGGCTGGCGTGGGGCGCCGACGCGGGGTTTTACCGCCTCGTTCCGCAGATCGTCGTGCGTGCCGCCGGCGAAGACGAGGTCGTGCGGCTCATGCAGGAGGCCGCCCGGCTGGGTGTGCCCCTGACCTTCCGGGCCGCGGGCACGAGCCTCTCGGGGCAGGCCGTCAGCGACTCGGTGCTCGTGGTGGCGGGCAAGCATTGGGAGCGCTGCGAGGTGCTCGACGGAGGCCGCGCCGTGCGGCTTCAGCCCGGCGTTGTGGGGGCCCGGGTCAACGAGGTGCTGAAATCGTATGGATACCGCTTCCCGCCCGACCCGGCTTCGATCCGAAGCGCGATGGTGGGCGGTATCGTGATGAACAACGCCTCGGGCATGAATTGCGGCACCCACGCCAACAGCGACCGGATGCTGCTTTCGGCGCGCCTGGTGCTGGCCGACGGCACGCTGCTCGATACGGGTGACGAGGCGAGCCGCCGGGCCTTTTCGGAGAGCCATGCGGAGTTCCTGCGAGCCATTGAAGCGCTGCGCGACCGGGTTCGCGGCGACAAGGCCCTGACGGAGCGTATCCTGCATAAATATTCGATCAAAAATGTCATGGGGCTGAACCTGCTGCCGCTGGTGCGCTTCGACGATCCGTTCGAGATCATCGCCCACCTTATGGTCGGTTCCGAGGGGACGCTGGCGTTTCTGGCCGGGGTTACGATGCGCACCGAGCGCGAATACGAACACAAGGCCAGCGCGATGGTCTATTTCAGCGACATCGGCGAGGCGAGCCGGGCCGTCGTGGAGATGCGCAAGTTGCAGGACTCCGCCGGGGAGCGCATCGTGCACAGCGCCGAGATGCTCGACCGCAAGTCGCTGGCATCGGTCGGCGACACCACGGGTGAGGGACTGACGGCCGTGCTGACCGAGACCAAGGCTCACACACCCGAGGAGCTGGCCGCCAACGTCGCCCGCATCGGGGAGTTGCTGGGGCGCTTTGCGCTTTATGTTCCCGCGCGGTTCACCGACGATCCGGCCGAGCAGGCGAAGTTTTGGGCCCTCCGTTCGGGCATCTTCCCGGCGGTGGGCGGCAGCCGTCCCGCCGGGACCACCTGCCTGATCGAAGATGTCGCCTTTCATATCGGGGACCTGCCCCGTGCGACCGCCGAACTGCAGGCGTTGATTGCCCGCCACGGCTATGACGACGCCTGCATCTACGGGCACGCGCTCGAGGGCAACTACCATTTCATCATCAACCAGTCGTTCTCGACCCCGGCCGAGGCGGCCCGCTACGAGGAGCTGATGGACGACGTTGCGGAACTCGTCGTCGGCAGGTACGACGGCTCGCTCAAAGCCGAGCACGGCACGGGGCGCAACATGGCGCCCTTCCTCCGCCGCGAGTGGGGCGACGCCGCCTGTGCCGTGATGCGGGCCGTCAAAGAGCTGTTCGACCCCGCGGGGCTGCTGAACCCCGGGGTGATCTTCAACGACGACCCCCGCTGCCATCTCTCCCATTTCAAACCGCTGCCGCTGACCGATCCTCTGATCGACCGCTGCATCGAATGCGGGTTCTGCGAGGTGAACTGCCTGACGTGCGGGCTGACCCTTTCGTCGCGCCAGCGCATCGTCGTGCGCCGCGAGATCGCCCGGCTGAAAGCCTCCGGCGGGAATCCGCGCCTCGTGCGGGAGCTCGAACGCGGTTACCGTTATCCCGGGGAGCGGACCTGTGCCGGGGACGGGCTCTGCTCGACGAGCTGTCCCGTGGGAATCAATACGGGAGAGTTGACCCACGCCCTGCGTGCGTTGCGGGTGCCGCCCGGGAGTGCGGGGCATGCCGCCGGGGAATTCGCTGCCCGTCATTTCGCCGGACTGAAAAGCGCCCTGCGTCCCGTGCTGACGATGGCCGATGCGACGCACCGGGTGTTCGGAACGCGGACGATGACAACCGTGACAAAGGGCCTGCATGCGCTGGGGCTTCCCCAATGGCTGCCTTCGATGCCGCGGGCCTACCGGATGCCCGAAACGCTGCGCACGGCGCCCACGCCGGGACCGGACAAGGTGGTCTATTTCCCGAGTTGCATCAACCGGACGATGGGCCTTGCCCGTGAAACCCCGGTCGCGGAACCGCTGGCCGGCAAGATGGTCGCGCTGCTCCGCAAGGCAGGTTACGAGGTTGTTTTTCCCGAGAACATGGAACGTCTCTGCTGCGGCACGATCTGGGAGAGCAAAGGCATGGCCGACATCGCCGACCGCAAGACCGCCGAGCTGGAAGAGGCGCTGTGGCGCGCCAGCGGGGAGGGTCGCTGGCCGGTGCTGTGCGACCAGAGCCCGTGCCTGCACCGCATGCGCGAAAAGATCGGCCGGATGAAATTGTACGAACCGGCGGAGTTTATCTGGACCTTCCTGCGCGACCGGCTGGAGTTCCGGCCCCAGCCGGGACCCGTCGCCGTGCATGTCACCTGCTCGATGCGCCGCATGGGGCTGGCCGGGGTGATTGTTTCGCTGGCGCGGCTGTGTGCCGACGAGGTGGTGGTGCCCGAGGAGGTCGGATGCTGCGGATTCGCCGGCGACCGCGGATTCACGCACCCCGAGGTCAATGCCTGGGCCCTGCGCAAACTGCGGCCCGTCATCGAACGCTCGGACGTGAAGGCGGGTTATTCGAACAGCCGCACGTGTGAGATCGGGCTTTCGGCCCGTTCGGGCGTGCCCTACGTCTCGATCGTCTACCTGGTCGATGCCTGCACGACACCTAAGGAAAACCCCGGAGCCTGAGCCCCGGGGTTTCTCTTATACCAGCAGTTCGTAGTCGATGTGCCACACGCCCGTCTCCCCGGGGAAGACCCGGAACGGGATGTAGGGTTCGAGACAGGCTGCCGTAGGGCAGGCCCAGAAGACCATGTGCGACAACTGTCCGCTGCCCGAGGCCCGGACGCCCGCTCCCGTGCGGAGGTTGCGGAGACTGAATCCGTACCCCGGCGTCGCAGGGTCCTGACCGTGAAGGTCGCCCATGAAGACCGATTCGCCCGGGTTCAGCGGACGGCTGAAAGCGACGCCGTCGGGCGTCAGCGCCACGCTGTCGTAGGCTTCGCGCCACGTTCCCTCGGGGCGGAACGGGAAATGGATCGAGGTGTCGGGGCCCGTGGCCATGCGGTCCGGCGTGAAGAAGTTGTGGTTGTAGACATGGCCCGTGAGCGGCGCGGGACCGAGGTTTTTGAGCGTGTACTCGATCCGCAGGCCCGGGGCGTCGGTCAGCCGCAGCGTCTTGCGGTAGTCGTAGCCGTATTCGTCGGTCAGCAGCCGGTGGCGGAACCCGACGCGGTCGCGCTCGGCGGTCGTCTCCCAAATGCCGGGATCGACGATCTCGTAGAGGCGGAACCGGTCGTAGGGGTGGTCGGAAAACTTGCGCAGCGTGCCGACCCCGATTTTGAGGAACTCCTGTCCGGGGCGTGCCCGCTCGTAACCGATCTGGGTAAATTCATCCGCGGGGCCGGTCAGGCCGTCGTGCCGCAGGGGATCGTGGCGCGGCTGCCACTCCGAGACGTAGCGGTGGCCCCGGCTGCGCAGGTCGCGCACGACGCCGCCCCAGTCGAAGCGCGTGCCCCGGTAGTAGCCGCGTTCGGCATCGGGGAGGCATACCAGGGCCGAGACGTGGCGGTTGGCGATACGCAGGACGGGAGCTTCCGACACGCGGGTGGCGGAAGCTCTCGTCGTTGCATCTGGTTGCAGCCCGCGCATGGTCACTTCGTCTTTTCGTAAACCAGCACGGCGAGGTCGTATTGGCCCAGCGTCACCTCGCGGCCGTCGGGCGATACCTGTGCGCCGCCCAGCGTCGAAGCCTCCGTGAAACGGTAGCCCGGAACCTCGATCGCACCCTTCACGGCCGCTCCCTCCTCGGTGCGGGTGGCCACTATGGCCATGCCGTCGCCGTTGGTGTAGGCGCGCGCCTCGATGCCGGGATTCGACAGCGTGAAGCCCTCCGTGTCGCGGTAGGTGCCGACCAGCAGCAGGTCTTCGTACTTGCCTTTGATGGCGTTCACCTGGGCCAGATAGGCCTGGTAGTGCGGCGTTTTGTCGATCAGGTCGCGGCAGCGGTAAATTTCGATGTCGTTGCGCAGGCCCTTCAGCAGCGTGTTGTTCACACGGCGTTCGATGTCCGTGTCGTCGCGGATCTCGCGGTCGGAGACGATGATCTCGGGGAAGGTGTAGCGGAACCAGTCGATGAAGCTGTACTTGCCGGCGGTAGTCTGGTAGATGTGGATGTAGTCGCAGTACTGCGCCGTGACGTCGGTCAGCCACTCGGTGCCGAGCGCGAACTCGGGGTCGAAGCTGACGTTGCGGTCGCGGACCATCTTCAGCACCTCGGCCTTGTCGGCGATCACCCGCATGTTGGGCACGGGGAACTCCCGGCTCAGGTCCCAGTTGGTGGCGCGCTCGCCGTATCCGAGCTGGTCGTAGAAAACGCTGTTGGCTCCGTACTCACGGGCGCGGTCGGCCCATTCGAGCAGCATCTTGCGCCAGATCGGCGCACGGGTGTCGGCCACGACGAACGTGCGGGCGTTGTAGTCGGCCAGGAACGTGCCCTGACCCGTGAAGCGGTACTGTTCGAAGAGTTCGGCGCCCGTGTTGTCGCGGTAGCAGATCTCCTTGCCCCGGCCGCTCTTGTAGAACTCGCTCTCGCGGTCGATCAGCTTGCCGTTGAAGTAGAGCAGCACCTTGCCGCCGTCCTTCTTGTAGTCGGCGATGGCCTTTTTCCAGCCTGCGTCGCCGCCCTGTGCGGGATCGGCGTTGTAGTGGGGATTGCCGTGGTCCATGCCCGTCTCCCACCATCCGAAGGTGAAGACGGCGTCGGCCCCGACGCTCTCGCCGACATCCTTGATGCGGCCCGGCAGGTCGGTGTATTTGAACAGCAGTTCGCCGTACTGGTGGCGGAAGATGATTCGCTGCCAGCTGCGCATCTTTTTGACCCACATCGGCGCGTCGCGGTGGTCCCACCACGTGTCGGCCCAGCGGCGGTAGTGTTTCGAGGTCTCGTGCCACGAACCCGTGTAGGGGGCTATGACGTTGGCGTCGCACGTCCACGTTTCGCCGGCGAAGCACTGCGGGAATTTGTAGAATCCGGATTCCAGCCGCGTGAATTCGCCTTCGGCGTCAGGGTAGAGGCGCAGACCGTGTCCCGTGTCCTGGAACGTCGTGTCGTGGCTGCCGAAATAGATTCCCTCGCTGTCGCCCACGTAGGCGAAGCAGTTGGAGGCCATGCAGCCGCCCGTGCCGCCCGTGACGGTGCGCATGGGGTATTTGGCGTCCATCTGGCGGAACTTCTGCGCCGGGGCCTTGTAGGGCGAGGCGTTGCTGTGGCGGAAGATCACCGCTTTGGGATTGTCGTAGAGCTGGCCTCCGGTGTGGGTGAGCAGCAGCTTGTGGTCTTCGGGAAGCGGCATGCCGCCCACCAGCGGGTAGTGCAGTTCGCGGACGATCGTATGGGGCTCGCGGTTCTCGATCTTCGACGCGAAGCGCACCTCGTCGCCCTCGAGCGTGATGTCGAGCGTGAGGCGCATGTCGAGCGTCACCGCCTCGCGGGTGCTGAAGTCGGTGGCGTTCAGGCGGTCGTAGATCACCGTGATCGTGTCGCCCCTGCGCGAGATGCGGGGCGTCTGCTCGTAGGGCAGCACTTCGATCTCCTTGGCCTTCTGCGTGTCGTAGTAGAGGCGCCAGAGGTAGTCGCCTCCGGCGTAGTCCCGGCCGGTTTCGAGGTTTTTGATGCTGGTCAGGCGGCCCCGGCCGTCGACCGTGACCTGCAATTTGTCGTTGCGGAGCGTACTCTCTTTCGGGGCTGCCCCGGCGGACGGGAACAGCAGGATGCCCGTGCATGCGAGCAGCAATTTCACCATTTTGTTCATTGTCTCTTCGTTTGTTGCGGCGCGAACGCCGGACGCCCCGCGAAGGGCGCCCGGCGGGGCTCGCGTTGGCGGGTTAGTAGCCCGGATTGTTTTCTTTGATGTTCTTCATCACCTGCATCGTGGTGGTCGGGAGGGGCCACAGGTAGCTCTTCGGGGCCACGAACTTGCACTCGGCGAGAACCTGGGCGTAGGCGTTGCTGTTGAAGAAGTCGGCGGCGCCTTTGGCTACGGGGGCCATGAAATCCATACATCCGTCCTCGTCGATCTCGGGCACGGCTCCGTGGAACCACATGCCGTTGTCGATGTAGGCGCGCTGGAGTTTTTCGTCTTTCTTGGGCAGTCCGATCCAGGGGCGGTTGAGCACCTTTTCGGCGATGCGCCAGCGCCAGATGTCGTACAGGCGCAGGTTTTCGAAGGCGAACTCCATGCGGCGCTCGATGCGCAGGATCGTGCGGAGCTTGTCCTGCGACCGCTCGGTGATGGCCGGATAGTCGGAGGTGGCCGTGACGGCCGCCTTGTAGGCGCGGGCGCGGACCTGGTTCATGGCGTCGAGCACCGTGTCGTCGATCTCGTTCAGTTCGATCTTCGCCTCGGCGTACATCAGCAGGACATCGGCGTAGCGCAGGATCAGTTTGTCGTTTTCGGGTTCGAACGGAGCCAGCCAGTCCTCGTCGACGTGCTTCTTCAGCACAAGACCGTTGTAGGAGGCGTACTGGTTCGAGGTGCCCTGGATTTTGTAGGAGCGCGAGTCGTTGTTGACCACTTCCGTTCCTTCGCGGGCGCTGTATACCTTGTCCCGGTCGAAATGCGGATCGAAAATTACGCCCAAGTGCTGCGTGCCGTGTTCCACAATGGTGTAGGTGCAGCGCGGGTCGCGGTGCTCGAACGGCTTGTGGGGATCGTAGACCGTCGATTCGTCGATGGGTTTGCCCTGGTCGTCGAGGAATGCGCAGAGCAGGTACCACGACGGCAGGCAGGTCGTGCAGGTCGGGGCCCCCGACAGACGGGGCAGTTTGGCCGTGCAGGCCTGACCGCCGAGATACTGGTATTTCGAGTCGTTCGACAGGGCCTTCGAGCGGGGAATGTTGAAAATGCCCTCGGGCGAATGCTTCGTCGCGTTGCGGAACAGCTGTCCGAAATCCGAATGCAGGGTGTAGGCATTCAGCTGCATGCAGTTCCAGGCGGCGTCGCGGGCCTCCTTGAAGAGCTTCTCGGCTTCGGCAGGATCGTCGTCGCCGAACCCGCCCCGTTCGACCGAATCCCATTTGCGGATCGAGGCGAAGTGGAGGGCGAAGCGGGCTTTCATGCCGTAGGCCGCGCCGCGCGTGGCCCGCTCGATCTCGCCTCCGTAGGATACGGGCAGGATCGGCGCTACGTCGTCGAACTCTTTGAGAATGTCGGGAAGAACGGTCCACATATCGCTGCGGGTCAGTTCATAGGCGCTTTCGCGGCCCTGTTCGGAGTCCATGTCCATGTCTTCCGGAACCACGACGGGATCGCCGAAGTGGATCATGATGCGGGCGTAGAAGCAGGCGCGGTAGAAGCGGGCGTTGGCCATGATGCGGTCGTAGCGGGCCTGCTCGATCCGGCCTTCGTGTTTGCGGAGCTCGGTGATGATCTTGTTGCAGCGGTTGATGCCCGTGTAGGTGATGTCCCACATGCGGACCGAGAGCGGAAAGTCGGAGTTCACGCCGTCGATGAGGAAACGGCCCGGGGAGTTGCGGTTTTGTCCGTCGTCCGTCAGCATGTCCAGCTCGGTCTGGTTGCCGGAGGTCCATTCGTTGCGCTCCATGGGCCAGTAGGTGTGGTGGAGCAGGGCGTTGAGGTTCAACTCGAACTGCTCGGCCGTCTGGAACCAGGAGCCGCTGGCCGCCTTGTCCCTGGGCGAAAGGTCCAGGTCGCTGCACGAAACCACAAGGCTTCCGGCCAGTGCGAATAATGCGATTTTAATGGTTTTCATATCTTTTCGTTCTTTGATACGACGTTAGAATTTAAGCTGTGCGGAGAAGAGCACCGATTTGGTGATGGGATAGCCGGTGGTGCCGACCTCGGGGTCCCAGCCCTCGGGGAAGTGGCTGTGGGTGAAGAAGTCGGTGAGCGTCACGGCGAAGCGGAGGCTTTTGACATGGATTTTGCTCATCCATTTCTGGGGCAGGGTGTAGCCCAGCGAGAGGTTCTTCACGCGGAAGTACGAACCGTCGAAAAGCCAGTAGTCGGAGATCGCATAGTTGTTGTTCGCGCTGGCCCACGAATAGCGCGGGTATTTGGCACGCTTGTTCTGTTCGATGGTGTTTTTACGGCTCCACGAATTCCCCCCCCCGATGTAGGTGGCGAAGTTATACCACTGACCGCGGAGCGGCTGTACCATCTCGTCCGTCAGATAGGAGTTGCGCTGGCCGACGCCCTGGAACGTCAGGTTGAAGTCGATGCCGCGCCAGGCCAGATCGACCGAACCGCCGTAGTTGAAGTGCGGGAGCGAGGAGCCGAGCACCCGGCGGTCGTAGTCCGTCGAGATGAGCGGATTGTTCGGGTCGCCGTCGGCGAAGTTCCGGTAGCGGATGTCGCCCGGCGAGACGTAGGAACCCAGGGTCGCCGAATTCCTCACCTCTTCGGGGCTCTGGTAGAGACCTTCGCTGACGTAGCCGTACCACGATTGGTATTCCTCGCCCTCGCGGATGATCTTGCCGCCCGAGATGACCTCCTTGTTGCCGATGTAGCCCATCTTCGAAACGTCGTCCGAAAGGTTGAACGAGAGCCCGTAGCTGAAGTCGCCGACGTGGTCTCGCCAGCCGAGGGTGATCTCCCAGCCTTTGGTATGCATGTCGCCGATGTTGTCATAGGGGTCCGAAAGTCCCATGATCGGGGCGATGGGGACCTGCAGGAGCATGTCGCGCGTCTTCTTGTAGTACCAGTCGGCCGTGACCGACAGCCGGTTGCGGAGCATCGAGAGGTCGACGCCCACGTCGATGGTCGAAGTGGTCTCCCAGGTGATGTCCGTGACGATGGCGGCGGCCTGTGCATAACCCGACAGGCCCGTCAGGGTCGAACCGATGTAACCCATCGTGTGATTGTTGGCCAGCACGGCCTGATAGGGGTAGTAACCTTTGATGCGTTCGTTGCCCAGTTCGCCGTAGGAGAGGCGCAGTTTGCCGTGGTCGAGAACCTTGCGGACGCCCTCCATGAATTTCTCCTCGGTGAAGACCCAGCCGGCCGAAGCCGAGAGGAACGTACCCCAGCGGCAGTCGGGCGCGAAGCGCGAGGAGCCGTCGCGGCGGATATTGCCCTGAACGTAGTATTTCGACTTGTAGTTGTACATCAGGCGGCCGAAGTAGGAGCGGCGGGCCAGTTCGTTGATGTCCTTCGAGTTGGCCGTGACTCCGTCGGAGTTGCCGGCGGCCAGGTCGGGAATCAGCGAGTGGGCGAACGACGTGTTCTTGGCCACGATCGTACCCTCCTGATACCAGTAGTTCTCGTAACCGACCATGGCGCTGAAATTATGGTCCAGGCCGAACGTGTGCTGGTAGTTGGCATAGACCTGCGTGGTGTGGGCGAAAGTGTCGCCGCGGCTCTCTTCGAGTTCCGTAGTCAGGGCGTTGCTGATGTATTTCGAACTGGTGAGACTCTCCTCCTGATAGCTGAAATAGGAGGTTTGACGCTGAAAATCCTTGATTTTGGTGTAGGAGAACTGGGGCGAGAAGATGCCCGTGACGGTCAGTCCCTTGACGGGGGTGATGTCCAGCTGGAACTTGGCGTTGGCCAGGTACTTGTCGGTGTCCTTCTCGCCGCCCGACATCAGGGCTGCATAGGGATTCACGCCGTCCTTGCCCGGGGCGTAGCGCCCGTCGCTCCACACGGCCTGGTAGATGGGCGGGATGTAGCGCATGGTGCCCGAGGGCGAAGCGTGGGGATTGACCTGGTCGGTGTAGCGCAGCGAGATGTCGGCCGAAGCCTTCATCCATTTGAATACCTGTATGTCGTTGTTCAGGCGGGCCGTGTAACGCTTCCACGAGAGGTTTTTGCGGAACAGGCCGTCGACGTCGTCGAAGCCCAGGCTCAGCACCGAGCTGCGCTTGTCGCCGCCCGACTGGATCGTGAGGCTGTGCGAATGGCGCACGCCCACGTCTTTGAGTATCAGATCCATCCAGTCTACGTTCGGATAGAGGTCCGGATTCTCCCGGTTGAGCAGCGTGTAGTTCTCGACGTATTCGCGGGAGTAGTCCTGGTACCAGCCGCCCGAGGGCAGGTCGTTGTAACGCAGTTCGTTGACCGCCGCCATGTAGTCGGAGGCGTTCATGTACTTCGGCTCCTGGGACTGGAAGTCGAGTCCGAGCGTATAGTTATAGGTAACGCTCGCGCCCGACTTGCCGGCACGCTTGGTGGTGATCAGGATGACGCCCGCCGCTGCCTGCGATCCGTAGATCGAAGCCGATGCGGCGTCTTTCAGTACGGTGATGTTCTCGATGTCGTTGGGGTTGACGTCGTCGATCGATCCGGCCACGCCGTCGATCAGCACGTAGGGGTCGGATGCGCCGTCGGTCATCGAGGTGATGCCGCGGATGCGGATCGTGGCCGAACCGCCCGGCGCCGAGTTGGTGCGGGTGACCGTCACGCCCGGCATGGCGCCCTGAAGGGCCTGCGAGATGGTCGGGCTCTGGCGGTTGAGGATCGCTTCGCCTCCGATCGAGGAGAGCGATCCCGTCAGGTCCTTTTTCCGCATGGTGCCGTAACCTACGACGACCACCTCGTCCATCGAGGTGCTCTCTTCCTGGAGCACGATGTCGAACGAGGTGCGGCTGCCGATGGGAAGGGTCTGGGACTTGTAGCCCAAGTAGGAGACGAGGAGCGACGCATCCGCGGCGGGCTTTTTGGCCAGTCGCAGGAGAAAGTTGCCCTGGGCGTCGGTTGTCACGCCCTGTTGGGTCCCCGAGAGGATAATGGTGGCGCCGGGAACCGGCTCTCCTTTCTCGGTCTTTACGCTTCCCTGAAGGGTGAAGTTCTGGGCCGAAGCGTACGATGGCGAAAATAGAATCGCTGCCAGAAGCGCACAGAAAGCCGCAATCATCCGAAAATCGCACTTTCTTTGAAATTCATCGTAACTTTTTTTCATCTTTTTAGAATTAGTAGTATATTTGCGCTGTACACCACACCACACAACAGATAGGATGGACGGATTAGTGTGGTTTGGTGTGGTACAAAAATAAATGTAATATTTGATATTCCAAAGAAAAGACGATTTTTTTTGAATTTTTTCGTTGAATGTCATCCAAATGTAACGAGGACCGCCGGGCCGGGGATGCTTCCGCACTTCGTCCGGATTGTTGAAACCTTAAACGAACCTTATCTTACAGTTATGAAAAAGTATTTGTTATGGATATGCACGGCGGCGGCTCTGCTGGCTGCCGGGACTTCCTGCACCGACGATCCGGAAGTGGACAGCGTCGGCCGGGTGGGGATTCAGCAGCAAAGCCTGACCGCCTCCGGCGACGGTGAAGTGCTGACCCTCAATGTGACCAGCAACGCCTATTGGCATCTCGAATTCGTCGATGCCGCCACGGGCGAATCGATTCGCTGGGTGCTTCCCAACGAGAGCACCGGCATGGGTAATGCCGACGTGAAACTCACCGTGGCCCGCAACCGCTCGACCAACGGTCGTTCGGCCTATGTGAACGTGACCACCGATTCGGAGTCCTCGACGGCTTCGATCCTGTTGTCGCAGGGAGCCGGCACGGTCGGCGGCGGCGACGGGTATGATTTCCCGATCGCCCAGCGGTTCAGCATCGACGCCAACCTCGCACTGGACAATGCCTTTATCGAAGGAGCGGCCTGCTACTTCGACGACGGCATGATCCTGCGCCGGACGGGCTCGCCCGTGAACCTGGAGTTCAGCACCAAGACCCACACCAATCCCACGTCGAACTGGTATTTCCAGCGTGGCGTCGTTATCGGGTCGTGGGAGACGGGCGATGCCCTGCAGCTCGAGATTCCGGTGAAGGAGGAGCTTTCGGGCGACCTGCGCTACTCCTACGGCAGCCGCCGCGACGGCACCCAGAACGCCGGTCATGCGTGGGTCTTCGAGTGGAGCGCCGACGGTGAGAACTGGGCGGAGTTCGACGGCACCTGCTCCGGCGGAGCTTCGGACGCCACCTGGAAGACGATCGACTTCACGATTCCGGCAGACAAGAAGATTCCGGCCGGCGGCAAGTTGTGGATTCGCCACCGCTGCACCGACGGCTCCAAGGCGAGCACTTCGGCAACGAATAAGACCGTGGCTTACCAGAGTGCGTTCTGCATCACGAAGGCTTCGGCCGAGCCGACTGCGGTTCCGCCGATGGACAACGACAAGGTGGTCTTCTCGACCGGTTTCGACGACGTGATCGACGCCAAAGCCGCGTATATCGACCTGCCGCTCGATTTCATGTCGTCGTGGAACGACGGAACCTATGCACTTCCCAAGGAACAGGCCGGTATCGTGAGCGTGGTCTCCTGCTGGACCCGTCCGGGCTTCCTGCAGGTGGGCCGCGGCGACGAGGCGCTCATCACCCGCTACACGCAGGGCGCCTATACGATCAAACTGGCGCCGCGTTTCGAGGCGATGCGCATTTCGAAGTCCGACCTCAAGCTCACGTTCCTCGCTTCGGCGATGATCGATGCCTACGGCAAGCCGACCGATCCCGGCGTGGTCGTGAAGGCCGACGCTGCAAGCGGCGCCACGGTCGAGGGCGGTACGCTTGCGGGCGTAGCGAACAACGAGTTCAAACCGTTCACGGTTTATGTGCGCAATGCGAAACCCGAGACGGAGATCACCATCACTTCGGCCGACATGGCGAACAGCACGGACGACGTGCGTTTCTTCCTCGACGACATTCTGCTCGAAGTGGAGGGTGAACCCGAGCGTCCGAGTGCTGACGATCCCGTGAAGGCGGAAGTTTCGGCCATCCGCGCCCTGAAGGGCCCCGGAGAGGTGACGATCAGCGACAACTATTATATACAGGCCCGCGTGGTGGCTGTGGACAACGTTCCGGCCGACTGCTTCGCCGTGCAGGATGCCGATGCCGGTATCTTCGTCAAACTGGCAGGCCACGGCCTTGCCGTGGGCGATCAGGTCGACGTGGTCGTCAAGGACGCCCGGCTCGCTGCCGATGCCGACGGGTTGTTGGTGGTGACGCCGACGGCCGCCGACAAGGTGACCAAGACCCAAGCCGCTTCCGAGGTGCCCGCCGCACGGGCCGTCTCGGTGGCCGACCTGACGGCCGGAACCTATGAGGCGATGCTCGTCTCGCTGCCCGAATCGCAGGTGGTCGACGCCGATCTGGCGAAGAACATGAGCGGCAATATTATGCTCGAACTCGAGGACCGCACCACCTATGTAATGAAGACCTATGCTTCGGCGTCGTTCGCCTCGACGGCGGTTCCGCAGAAACGCGGCGCGGTGAAGGGACTTGCCGGGGCGTCGTTCCTGCTGCCGACCTCCGCGAATGACCTCGCGGCCATGACCGGCACCCGCTTCGGCGAAGCCGTCTACGCCATCACGCCGATCTCGGGACTTATCAAGGTTTCTCGAGAGGGTAGTGTGTATGGATTCCGCAATGTTACCTATGCAGACAATACCGTGACTTATTCGTCGCCCGAGGGATGTACGATCACCAAGATCGGTAACGAGAGTGTGGCAGGTTGTACCTTAGCCAATACGGGGTCTGCCACGATTTACGACGGTCGTTTTCTTACGACTGGCTGGGGCGGCGATAACTGGCAGGATAACGGGCTGGTATTCAAGATTAAGGCTACGTCGCGCATTGTAGGTAACTTACGCTTCGGATTCGGCCTGTTTGCGGCAAGCACTCAAGCGGTTCCCAAGAATTGGAAGGTTGTTTGGAGCCATGACAATGTCTCCTGGAATGATGGTGTGCGTGTGTTGGAGATGCCTTTCACGGGAGAGGGCTCGGAGACATTTGCACTGACTACTGCAGCCAATACCCGTGGCTATCGGATGGCTTATTTCAACGTTCCGGAGAGTAAGGCTGTTGCCCAAGGTGGATTTTTCTATGTCAAGATCATGCAGGCAGACAATACGACCTGCCATGCTTCCGGTAAGACGATTTCTACGGCGGGACAGCTTCTTTTCCAGCACGGGTTCTATCTGGCAACCCATGAAAAACGTGCTTACCATACTTCGATGCTGCCTTCGGGCGAGAATGTGCTGCTGACCGAAGGTTTCGATGATGCTTTCCTGGCACACGACTATTTCATCCCCTCATGGCAGATGTGGACCAACCTTTCGAATGAATACACGATGCCCGACGGCTGGGAGAAGGCCGGCAGCGTGTACGAGGGAACGGGTTATATCCGGGTCGGCAAGAGCGCCACGGATAATGCGAGCAGCATCACCACGCCTGCGCTGACCGCCCTGGGCAATGCAACTGCCAATGTCACCCTGAAATTCAAAATCGGCATCGGATTGGGAGGTAAGAACGAATACGCTCCCGATCCCTGCACGGTTACGATCACGACAACAGGTGGCGGTACTGCCGGTACGTTGACTCCGGATTTGAGCACACTGCTTCCTCAGAGCGATCTGACGGAGATCACCAACGCGACGGCTCCCGAGTATGAGAATGCCTACCATCGCTGGCATGAAGTTTCGGTACCCATCTCCGGAGCGACGAAAGATACCCGGATCACGATCGGAGGCACCGGACGCCACTTTATCGACGACATCGTGATTACCAAAGACTAACCTAAACAACTATAAAAAAAGCTATGAAAACACTGAAGTATCTGCTTTGTGGAATTACAATGTGCGCCCTGGCGTGCTCGTCGAGCAAGGATGACGGGGACGGACCCGGCAAAGGTGCGTCGAACACACTGAAAGTGATGTCGTTCAACGTTCGCTACAACAGCGCCAACGACGAGGGCGATAAGAACTGGGAAGTGCGCAAAGCGGCCGTCGTGAAGATGATCAACACGGTTCAGCCCGATGTGGTCGGCCTGCAGGAACCGCGCACGGCACAGCGGACCTTCCTGAAGAACAACCTCCCGAACTATGCCTATATGGAGGTTCCCGGAACGGGTGACGGAAAAGGCGGCAACACCTGTCTGATCTATCGTCAGGACCGGTTCACGCTGGTGGACAACGGCTATTTTTTCCTCAGCCCGACGCCCGACGAGCCGTCCCGCTGCTGGGATGTGGGGGATACGCAATGGCGGACTTCAGTCTGGGTTCACCTGAAAGAGAAGGAGACCGGCAAGGAGTTCTGGTTCCTCTCGACGCACATGCCCGTGCGCACCAATTCCAGCTTTCCCAACGAGCCGTACATCCAGGCGCGTATCAACAGCGCGAACCTCAATGTCGAGCGGATGAAGAAGCTTGCGGGTGAGTCGGGGATGTGCTTCATCGTCGGCGACATGAACTGCGCGGAGGCCAACGACGACGGCAAGAAGGCGCTGAAGCCTTACCGGGACTGGATGAAAGTAGGCCGCGACATCGCTCCTGCGGGGGACGCCTACAGTTTCAACAATTTCGGTTCGGGAACGGCGGCGCCGACCCGCAATCTCGACCACATCTTCCACCGCAATACGAAGATGGCCGTATCGTTCCGCACGCTGACCGACAATTACGGCGTGACGTATGTTTCCGACCACTATCCGATCCTGCTGACGGTGCTGTTCTGACCCGAAGCACGCATATGAATGAGAAACTCCCCGGCTCTTTCAAAGAGCCGGGGAGTTTGCGTGTTTTCGTGACGGAATCAGTTGACGATGACCGTCGGGAAATACTCCCGCAGCAGGGCCGCGGCGCGGTCGAGTTGTTCGGGGGTGTTCTCCCGCACGTCGCGGAGCCGGTATTCCAACCCCATTGCCTCGTACTTGTGGACCCCGAGGGTGTGGTAGGGTAGCAGTTCGACCCGCTCCACGGATTTGTAACCTCCGAGGCGTTCGCCCAGCGTGCGGATGTCGGCTTCGGCATCGCTGTAACCCGGGACGAGCACATAGCGCAGCCAGAACGGTTTTCCGTGGGCTTCGAGCCAGGTGGCCGTGCGGAGCGTCTGGGCGTTCTCGCGGCCGGTGAGTGCGCGGTGGCGTTCCGGATCGGCCTGCTTCACGTCCAGCAGCACCAGATCGACCAGCCCCAGCAGCTCTTCGACGGTCGGATTCCACACCCCGCCGTTCGTGTCGATGCAGACGTGAATGCCGGCCTTTTTCAGCGCGCGGACCAGCGGGACGAGTTCCGCGGCCTGGAACGTGGGTTCGCCGCCCGAGAAGGTCACGCCGCCGCGTTTGCCGTAAAACGGTTTCTGGTCGACGGCCATGCGCAGTATTTCGGCGGGGTCGGTCGGTTTGCCCTCCCCGGCCTCGATCGTGTCGGGGTTGGCGCAGTAGAGGCAGCGGAAATTGCAGCCCTGCAGGAAAACGACGAGCCGGAGTCCCGGCCCGTCGAAAGTTCCCATCGATTCGTAGGAATGTACACGAAGCATGATTACATTCGTTCGTGGAAGCTGCGGCTGATGACCTCCAGCTGGTGCTCGCGGCTCAGCTTCGTGAAGTTCACGGCATAGCCCGACACGCGGATCGTCAGCTGCGGATACTTCTCGGGGTGCTCCATGGCATCCTCCAGCATCTCGCGGTTCAGCACGTTGACGTTCAGGTGGTGGGCACCCTTGGTGAAGTAGCCGTCGAGCATCGTCACGAGGTTCTCGATGCGGTCTTCGGCCGTCGGGCCCAGCGATTTCGGAACGATCGAGAAGGTGTTCGAAATACCGTCCTGCGAGTCGCGGTAGCGCATCTTGGCCACCGAGGCGAGCGATGCGATGGCGCCGCTCTTGTCGCGGCCGTGCATCGGGTTGGCTCCCGGGGCGAAGGCCACGCCTTTGAGGCGTCCGTCGGGCGTCGCGCCGGTCTTCTTGCCGTACATCACGTTCGAGGTGATCGTGAGCAGCGACAGCGTCGGGCGGGCGTTCTTGTAGACGGGCAGTTTTTTGAGCTCCTCGCTGAAATAGTAGACGAGGTCCACGCCCAGGTGGTCGACACGGTCGTCGTTGTTGCCGTAGCAGGGGAATTCGCCGTCGATGTCGAAACCTTCGGTGAGCCCCTCGGCGTTGCGGCGGGCCGTCACCTTGGCATATTTGATGGCCGAGAGCGAGTCGAGGGCGATCGAAAGACCCGCCACGCCATAGGCGAGGTTGATGCGGGGATCGGTGTCGACGAACGCCATCTGGGCCTTCTCGTAGTAGTACTTGTCGTGCATGTAGTGGATGATGTTCATCGCCTCGTTATAGACGCGGGCGATCTCCGAGAGCACCATCTTGTAGTTGCGCATCACCTCCTCGAAGCGTAGCGGACCCTCCGACAGAGCCGGAATGCCTTTGACCATCAGCGTGCCGGTGTTCTCGCAGCGGCCGCCGTTGATGGCCAGCAGCAGGGCTTTGGCCAGGTTGGTGCGGGCGCCGAAGAACTGGATCTGCCGGCCGATGTCCTGGAACGACACGCAGCAGGCGATGCCGTAGTCGTCCGAATGGCGCACTTCGCGCATCAGCTCGTCGTTCTCGTACTGGATCGAGCTGGTGTCGGCCGAAACCTTGGCGCAGAAGGCTTTGAAGCCCTCGGGCAGCTCGGGGCTCCAGAGGATCGTGAGGTTGGGCTCGGGCGAGGGGCCGAGGTTGTAGAGCGTCTGCAGGAAGCGGAACGAGGTCTTCGTGACCTTCGTGCGGCCGTCGTTGAAGCGTCCGCCGATGGCCTCGGTCACCCACGTGGGGTCGCCGGCGAAGATGTCGTTGTAGGACTGCATGCGCAGGTGGCGCACCATGCGCAGTTTGATGACGAACTGGTCGATCAACTCCTGGGCGAACGACTCGTCGATCGTGCCGTGCGCCAGGTCGTATTCGATGAAGATGTCGAGGAACGACGAAACGTTACCCAGCGACATGGCGGCTCCGTCCTGTTCTTTGACGGCGGACAGGTAGGCCATGTAGACCCACTGCACGGCCTCCTGTGCCGAGTGCGCGGGACGGCTGAGGTCCAATCCGTAGTATTCGCCCATCGTGCGGATGTCCTTCAGGGCTTTGATCTGCTCGGCGACCTCTTCGCGCAGGCGGATGCGGGCGTCGGTCATCGGGCCGGTGAGGCTGCGGAGGTCCTCCTGCTTGGCTTCGATCAGGCGGTCGGTGCCGTAGAGGGCCAGGCGGCGGTAGTCGCCGATGATGCGGCCGCGGGCATAGTTGTCGGGCAGTCCCGTCAGGAAGCCCAGCGAGCGGAACGAGCGGATCTCCTCGGTGTAGACGTCGAATACGCCGTCGTTGTGGGTCTTGCGGTAATGGGTGAAGATGTCTTTGACCTTTTCGTCGACCTCCACGCCGTTCTCCTTGCAGGCGCGCGATACGACGTTGATGCCGCCGAAAGGTTTGATGGCGCGTTTGAGGAGTTCGTCGGTCTGCAGACCCACGATCAGCTCGTTCTCGCGGTCGATGTAACCGGCCTTGTGCGAAGTGATGGTCGAGACGGTCTTGTTGTCCAGCGAACGGACGCCGTTATGCTGACGCTCCTCCTCGAGGGCCTTGAGGCAGAGATTCCAGATGTGTTTCGTGCGCTCGGTCGGTCCCTGGAGGAACGAGGCGTCGCCCAGATAGGGGGTGATGTTCGTCTGCACGAAGCTCGTAACGTTGATTTCCTTGCTCCAAAGCCCGTCGATAAAGGTTTTGTTCAGTTCCATAGCTTGTTATTGTTCGAATTGAGATTGAAATTGTCGCTTTTCGGCCGCAAAGATATGTTATTTTTTTCACAATAACGAAAGGACGCTTACATTTTCTTAAAATTTTTGAAAAAATACCTACGATCAGGTATTCCGCGCATCCGGATTCGGATATGATCGTTATTTCGGGCGGTTGCGGCTCCGCTTTTGCCCCGGCTAAGCGCCGGGGTTTAGGGGGCGATGGCAGGTCGGAGAGTTTCGGAAGCGGATATTGCGCTTGTACGACTTTCTTGTTCGGCAAAATTGCGTACCTTTACCGCATAAAATCCCGATGACGATGGAAGAATTGACTTTGACGACCCCTGCCCTGCTGTTCTCGGCCGTATCGCTGATCCTGCTGGCCTACACGAACCGGTTTCTCTCCTACGCACAACTGGTGCGCACGCTCAAAGAGCAGCATTTGCAACACCCCTCGAAAGTGACGCGCGCGCAGATCGACAACCTGCGCCGGCGGCTTCACCTCACGCGCTCGATGCAGGCGTTGGGCGTTTCGAGCCTGTTCCTCTGCGTGGTGACGATGTTCCTGATCTATGTGGGGATGTTTCTTCTTTCGGCTTATGTCTTCGGGGCGGCGCTGCTGCTGCTGATCGCCTCGCTGGGCGTGTCGCTCTGGGAGATTCAGATTTCGGTCCGGGCGCTCGACATTCACCTGAAAGATATGGAGTCCGTTTAAGAAGCGGGATTTTAGAGGAGTTTGTGGGATATCCCCGGTAAACGAAGATGCCGCGACGTCCCGTCACTGCATCTCCCACTAACCTACTTATGTAACCTAAAACCAACTTGTGAATCCGGTTCCCCGGTTTTCACATTGCAAAGATACGGGGCCGTCGTTTCAGCGGAATGACGGCCCCGTTGCATTCGTGTTACTTCTGCTGTTCCAGGAAATAATGCTGGGATTTGAGCAGGTTCCGCGACTGGAGTATCATCGTCTTGGTCTCGTTGAGGATCGTCAGGTAGAGCACGCTGGCGCGGGTGCTGCCCGAAGGGTTGCTGTTGATGCGCCGCAGCTGGCTTTTGATCGCCTCGACGATCGTGTCGAAGAGCTGGTCGCGCATCACGAGCACCAGGTCGAGGTCCGAGAAGTCTTTGCTCGAGAGCATGTCGTTGATCTTGTCGAAGATGGCTTCCACCTGGTCGTTCACGCGCATCAGGTCGACGATCTGCTCTTTCGACAGCCCCTCGTGGTTGTTGTCGATGTGTTCCAATGCGGGGCGCGTGATGTGGATCAGGGCCTTGGTCACTTCCGAAAGGTAGTCCGTGACCTGCACGTAGAAATGTCCGGTGTCGATGTCGCAGCGCTGCAGGCGGCGCAGCGTGGGCATGATGTTGTATTTGCGGGCGCGGGCCTCTTCGAAGAGTTTGTTCGAGTCGCGGACCATCTCTTTCAGCACCTTGCGGTTCTCTTTGAAGACGGCGACCAGCGTGCGGTTATAGATGCGCGTGACCTCCTGCATTGTCGAGCAGACCTCGCCGATGCAGGCGCACAGCACCTCGTCGGGCGTCTCGGCGGTGTCGAGCGGCAGCAGCTCCTTGTCGGCCTCCTCTTTCAGTTCGGGGCTCTTGCGGTGGCTGCGGACGAGCAGCCAGAAGCAGAGCAGCGTGAGCGCCGTCACGGCGATCCAGCCGCCCCACAGCAGCAGGGCCGTCACGGCCAGCGCGATGAGGAAGCCGCCGAGCGCCGTGATGAACCATCCCGAGATCACGGCCATCACGCCCGTAATGCGGTAGACGGCGCTTTCACGGCCCCACGAGCGGTCGGCGAGCGACGATCCCATCGCCACCATGAAGACCACGTAGGTCGTCGACAAAGGCAGTTTGTAGGAGGTGGCGATGGCGATCAGGATCGACGCGGCGGTGAGGTTCACCACGGCGCGGATCATGTCGTAGGGGGCCGACGAGCGCTCCTCGACGGGCAGCGGTTCGAAACGGCGGTCGATGACTTTCTGCATCCGCGCCGGAATCAGGCCGGTCCACATGGAGTTCAACACCAGCGTGGCGCGCACGAGGCTGCGGGAGATGAGGGTCGAGCCGAAGCGTTCGTCGCCCTCGTGCTGCGAGGCGAGCGAAAGTTCGGTCTCGGTGACATGCCGCGACTTTTTCGAGAAGAAGAGCGTCAGCACCATGATGATTCCCGAGGCGCCCAGCAGCAGGAAGTTCGCGCGGGCGGGGGCTTCGAGCGCTCCCATCATCATCGTCTCGCTGCCCGCTTCGCCGGCGATCCGCCAGGCGTCGTAGCCGGCCAGGGGCACGCCGATGAAGTTCACCAGGTCATTGCCCGCGAAGGCCAGCGCCAGCGAGAAGGTGCCCGAGAGGATGGTGATGCGCATGATGTTGAGCCGCATGCGCTGGAAGACGTAGAGGACGAGCGACGTTGCGGCCCAGAAAGCCAGCAGCGTCAGCACGACATGCTCGCCGACATACTCCGAGATGTGTGCCGGGATCAGCCCCGAGCTTTTCAGTCCTTTGAACAGTGCGAAGTAGAGGATGCCGGCCAGCGAGATGCCGCACCATACGGTGCCCCAGCGGCGGAACACGGCGGCGTAGCGGAACGAGAAGATCAGGCGCGAAATGTACATGAAGAGCGTTCCCGCGATGAATGCCAGCGCCACCGACAACAGAATCGCCGCGATGATGACCATTGCTTTGCCCGTGTTGATGAACTGCGAGAGGTCTTGCAGCGAGGTTCCCGGGTCGCCGGCGATGCGGAACAGCGCGGCGGCGACGGCGGCGCCCAGCAGTCCGAAGACCATCGACACGGTGGTCGAGGTGGGCAGTCCCAGCGTGTTGTAGAGGTCCAGCAGCAGCACATTGCCCAGCATCATGCCCAGGAAGAGCATCATGATCTCCTGAAAGGAGAACTGCCCGGGGTAAAAGACGCCGCTGCGGGCGACCTCCATCATGCCGCTCGAGGTGAGCGTGCCGACGAGGATGCCGGCAGCCGCGACCCAGAGGATCACGCGGCGTGGTGCGACTTTCGAGCCGAGGGCCGAGTTGAGGAAATTGACGGCGTCGTTGGCGACGCCTACGACGATGCCCATCACGGCCAGCAGGGCCAGGATGACGACGATTGCGGTGAAAAGTGGGGACATATGATTTATCCGGTTTGGTTCCTTGTCGTTGCAAAGGTCCGAAACGGATGTTACAGAGATGTTACAGGAGTGTTGCGGGTTTGTGAAATGAAACGGGTCAGCCCTGTTTTTTCAGCGTGAAGACAAACTCCAGCCCGCCGCGGTCGCGGTTGCGGGCCGTGATGGTCCCGCCGTGGATGGCGACGGCGTTTTTGACGATCGCCAGTCCCAGTCCCGTGCCGCCCTGCTTGCGCGAACGCCCCTTGTCGATGCGGTAGAAGCGTTCGAAAATATGCGGCAGGTGTTCCTCGCCGATGCCGATGCCGTTGTCCGCAAAGAGGATCGTGCACTCCTCGGGGGTGTCGTCGACGAGGCGGATGAAGATGTCGCGGCCCCCGGAGTAGGCGGCGGCGTTGTCCGCGAGGTTGCGGAACACCGATGCCAGCAGCGAGGGGCTTCCCACGACCTCGACCTGCCGGGGAAAGTCGACGTTCACCCGCAGCCGTTGTTCGGCGGGCTTCAGCTCCATGTCGGCGGCCGTTTCGGCAATCAGGTCATTGAGCACCACGGGCTCCTTCCGGATCAGCTCGCTCGCCTCGTCCATGCGCGTCATGGTCGAGATGTCGGCCAGCAGGCTGCGCAGCCGCCCGGTCTGCGCGGCGCTCTTTTCCAGGAAGTCCGTGCGCTTTTCCGCATCGAGCCCGGGATTGGCCAGCAGAGTCTCCAGATAGCCCTGGATCGCCGCCACGGGGGTTTTCAGCTCGTGGTTGATGTTGTTCGTCAACTGTTTTTTGATGCGTATCTTCTCCTGCTCCTCGTGCAGGGCGAGGGCGTGCTCGCGGTCGCGGTCGGCGGTGGTCTTCTGCAGCCGCGCGTAAAGGCGGATGATGTGCTGCGAAATCTCGCCCAGTTCGTCGTGGGGGAAATCCGTGCGTTCGTCGATCCGCTCGCCCCGTTCGGCGCGCTGGGCGAACTCGTTGAGCCGCGTGATGTTCTGCCCCAGGCGCCGGGTGGCGAAATACCCCGCGACGCTCATCAGCAGCGTGACCCCCAGCATGAACCAGAGAAATTCGCGGTCGGCGGCCAGCACCTCGCTCAGCGGCAGGGAGTAGGGTACGGCCGTGCGGACGATATGCTCCTCGCCGAGCATGGCGGAGTAGAAATAGTTGCGATGGGTGCTCTCGGAGTGGCGGCGGATGGTGTAACCCGTGCCGCGGGCCACGGCTTCGGCCACTTCGGGCCGGTCGAGGTGGTTCGAAGCGGGCAGCGAGTCGAGCGAGTTGTCGAACAGGACGCTCCCGTTGCGGTCCATGACCGTCACGCGCAGGTCGCCGAAGTCATTGTTCTGGCGGGCGATGAAAGCCTCGGGGGGAGTTCCCTCGTCCACGGCGTCGAGCATCCGCAGGTTGAGGAGCTGCAGCCGCGCGTTGAGTTGCTCGGCTTTGAAATGTTTTTCGCGGCCGTACTGGAAGAGGATGAAGCATGCCACCAGCGTCCACGAAAAGGCCAGCAGCAGCAGGAACAGCCGCCGGTGGTAGGAGAGCCTATTCTTCAAAGCCGTAACCATAGCCCAGCCGTGTTACGATGTGTTCGCCGTAGGGGCCGATCTTGCGGCGCAGGCGCGTGATGTTGACGTCGACGGTGCGGTCGAGCACGATCACCTCGTCGCTCCAGATGCGGCGCAGCATCTCCTCGCGCGAGAAGATCACGCCCCGGTGCGTGAGCAGCAGGGCCAGTATTTCGAACTCCTTTTTGGTGAGCGCGAGTTCTTTGCCGTCCAGCGTGCAGACTTTGCGCCGGAGGTCCATTTCGAGCCCTTCGAAGGCGATCGTCTCCTGCTCCGCCGGGGTTTCGGCCGTGCGGCGCAGGACGCTCCGCACGCGGGCCAGCACCTCGCGTACCGAGAACGGCTTGGCGATGTAGTCGTCGGCCCCGAGGTTCAGCCCCGCGACCGTGTCGTCCTCGGTGTCCTTCGCCGTGCAGAAGATCACCGGGACCTTCGCCGTCGCGGGATCGGCCTTCAGCAGCCGGGCCATCCGGAAGCCGCTCATCTCGCCCATCATGACGTCGAGCAGGATCAGCGAATAACGCTCGGGGTGCATTCCGAGGGCCTGCTCGGCGCTGTACGCCACGTCGGCCTCATACCCCTCGATTTCGAGGTTGAACTGCAGAATCTCGCACAGCGACTCTTCGTCGTCGACCACCAGGATTTTGTGTTTTGCCATACATACGGGTTTGAATCCGTTTCAAAATTACGCAACATTCGCGGATGTTACACGCCCTGCGGGGATATTTAACCGAAATGTAATAACGCTTCCTCCTGCGGCCCGCCCGTGGAACGGGCTTCTCAGGCCCGTCCCAGCACCTCCATCTGCTGACGGATCGACTCCTCGTGGATGGCCTGCAGGACGGTGCGCATGAATTCGCGGTCCATACCCATCTGCTCGGCCTGTCCGGCGCGGCGCTCCAGCAGCTCCTCGTAACGCCGGGCCTGCAGGACGGGCATGTTGTGCTCCTTCTTGTACTGCCCGATGTCGCGCGAGACGCGCATGCGGCGGGTCAGCAGTTCCAGCAGTTCGTCGTCGAGTTTGTCGATCTGCGAACGCAGTTCGGTGAGGCTTTCGGTGGTGATCGTCTGGTCGCGGATCACGAGGTTGCGGGTGATGTAGGCCAGCGCATCGGGCGTCACCTGCTGGGCCTTGTCGCTCCATGCGCAGTCGGGCATGCAGTGCGATTCGATGATAAGCCCGTCGAAGCCGAGGTCCATGGCCTGCTGCGAGAGCGGGGCGATCAGTTCGCGCTTGCCGCCGATGTGGCTGGGGTCGCAGAAGATCGGCAGCGCCGGGATGCGGCGGTGCAGTTCGATGGGCACGGCCCACAGCGGATGGTTGCGGTAGAGGTTCTTGTCGATCGACGAAAAACCGCGGTGGATGGCTCCGATGCGGCGGATGCCGGCGTTGTAGATGCGCTCGATGGCGCCGATCCACAGTTCGAGGTCGGGGCTCACGGGATTCTTCACCAGCACCGGCACGTCCACGCCGCGCAGGGCGTCGGCGATCTCCTGCATGGCGAAGGGGTTGGCCGCCGTGCGGGCGCCGATCCAGAGCAGGTCGATACCGCCTTTCAGCGCTGCGGCGACGTGTTCGCGGGTGGCGACTTCGGTGGCGGTGTACATGCCCGTTTCGCGCTTCACGCGCTGGAGCCATGCGATGCCTGCGGTGCCTACGCCCTCGAATCCGCCCGGCTTGGTGCGGGGCTTCCACAGCCCGGCGCGGTAGATGTGAAAGCCCTCTGCGGCCAGCGTGCGGGCGGTCTCCATGACCTGTTCTTCGGTCTCGGCGCTGCAGGGACCTGCGATGACCAGCGGTCGCCGGGGATCGACCCCGGGAAGCGTGATAGGTTGAATGTCGTTCATAGTGAGCTGATTTTATTGTTTTCGATTTGTATTAGATTGCGGGGTTGGGGCATTCGGCGTATTCGCCCAGAATGCGGAAATCGCTGGTGAGGGGCCGGGCGGCATCGACGGCCTGCCGGTAGCGCACCGGGTCGTCGAACGTAACGTCGACGTAGAAGCGGTACTCCCATTCGCGCCCGATGATCGGCAGCGATTGTATCTTGGTGAGGTTGATGTCGTAGAACGAGAGGAGGGTGAGCACTTTCGAGAGGCTCCCCCGGGTGTGTGAAAGGGTGAAGAGCAGCGAGGCTTTGTTCGTGTTCGCGAGGTCGGCGAAGGCCGCGGCGCGGCTCTCGTCGGCCAGGAGCAGGAAGCGCGTGAAATTGTGTTTGTTGGTCTCGATGCCGCGGCTGAGGATTTCGAGCCCGTAGAGCTCCGCCGCGTCGGCGCCGCAGATGGCGGCCGTGCCTGCGAGCCGCCCCTCGGCGATCTCCCGGGCGCTGCCGGCCGTGTCGTCGCGTTCGACGATCTTCATCGCGGGGTGCGCTTTGAGGAAGTCGCCGCACTGCATCAGGGCGATCGGGTGGGAGTGGACCTCGCCGATCTCGCTGAGCGTCTGTCCGGGCAGTGCGGCCAGCACGTGCGAGATGCGGAGTTTCTGTTCGCCGATGATCCGTGCATGGCTCTGCTGCAACAATTCGTGGTTGGGGAGCAGGCTGCCCGCGATGGTGTTCTCGATGGCCGCGATGCCCAGCAGCGAGGGGTCCGCCGCCATCCGGGCGAACAGCTCGTCGAAACTCAGGCAGGGGAGGATGCCGATCTGCCGGTCGTTGAAGTAGCTGCGCGCTGCCGTTTCGTGATAGCATCCTGCGATGCCCTGTATTGCGATCTGTTCCATAGTTTGGTTTGAAAAAGAAAATCCCGCTCGGCCGAGCGGGATTTTCGTATCATCATTAATCTATATTCCTATTTCATACAGTTAATTGCACGCGACCCCGCTTTTTCCCTTGCTATAAAAGAAAAAGTAATAAAAATAATATGCAAAACCGTATGCTCTCATGGTCGCGGTGGACTTTATCATCGGCAAATGTAGCGAAATAATCCGGAAAACCAAACGCCGGAGCCGTTTTTTTGCAGAAATCAGCGTTTGCGGTGCCGGAACCGCTTGCGCAGTTCCTTGCGGCGTCCGAAGGCGAGGCGGAAGAAGGTGCCCTGAAGCAGCGTGTCGTCGACGTTCCAGCCGCGGGCCTCGGCGTAGCGGTCGAGGATGAAGAGGAACGCCACGGCGGGGCAGGAGAGCCGCCGCAGGTTGACCATGCAGACACGGGGCCGCAGCGGCCGGTCGGCGAAACGCATGCGGTTGATGTCGATCAGCTGGAAGCGGACGGCTCCCGTCGCCGCGTCGCGGCGCCAGAGGACGTTGCCGTGGTTGAAATCCCGGTGCTCGATCCCTTGTTCGTGGAGCTGCACGGCGAAGCGGGAGAAGGCTTCCAGCACGGGGACCGTTCCGGCCGAGGGAAAATGCCCGGTGGTCTGCGACAGCGGCGTGTAGTCCGAGTAGTGCGAGATGTAGTAGCTGTCGCTCAGCAGTCCATGGCGGCGGTATTCGCTCCACGCGATGGGTTCGGGCGAGTCGACGCCCAGCGCCCGCAGCCGCACGGCGTGTTCGTAGGAGCGGCGGGCCTTGCTCCGGCGAAAAAAGGTGTAGATGAAGGCCTGGAACAGGTTCGGGCGGCGGAACCGTTTGACCGCGACCCGTATGTCTCCGACTTCGAAAGCTTTGATCGTGTTGCGTCCGGTATGGAGGACCTCGCCGCCGGTCCCGAACAGTTCGGGAAGGTGCTCCGTGAAGCTCCGCAGGCGTTCCGAGGCGGGATTGACGTGAATGCGCATGATGGAGAAACTTTTATGCTGCAAAGTTACGTCCCCGCAGGTTATCCCGTCAGTCCGATTTGATTGCGAAGTTGTCCTGAAACGGAAAAAGAGTGCAAAACAAAAGCGGTGGTTCCGTCGGAACCACCGCTTTCGATTTCGAGCTGTCACCGGGACTTGAACCCGGGACCTCTTCCTTACCAAGGAAGTGCTCTACCACTGAGCTATGACAGCAACTTCTCGCGTTGAGTGGTGCAAAAGTACATAAGAAAAATGAAAAGACCAAAAAATTGCACAAATTTCCCGATTATTTTCTATCTTTACTTCCAAATCATAATAAAATACAAATGAAACGTATCCTGATAGTAGGCGCCGGAGGCCAGATCGGTTCCGAGCTGACAGTTTTTTTGCGGGGGATTTACGGCGGTGCGAACGTCGTGGCCACCGATATGCGCGAGTGTCGTACTTTGGCCGAGGACGGGCCTTTCGAGGTGCTGAACGCCCTCGATGCGACGGCCATGGCTTCGGTCGTGGCCCGTTACCACATTGATACGATCTTCAACCTCGTGGCCCTGCTGTCGGCCGTCGGCGAACGTAATCCCCAGATGGCCTGGAACGTCAACATGGGGGCGCTCAACAATTCGCTCGAAGTGGCCCGCCAGCATCACTGCGCGCTGTTCACCCCCTCGTCGATCGGTGCTTTCGGGCCTTCGTCGCCCAAGGACGGAACCCCGCAGGACACGATCATGCAGCCCTCGACCATCTACGGCATCTGCAAGGTCACGGGCGAGCTGCTCGGGAACTATTACCACCACAAATACGGTGTCGATACCCGTTCGGTGCGCTTCCCGGGCATTATTTCGAGCGTCACGCTGCCCGGCGGCGGCACGACGGATTACGCCGTGGAGATTTACTACGAGGCGATCCGCTCGGGGAGATTCACCTGTCCGGTGCCGCCCGACGTTTACATGGACATGATCTACATGCCCGACGCCCTGCGGGCCTGCGTCGAACTGATGGAGGCCGATCCTACGAAGCTGGTCCACCGCAACAGTTTCAACCTCGCCTCGATGAGCTTCACGCCCGAGATCATCTGCGCCGAGATCAAAAAGCGGCTGCCCGCGTTTACGATGGATTACGACGTCGATCCCGTGAAGAAGGAGATCGCCGAGAGCTGGCCCAATTCGCTGGACGACACCTGCGCCCGCGAGGAGTGGGGGTGGAAACCCGAGTGGGACCTCTCGCGCATGACCGACGACATGCTGGCGCACATTCGCACGAAACTTGCTGCGGAGTAAGCCATGAAACGCATTGTCCGGAGCGTACTTGTCCTTTTGCTGCTGTCGGCGGTTGTCGTCACGGGCGGCAGTCTCTACATGCTCTCCTATTCGCTGACGCCCGACGCGACGATGGAGGCGAAAAATGCCTCCTCTTATAAATATATGTATGCCGAATACCCCTTCCTGCAACCGTGGGTCGACAGCCTCGAACGCACGGGGGCGCTGCGCGACACGGTGATCCTCGGCGCAGAGGGCGAACGGCTGCATGCGATCTATGCGGCGGCTCCCGAACCGACGGACCGGACGGCGGTGATCGTCCACGGCTACACGGACAACGCCGTGCGGATGCTGATGATCGGCTATCTCTACAATCACGACCTGGGCTGCAACATCCTGCTGCCGGACCTTTATTACCACGGGCAGAGCGAGGGACGGGCCATCCGGATGGGGTGGAAAGACCGTTTGGACGTACTGCGGTGGATGGAGATCGCCAACGACATCTTCGGCGGGGATACGCGGATGGTGGTCCACGGAATCTCGATGGGCGCCGCGACGACGATGATGGTCTCGGGCGAGGAACAGCGGCCCTATGTGAAGTGTTTCGTCGAGGATTGCGGCTATACGAGCGTCCGGGATCAGTTCGCCAAGGAGCTCAAAGAGCAGTTCGGTCTTCCTGCGTTTCCGCTGCTCGATGTGGCGGGCTGGCTGTGCGACCTGAAATACGGCTGGAATTTCCGCGAGGCTTCATCGCTGAAACAGGTGGCGAAATGCCGGCTGCCGATGCTGTTCATCCACGGCGACGCCGACGGCTACGTCCCCACGCGGATGGTCTATCCGCTTTACGAGGCCAAGCCGGGCGAAAAGGAGCTGTGGGTGGTGCCGGGCGCCGCGCATGCCGTCTCCTACCGGGACAACCGCGAGGAGTACACGCGCCGGGTGAAGGCCTTTGTGGAAAAGTACATCGGCGGCGAGCCGGAGCAAACGAATGAAAATCAATGATTGCGGAAGACTATAACTTGCAGCAGGCGCAGGCTTTTTACCGGATTCTGGAGGAGACCATCGGAAAACTCCCGGCCGACGTGCGCGAAAAACTTTACCGGCCGAGCGCCGTCAATTGTGTGAAAGACGTCGTCTTGACGGAGCTCCGCAGGCAGTTCGAGGAGTGCGGCTGCGACCTCGACCGGCAGTACGCGAAATACAATCGCTCGGAGTACTTTTTTGCCGACATCGTCGAACCGGGACGGGTTTATGAGATCGGGTATCCCCGGTGTCTCTGCCCGCAGGTCGAGGCCGGATTCGTCAATGCCCCGACTCACTGCGAGTGCTCCCGCCAAAGCATCCTTTATGTCTACGGGGAGCTGATTCCCGACAAGACCGTCCGGGTGGAGACCCTCCGAACCGTCCTTGCGGGAGATTCGGAGTGCCGGTTCCGGGTGACGGTCGAATAGGGCACCGGACGGGCAACAAAAAACGGAGGTTTTTACCTCCGTTTTTTTGTTTGGAATCCCCTGGGATTAAGCCTGACCGGCCGATCCGAGGACGTTCTCGCACTTGTGCTTGTAGAGCTTCTTCAGCTCGTCGCGGGCCGGACCCAGGTATTTGCGGGGGTCGAACTCGGCGGGCTGGTCCACGAAGATTTTGCGCACGGCAGCGGTCATGGCCAGACGGCCGTCCGAGTCGATGTTGATCTTGCAGACGGCGCTCTTGGCGGCCTTGCGGAGCTGCTCCTCGGGAATGCCGACGGCATCCTTCAGCGCACCGCCGTGGGTGTTGATGATCTTTACGTACTCCTGGGGTACCGACGACGATCCGTGCAGCACGATGGGGAATCCGGGAAGTTTCTTCTCGATCTCGGCCAGGATGTCGAAACGCAGTTCGGGCGGAACGAGGATGCCCTCGGCGTTGCGGGTGCACTGCTCGGGCTTGAACTTGTTGGCGCCGTGCGAGGTGCCGATCGAGATGGCCAGCGAATCCACGCCGGTCTTCTGTACGAAGTCGATTACGTCGGCGGGGTCGGTGTAGGTGTGGTGCTCGGCCGAAACCTCGTCCTCCACGCCGGCCAGTACGCCCAGCTCACCCTCGACCGTCACGTCGTGCTGGTGTGCATAATCCACGACCTGCTTCGTCAGAGCGACGTTCTCGTCGTAGGGGAGGTGCGAACCGTCGATCATCACCGACGAGAAGCCCATGTCGATGCAGCTCTTGCAGAGTTCGAACGAGTTGCCGTGGTCGAGGTGCAGGACGATGGGAATGTTCTTGCCCAGCTCCTTGGCATACTCGACGGCGCCTTGTGCCATGTAACGCAGCAGGGTTTGGTTGGCGTATTTGCGTGCGCCTGCCGAAACCTGCAGGATCACGGGCGAGGAAGCCTCCACGCAGGCCTGGATGATGGCCTGCATCTGCTCCATGTTGTTGAAATTGAATGCCGGGATGGCATAACCGCCTTTGATGGCCTTTGCGAACATGTCGCGCGTGTTCACGAGACCCAGATCTTTGTACGATACCATAATATTAGAATGTTAGTGAATTTTGCACTCAAAAAACCGTACAAATTTACTAAAAATTCTAAATAATGGACGCTTTTTGTGAAAAAAATAACAGCCGGCGGAAAATAGTTGCGCAATCCGGATTGTTTTTTGTACTTTTGCATGAATTATCCACTGCAAGCAAACAACAAACAAATACGATCATGGCAGAATTTATCTATCAGGAGCCGTTTCCGATTCAGGACGACAAAACCAAGTACCGTCTTTTGACGAAAGAGTATGTGAAAGTCGTGGAGTGCGACGGCCGCAAGATACTCAAAGTCGATCCCAAGGGCCTCGAGTTGCTTTCGAAGGAGGCCTATGCCGACGTGTCGTTCTACCTGCGCGCCGCACACCTCCAAAAACTGCGCAACATCCTCGAGGACCCCGAAGCCACCGACAACGACAAGTTCGTGGCCTACACGATGCTGCTGAACCAGGTCGTCGCGGCCGAGGGCGAACTTCCGACCTGCCAGGACACCGGCACGGCCATCTGCATCGGGCACAAGGGTGAGGATGTCTGGACGGGCGCCGACGATGCCGAGTGCATCTCCCGGGGCGTTTACGAAACCTATAAGGACCGCAACCTGCGCTATTCGCAGGTCGTTCCGCAGACGATGACCGAGGAGAAGAACTCCGGTACGAACCTTCCGGCGCAGATCGACATCTACGGCGGCAAGCCCGGCATGGAGTACGAATTCCTTTTCATCACCAAGGGCGGCGGCTCGGCCAACAAGACCTTCCTCTACCAGCAGACCAAGGCCCTGCTCAATGAGGAGTCGCTCACGAAATTCATCCAGCAGCATATCTACGACCTCGGCACGTCGGCCTGTCCGCCCTACCACCTTGCGATCTGCATCGGCGGCACGTCGGCCGAGATGTGCCTCTCGACGGTGAAGAAGGCTTCGGCCGGTTACCTCGACGAGCTGCCCACCTCGGGCAACGAGGGCGGCCGCTGCTTCCGGGACCTCGAGTGGGAGGAGAAGGTGCTGAAAATCTGCCGGGAGAGCGGCGTCGGAGCCCAGTTCGGCGGCAAATATCTCGTGCACGACGTGCGCGTGATCCGCGCTCCGCGCCATGCGGCTTCGTGCCCCGTGGCCATCGGCGTCAGCTGCTCGGCCGACCGTAACATCAAAGCCAAGATCACGCCCGAGGGCATTTTCCTCGAGGAGCTGGAGAAGAACCCCGCGCGCTTCCTGCCGAAGGAGGCTCCCGGCATGTCGCCGGCCGTGGATATCGACCTCGACGAGGGCATGGACAAGGTGCGCGAGATACTTACCAAGTACCCGATCAAGACGCGCCTGAACCTGCGCGGTACGCTGATCGTCGCCCGCGACATCGCACACGCCCGCATCAAACAGATGCTCGACGAGGGCAAGCCGATGCCCGAGTACTTCAAAAAACACCCGGTCTACTACGCCGGTCCGGCCAAGACGCCGCAGGGCATGGCTTCGGGTTCGTTCGGTCCCACGACGGCCGGGCGCATGGACCCCTATGTGAACCTGTTCCAGGAGCACGGCGGTTCGCTGGTGATGGTGGCCAAGGGCAACCGCACGCAGCAGGTGACCGACGCCTGCAAGGCTCACGGAGGCTTCTACCTGGGTTCGATCGGCGGTCCCGCCGCGATCCTGGCGAAGAACTCCATCAAATCGGTCGAAGTCGTCGACTTCCCCGAGCTGGGCATGGAGGCCGTGCGCAAGATCTACGTCGAGGACTTCCCCGCATTCATCATCGTCGATGACAAGGGGAACGACTTCTTCGCCGACTTCAAGCACTAAAATCGTTCCCGGAGATACTAACGGGAGAAACTTTACGTTGTAAAATCGTAAAAAGGTCATCGTAAGATCCGAAAGCCTGGGTATAATCCGGGTGAAATTCCGGTCGCGTCGCGACAAGCCCCTCCCGAGGGAGGGGTTTGGGGTGGGGTCAGACTTGTAAACGACGCCATAGGCGGCGACTACGACCTGCCGGAACGAGGCCACGGTGCTAAATTGTAAAGTATAACGCAATGAGGTTTCTTTTTACGAAAATATCCCTGACGGCACTTCTCGTGCTGGCGATCTTCTCGGTACACGCTGCCGAGAAGGTCACTTTTGAGGCCAATTCGCCGCTGACGGTCGCCGCCGGTGATGCGTTCCGCGTGGAGTTCGCGCTGAACGCCAAACCCGATGACGATACCTTCAAAGCGCCTTCGTTCGAGGGGTTTGACGTGCTGGCCGGACCTGCCGTTTCACAGGGTTCATCGGTCCAGATCGTCAACGGCTCGATGACCAAGAGCGTCAGCTATACCTACACCTTCGTGCTACTGCCGCAGGCTGCGGGCAACGTGACCATCGGGGCCGCGGAGGTCCGGGTCGACGGAACCGTCTACCGGACCCGGCCGCTGCCTGTCGAGATCGTGAACGAGGGCGAAGGCGCGCGGGCGCAGCAACAGCAGGGCGGTTCGCGCCGTCCGGACGATACGCAGGGCGATGTCCAGAGCCGGATCGGCAAGGACGACATCCTGCTGCGGGCCGTCGTGTCGCGCTCGTCGGTCTACAAGAACGAACCGCTGCATGTGGCCTTCAAACTCTACACCCGCGTCCCTTACGTGAACCTCGTGCCCGAATCGGCGCCTTCGTTCAACGGCTTCTGGTCGCAGGACCTCACCGATCCCGGCGCCTCCCGTGTGGGGCGTGAAACCTACAACGGCAAGGTCTATGAGACGCGCGTGCTGTACGACTATCTGCTTTATCCGCAGCAGGTGGGGACGCTCTCGATCGACCCCGTGGAGATGACCGTCGTGGCGCAGGTCGTGGTGCAGAGCCGCAACGCCGATCCCTTTTTCGGGAGCGGCCGCGAGGTCTTCAACGTGCCCCGCAAGGTGCATAGCCAGCGGACTTCGGTCAGCGTGAAAGCGCTTCCGGCGGGCGCTCCGGCCAGCTTCAGCGGCGCCGTGGGCAACTTCACGATGGACGCCCAGTTCCCTTCGGAACGCATAGCGGCCAACTCGGGCGCGACCGTCACGGTGAAGATCTCCGGCACGGGCAACCTCACCTTCGTCCAGGCTCCGAAACTGCCGTTGCCGACCTCGTTCGAGCAGTATAACGTCAAAACCACCGAGTCGATCAACACCTCGTCGTCGGGCATCTCCGGCTACCGCCAGTTCGAATATCCGTTCATCGCGCGCGCCGAAGGCACCTACGACCTCGAGCCCGTCGAGTTCACCTTTTTCGACCCCCAGCGGATGCAGTATGTGACGCTGAAGTCGAAGCCGCTGACGCTCGAAATCACTCCCGACGCCCGCGGCGGCGGCAGCGGCGATGCGGTGGTGATGCAGGGCCGCGGCATGTCGAAGGAGGAGGTCAAACTGCTGGGGCAGGACATCCGCTTCATCAAACTGGGCGGAGCGCAGCTGCGTTCGGAGCGTGTGCCGTTCATCTTCAGTGCGGCGTATTGGATTCTGCTGGTGGGCATCCTCGTGCTGTTCGCCATGGTTTACATCGCCCTGCGGAGGCAGATCCGCGAATCGCAGAACGTCGCCCTCGTGCGCGGCAAGCGGGCCAACAAGGTCGCCGTGCAGCGTTTCCGCGCCGCCAAGCGTTATATGGAGGAGCAGAACCGCCACGCTTTCTACGAAGAGATGCTGCGGGCGCTGTGGGGCTACATGAGCGACAAGTTCAATATTCCGGTGGCCAACCTCACGAAAGAGAATGTCCGCGAGGAGCTGCACAAGCGCGGCGTTTCATCCGAGGATTCGCAGCGGTTCACGGCCATCATCACCCAGTGCGACGAGGCGCAGTATTCGCCCGTGGAGTCGGCCCGCATGGGCGACGTCTATTCCGAGGGCGTGAACCTGATTTCGCGTATCGAGTCCGTGATAAAACGATAGTGTTATGAAGCGACTGACCATATTCCTGATTCTGACGTTCGGCATTCTCTGCGCGCGTGCGCAGGAGAGCGCCGACAGCGCGGCACAGCCCGCTCCCGTCGTGCAGCCCGCTGCGGAGGCTTCGCCCGAGCAGTTGTGGGACCGCGCCAACACGGCCTATATCAACGGTGATTTCCATACTGCGACGGAGGTTTACGAACAGATTCTTTCGCGGGGGCTCACCTCCGTGAAACTCTACTACAACCTGGCCAACTCCTATTTTAAGGAGGGACAGCTGGGCAAGTCCGTTCTCTTTTACCGCCGGGCCCTGCGGCTGGCCCCGGGCAACGACGATATCCGCTACAACCTGAGCGTCGCCGAAGCCCGCACGAAGGACAATATCGAGCAGATTCCCGAGTTTTTCCTCACGGAGTGGATGCGCGACGTGCGTCACACGATGAGCTGCACGGCATGGAGTATCGTCTCGCTCGCGGCATTGGTCTGCGCCCTGGCGCTGTTCCTGGCCTATTTGCTGGCACAGCGTTTGCCGTTGCGCAAGACGGGCTTCTACGGAACGCTCGTCGCCGTGGCGGTGTTCATGCTCACGAGCTGGTTCGCCATGGGCGAGCGGCGCGAGATGCTGGACGACACGCAGGCCGTGGTGATGTCGCTCTCGACGGCCGTGAAGAGTTCGCCCGACAAGTCGGCGACGGACCTCTTCGTGCTGCATGAGGGCACGCTCGTCGAGATCACCGACCGCCTCGACAACTGGTGCGAGGTCACCATTGCCGACGGCAAGAAGGGGTGGCTCGAATGCAAAACGATCGAAACGATTTAGATGTCGAAGCTTTTACAGGATGTCGTCGGCGAGCTGTCGAAGCTCCCGGGCGTGGGACGCCGCACAGCGTTGCGTCTGGCCATCCATATCCTGCGCATGGAGCGGGATTCGGTGGCCGAGATGACCGCCAGTATCGACCGCTTCCGCAACGAGGTGAAGTACTGTTCGCAGTGCAACAACCTCTCCGACGAGGAGGTCTGCCCGATCTGCGCCGACCGGGAACGGGACCATGCGACGATCTGCGTCGTGGAGCAGGTCGCCGACGTGCTCTCGGTCGAGAATACGCGCCAGTACCGGGGTATGTACCACGTGCTGGGAGGGGTGATTTCGCCGATGCAGGGTATCTCGCCTTCGGACCTGAAGATCGACCTGCTGTGCGACCGCATCGCCCGCGGCGGGGTGAAGGAGGTAATCATCGCCATCTCGACTTCGGTCGAGGGCGAAACGACGCTTTTTTACCTGATGAACCGCCTGAGGCAGTTCCCCGGGCTGAAAGTTACCTCCATTGCCCGCGGCATCGGTTTCGGCGACGAATTGGAATACGTCGACGAGCTGACGATCACCCACGCCCTGCTCAACCGCCGGGAGATAGACCCCGCTTAACGGGCGGGTTGCGTCTGGAGCCGAAATGCGGCCGCCGGCCGCGGCAACGAAGGTACCAAAACACAATATACTATGGATTTTGTAACGAATGAGAAACTCACGATCGTGGGTGCGGCCGGCATGATCGGCTCGAACATGGCTCAGACGGCGCTGATGATGCGCCTGACGCCCAACATTTGCCTGTACGATCCTTACGGACCGGCGCTCGAGGGCGTGGCCGAAGAACTTTTCCACTGCGCCTTCGAGGGGGTGAACATCACCTTTACGACCGACATTAAAGAGGCCCTGACCGATGCGGCCTATGTCGTATCGTCGGGCGGCGCCGCCCGCAAGGCGGGCATGACGCGCGAGGACCTGCTGAAAGGCAACGCCGAGATCGCCGCCCAGTTCGGCAAAGATCTCAAAGCTTACTGTCCGGATGTGAAGCACGTCGTGGTGGTCTTCAACCCGGCCGACATCACGGGCCTCATTGCGCTGATCTACGCGGGGCTGAAACCCTCGCAGGTTTCGACCCTCGCGGCGCTGGATTCCACGCGCCTGCGCTCGGAGCTGGCCAAGTACTTCAAAATTTCGCCCGACGAGATCCGCAACTGCCGCACCTACGGCGGCCACGGCGAGCAGATGGCGGTCTTCGCCTCGACGACGCTCGTCGCCGGACGGCCCCTTTCGGAGCTGATCGGCAAGGAGATGCCCGAAGGCGACTGGGCCGACCTGCAGCAGCGGGTGATCCAGGGCGGCAAGCACATCATCGACCTGCGGGGCCGTTCGTCGTTCCAGAGCCCGGCCTACCTCTCGATCTGCATGATCGCGGCGGCCATGGGCGGCAAACCGTTCGAATACCCTGCCGGCGTGTTCGTGCACAACGACGAGTTCAAACATATCCTGATGGCGATGGAGACCTCCATCACGAAGGAGGGTGTCGCGTACAAGAACGTGCAGGGCACGGCCGCGGAGCACAAGAAGCTCACGGAGAGCTACGAGCACCTGTGCAAACTGCGCGACGAGGTGATCTCGATGGGCATTCTGCCTCCCGTGGAGGAGTGGGGACGTCTGAATCCGAATCTGCGGTAAGGTATTCCCTGATATTGAACATCCCGGTCCTCTGTCGCAGAGAACCGGGATGTTTTTTGCGGCGCGATCCTGTCAGGGTTTCGCCTGGAAGACGGCCTTTAATTCGCCGTTGCTCAGCAGCAGCAGCATCGGGCCGTCCATGTCGTAATGGGTCGTCGCTTCGAGCGCCTGCGCGAATGCGTGTTCCCGCTCCATCCCGGGGCAGGCCATCATCGTCGAGGCGATCGGTCCCAGTTTCAGGGAGCGTTTGTCGTCGGTCTTGTAGATGCCCGACAGGCGGTTGCAGGCTCCGACAGCCGTCAGGCGGTTGCCTTCGGCCAGCAGCGTGAGGGTGAACGTGCCCTTTTCGGGACGGACGGTCTCCCCGCCGAGCTGGATCAGCTGCCATTCGGTCCCCGCCAGGGGGCGGCGGGCTTTTTTCTGGTAGGCGCGGCAGTTGCAGCATCCGGCGATAAGTGCCCCGGTGACAGCGACAACCGCAATTCGGAGTAAAATCTTCATCTGATTTTCGTTTGTTCGTTGCTGCAAATATAGGGAATTAATCGTACCTTTGGTGTCGTAACGACACTTTTACCTATGAAAACCATCATCGCATCGCCCCATGCGCCCAAGGCCGTGGGTCCCTATTCGCAGGCCGTGGAGGCCGGCGGCACGCTCTATGTTTCGGGGCAGCTCCCGATCGACGCCGCGACGGGCCGGATGGCCGAAGGCATCGAAGCCCAGACGCGCCAGTCGCTCACCAACCTGGGCCACATCCTCCGCGAAGGGGGATACGACTATTCCGACGTGGTGAAAACCACCGTCCTGTTGCAGTCTATCGGCGATTTCGCGGCCATGAACGCCGTCTATGCCGAGTTCTTCACGGACCGGATGCCTGCGCGCATGTGCTACGAGGTCGCGGCGCTGCCGATGGGCGCGCTGGTCGAGATCGACGCCGTGGCGGTGAAATAGCTTCCGCGGACAATCCGAAGGTGCGTCCCGGATGCCTGGGGCGCGCCTTTTCGTCTTTTGTAAATAATTTGTGGATAAAATAGGTCCCTGCCGTTGGTTTTTTATTGGGAAAAGCCGCAATTTTGTAGAACCGGGATTCTCCGGCCGGGACGCAGAAATCTGAGAAAATAGATAAGAATAAAGTAGTTATGTCAAAAGCCACCAAAGCTGAGGCTCCGCAGAAGGTCGATTACAACGACGCGGTTGCCGAGTCGAAAGTCTATTTCGACGGAGACGATCTTGCCGCCACGGTGTGGGTAAGCAAGTACGCCCTCAAAGACTCTTTCGGAAACATTTACGAGAAATCGCCGCGCGAGATGCACGAACGCATCGCCGGTGAGATTGCCCGCATCGAGAAAAAATACCCCAATCCGCTTTCAAAGGAGGAGGCGTTCGAATTGCTCGACCATTTCCGGTATGTCATTCCGCAGGGCGGACCGATGACCGGTATCGGCAATAATTTCCAGGTGGCGTCGCTGTCGAACTGCTTCGTGATCGGCCACAAGCACCCCGCCGACTCTTACGGCGGCATCTTCCGCATGGACGAAGAGCAGGTGCAGCTGATGAAACGGCGCGGCGGCGTGGGTCACGACCTTTCGCACATCCGTCCCACGGGCAGTCCGGTGCTCAACTCGGCGCTCACGTCGACGGGTATCGTGCCCTTCATGGAGCGTTACTCGAACTCCACGCGCGAGGTGGCGCAGGACGGACGGCGCGGCGCGCTGATGCTGTCGCTGTCGATCAAACACCCCGACGCCGAGCGGTTCATCGACGCCAAGGTCGACACGGGCAAGGTGACGGGCGCCAATGTCTCGATCAAGATCGACGACGAGTTCATGCGTGCGGCGCTTGCCGGCAAGAAATACCACCAGCAGTTCCCGATCAAATCGGACGCCCCCAAGTACGAACAGGACATCGACGCCAAAAAACTCTGGGAGAAGATCATCCACAACGCGTGGAAATCGGCCGAGCCGGGCGTGCTGTTCTGGGATACGATCATCCGCGAGAGCATTCCCGACTGCTATGCCGACGAAGGCTTCACGACGGTTTCGACCAATCCCTGCGGTGAGATTCCGCTCTGCCCCTACGATTCGTGCCGTCTGCTGGCCATGAACCTGCTGAGCTACGTGGAGAATCCCTTCAAGGCCGACGCGAAGTTCGATTTCGACAAGTTCCGCAGCCACGTCTACAAGGCGATGCACATGATGGACGACATCATCGACCTCGAGCTGGAGAAGGTCGAGCTGATCATCGAGAAGATCGCCGACGATCCTGAGGATATGGATGTGCGCCGCGTGGAACTGGAGTTGTGGAAGAAGATCCGCGAAATGGCGCAGAAGGGTCGCCGCACGGGTCTCGGCATCACGGCCGAGGGCGACATGCTCGCCGCCCTGGGGTTGCGCTACGGGACGCAGGAGGCGACGGATTTCGCCGTCGAGGTGCAGAAAGCCCTCGCGCTGGCGGCTTACGGGGCTTCGGTGAAGCTGGCTGCCGAGCGCGGCGCTTTCCCGCTCTACGACGCCGCCAAGGAGGCGAACAACCCGATGATCGCCCGCATCCGCGAGGCCGATCCGGTGCTCTACGAGGAGATGACGAAGGTCGGCCGCCGCAATATCGCCATGCTGACCATTGCCCCGACGGGCACCACGTCGCTCATGTCGCAGACCACGTCGGGCATCGAACCGGTCTTCCGCACGGTCTACAAACGCCGCCGCAAGATCAATCCTTCGGACAAGGACACGCATGTCGACTATGAGGACGAAACGGGCGAAAAGTTCCAGGAATACAACGTCTACCACCACAATTTCGTGAAGTGGCTGGAGGCGAACGGATACGACACGTCGAAGCTCTCGACGATCTCCGACGCCGAGCTGGACCAGTGGGTCGCTGCGTCGCCCTATCACGGCGCCACGGCCAACGACATCGACTGGGTGGCCAAGGTGAAGATGCAGGGCGCCATCCAGAAGTGGGTCGACCACTCGATCTCGGTGACGGTGAATCTGCCGAACAACGTTTCGGAGGCATTGGTGGCCGATGTTTACCGCACGGCGTGGGAGTGCGGCTGCAAGGGCGTCACGGTCTACCGCGACGGCTGCCGCGACGGCGTGCTGCTGGAGAAGAACTCCAAGAAAAAGAAGCGCTGCGAGGAGCATCCCGGCGAGGTGCAGAAGCGTCCGAAGTCCATTCCCGCCGACATCGTGCGGTTCAAAAACGGTTCGGAGGACTGGATCGCCTTCGTGGGCCTGCAGGACGGACGCCCTTACGAGGTCTTCACGGGTAAGATCGAGGAGGATGCCATGTACATTCCGCCGAAAATCAAGAAGGGCTTTATTATAAAGGTGCGGGAGGACGACGGAACGAAGCGTTATGACTTCCAATACACCGACCGTTACGGCTATACGAACACCATCGGCGGCATTTCGCGCCTGTTCAACGAGGAGTTCTGGAACTACGCGAAACTGATCTCGGGCGTGTTGCGCCACGGCATGCCCATCGAGAAGACCGTGTCGCTGATCGAGTCCCTGCATCTGGACAGCGAGTCGATCAACACCTGGAAGACGGGTGTATGCCGCGCGCTGAAACAGTATATCGTCGATGGCACGAAGTCCAAAGGCAAGTGTCCGAGCTGCGGTCAGGAGAACATGGCCTACCAGAACGGGTGTCTGACCTGTATGTCATGCGGCTATTCCAAGTGCGGATGATGTGGCGATAAACGTCTGATTTAATGTTCTAAAAAGGCCGGGAAAGATTACTTTTCCGGCCTTTTGGTATCGAAAACGCTCTTTGCGTGTACTTTTTTGCTGAAAGTGAACGATTGTTGATAAAAGTGATGTACATTTACGTCCGAGACAGTACATTAACTTAAATACTGAGTACACTATGAAAAGAATTTTCCTTACTTTCCTGATCGCGGCCTTTGCCTCGGCCGCGTGGGCGCAAGACACGCCTAAGAAGCCGAGTTTCTCGGGATTCGTTTCCAATGGGTTCTGGGATAACTGGGAAATTTCGCTCGGAGCGGGCGCCGGAACGGCGCTCAGCAACGGCACGAACCTCAAGTCGCTGGGCGACCGGATCGGGTTCGAGGGCAACTTCTCGCTCACCAAGTGGGTGCATCCGGTAATCGGACTGCGCGCGCAGCTGCAGGGCGGGTGGTTCAACAACTATGATCCCGAGGCCGGGAAGATGACCTGGCCCTACCTGTTCGCTCATACGGACCTGATGGTCAACCTCTCGAACTGGATCGGCGGCTACCGGGAAGACCGTGCGTGGTATGCCGTGCCGTTCGTCGGCTTCGGTTACATGGCTTCGAACTTCACGGACAAGAGCCAGCGTGACAACGGTGCCGACACCAATCAGGAATTCGCATTCGCCTACGGTCTGCTCAGCAAATTCCGCCTCTCGCCGTCGTTCGATTTCAATATCGAGCTCAAGGGCCTGCTTTCCAAGGCGGAGCTTTGCCCCGCCCGTCTGGACGGCAGCTATCTGCTCGGCTTCTCGGCTACGGCCGGCTTTACCTACCGCTTCAACAAGCGCGGCTGGCAGCGCGGCGTGCCGGGTTATACGGCCGCCGACATCCAGGCTTTCCAGGATGCCGTGGCTGCGAGCATGGCCGCAGCAGCAGCTCTCGAGGCGCAGAATGCCCAGCTCGCCCAGCAGTTAGAGGATGCCGAGGCTGCCGCTGCCGCTGCGGATGCCGCCGCCAAAGCCGCCGCTGCCAAGGCTGCCGCCGAAGCCGCTGCCGCCGCCCGGAATGCCAATACGCTGAGCCCCTATTCGATCGTCTTCTACGACTACAGCATGTCGAAGCTCACGTCCAAGGACAAGACCCGCCTCGAACTGATGGCCGACGTGATCAAGGACGGCCCGAAGGACCGCGTCTACACGATCGTGGGCCATGCCGACCAGCAGACGGGCACCGCCGCCGGCAACCGCCGTGTCGCCGACAACCGGGCCAAGAACGTTTACGACTTCCTCGTGAAGTGCGGTGTGAATCCCAAGCAGCTGACCTACGAAGGCAAGGGTAACGAGCCGGATATTTACAAGAATAACCAGAAGGCCAACCGTGCCGTGATCGTGAAATAGGTCCGGACAGCTCTGATACGAAAAATGCCCCTCCGTCGAGGGGCATTTTTTTATCGGATGATTACGGCGTTGACCAGCCGGACCCCCGAACGGCGGTTGATCTCCTCCCGGAGCGCTTCGCGCTGGTAGAAAAGTTCCGACCGCAGTACGCTCGACTGGATGCGCACATGGAGGATGTGGTTTTCCAGCCGCAGTTCGGTGGTGACCTCCGCGGCGCGGTCGCCGACGATTTCGCGCCACGTGTCGGGCAGTTTGCCTTCGGCGACCTTCGCGGCGATATAGGGGCGTTTGAAGAACTCCTCCAGCAGGTCGCCCATCAGCATCGTTTTGGTCCGTCTCATGATTCCGGGGTGTTGGATTCCGCGGCTGTCCCCTCCTGTGTCACGGTGCCGTCGGCCACCGAAAAGAGGGCGTAGTCACCGCCGGCCTTGTCGAGGATCGTTTTCAGGCGCGTGGGATTGCAGTCGGTGATGAGTATCTGCCCGAAGGCGTCGTCCGAAACCAGCCGGATCAACTGCTCGACGCGCCCGGCGTCCAGCTTGTCGAACAGGTCGTCCAGCAGCAGGATGGGGCGTTCGCCCTTTTCTTGGGCGACGATGGTGTACTGCGCCAGTTTGAGGGCGATGAGGAACGACTTCTGCTGCCCCTGCGAACCGTATTTGCGCAGGGGGTAGCCGCCGATCCGGAGCGTCAGGTCGTCGCGGTGAATGCCTGCGGTGGTAAATTCGTTGACGAGGTCCTTCTGCCGGGCGGCCAGCAGCACCTCCTCGAAAGGACGTTCGTTCAGTTCCGATTTGTAGTGGAGCTCGACCTGCTCACGGTCGCCCGAGAGGATGCGGTAATACTCCGCCACCACGGGCTGCAGCCGTTCGGCGAACTCCTGCCGGCGGGCGTGAATGGCCTTGCCGTGCTCGCACAGCTGCATGTCGTAAATCTGGAGCATCGTTTCGTCGGGGCGGGTCTTCAGCAGGCGGTTGCGCTCGGCCAGCACGGTGTTGTAGCGCATCACCGAGTTGAGGTAGGCGCGGTCCAGCTGCGAAATGAAGGCGTTGAGATAGCGGCGCCGTTCGTCTGCGGCGTCCGAGATCAGCGCGCTGTCCGCCGGCGACACGATCACTGCGGGAATCAGCCCCACATGGTCCGACAGCCGGTCGTACTCCTTGCCGTTGCGTTTGAGGACTTTGCCGCCCTTGCGCGAGAACGAGCACACCACGCTTTCGCTCTTGCCCGCGTCGGTGGCGTACTGTCCCTCCACGAGGAAGAAGTCGGCCCCGTGGCGGATGCTCTGCGCGTCGGTCATCTGCAGCGACGATTTGCACATCGACAGGTAGTAGACCGCGTCCACGACGTTGGTCTTGCCCGCGCCGTTGTCTCCCACCAGGCAGTTGATGCCGGGGCAGAGCGCGAGTTCCTCCTGGGTCATGTTTTTGAAATTCAGCAGCGCTATTTTCTTCAGATGCATAGGACAAAAGTACAAAAAATCCGGACACGACATTGCACATTGTGAATAGTTTTGTATCTTTGCCATCTACTATGCGAATTTTAAACTAAAACTCAATAAGCAATATGGCAAAGCAGAACGTCGCCGAACAGGAAACCCTCGGCGAAGCAATGAACAAAACGGAGCTCTTTTTCGAGAAGAACGGCCGGATGATGGGTTATATCTTCCTCGGCCTGCTCGTTCTCGCGGCGCTTGTTTTCGGTTACCGTGCGCTGATCGTTCAGCCGCGTGCCGAGAAGGCTGCCGAGATGATCTCCGAGGCACAGGTCCGTTTCGAGGGTGAGAATCCCGATTTCGAACTGGCGCTGCTGGGCGACGCCAACGGTGCGGGTTTCCTCGATGTGGTCGAAAAATACGGTTCCACGCCTTCGGGCAATCTGGCCAAGCACTATGCAGGTATCTGCTACCTGCGCACGGGTGACCTGGAGAACGCCGCGAAATACCTCGCCAAGTTCTCCCGCCTGAAAGGCATCCCCGGAGCGCTCATCAATGCGCAGAATTACGGCCTGCAGGGCGATATCGCCGTGGATCAGCAGGACTATGCCAAGGCTGTGAAGTTCTATGAGAAGGCCGTGAAGGCCGCCGACAACAACCTGACGGCCCCGATGTACCTGCGCAAGGCGGGCCTTGCCGAGCAGGCCATGGGCAATGCTCAGAAGGCTGCGGCTTTCTACGAGCAAATCCTGACCTCGTATCCCGCCTCGATGGAGGCCCGGGAGGCTGAAAAACTGCTCGGCAGCGTAAAATAAGCGGAGGAAGACGATGGCGACCAAGAATCACAACCTTTCCAAATTCGACTCACCCCTGCCTTCGGCCGCGGACATGCGGTTCGGTATCGTCGTGGCCGAGTGGAATCGCGAGGTCACTGAAGCATTGCTGGAGGGGGCCGTGCGTACGCTGCGTGCCGCGGGATGTCCCGACATGAACATCCAGATCAAATATGTTCCCGGCACTTTCGAACTGTCGCTCGGCGTCCAGTTCTTCGCGGAATACACCGACGTTGACGCCGTTATCGCGCTGGGATGCGTGATCCAGGGCGACACGCGCCATTTCGATTTCATCTGCCAGGGCGTGACGCAGGGCATCACGCAACTGCAGATTCAGTGGAACATGCCCATTGCTTTCGGCGTGCTGACGGTCAACGACATGCAGCAGGCGCTCGACCGCTGCGGCGGCCGCCACGGCAACAAAGGCGATGAAGCGGCTGCTACGGCCATCAACATGGTCAAATTGCAGATCGACATGGAGGCGGCTTCGCCCGACCATGAACCCGACCGGCGCAATATCAACTGATTTCCGATGACCGCGGCGCACCTGCCGCGTATCCTTCGAATAAAACCCCGGACTTTGCGAAAAAGTCCGGGGTTTTTGCATTCCGGGTTCGGGGTCAGTCTACGACCTCGATCCTCGGACTGTCCGTGTAGTTGGCGCCTTCGGAGCTTGCCCAGCGGATCGTACCGCCGTTGGGGTTGGGCAGAGCGCCCGAGCCGTCCGTCTTCCAGTTGGCTACGCAGGTCATCCGGAACCGCACCTCTCCCTTGGCGATGGCTTTGGTGTAGGTCACCGTGACGTCGATGGTGATGTTGCTCGACGGGATGGAGTGGGTGTAGATGATCTCTTCGCCGTTCACCGTCGCGGTCTGCGTTGCGATGACCGGTTTCCAGTCGTTGTCGCCGGTTCCGTCGCAGAACTCCAGCAGCCAATAGTTCTGTCCCGTGGCCGAGGTCCGGGTGAGACCGCTGAAACGGACCTTCGTTCCGGCTTCGAACTTGGTGACGGGAACCTGGAAGAGCCAGTAGTCGCCCGGCCATGCCCCCGTGATGTAGGGCTGTCCCGTGGAGCCGATGAAGCGGGCGCAGTCGGGATCGTCGATGCCGGTCTGGTCGAGGTAGGTATGGGTGTAGGAGATATAGCCCGTGCCCTCGTTGGCCGGCAGGAGGTTGCTTTTCACGAACGCGTCGGTGTAGTTGGCCATGTTGGCTGCCGAGAAGAGCCAGCTTACCGGGGCGTCGAGTCCCGTCATGCCGCTACCGCCGCTGCCGCTCGCCTGTTTGACGGTGACGCCGAGCGAGGCTTTCTCGCCCATCTTTTCCTCGGTGGTGATGGTGAATTTCCCGTTGCGGGCCTTGTCGTCCGTGTTTTCCGTCGGGGTGACGAGGACGGTGACGCTTTCGTTGGCCAGCCCTTTGAGCGGGGTTACCGTATACCAGTCGTCCTTTTCCGGTATTTCGATGCTCCAATCGTAGTTCGCCGAGACGGTGAACGAGACGGCGGCCTTGTCCTCGGCTTTGAAGCTGATCGTGTTGTTGGTCAGCCCCTCGGCGGCGATTTCCGGACGAATGGTTTGCAGGATGACGATCCGGCCCGTCACCGAAGCGTATGCGCCGGCGCCTTTGAAGTCGATGGAACCGGTGCGTTCGAGCTCCTGCGCATTTTCGGGATAGGCGTCCACCTCCAGCGTGAAGAGCCCGTTGCCGGTTTCAGTCAGCCGGAAGAAATCCCCCTCCATAGAATAGAAGTAGTCGATATTCGACAGGATGCTGATTTCATAGGTGGCGGCGGCCTGCTTGACGGTGATCTGCCCGGCGTCGGTGCCGTTTACGCGCGTGATGAAATAGGGGGTGTTCGCGGCTTGGGTCACGGCCAGCGACGCATCGCTGTACGATCCGTCGGCATACCGGATATAGAGGGTCGTCGAGCGGGCTTGGGTCGAATAGTTGTTCGTGGCCGTGAGGAAGATGCGGCCGTCGCCGCTGCCGTCGGCCGAAGGATTGACGCGCAGCCATTCGGCATTGTCGCCTTCGACGACTACCGTCCAGTCGCGGTTCGAGCGGATGTCGTAGCTGATGAGCGATACGGTGTGCGCCTGCAGCGAGTCGGGCGAGTCGGAGAATTTCTTCGATGCGAGGATCGGGGCGATCTCGCATCCCAGCTCCGAGTAGGAAGGAACGCGGGTGACCTCCTTGGTGTTGCTGCCGACCATGGGATTTTCGATCCGCAGGTAAGAGCCGCCGACCGCCTCATCGTCGTCGTTGCAGGAGTTCAGTGCGGCGGCGGGGATCAGCAGGGCCATTGCCGCTGCCGCACGCATTATGTGTCGGAATAGGTTGTAACGTTTCATGTGCTGAGTCGTTTTTGCAGTTATTTGTCTCCGTAAATCAACTTGCGGAAGGAGTGTTCCCAGGGCGTTCCGGCATCGCGTGCGACGGCCTGTCCGCTCCACCATACGGGGAGCACCTTGTTGTTCTCCGTGCCGCCCATGGCCGCCAGCGCCGCCATGTAGTTCGCGTTGTTGTTGGCCATGGCGATGGTGGGGTAGCCCCAGCGGGCGATGAACAGCCCCTTGGTGTAACCGTATTCCCGGGCGGCCTTGCCGATCACCACTTCGGGATAGCCCGTGCGGCGCATTTCGTTATACATCTCGAATCCGCAGACCCAGAACAGCGACAGCCATTTCTGCTCGGCGATGCGTTGCAGCGTACCGTCGTAGGCGACGTTTTCGTTGGCCAGGAACTCCTGGATGTCGGCCGAGGTGATGATGACGGGGGCGGTGTTGCCGTCCTTGTCGGGGAATGCGGCATACTGTCCGTAGGCCGCCCATTTCTGGCACGAGGCCGTGAGCGCCTGCTCGTAATACTCCTTCGCCGATCCGTCGATCCAGCCGTGGAATGCCGCTTCGGCTTTGATGAAGAGTATTTCGGCGTAATCCATCAGGCAGTTGGGGTTGTTGTCGCGCACGAGGGTCTCGTAGTGCATGAAGGTTTCATACTGCTTGTTGCTGTTGCCGTAGTCGATCGAACAACCCGAAACGGCGCCTTTCCAGGCATAGCCGTTGGCGGCGCGCGGTTTGGCCCAGATACGCAGACGCGGGTCGAATTCGGTGTTGGTGCCCTCGTCGACCATCATTTTGATGATCTGCTCCGCTACGTGATGGTCGCCCGAGAAGCCGTTTTCCGTGCCGTAGGAGTTGGTGTTGAACTCGTTGCGGTTGTAGGTGTCCGTGCCGGCGTATTTGACCAGCGCGTTGTCGTCGTTCGACGAGAGCACGGGATAGGCGGCCGGGTCTGAAACGACGGTGCGGATGCGCTGGGCGATCGTGGGCGAAAATTCGTCGCTTCGTCCGCTCACCCGCATCAGGACGCGCAGCAGCAGCGAGTTGGTGAACTTCTTCCATTTCAGGATGTCGCCCTGGAACATTGCGTCCTTCTCCTTTTTGGGCAGTACGACCGATGTGTTGTAGAGCGAGTTGGCGCGTTCGAGGTCCGCGATCATCCCTTCGTAAACCTCTTTCTGGGTCTCGACGCGCGGTTTGAGGAGTCCCGAGTCGCCCTGGAGCGCCTCCTGATAGGGAATGCCGCCGAATACGTCGGTGACGAGCTGCAGGTAATAGACCTTCAGCGTGAGCCCGATCGCCTGGTAGTTGACATCGCCGTTGTTCACGGCCAGGTCGTGCATGTGCTTGGCGTTCTTGGCCCAGTTGAACCCGAGGTTCCAGATGGTGCTGTAATTGCTGTTGGTGATGTTGTAGCGGTGTTCGTCACGGACGTTCGAGGCGCTGGCCACGGTCACCTGCGAGATTTCGTTGCAGTAGTAGTAGGTGTTGTATATAAGCGCATTGGCTCCGTTCATCAGAAGCGGCTCCAGCATGTTGGCCGGTTCGATGTCGCCGACGATGATGTTGTTGGGGTCCGAGTTTATATCCTCGAAGTCCCCCGTGCATCCGGCTGCGGAGAGCGCCGAGGCGAGAACGATTGCGAGATATTTGGTATATTTCATGGCTGTACGTTTTAGAACTGGAGTTTGATGTTGAATCCGTAGGTGCGGGTCATCGGGAAGGACCCGGTTTCGATTCCGCCGTAAATGTTGGAACCGCTGACTACGCCGGCGGCTTCGGGATCGTACTGCGGCCAGTTGGTGATGCAGAAAAGGTTGGTGGCGAATACGCCGAGCGAGGCGCTGCGCAGGAATCCGGTTTTTCGCATCCATCTCTCCGGGAACCTGTAATCCAGGCGTACCTCCTTGAGTTTGAGGAAATCCGTGCTGAACGTGTTGGCTTTCGTGTTGTCGCGCACCCACTGGTATTTGTTGTAGTAGATGTAGACGTTTTCGGTGATGGTGTTGTTCCGGTTGTAGGAGACGGTGCCGTCGCCGTTGTCGACGGCGTTCACGCCTTTGAGCACCAGTCCGTCCTCACGCCCGGGCAGCGAGTTTTTCAGCTTGCCCTGGTACGAGAGCGCGAAGTTGGTCACCGAGAAGGAGTTGCCGCCCATCTGCGCCGTGAACTGCGCCGAGAACGAGAGGTTCTTGTACCGCACGGAGGTTCCGAAGCCCGCCTTCCAGTCGGGATTCACCTTGGCGATCCGCTGGTTGGGGTCCTCGATCAGCGAGGGGTAACCCGTCTTCGGGTCGATGATCGGCATGCCCGAGCAGTCGATCACGGTGCCGTTTTCGTCGGTGTAGGTGGAGCCTTTCGGGGCGCGGACATAGTCGCGGCCGTAAATCCAGTGCATCTCCTCGCCGATGTAGGAGTAGACGAAGGTGCGGCTGCCGATGGTCACGCCCATCGAGGTCTGCAACGGCGTCGAGGGGTCCCAGCCCTCGTTCAGTTCGCACAGCTTGTTCTTGTTGCGGGCCCAGTTGCCGTTGATCTCCCACAGCAGGTCGCGGGTCTGCACGGGGCGCAGGCGGAACGAGATTTCGATACCTTTGTTCTCCACGCGCCCGGCGTTCATCATGACTTTCGTGGCGCCCGTTTCGGAGCTCTGCGACACGCCGAGAATCTGGTCGGTGGTGGTGTTCTTGTAGAGTGCGACGTCGAAATTGAGCCGGTTGCTGAGGAATTTGCCCTCGAATCCGACTTCCCAGCTCTCCACGTTCTCCGGATTGATGTAGGCGTCTTTCAGCGTGCTGGGGAGGGTGAATCCGCCGGGCAGCGAGGTCTTGGAGTAGGCGTCGTAGAGCGAGTAGGGCGACGTGTCGTTACCGACGTTGGCCCACGAAGCGCGGACTTTCAGCATGTTCACATACGGGGTGTTGATTTTGAGCGCCTTGTCGAGCAGGACGCTGGCGCTGACCGACGGATAGGTGTAGCTCCATTTGGTCGGGTGCAGCGTCGAGGACCAGTCCGTGCGGCAGGTGATGTCGAGGAAATAGGTGTCGTCCCAGCCGAGGTTGACAAATTCGTAGATGCTGTGCACGCCTTTTTCCCGGCGGCTCGCGTCGGTGACGAGGGTCACGGCCGAGTTTTTGAGTTTGTATACGCCGTCGATCTCCAGCTCGGGAGCCGTGATCTTGGTCGTGGCATAGCTGTAACGCATCTCGTTGCCGCCCACGGCTGCCGAGAGCGTCAGCCGGTCGTTGAGGAACGCCCGCTGGTATTTGAGCAGGAAGTCGATGTTGAATTCGTATTCGCGCACGGTCTGTTCGCGGTACATGCCGTTCAGGTAGTCGGCGGTCATCTTGGGTTTCTGCTGGGTGCGGAAGTCGTTGTTCATGTCCATGCCTCCGCGCAGCGTGAGGTCCAGCCCCGGGAGGAGGTGGGCCGTGAGGGCGACGTTGCCGTAGACGCGGTTGCGGACGAGCGTGTTGAGCTCTTCGTAGAGGACCCGGTAGGGGTTGTGGCCGCCGAGCGAGTTGTAGACCAGCGAACTCTGGACGTTGTAGGGGTCGGTCGACGACATGGCGCCGAGGTCGTAGTTCTCGCGGGTGTAGCGTCCCTGGAAATACTCGTCGCGGTAAGCCCGCATGGGGTTGACGTTATAGCCCCACAGCAGGCCGTACATGGCCGACGATTCGTCGTAACCGGCCACCGGCATGTTGTCGGACTGCCTCCGTGAGAAGGTCGCCTTCACCGAGAGGTCGAGGTGCTTGCTGAGCTTCTGGTTCAGCGTCAGCGCATAGGCCTGGCGGTTGTAGCCCGTGTTGGGCAGAATCCATTCGTTGCGCGAATCGGTGAACGAGAATCGGGCGCTGGTGCCTTTTCCCGACGATCCCTCGACCGACACGGAGTTGGTGTAGGTCACGCCGGTTTCGAAAATACCCGTATACCAGTCGTCGGCATATACCCACGGCAGGGGTGTGAATTCCCCGGTGTCCCAGTTCTTCGAGAGGTAAAGATAGCGTTTTTGCGAGGCGTCGAACTTTTCGCCGAAGGCGTAGCGTGAAATCTGCTGTTTGACCGGACGTCCGTCCAGGGTCATCGAGCCCGGAAGTCCCCAGGCCGATACGTGGCGGTTGGTCTGCGACGTGGTGACGGCCGAAACGCCGTATTCGTCCTGGAAGTCGGGCCAGAATCCCGCGCGTTCGAACGATACCGAGCCGTTGTAGGTCACGCCCCAGCCCTTGTCCGTGCGTCCCGATTTGGTGGTGATGACGATGGCGCCGTTGGCGGCCCGCGATCCGTAGAGGGCGGTGGCCGAGGGGCCTTTCAGCACCGAGACGCTTTCGATGTCGTCCGGATTGAGGTCGGCCACGGCGTTGCCGAAGTCCACCGGGGCGTCGCCGTTGGCGTAGTTGGTGTCGGAGGTGGTCGCCGTGCTTCCGCTGAGGATGGGCACGCCGTCGACGACGAACAGGGCTTCGTTGCTGCCGTAGTTGAGCGAGGCGTCGCCGCGCAGGGTGACGCGCATCGTGCCGCCGGGGCCGGTGCCTGCCGAGGTCATGGAGAGGCCGGCCACCTTGCCGTTCATGTTGGCGATCCAGTTGGAGGCCACCGAGGCGTTGATGGCGTCGCTCGACACCTTCGATACGGCGTATCCCAGCGATTTCTCCTCGCGGGTCAGGCCCAGCGCCGTCACCACTACGTCGGCGATCTTGGTGGCGGACTCTTTCATCGTGACGTCGATCGTCGTGCGGCTGCCGACGGGAATGGTCTGGGTTTCGTAACCCAGCGATTGGAAGACGAGGACGGCGTCATTGCCGTTGACTTTGATCGAGTAACTGCCGTTGGCTTCCGTCGTGGTGCCGGTCGTGGTGCCCTGGACGATGATGGTGCATCCTACCAGCGGAGTTTTTCCGTCGTCGTTGAACACGGTGCCGGTGACGCTGCGGCTCTGGGCCTCTGCTGCCAGGGTCCCCAGGATCAGGGCGACTCCTGTAAGCAGCGTGCGTATGTATTGTTTGGCAAACATATCTGTTATTCGTTTATGGGTTTCGTTTTAGCGGCCGGCCGGGTCGGGTGACGCCGGCCGGACCGCCGGTTTATTCGGCTGCGATCTCGATGGCTGCCGTGTAGACACGCGTATTGGCCGTGGTCGTGGTGTTTACGGCGAAGTTTTTCTTTAAGTCAGCCGTGTAGGGTTCGGAAATACGGGTCCGTACGTAGAGCGTACCGTCGGCGATGGCCGTGGGAACGGTCGCCGTGAAGGCAAAATCGGTCTGTGTGGTCACCGGATTCGCATACGAATAGGAGACTTCGACGAATCCGTCCTGCCCTGCGATTTCCGATCCGGCGGGCAGTTCCGTCCGTTCCTTGTCCCTGAATCCGTCGAAGGGGGTCCAGTTCGTTCCGTCGGTCGAGTACTCCACGGCGAAGTACTTGGCGCCCGAACCGGAGGAGTAGGTGCGCGTCGCGTACTTGATTTTCGTGCCGGCTGCAAAGTTCTTCACCGGAACGGTGTAGACGGCCATCGAGCCGCAGGGTACGCCGGCGAGTTTGAGGTAGCTGCCGGAGATCGAGACGACGCCGTTTTCGTCGGAGGCCAGCCCCTTGCGGTCGTAGGCGAACAGGGCCGTGCTGCCCGTTTCGTCAGCGGGGTACTTCAGGTCGGCGGTGAGTTTGTCGGCCGCATTGAACGTCCAGGTGGCGGGAAGCCCGCTGAAGACATTCGCGTTGGCTTCCTGACTGACGACGATAGGCTGTTCGGTCTCCAGCCCGCCGTTCTTCGATACGATGGTGAACGTTCCGCCGCGGGCGGCGTCCGGATTGGCGGTCGGTGTCACCGTGACTTCGATGTCGCTGTTCGCCGAGCCTTGCAGGGGCGATACGGTGTACCACGTGTCGCCTTCGGGAACGGAGATCGTCCAGTCATAGGTCGCATTGACGGTGAATGTTTGGGGCTGTGTCGCATCGGATGCGAACGGGGGAACCGTATGGTTGTCGAGCCCGGTTACCGTGATGCGCGGCGTTCCGGCCGCTACGCCGGCCTGCGCGACGCTCATCGTCAGCGGGGCCGCTTCGCCGTCGATCGTCAGCGTAAGCGTGGCGGTGCGGGCTTCGCCGTCCGTGTTGGGCGCGGCTTTCAGCACGATGTCGTTGTACGGCAGCCAGGTTCCCAGCACCGTTACCGAGCGTTTGTCCGCTGCCAGCGTCGCACCGTTTGCCGCCGTGCCGCAATTCACCTTTTCGATCGTCAGCCATTCGCTGTCGGACGCGGCCGACCAGGCCCGGTTGATGTGGATCGAGCACGCCAGGTCGTCGCCTTCGGCGGGAATCTCACCGAAACTCTGCGGTGTGATCCGGACATCCAGCGGGATTGTGACGGGCTGCGGTTCGGGCGCCTCGGCGCCGGTCTCGGCTTTTTCCACGCGGATGTTGTCGAGGTGAATGCGGTATGTCTTCGTATCTTCGTCGCCGAATTTGATCCGGGTTGCCGAAGTGGCTCCCTGGATGACGAACGAATACCTGGTCCAACTGAAGTGGTTGTCCATGACGATCGCCGTTTCGGTTTCCGAACCGTTACCGATCGTTCCGCCGCCCTCGATCGAGATCGGGAACGCCGGTTTCGCGGAGTCCTTGTTTCCCGAGGCCGAGGCGTAGAGCGCTCCGTAGAACGATACGAGCACCGTGGCGCTCTTGCCCGCGTCGATTTTCGACAATGCGGGTGTCTGCAGGAATCCGCACAGGCTGGTCTTGCCCAGTTTGACGGAGCCTTCGTAACGGGCGTAGACCGAAGCGGAATAGGTGTAGCCTTTTTCGTCGGCGACGGGTTTGATCTTGGCATTGGTGAGCCCGAATTCGTTGTTGTTCGTGCCGTCGGTCTTAACGCCCGGCCAGCCGTATTTCGAATAGGGTTCCACCCAGTTCTCTGTCACCCATGCGAAATCGTCCTCGAAGAAGACGTAACCCGTTTCGTGCGAGTCGGCCGGCGGGTATTGGGTCAGCGTGATGATCCGTTCGGCGCTGTTTTCCGGATAGTCCGGATCGCCCGCCGTAATGGTGAGCTGCGAGGTGTGGGTCTCGAATTTGGTGTTGGGCGTGGGGGTAAGCACCACATCGACCGCTTGTCCGGCAGCGCCTTTTTTAGGCGATACCGTCACCCACGATTCGTCGCTCACGGTCATCGTCCAGTCGTAGGTAGCCGTGACTTTGAGCGTCAGCGGCTCGCTCTGCTCCGCGGGGAAAGCCGCGGCATCCTCGCCGGTGAGTCCTTCGACGGTGATGCCGGCCTGATTGCAGGCGTCCTGCGACAGCTCGACGGTCTTTTCCGTGTAGCAGGGGTGCAGGTTGTTGCCGCTGTTGGCGCGGATGGTGAATTCACCCTTGCGGGTGTCGCCGTCGTTGAAATCGCCGGTCACGGTGATCTCGATCGCCTCCCCGGCCTTGCCCTGCCTGGGGGTTACGACGAACCAGCCGGCGGTCTTGGTGATCTCCCACGGCGCATCGACCTTCATGGTGAAGGTCTGCGGCGGGATGGCGTAGTAGAGGAAATGCATCCCGGTATCGGGAATGCCCGTGATCTCCAGGGTCGGCGGAACGGCCGTCGTCGTTCCGTCGTCGGTGTCGTCGTCGCTGCACGCTCCGGCCAGCAGGGCCGCGGTACAGGCGAATATCCATAACCATTTCTGAATGTATCGGTTCATTGTCTGAGGTTTTGGGGGTTATTCGTTCAGGTCGGTCGAGAAGGTTTTGGGACGTTTCATCGTTTCGGTGTAGGTGTTGCCGAAGCGGTCGGTGACCCGGATTTCGAGCGTGGAGGAGGCCGACGAAGCCGTCACGGCGAACATGTGGGGCGTGTAGCCCGACGGGAAGGTCATTTCGCCGCCGTTGGCGACGCAGCGCGGGGCGTCGTAGGAGATGGTGTGCAGCGGGTCGCGGCGCCATACCTGACGCACGTCGAGCGACTTGCCGTTTTCCGTAACGCTGATGTTCCATTTGCCGGGTTCGTGCCCCCAGACGTTGACGAAGACTTCGTTTTCGCCCACGCCCGAATAGTCGTTGCCGCGGCCCGCGAAATCCTTGCCCAGTTCGATGGCCTTCTGCACCACGGTGTTCGTTGCCCAATACTCCTTGACGCTGTTCATGTCGTAGGTCATGAACTGGCGTTCGGCGGGCAGACCCGTTGCTTTGAATTGCCATTTGAGGTCGGTGCCGCTGACAGTGAAGACCTTGTATCCGGCGGGCGAACCGTCCGTGCAGACGTTGTTCTTGCCGAACTGCTGGGTCCACCACCAGGTGCCGCAGACGGCGGCGACGTTGTGTTCGTAGACGTTGGCGAAGGCCGGGGACTGCATGTTGCGGTTTACGTGGGTGTGCCCTGTGACGACGTTGACCGAGGCGTAACCGTCGAAACAACCGAGCAGGTCCGAGACGGCCGCCGAGCTGTCCATCGAAATATTCGTCGTGAGCGAGGTGCCGTTCCAGCCGTAGGTGTAGACCGGGCAGTGGAAGCCGACGACGATGGGGGTCGATTTGTCCACGTATTTCAGGTCCTCCCGAATCCAGTCCAACTGCTGTTGGGTGAAATACTTTTTGTAGCTCCGGTCGCCGATCACGCCCGGGCCGCCGCCGTTGTTGAGGTAGACCGTGTTGTCGAGCATCAGGAAGTGCACCTTGCCGATGTTCATCGAATAGTACACCGGGCCGAGCTCCTCGCGGTAGGGAGTTTCGGCGGCGAAGTCGCTGGTGCCGTAGGGGTCGTTGTCGTGGTTGCCCATCACCGACCAGAAGGGGAAATTGAAACTTTCGACAGCCTTTTTGCACTCGGGGATCGCCCATTTGTTCACATACCAATATTGATCCCAGGCGAAATCGCCCAGGTTGAGGCAGTAAACCTTCGAAGACGTGTTGTTGTAGGTGTCGGTGAGCTCCTTGACGAATCCGTCCGCGAATTGGGTGTAGTCCTTGGGCGTGTTCCGGTTGGCCAGGTGCATGTCGGTGGCCACCAGCAGCGTGAAGTCGTCGTTCGAGACGGGCTGGAGCTGGAAGTCGATCCGTTCGACCGTGGATGCGCTTCCGGTGCAGGGATGCCAGAATTGGGGGATGGCCTTGTCGGTGGGAACTTCGTAGCCGGAGGGCTGGATGACGAACGCCAGGCCGTTGCGTTTGTCGGATGCGAGCCAATAGTAACCGTTGGCGTCGGTGGCGGTGATTCGGTCGCCGTCGGAAACCAGGACGTTTTCGATGCCCTTGCCTCCGTAATGGACCATACCTTTGATCGAAGCGCCCGTCTGGTCGGGTATGGTGTTGTCGAGTGAGAGGGAGAGTTTCGCGGTGCCGAGCGTCTGCTCCTTGTCGCCGCGGCGGAGGGTGAATTCGCAGTCGCCGTCTACGGCTGTCTGCGGAATCCGGAACCGGAGGGATTGGTTATCTGCCTGCGTTACGGAAGCGGAGAATTTCCCCCCCCCTTGCGTCAGAATCAGTTCGTCGGATGCGGTGAACCCGTTCCCCCGGATGGAGGCTTCTTCATTCCAGGAGCCGGTGATGGTTCCGCCCAGGTCAATATTGACGGCCAGCTTGAGCGTAAGGCGGCTGGCGCCCAGGGCTTGCAGCTCTCCGTTGCGGACGAGGAGGAATTTGTAGGCCGTCTGGTCTTCGAGACCGTCCGGCAGCACGAACGAGATCGACGACGGCGTGATTCCGGTGGTCTGGGCCGGCATGTCGCTGTCGCCGCGCAGGGTGACGGCGTCGCCCTGAAGGAATCCCTGCCCTTCGATGGTCATCTCCAGGCCCTCGCATACGTCCAGGGCGGTGGGGATCACCACGCCCGAGACGAAGCGTTCGTCGGGTCGGTTCACCTGCTCGTCGCTATCGTCGCAGCCGGTCAATCCGACCGACAGGGTGACGAACAGCAGCCCGGTGAGTAAAGTAATGAGTTTTTTCATAAGCTATCGGTAATTTTGGTTGGTTTCATGGTTTTCAGAGGTTGTTTCCGAGCGGGATGCGCTCCGAGTAGCGGCGTCCGAAACGGTCGGTGGCGACGACCTCGATTTCGCGGGCCGATGCCGAGGGGCGGGCCGTGAAGTAGAAATTCGTCGTGCGGGGACGCTGCGGCTTGGCGAGTTTTTTTCCGGCGGCTTTCAGCGAGTCGAGGTGTGCGGTGTAATCGGGGTCTTCGAGCTGAGTGCGCTGCATGGCGCCCCGGTAGCGGCCGTCCTCATACCAGACCACCGTCCAATACGAGTCCCAATTCCACACCTTTGCGACGGCGCAGTCGGGATGATTCTCCACCTCGCCGGGGCGCCATACGCGGAGCTGCCGGGCCGGATATTCGCCGAGAGTGCGGTATTCCCACGAGAACTCCCCGCCGCATTCGCGGAACAGTTGGTAGCCCTTGGGTGTGCCGTCCCAATTGATGGGGTCCCACCAGAGGTTGCCGCAGACCTGCGCCACGTTGTGTTCCATGACGCCTTCGCGGATGTCGAAATTCGAGTTGAGGTGCGTGTGCCCGGTGATGAAGTGCAGGTCGTGCGCGGCAAACGCATCCATCAGCGGTATGGCCGATTCCATGACGCGGTTCCCGAGCCAGGATTTCATGGCCGGAGCGTGCATCGCCACGCAGACGCGCGATCCGGCAGGCAGGCGCCGTGCATAGGCGGCGGCCCAGTGCAGCTGTATCGAATCGATCTGTTCCTCGTATTTTTTCGCCCCGTGGTAGATGATGTCGTCGAGCACGATGTAATGGGTGTGTCCCATGTCGAACGCATAGTACGTGGGGCCGAAATGTCTGCGGTAATTCTCCGTCGCCTCCCGGTCGGTGTATTTGTTCAGGTCATGGTCGTGGTTGCCGATCACGCCGTATACGGGGATGCCGAGCGAGGCGAACTCCGCTTTCACGCCGGCGAACAACTGCGGGGAGTCCCATACGATGTCGCCGAGCAGAATCGTGGCTTGGGCGACGCCCCGGGCTTTTTTTGCGGCGGTTTCCGTTTGCAACACAGGGATGATTTCCGTGCGGAGCCGTTCGAAATGCGTTTCGGTTTTGGGCTGGGGGTCGGCGACGGCCAGCAGTTCGTAACACGCTTCGGAGCCGGGCCACGGCAGCAGTTCGAAATCGTAACGCTTCGCTGCCGGATCATAGGGGCGGTAAAACTGGGGGACGCCCTCCGCCAGGGGGGCCAGGTATCCGGCCGGGGTCACGAGGCTGATGAACAGCGCGTCGTCGTCGGCATCGAGCGTGAATGAGCCCTGTGCATCGCTCTCGGTAAACGTGTAACCGTCGGTTACGGCCACTCCGCACACCGGTTTTCCGCCGCATTTGACGGTTCCCCGCACCGGACGGGCGGAAACTGCGTTGCAGAGGGTGCAGCAAATCAGCAGGAGCAGGCATTTTTTCATGGTTCGGGTCTGTTTGAAGTTTTGTCGGTTTTCGGCCGTAAAAGTAGCTGAATAATTTTTTCATCCGGTTCGGGTAACAGGAATGTATCGGTAACTTCACGCTGCGGTAACATCTGTTTGTGCGCATTCGGTGAGGGGTAGTTTTTCCTGTTTTGTCCGGTTTTTAATTATGATACGCAATATTTTTAATTTCAGTACGAAACAAAAATAAATCTTTAATTTTATTTTCCAAAATAAAACACAAAAAAAATGGGCGGTGTTTTCCGTTTTTGTCGGGTCGGGTGGTTTTGAAACGAAATCTATGGTGACAATATAAAAAATGCGTCCGGCGAAACCGGACGCATTTGGGAAAAGGGATGGTTTGCCGGATTCCGGCTTAAAAAATTCCCAGATTGTCGAGGAAGATCAGCAGCAGCACTGCCGGGCAGACGTAGCGCAGCAGGAAGATGAACACGCCGTAGATGCGGAATTTCAGCTCCCCGTTGTTGGATATCTGCGCTTTGAGCACCTTCTGGTCGAGCCGCCAGCCGACGAAGATGCAGGTCAGGAATCCGCCTGCGGGCAGCAGGATGTTGGCCGTGAGGAAATCGAGCGAGTCGAAGACGCTGAGTCCGAAAATCTGCCAGCCGCCCAGCACGCCCAGCGACAGCGACGCCACGGCGGCCAGCGCCATGCAGGCCCCGGTCGTGGCCCATGCCGCGGTCCGGCGGCTCATGTGCCACTCTTCGTGCAGGTAGGCCGTGATGACCTCGTGCAGGGAGATGGTCGAGGTGAGGGCCGCGACGACCAGCAGCAGGAAGAACACCGACGACCAGACCATGCTCAGCGGCATCGAGTTGAAGATGCCCGGCAGGGTGATGAACACGAGCGACGGCCCCGACGAGGGCTCGATGCCCACGCTGAAAACTGCCGGGAAGATCACCACGCCGGCCAGTATGGCTACCAGCGTGTCGAGGATCGTGACGTTGAGCGCCGTGTGGCGCAGGTTGGTGTCGGGTTTGAAATAGGAGGCGTAGGTGACCATCGTGCCGATGCCGATCGAGAGCGAGAAGAACGCCTGCCCCAGCGCCACGAGCACCGTCGAAGGGGTGACTTTCGAGAAGTCGGGCCGGAAGAGGAAGCGGATGCCCTCGCCGCCGCCCGGCATCAGCAGCGAGTGGATCGACAGCGCGATCAGGATCACGAACAGCAGCGGCATCAGTACCTTGGCCGAGCGCTCGATGCCCTTCTGCACGCCCATCGTGATGACGAAATGCGTCGCCAGCACGAACAGCGAAGTGTAGACCACGGGCCGCCACGGGTTTTGGATGAAGGTTTCGAAGACGGTTTTGTACTCCTCGGCGGTGCTGTATTCCGCCAGGCTGCCCGTCACCGAGTGCACCATGTATTCGGCGGTCCACCCCGAGACCACGAAATAGAAGCCCAGGATCAGGAACGCCGCCACGACGCCGTTGTAACCCAGGAAGCTCCATTTGGGGTCGAGGGCCCGGTAGGCGCCCACGGCGTTGCGGTGCGAGGCGCGTCCGACCGAGAATTCGGCTACCATGATCGGCAGTCCCAGCAGCAGTACACAGCCGATGTAAATCAGCAGAAAGGCTCCGCCGCCGTTGTCGCCGGCCACGTAGGGAAACCGCCAGATGTTTCCCAGGCCCACGGAACTCCCTGCCGCGACGAGCACGGCGCTCAGTTTGCCACCCAGTGTGGCGCGTCCCTGTGAATGATGCATGGCTATCCTGTTTATATATAAGGTATGCGCGCACGCGGAGGCGTGCGCGCATACCCGTTATTTCTCCAATACGACGCTGACCCGTTCGAGTTTGCCGCCCAACGGGGGCGCCAGCTTCGAAACCGTGCATTTTACGTGCCGGACCTGCCGGAAGGAGGCGTAAACCGCCTCGATGATGTTCATCGCCACACGTTCGATCGTGCGCTGCGTGATGCGCATCTGCAGGCTCACGACTTCGTAGACCGTGAGGTAGTTGACCGCTTTTTCGACATTGTCCTCCGCGGCCACGTCGCCCAGTTCGGCCGTGATCTCCAGGTCGACCGTAAAGCGGTTGCCGACCTTGCGTTCCAGTTCGTAGCAGCCGTGCAATGCCCGGAACTCCATGCGCTGCAGGACGATACGGTATTCCATCCTATTCGGCGATCACGAGGTAGTAATTCTTCTTGCCGCGCTGCACGAGCAGGTATTTGCCCGCGATCAGATCGGCGTCGGCCACCGGGCGCATCGCGTCGGCGACCTTCTCCTTGTTGAGCGACACGCCGCCGCCCTGCACCAGCTTGCGGCATTCGCCCTTCGAGGGGAAGATGTCGCTCTTCTCGGCGCAGAGGTCCACGAACGGGATGCCGGCCGCGAGCTCCGTGCGGGCCACGCGGTATTGCGGAACCCCTTCGAAGACCTGCAGCAGGGTCGTTTCGTCCAGCTTGCGCAGGGCCTCCGACGTGGCGCCCCCGAAGAGGATCGCCGAAGCCTCCACGGCTTTCTCGTACTCCTCGCGCGAATGGATCATGCAGGTAATCTCCTCGGCCAGCCGCTTCTGGAGCACCCGCAGGTGGGGTGCGGCGTCGTGCTCGGCGACGAGTCCCTCGATGGTTTCGCGGTCGAGCAGCGTGAAGATTTTGATGTAGCGCTTGGCGTCCTCGTCGCTGACGTTGAGCCAGAACTGGTAGAACTTGTAGGGCGAGGTGTAGCGCGGGTCGAGCCATACGTTGCCGCTTTCGGTCTTGCCGAATTTCGTGCCGTCGGCCTTGGTGATGAGCGTGCAGGTGATGCCGAAAGCCTCGGCTTCGGGACCCAGCTTGCGGCGGATCAGCTCCGTGCCGGTGGTGATGTTGCCCCACTGGTCGGCGCCACCCAGCTGGATCTTGCAGTTTTTCGTCTGGTAGAGGTGCAGGAAGTCGTAGCCCTGGACCAACTGGTAGGTGAATTCGGTGAACGACATGCCGTCGCCCTCGCCGTTGAAACGCTTTTTGACCGAATCCTTGGCCATCATGTAGTTGACGGTGATGCACTTGCCGATGTCGCGGATGAAATCGAGGAACGTGAATTCCTTCATCCAGTCGTAGTTGTTGACCATCTGTGCGGCGTTCGGGGCGTCCGATTCGAAATCGAGCAGCTTGGCCAGCTGGCGTTTGATGGCCTCCTGATTGTGGCGGAGGGTCTTCTCGTCGAGCAGGTTGCGCTCCTGCGATTTGCCCGAGGGGTCGCCGATCATGCCCGTGGCCCCGCCGATGAGCGCCAGCGGACGGTGGCCGCACATCTGGAAATGTTTGAGGATCATCACACCCACGAGGTGTCCGATATGCAGCGAGTCGGCCGTGGGGTCGATGCCCAGGTAGGCCGTCGTCATTTCTTTTTCGAGTTGTTCCTTTGCGCCGGGCATGATCGTGTGGACCATGCCGCGCCATTCGAGTTCTTCGATGAAATTCTTTGTTGCCATTATTGCGTTACTTAAATTTTATGTTCACTTTCGGGGCGCGGAGCCGGAACTTTTCCCGGAAACGCTCCGCCGCCCGTAAATCCCGCTTTTTTACTCAACCTCGAGGTCCAATGCCCTGCGGAGCTCCACGATGAGCGGGTTTTTTTCTGTCATGTATTTCACCCGGTCTTCCAGTTTGATCGGACGCGCGGCCCTGATCTCCTCGTTGACGATCACCTCCAGTTCGATGGCTCCCGAGATGCCCGCCAGTTCGGCAATACGCATCAGCATTCCGGTCTTGCTGCGGAGCATCTCTTCGCGCAGTTCCGTCGTCGGGACGCTTACGGAAATGGTGTTGCCCCGGACGCTCATCAACTCGAAAGCAGGGACGAACCGCGGGCGTTTCGTCCGGAGCAGGTTCAGGATGCCTTCCCGGGCCTGTTCCAACTTCTGTTCGCAGGCGGGATCGATCTCCACCGTTTCGGGCTCGGCTTCCGCCTCGCCGTCAGGGCTCTCCGCATCCGAAATGTTGCCTCCCGAGGCGAGCAGTTCCGAGAGCGACGTGCCCGAGATCATCGGCCGCCGGACCGGTTTTACAACCTGCGGGGCCGCGGGTTCCGGTTGTGCCGCGGGTTGCTGCGAAACCGCCTGAGCCGGCTGTGCTGCCGGAGTGGCCTCCGGCCGGGGCTGTGCCGCGGGCCGGGGTTCGGACGGCATTTCCGGCTGCTGCCGGACTGCCGGGGCCGGTTGGGGCTGCGCCGGAACCGCCGCTGCCGCGGGAGTTGCCGGAGCGGGCGCCGCCGGATTGGCCGGGGTCGGGGCAGATGCCGCGACCCGCGCGGGAGTTGTCAGTTCAGGGAGCGGATACTCCCCGGAGGATGTCAGGGTGTCATTTTTTTTTTGGCCGAGCCCTGCGGTTTTCATCAGGCCCAGCTCCACGAGCAACCGCTGGTTAGACGATTGCCGTATTTTCCCGTCGAGCTCCGTCAGTATGGAGATGGCTCCGAACAGGAACTCGACACTGCAGGCGCCCGCCTGCGTCCGGTATCGTTCGAGCAGGGTGCCGGTCATCTCGATCAGCCGCAGGGTGTCGGGCTGCCGGGCCATCAGCAGGTCGCGCATGTGGCGGTTCAGGCCCGCCATGAAGGTCTGGCCCGAGAATCCTTTCGACAGCACCGTGTCGAAGGTCACCAGCGCATCGACGTAGTTGCCGGCCAACAGCATCTCCGTCACCCCGAAATAGGTATCGTAATCCAGCACGTTCAACGTCTGGGCCACATTGCGGTAATCGAGCGCCGTGCCGCAGAACGACACGGCCTTGTCGAACATCGACAGCGCGTCGCGCATGCCGCCGTCGGCTTTCTGGGCGATGAGGTTCAGCGACTCTTCGTCGGCCGTGACGCCCTCCTGCGCGGCGATGTACCGGAGGTATTCGACCGAGTCTTCGACGCGGATGCGGTTGAAATCGTAGATCTGACACCGCGAGAGGATCGTGGGGATGATCTTGTGTTTCTCGGTGGTCGCCAGGATGAAGATGGCATGTGCGGGCGGCTCCTCGAGGGTTTTGAGGAAGGCGTTGAAGGCCGCGGCCGAGAGCATGTGGACCTCGTCGATGATGAACACCGAGTAACGGCCCACCTGCGGGATGATGCGCACCTGTTCGATCAGCGTGCGGATGTCTTCCACGGAGTTGTTCGACGCCGCGTCGAGCTCGTGGATGTTGAGCGAGCGACCCTCGTTGAACGAACGGCACGACTCGCACTCGTTGCACGCCTCGGCGCCGTTGGGCGACAGGCAGTTGATGGCCTTGGCGAAGATGCGGGCGCAGGTGGTCTTGCCTACGCCGCGGGGACCGCAGAAGAGGTAGGCGTGGGCCAACTGGCCGCGCTCGATGGCGTTTTGGAGCGTCGAGGTGATATGTTTCTGCCCGACGACCGACTGGAAGGTCGCGGGACGGTATTTGCGTGCGCTGACGATGAAATCACTCATAGTGATGCAAAGATACGAAATATGAATTAAGAATTAAAAATTAAGAATTAAAAATTATGTGCCGTGCTCCGGTGCGACAAATTGGCGGTTATTGGCAGTTGTTATGTGACAAATAATGACACTATGTCCTGGATTCAGAATTGGCAGGGGTTTTGCGGATAGAAGGAGCGAAACGGATTGAAAAACAAAACTTAAACACTATGAATATCAACACTCTTACCATCAAAGCGCAGGAGGCGCTGCAAGCGGCGCTCACCCTTGCGCGGGAGCGGGGACAGCAGGCTGTCGAGCCGCTCCACCTGCTGAGCGTCCTCATCCGTGAGGACGATTCGCTGGCGACGTTCCTGTTGGGGCGTGTCGGTGTGAACGTGCGTTCGCTGCGCGACGAGACGGAGCGTGCCGTGGGCGCGCTGCCGCGGGTCGAGGGCGGCGGTGACCAGTTCTTTGCGCAGGATTCGTCGAAGGTGATCCAGCGCGCCGTGGACTTCACGAAGAATTTCGGCGACAAGTACGCTTCGGTCGAGCACCTGCTGCTGGCCCTCGTGGCCGAGCGCGGGCCGGCTGCCGACATTTTGAAACGCAACGGCGCGACGGAGAAGGAGTTGATCGAGGCGATCCGCACCTTCCGCAAGGGGGCGACGGTCGATTCGCAGACCTCCGAGCAGCAGTTCGACGCGCTGGGCAAATACGCCATCAACCTGAACGAGCAGGCTCGGTCGGGCAAGCTCGACCCGGTGATCGGCCGTGACGAGGAGATTCGCCGCGTGCTGCAAATCCTGTCGCGGCGCACGAAGAACAACCCGATCCTCGTCGGCGAAGCCGGTGTCGGCAAGACCGCCATCGCCGAGGGTATCGCCCGCCGGATCATCGACGGCGACGTTCCCGAGAACCTGAAATCGAAGTCGATCTATTCGCTCGACATGGGGGCCCTGATCGCGGGCGCCAAGTATCAGGGCGAGTTCGAGGAGCGTCTGAAAGCCGTCGTGCAGGAGGTCACCGCCAGCGAGGGCGAGATACTGCTCTTCATCGACGAGATTCACACGCTGGTCGGCGCCGGCAAGTCGTCGGGGGCGATGGATGCCGCGAACATCCTCAAACCTGCCCTTGCGCGGGGCGAACTGCGGACCATCGGCGCCACGACGCTCGACGAGTTCCAGAAATATTTCGAGCAGGACAAGGCCCTCGAACGGCGTTTCCAGAAGGTGATGGTCGACGAACCTACGCAGGAGGATGCCATTTCGATCCTCCGCGGCCTGAAGGAGCGTTACGAGAACCACCACCAGGTGCGGATCAAGGATGAGGCCATCGTGGCCGCCGTCGAACTCTCGACGCGCTACATCACTTCGCGGTTCCTGCCCGACAAGGCCATCGACCTGGTGGACGAGGCCGCCTCGCGGCTGCGGCTGGAGATGAACTCCGTGCCCGAGGAGATCGACACCCTCGATCGGAAGGTCCGCCAGCTGGAGATCGAGCGCGAGGCCATCCGCCGCGAGAAGGACAAGGAGCGCGTGGCGCATCTCACCAAAGAGATCGAAGAATTGAAAGCCAAAGAGGCCGGGATGCGCGCCAAGTGGCAGGGCCAGCGCGACCTGCTGAAGAAGATACAGGCCAACAAGGACCGGATCGAGTCGTTGAAGATCGAGGCCCAGCAGGCCGAGCGGCAGGGCGACTACGGCAAAGTGGCCGAAATCCGCTACGGCAAGATTCAGGAGGCCGAGAAGGAGATCGCCGCTTTCCAGGAGGAGTATAAACTCGCCTCGGCCAACGGCTCGATGATCAAGGAGGAGGTCGATGCGCAGGATGTCGCCGAGGTGGTGTCGCGCTGGACGGGGATTCCCGTGACGCGGATGCTGGCTTCGGAGCGCGAGAAGCTGCTGCACATGGAGGACGAGCTTCACAAGCGCGTCATCGGGCAGGAGCAGGCCATCGCGGCCATTTCCGACGCCGTGCGCCGTTCGCGCGCCGGGCTGAACGACCCTCGCAAACCGATCGGTTCGTTCATCTTCCTCGGCACCACGGGCGTCGGCAAGACCGAACTGGCGAAGGCCCTCGCGGAGTTCCTGTTCAACGACGATCAGATGATGACGCGTATCGACATGAGCGAATACCAGGAGCGGCACGCCGTGTCGCGGCTGGTCGGGGCGCCTCCGGGATACGTCGGTTACGACGAGGGCGGCCAGCTCACCGAGGCCGTGCGTCGCAAACCCTACTCGGTCGTGTTGCTCGATGAGATCGAGAAGGCGCACCCCGATGTCTTCAACATCCTGCTGCAAGTTCTCGACGACGGCCGTCTGACCGACAACAAGGGCCGCACGGTGGATTTCCGCAACACCATCATCATCATGACCTCGAACATGGGGTCGCAGGTGATTCAGGAGAATTTCGCCGAGGCCTTCAACGGCAAAAAACTGCCCGGGGAGGTGGTTGAGCAGACCCGTCTGGCGGTGATCGACCTGCTGAAACAGCAGCTCAAACCGGAGTTCCTGAACCGGATCGACGAGATCGTGATGTTCGAGCCGCTGACGCACAAGGACATCGAGCGCATCGTGGATATCCAGCTGGGTATCGTCAGCAAGATGCTTGCCGAGAACGGCATCCGGCTGGAGTATACCGAAAAGGCGCGCGAATGGATCGCTTCCGCGGGTTACGATCCGCTGTACGGAGCGCGTCCCGTGAAGCGTGTCATCCAGCGTTACGTCGTGAACGACCTCTCGAAACGGATTCTCGCCGGGGATGTCGACCGCTCGAAGCCGATTTCGATCGACGCCGGCAAGGACGGGCTTACGTTCTCGAACTGAAAAAGGGTTCCTCACACGAGGAACCCTTTTTTATCGTACGTATCGGCTGAAAAAGCGCCACAGCTCCTCGCACGTGTCGACACCCGTTTTCGTCCAGGAGTGTTTGCCGCCGACGGTTTCGTAGAGCCACACCTCGCAGCCGTCCGTGCCGCCCGTGTAGCGGTGGGCGATGACTTTCAGGTCGCCGGGACGGGACGGCAGCGTGTCGATCCGGTGTTCGGGGCATTTGTTCTTCGCGGCCCAGTAGTTGACTGCGGTGGGGATGGAGACGTAGGCGCCCCAACCCCCTTCGTTTCGCAAATCGCCTTCCCAAAGGGTCGTCCGGTCCTCGGTTCCGTGGATTTCGAACAGAGGGATCGGGTGCGGACTGCGGTCTGACCGGAGGATTTCGACGGACATGAATCCGGCGACGGGACCCAGCGCCGCATAGGTCTCCGGACGCCGCGAGGCCAGCAGGTAACACATGTCCCCGCCGTTGGACATCCCCGTGCAGAAGACGTTGCGGCGGCTCAGACGGTGCTTTTTCCGCAGGTGCCGGATCAGGTCGTCGAGGAACCTGACATCGTCTACGGTCATGTCGGCCTGAAAGGGATAACCGACGTTCCAGCACGTTTTGCCCCGGCCGTCGCGCTCGCCCTGCGGATAGCAGACGGCGAATCCGTGGCGGTCGGCGGTTTCGTTCATGCCGAATCGTTCGGGAAGAGCCTCTCCGCCGTAACCGTGGAGGACGATGACCAGCGGAGCGTTTTCCGCAAGCCCTTCGGGCAGGTGGAGGCGGTAGGTGCGTTCGATGCCGCCTGAACGGAGCGTGTAGCGGGGTGTTTGCTGAGCGTGACACGCGGCGGTTGCGAAAAGCAATGCGATGTGCAGGATGTATTTCATGGCTACGGTTCGATTATAGGCCTTTTTTGGCGATACGCCACGCCAGCGTGTTATAGAACCCGATGAGCGGGCCGCGCCAGCTTACGGGCAGCGAGTTCAGGACGCGGACCTTGCGCAGCGTGCGGCGGTAGGTGCGGGTCCAGCCGAAAAAGCGTGCCGCGCGCCGGGCCTCCTTCGTGCCGCCTTTGACGCTCTGAATGAGGGCTTTGCCCAGCGCCGCGCGGGCCACGAACTCCCGGTCCTCCTCGGGGGCTTCGGGATTGTAGAGCTCTTCGAACGAATAGACGGTCTGTTCGGGGGTGTAGACCGCCGCCGAGCGGTTCGAGGCCACCCGCGAGTAGCGCACCAGCCGTTCGGGCGAGAAGCAGACCGGATAGCGGCGGGCAATGCGTATCCAGAGGTGGAGGTCCTCGGCGATCTTCATGCCCTCGGGGAAGCCGCCCACGGTGTCGAAAACCCGCCGGGGGATGCACGAGGCCGAGGGAATGGCAATGTAGCGGTGGGCCGAGTCGCGGAAGAAATTTTCGACGATCCCGCGTTTCGTGGGGCTTTCGGCCGGAAATATGCCGTCGTGACTGACGATGGAGAACCCCGTGCAGTAGATGCCGCAGCCCGGGAACTCTTCGATCATCGCGGCGATTTCGGCCAGGAACCCCGGTTCCCACGCATCGTCGGCGTCCAGCAGGGCGACGTATTCGCCCGAGGTCTCGGCGATGCCGTGGTTGCGGGCCACGCAGACCCCGGCGTTGGGTTGTGCGACGAGCCGCACGAGCGGCGAGGAGATCTGCCGCACGACCTCCGCGCTTCCGTCGGTCGATCCGTCGTCCACGACGACGATCTCCAAGGGCGGGTAACTCTGCGCCAGCGCCGAACGCACGGCGGCGGCGACTTCGCGCTGCTTGTTGTAGAGGGGTATGACGACCGAAATCGTTGGTTTTGACATGTGTGTCGGCAGGTTTTGTTGCGAAGATATCGATCTTTTGCTACTTTTGCAAATAAAACCTTTCCGATGACCGCATCCGAGAAAATCCTCGCATTCATCCGCAACTCGTTCGACACGGCGCTCTATTTCGCCGTGATGGCCGTGAAGGAGAATTTCCGCAACTACGTCGGCCGCGCCGGGACGGTCGGCGCGCCGAAGCCGTCGGTGCTGATCCTCGGCAACGGCCCTTCGCTGGCCGAAGACCTGCCGCGGCTGATCGAACGGCGGGAGCACCTGACGAAGGACATGATGGCGGTGAACTTTTTTGCGTTGGACGAGCGTTTCGAGGCGGTGCGGCCCGCCTATTATGTGCTTTCCGACCCGATGTTCTTCCGCGACAGCGCCTACCGCGACCGGGTGGCGGAGCTCTACCGGGCGCTCGACGAAAAGGTGACGTGGCCGATGAATCTCTACGTGCAGTACTACAATCCCGAACGGTTCGACTACCGCGCCGCGCTGCCCAACCCCAATATCCGCATCATCCGGTTCCATACGCAGCTCTACCGCGGGTTTCGCGGCGTGGAGTTCTGGTTGTTCCGCCGCGGCCTCGGAAGCGCCAACTTCGGGACCGTGGTGCAGGTGTGCGAATACGTCGCCCTGCTCCTGGGATATAAAACGCTGGAACTGTACGGAGTGGACCACACGCTGTTGGACGGGCTGTGTGTGGATGATGAGAACCGCCTCTGCCGTGCCGACGGGCACTATTACGACGATGCGCCGGCTGTCCCGAAGCCGATTTTCCAGAAAGTTCCCCACCGTCCCTATACCATGTCGGTCTATCTGGCCGAAGTCGCCGAACTGTTCCGCGGCCACGAGGTGCTGCGCGACTATGCCCGCTCGCTCGGGGCGCGCATTATAAACCGTACGCGCGGTTCGATGATTGACGCCTACGAACGGGGTGCGGAATAGCTTCTATGGTTGCAGGTTGCGGCTGGCCGCGATGATTTCGGCCATCGTGAAGTCCTCGGGGTAGTCGATGTCCAGCCCCTCGATATGGTCGACGACCGCCATGTAGGGCCGCTCTCCGATGCGCCGGCCGCGGTTGCGCCACAACTCCCGTGAGAAGATGAAAAAAGCGCTGGTTTCGACGTAGACCGGCTCGATGGTCTGTGTGCGGGGGATGTTGTCGAGGCTGTAATTGAGCGGTTTGCCCTCGAACCACGCGAAAGTCTGGACCTTTTCGGCGCTGAATGCCGAGTCGTATTCGCCCGAACGGACCTTTGCGAGTGCTCCGGCGACGGTCGCGGCGCGGATGAAAGGCGACGTGGCGTGTGCGAGGATGTAGAGGTCGGCATCGACCGACGCCGTGAAACTGTCGTAAATCTCCTTGCCGAGCGTCGTATCGCTGTCGAGCGACGGGTCGCGGCGCAGGAACCGCACCCCCTCGGGCAGCAGCGGGCGGATGCTTTCGTCGCTGCAGAAGACATAGACTTCGTCGACGCCCTCCACCGTGGTCAGGGTTTTCAGGATATGGCACATCAGCGGTGAGCCGCTCAGTGAACGGAGGTTCTTGCCTGCGACGCGCTGGCTGTTCAGCCGGATGGGAACGAATGCGACGGTTTTCATCGTATGGGATTTTTTATTGTACCAGAAGGTTGCAGCCGCGGATGTCGGAGTGGTCGATGCGGCCTTCGACCAGAAACGATCCGTCGGCTCCGACATGTCCCACATCCTGCGTCTGGATAAAGGCGCAGGACCACCAGTTCCCGAGGTCGGTGATGTTCAGCCCGCCGCGCGTCCCTGCCGGAAGCCGTTCGAACGGGTCGTTGACGTCGCGGGCCGTGACGCGCATCCACGCCGGGCAGCGGAACCGGTTGCCGCCCTGCGAATAGGCCTGCGACGTGAGCTCGGCCATGCCGTATTCCGAATGGATTTCCTGCACCCCGAAGGCGTCGCAGAGTATCTTGTGGAACTCCTCTTTCGGAATCTCCTCGCGGTAACCCTTCATGCCGCCGGTCTCCATCACCACCGTATCCCGGAGTTTCGGGGCATAGCGCTCCGCAAGGTCCCACAGCGCGTAGCTCACGCCCAGCAGGATTTTCGGCTTTTCATCCCGCGCCATCGCCTCCAGCAGCGCCTCGTGGTCGTCGAGGTAGAAGCCGCCCGAGCCGCAGTCGGACAAAAGCCGGTCGGCCATGTAGACCAGCGACGAACCCTTGCGCCGCAGGTAGTTGGGCAACAGGGCGTAGAGGCTCCAATGTTCGGGGGCGCCGTAAAAAGTGCGGAACGCAGCGCGGAATGCCTGTTCGTAGAGCGCCAGCGATTGCATCGGGTGACGCGAGGGCGTCATGCCCGTCGTCGCCGACGAGGTGAAGACCGCCTCGGGGGGTGTTTCACCGCAGTAGATGTCGTGGGTTTTGAACAGTTCGATGGGCAGGAACGGAATCTCCTCCGGTGAGCGTACCTGCTGCGGCTCCACGCCGATCCGTGCCAGGTACTCCCGGTAGGGGGCGCATGCGGCGGCCTGGCGGCGGAATACCTCCAGCGTCGTCCGGGCGAAAGCCGCATCGTCGGCAATGCGGAATATGTCGTCGGGAGTGCTCATCGGGTACAAAGGTAGGAAAAAGTCGGATGGGTTCAAAACCGGATTGCCCACCGTTCGGCAAAACCGGCAACTGCGTTGTCAAATCAAAAACAACGACCACCGGGACAAATTCATTTGGCCCTGCGGTCGTTGTTTCGTATTTGCGGCCTTCGGCCTGTTCTGCTCTTGCCTCGGTGTTATTTTTTCACCTTGGGGGCGAGCATCATGTTCATCTTCTTGCCGTCGAGCTTGGGCATCATCTCCACTTTGGCGAACTCTTCGAGGTCCGTTGCAAAGCGCAGCAGCAGGATTTCGCCCTGCTCCTTGAAGACGATCGAACGACCGCGGAAGAAGACATAGGCCTTGACCTTGGACCCTTCCTTGAGGAAGTTCTGCGCGTGCTTGAGCTTGAAGTTGTAGTCGTGGTCGTCGGTCTGGGGGCCGAAGCGGATCTCTTTCACGACGATTTTCGTCTGGTTGGCCTTCAGTTCCTTGGCCTTCTTTTTCTGCTGGTAGAGGAACTTCTGGTAATCGTCGATGCGACATACGGGCGGCTCTGCCTTTGGGGAGATCTCGATCAGGTCGAGTTCCAACTCATCGGCAAGCTTGAGCGCATCGCGGGTCGGCAGGACCCGCGGCTCACCGACGTTGTCGCCGACCACGCGCACTTCGGGAGCCGTGATCTCGTTGTTGATCCGGTGGGGATTCTCCTTGACGGGCGGACGGCGCCCGAAGCGGTTGTTGGCATTGCCTGCCGGTTTCGGTCTGTTATTCCCGGGGGTAAATGGCCTCGGCGGGAATGGTTTCGGTGCTGCGATAGTTGTACGTATTAGTTAAGTGAATAATAGTGTTGTCTTATTTCTTCTCCAGTTTGTTGGTCTCGACCTCCTCTTTGACCAGTCCGGCAATGAGGTTGCGGAATGCCTCCATCGGCATTTGACCCTTGTCGCCCTCGCCCTGTGCGCGGACCGACACGAGCCCTTCGGCCTCCTCCTTCTCGCCGACGATCAGCAGGTAGGGGATGCGTTTGAGTTCGTTGTCGCGGATCTTGCGGCCGATCTTCTCGTTGCGGTCGTCGACCTCGGCGCGGACATCGCTGCGGTTGAGGAACTCCGAGACTTTCTGGGCGTAATCGTTGAACTTCTCCGAGATGGGAAGCACCACGACCTGCTGGGGCGAAAGCCACAGCGGGAATTTGCCGCCCGTGTGCTCCAGCAGCACGGCCACGAACCGCTCCATCGAGCCGAACGGTGCACGGTGGATCATGATCGGGCGGTGGAGCCGGTCGTCGGCGCCCTTGTACGTGAGGTCGAAACGCTCCGGCAGGTTATAGTCCACCTGGATCGTGCCCAGCTGCCACTTGCGGCCGATGGCGTCTTTGACCATGAAGTCGAGCTTCGGGCCGTAGAACGCGGCTTCGCCCAGTTCGACCACCGTGTTGAGGCCCTTCTCCTTGGCGGCCTGCATAATGGCCGATTCGGCCTTCTCCCAGTTCTCGTCCGAACCGATGTATTTCTCCTTGTTGTTCGGATCACGCAGCGAAATCTGTGCCGTGTAGTTGTCGAACTTCAGCGTTTTGAAGATATAGAGCACGATGTCGATCACGCGTTCGAACTCTTCGAGAAGCTGATCCGGCCGCACGAACAAATGGGCGTCGTCCTGCGTGAACCCGCGCACGCGCGTCAGTCCGTGGAGCTCGCCCGACTGCTCGTAGCGGTAGACCGTTCCGAATTCGGCCAGACGCACAGGCAGTTCCTTGTACGAACGGGGTTTCGAACGGTAGATTTCGCAGTGGTGCGGGCAGTTCATCGGTTTGAGCAGGTACTCCTCGCCCTCGATCGGGGTGTGGATCGGCTGGAACGAGTCCTTGCCGTACTTGGCGTAGTGGCCCGAGGTGACGTAGAGTTCCTTGTTGCCGATATGCGGGGTGATTACCTGCTGGTAACCGTATTCTTTCTGTACGTTGCGCAAGAACTGCTCCAGGCGGTCGCGCAGGGCGGCGCCTTTGGGGAGCCACAACGGCAGGCCTTGGCCCACGCGCTGCGAGAAGGTGAACAGTTCGAGGTCCTTGCCCAGCTTGCGGTGGTCGCGCTTCTTGGCCTCCTCCATCATCACGAGATACTCGTCGAGCATCGATTTTTTGGGGAACGAGATGCCGTAAATACGGGTCAGCATCTTGTTCTTCTCGTTGCCGCGCCAGTAGGCTCCGGCCACGGAGGTCAGCTTCAGGGCTTTGATATAGCCCGTGTTGGGGATGTGCGGTCCGCGGCAGAGGTCGGTGAACGCACCGTTGGTATAGAACGAGATGGTGCCGTCCTCGAGGTCCGAGATCAGTTCGACCTTGTATTGGTCGCCTTTTCCGGTGAAGGTCTCGAGCGCCTCGGCCTTGGGGACCTCGCGGCGGATCAGCGTCTCCTTGTTGCGGGAGAGTTCCACCATCTTGTTCTCGATGGTCGGCAGGTCGGCTTCGGTGATGGGCACCGGCGAGTCGACGTCGTAGTAGAAACCGTTTTCGATGGCCGGGCCGATGCCGAATTTGATGCCCGGGTAGAGCGCCTCGAGGGCTTCGGCCAGCAGGTGCGACGAGGTGTGCCAGAAAGCGTGCTTGCCCTCTTCGTCGTCCCATTTGTAGAATTTGACCGAAGCGTCTGCCTCGATCGGGCGCGTCATGTCCACCGTCGCGCCGTTTACCGAGGCCGCGAGCGAGTCAGCAGCTAAACGAGGGCTGATGCTCTCTGCGATCTGGTAAGCAGTAGTCCCTTCGGCATATTCTCTGACGGAGCCGTCGGGAAAAGTGATTTTGATCATTTGTTTGTATAAATTAAGTTTTCGGGGCCTTCGGCGCTTCCACAATTACGAGACGGAATACGCTTCCGGGGTGCCCGGTGTTTCGTTTAATCCTCTTTTTCGGTTTGCGGCAGGTCGCGGACCGACACGTCGCGGCCGCCGCGCTCGCGCTCGGCATGCTGCAGCGGGTTGCGCGTCCACTCGGCCCATGCGCGGCGGTGCTCCACGATGTCGATGGCCGTGTAGATCGCGTTGCGCATCGACTGCGGGTCGGCTTTGTCCTTCCCGGCGATGTCGAACGCCGTGCCGTGGTCGGGCGAGGTGCGCACGGCCGAAAGTCCTGCCGTGAAGTTCACCCCGTCGGGCGAGAGCGTTTTGAACGGCGCGAGCCCCTGGTCGTGGTACATCGCGAGGATGCCGTCGTATTTGGCATATCCGCCGCCGGCGAAAAGCCCGTCGGCCGCAAAGGGTCCGAAGGCCAGTACGCCCTTGCCGAACGCCTCGACGATGGCCGGTTTGATGATCTCCTGCTCCTCGCGGCCCAGCAGTCCGCCGTCGCCGGCGTGGGGATTGAGGGCCATCACGGCGATCCGCGGCTCGACGATCCCGAAGTCCTCGATGAGCGAGCGGCGCAGCGTGTGCAGGTCTTTGACGATCCGCTCTTTGGTGATGCTGCGGGCGATCTCCGAAACGGGGATGTGCTTGGTGACCAGACCCACGCGCAGCACGTCGCTGCACATAATCATCATCGCCTCGCCCCCGAGTTCGGCGGCCAGGTATTCGGTGTGTCCCGTGTAGCGGAAATCGTCGGCCTGCACGGTCTCCTTGTCGAAGGGGGCCGTGACGACGGCGTCGAGATGTCCCTCCTTCAGGTCGCGCATGGCGGCTGACAGCGCCTCCACGGCGGCGCGGCCCGCATCGGCGGACGCTTTGCCCGGCACGATCTCGGCCCCCTCGCCGCAGGCCGCGAGGTTGACCTTTCCGCGGCGGGCCTCGGCGGCCGAAGCCACGGGGTTGAAGGAGATGGGTTCGATCTCCGCGATGGTATTTCGGTAATAGGCGGCGGCTTTGGGCGAACCGTAGACGACGGGGGTGAAGAGCTCCGTCATGTGCGGGTCGGCGAGCGCTTTGAGGATGACCTCCCAGCCGATGCCGTTCGTGTCGCCCTGCGTGATGCCTATTCTTAGTTTGTGTTCCGGCATAATCAATTTTGTTTCAACTTACAAAGTTATAAAATATTCAGAATACACAATGCCTGTAACCCGATTAAAATGTTTTTTGCGTCGCATTACGTCCGCAGGTGCGATTTTTTATTATCTTTGTTGTAGCGGCCTGTGAGGACCGCTGCTATTTTTCGGATAAAAGCGCATCGGCTTTTTTCTTACCGTCGGAAATTGGACACTTTCGCGTAACGTAAGGAGTAAAGGTTGATGCTCTCGCTGTTTTTCGGCGTGGGCATTTGCCGCATTCTACGTTACGGGTCGTCCAATACCTCGACGGTGGAGCTGCATCTCTGCCCGCGCTTTTTTTCCGGTAACGAGTTGCGAAAATGAGAAAAAGCGAGCGGAAAATGTCGAAATGCAATGCTGAATTCGTTGAAACAATCTTCGGGCTGATGTTCGAGACGTTCTGGATGGCTCCTTATGACCCGCGCAGGAGCGATCCGGTGATGGCCTGCTTCGAACGGCGGGCGCGCTACGCATCGGCGTTGCTGGGCAAGACCAAATTAGCCTCGGCCACCGAGGCGCAGTTGTATGAATTGAGAAAGGCGGTCGCCGACCTGGAGGAGTCCGTGCAATGGATAGGCGGAAGCGGATTGTTCCCGCGGGTGGATTGTACCGAAGCGCTGGAACGGGTCCGCCGGATTCGGGGCGTGTTGGCGGAGCGCCGCGGAGTTGCGGCAAAATAACCGCGGCGCGCAAAGGCCGGGATATCGCTGACGATAAAAACCGAACGGGCAAAGCTCCGGCAATAGATTACCGGCCGCCTTACCCGTTCGGTTTTGGCCTTTGGCCTAATACCCGGCCTTTGCGCTCGTCTGCCGCCGGAATTCCGAGCAGATGATTCCCGTCGCCATGGCGACGTTCAGCGATTCCGACCCCCGGCGGCCGGCCGGCCAGGGCGGAATGAAAAGTTTGCGGGTGACCGTGCGCGCCACCGCTTCCGTGACGCCGCGGCCCTCGTTGCCCATCACGACGATACCCTCCGGCGTGAGTTTCGTCCGGTAAATATTCTCCCCTTCCAGAAAGGTTCCGTAAACGGGGATTCCCTGCGCGGCGGCCGTTGCAAGGCATGCGGCGAGTTCCGTGTAGTGGACCCTCACGCGGAGGATGGCCCCCATCGTGGCCTGCACGACCTTGGGGTTGAAACAGTCGGCCGAGCCCGGCGAGCAGACGATGTCCGTGATGCCGAACCAGTCGGCCAGCCGGATGATCGTCCCCAGGTTGCCGGGGTTCTGCACGTCGTCCAGCGCCAGCGTCAGCCGCCCTTTCAGCGACTCCGTATCCAGTTCGTAACGGGGTGTTTCGACCAGCGCCAGCGAGTTGCCGGCGGTTTTCAGCAGCGAGAGGCGCTCCATGTCGCGCGGAGCGACGGTCTCGACCTCCGGGCCTTCGAAAACCCCTTCCAGGGCAAACAGTTTGCGCACCCGCAGGTGCGAGGCGCGCAGTTCGCCGATGAGCTTTTCGCCCTCGGCGACGAACAGTCCGTGTTCGGTGCGGCCGCGTTTGTCGGCCAGCGCGCGGACGAGTTGTATTTCGGCTTTGGTCATCGTTCTTTTTCGATGCTGTAAGTGGTTCCTTCGGTGGCGGGATAGCTTTCGGGGAAGATCGTGCGCGCCTCGTCGACCAGTTGTGCCTCGTCCTTGTAACGCGACGAATAGTGGCCGATCACGAGCCGCCGGGCGCCCGCTTTCAGGGCCGCTTTCGCGGCGTCGGCCGTCGTCGAATGTCCCCGGTCTTTGGCGGCCCGCTGTTCCGCGGCGGCGTAGGTCGCCTCGTGGTACATCAGGTCGACCCCTTTGCAGAGCCCTGCGGCTTTGGCCGAGTAGTTCGTGTCCGAAAGGTAGGCATACGAACGCGGCGCATAGGGACGGTAGGTCAGTTCGGCGTTGGGAATCACCTCGCCCGATTCGAGCGTGACCGCCTCGCCCCGCTTGGCGGCGGTGATCTGCGCGATCGAGAGTCCGTATTTGGCGATTTTGAACTTCTCGACGTTCAGCGGCGGCTCTTTCTCCCGGAACAGGAATCCGGCGCACGGCACGCGGTGGCGCAGCGGGATGCTCCACACCTCGAGCGTGCGGTTCTCCATCAGCAATGCGTGTTTGGTGGTGTCTACCTCGGTCCACGCCACGGTGTAGGGCAGTTCGCTGTCGAAATAGCGGAGGTGGCAGGCCAGTATCTCTCCGAACGGCGCCGGGGCGAAGATCCGCAGCGGGGTCTTGCGGCCGTAGAGCGCCAGCGTCGAGATGAGCGGGAACAATCCGAAGACGTGGTCGCCGTGGAGGTGCGAAATGAACACGGCGCGGATTTTCAGCGGATTGACGCCGTAGCGGACCAGTTGTTGCTGCACGCCCTCGCCCGCATCCACGAGATAATATTGTTCGTGGATGTCGACCGCCTGTGCCGACGGATGCCGGCTCACGGTGGGCTTCGCGGAGGAAGAGCCTAATATGGTGACCCTGAAGCTCACCTCAGCAGAAACCGTTCGCAATCCAGGGCTGCGATACATCCCGACGCTGCCGCCGTGATGGCCTGGCGGTAGTGGGGATCGCGGACGTCGCCGGCGGCGAAGACTCCCTCGACGCTGGTTTTCGACGTGCCTGGTTCGACTTTGATATATCCTTCGGCATCGAGCGCCAGCTGGTCGCTGAAAAGCTCCGTGTTGGGATGGTGGCCGATCGCCAGGAAGAATCCCGCGATATCGATCTTTACCTCCGTGCCGTCGTTCCGGCGCAGCAGGGCCCCTGTGACGCCCGATTCGTCGCCCAGCACCTCGGCGGTGTTGTGCTCGAACAGTACCTCGATGTTGGGGGTGTTGAACACCCGCTGCTGCATCGCTTTCGAAGCGCGCAGGTGGGGCTTTCTGACAATCATGTAGACGCGCTTGCATAACGACGCCAGGTACGACGCCTCCTCGCAGGCCGTGTCGCCGCCGCCGACCACCGCCACCTCCTTCTTGCGGTAGAAGAACCCGTCGCAGGTGGCGCAAGCGCTGACGCCCTGGCCGCGGAACTTGGTTTCGGAGGGGAGTCCGAGGTATTTGGCCGAGGCTCCCGTGGCAATGATGAGCGTCTCGGCTTTGATCTCCCGGGTGCCGTCCACGACCACGTGGAACGGGCGCGACGCGAGGTCCACGCGCGTGATGGTTCCCGTGCGGATGTCGGCGCCGAAGCGCTCGGCCTGCCTGCGCATCTGGGCCATCAGGTCGGGGCCCGTGACGCCGTCGGGATGTCCCGGGAAATTCTCGACGTCGGTCGTCGTCGTGAGCTGCCCGCCCGGCTCGATGCCTTCGTACAGCACCGGGGCGAGGTTGGCGCGCGAGGTATAAATGGCTGCGGTGTACCCTGCGGGGCCGCTGCCGATGATCAGTACTTTTACTGTTTCTTCCATATCGCTTGTTGTTTTTGCATGGTCTCTGAACAGCCGTCCGCCTTATCGCACGGCGACCGGGACGGGTTCGGTTATGCTGGTTTCTTCATTATTCGTACCGAATTCCGTCAGCCGTTGCCCCAGGTAGTCGAATTCGGCCCAGCGGCCGTTTTGCCGCACCCGGACGATGCTTTCGGTCGGACTGTAATCCACGATCTCGTATTCGGGCGGGATGACGTAGTTCCCGTTCCGGTCGATCAGCCCCATGCCGCCGGGCGTCTCGACCTCGGCGCGTCCTTCGCGGAAGTCGCCCGCCCAGGTGAAGCGCGACGCGATGACGGGGTTGTTGTCCGTGTCCACGAATCCGAATCCGCCTTCGTCTTCGACGCAGACGAGCCCTTCGAATACGTGGCTGGTCCAGCGGTGTCCGGTCAGGCGGCGCTGCGGGATGTAGTCGGCCGCGACGTCCGAGACCTGCATCGGGCCGCCCGCCTCGCGGACCTGCCGCCGCAGGGTTTCGAATGCCCCGGCGTCGCTGTCGGGCGTGCCGAAATTGGCGTCGTGGTAGCGCAGGGGGATGAACCGGCTGCCGATCCAGCGCAGGTTGTCCGCCCGGAGGTTGTTGTGCGAGAAACCCAGCTCCCGCAGGGCGGACTGGAGTGCGTCGAGCCCTTCGAGCAGCCGTCCGGCGGGTTCCGTCAGCAGCGCTTCGGCGAAACTGCGGCCCGCGGGCAGGTGTTGGAGCACCAGGTCGCAGGTCTGCGGATGTTCCTCGGCGTCCACCCAGAGGAGCTCGCCCCGCAGGAGGCGGTATTCGGCGAGCCACTCCGTGTTGAGGCGTCCGGCCTGCGATGCCGTCCGCTCGACGGCGGCCAGCGCCGCGGGAGAGAGCGGCAGCGAAAGCAGCCACCGCCGGCCGCGCCAGGCGATTTCGGCTTCGGCGAAACGCGTCGTGCGCATCAGTTGCGGAATGCCGCCCGCTTCCGTCACGGGACGGGCGTCGGTGAGCGTTGCGAAGGCAATTTCGGGCGTCTGGAGCGCCTGTATGAAGGTGTGGAGGGAGGGCGTCATAGTCATTCGGTTTTTACGCTGATGGAACCGATGTTGAGCATCGTGATAAGCTGTTCGGCCGAGGCGTTGTAGCTCATGCCCCGGAACGGCGGCAGGGCTCCGGGGCCCTTGGCTTCGCGGATCGCTTCGTTGAACACCTCGGGCATGGGGCTCGAACAGTCGTAGAGCACCGCGGCGTAACGGTTGGGGTAGCCGGCCTCCTCCTCCGAGGGGAAGAAGACCGTCCGCGGGGTGTCGCCCGCGGCGATGTGGATGTTCACGAGCAGCACGTTGCCGTCGGCCGTGCGCAGCGCTTTGATCTGCTCGGCCACGGCGCAGAGTTCGCTGTTGTCGCAGTCGGTGGCCTCGCCGTCGGTGATGTTGAAGACGATGGGCGGGAAACTCTCCGCATGGGCCGGGTCGGCGCACCACGCCGCGGCGATGTCGCGCACGCGGCGCAGCGCTTCGCACATCGGGGTCTGCCCGGCGGCCTCGGGCTCCACCCACGCCGGGGTCGAGATTTCGCGCAGGGCGTTGCTGCCGTCGGGAAGCCGGTACTCCACGATTTCGGTCTTCAGCGGCGGCTCTCCGGCGGCCAGTTCCGCCACGGAGATCACCTCCCGTCCGCCCGGAAGCAGGGAGTAGACTTCGTCGTCGCCCGAATAGCCCAGTACGGCGATGTCGTAGTAATCGCGGACGCCGTCGCTGCGGCGCGCCCGCTCGATCAGCTCGAACAGCATGCCGTTGGTGATCGTGGCCACGGCGTCGGCCTTGGTCATCAGCCGTCCGCGGAAGCGGATTTTCTCGGCCATCGACCCCGAGCCGTCGATGACGAAGATGAAAGCCGTGCGGTGGGTGCGTGTGATGCTCTGTATGTACATAGTTCGAATTATTTCAGTCCGCGGACCGTGTAATAGTCCTCGCGCCGGTCGTCGTCGTTGTCGCAGTCGAGGCCGTAGCTGACGGCCATGTCGAGCGAGCAGTCGCGGTCGCGGTCGGCGTCGGTGGTGCGGCGCATCGCTTCATGGGCGTTGCGGCCTGCGGTGACGGCGTCGTCCAGCTCTCCGGCCGTCGGCGTGTGGCCCAGCATCGAGGCGTAGACCTGCACGGCCCAGCTGTGGGCGTAGTCGTCGTAGTGGACGGCGAAGACCCGGAAGCGGTTGTCCACGGCCGCAGGCGTCGTGAGCTCGCCGCGGTCCACGGCGTCGAGGATCGCCGCGACCTCGCGGCGGGTGATGTACTGTCCGGCCAGGTCGAGCCAGCGGCCGCTGCCGTCGTAGTGCGGGTCGAAGCCGCCTTTGCCGAGCATCGCCCCCAACGCCGCCACGATGGCCTTGTTGTAGAGCTTCAGTCCGCGGCGCAGTGCCGTGGCGCGGATGATGGCCTTGTTGTATGTGTATACCTGGGCGTCGGGGTCGCGCTCTTCGAGTTCGTGGAGGATGTTCACGGCCTCGAGCATGGCGCCTGCGACATAGGGGTTGTACTCTTCGAAGTTGATGATGTCGCGGCAGACCGTGCGGCGGTCGCGGGAGGGCCATTTCTCAATGTCGCGCACGGCGCCGAAGCTGGTGAGGTTGGCGCCCGGCATCAGGTGGGAGTGCCCCTCTTTCTCGATCAGGTACGAGTAGGGGAACGCCGAGGTGTCGTGGTGGTAGGAGTGGTGCCCCATGACCATCGTGAAGGCCCCTTCGAGGGCCGGCGACATGATGTAGGCGCTCGAGGCGAACTTGCAGCCCCTCAGGTGCACCGCCTGGTGCACGGCGCCGCTTTTGAAAAGGTGGTTGCTCTGGTTCGAGCCGCTCCCGGCGTTGAAGAACGAGAACATGCCGGCGATGAGCAGCGACGATTTGTGATGCGAAACGGTGTAGGGGCCTGCGAAGATCGAGGCGGCCTCGCCGTTCTCGCAGTGCGAATTGGCGAAGAAGAGCGATTCGGCTGCCGTGAAGCCTTTGTCCAGCCGGCAGCTCTCGCCGACGAAGCAGCGTTCGACGATCGAGCCGTTGCCGATGACGGCGCATTCGGCGGCGATGGTGTCGTAGGCTTTGACATCGACGCCGATGCGGACTCCGTCGCAGAGGGTGGCGTTTTCGAGGATCGACGCGCCGTCGATCTCCACGTCGTTGCCGATGCGGACCTCGCGGATGAAGCGCGCGCCGACAATGCGGCACCCGCGGCCCACTTCGCCCATCTCCGAAGAACGTTCCTCGGCATATTCGTCGACCATCTTTTCAAGCGCCGCAATGGTCTTCCGCCGGTGGCGGTAGACGGCCATTATGTAGGCGACCTGCGCCGACATCGCATCGAATATTTTTACCGTGCGGCCGCCGCATTCGTTCATCGTGGCGACGCCCGTGCCGTTGCCGAAGGCCGAGCGGCGGCGGCATTCGAGCGCCGTGACGCCCTCGACGAGCGACGCTTCGCCGATGCGGTAGTTGGCCACCCGCGAACGGATGATGCGGGCGCCCCGGGCGATTTCGACGCACCCTTCCAGGTGGCTCTGGTGCAGTTGGAACGGTTCGAAATCGGGAGCGACCAGCACTTTTGTCCAATCTTCGGCCGAATTGCCGAGGGATTCGAGTGCGGCGACCTCCGCGGGGGTCAATTTCCGGAATGATGTCATTAGCCTGAGGAGTTTTGAATGCAAATATAGCGATTTGCGTCTAAATAGCAAACTCGTTTTCCGCAACGGGGCGCTCGTTTCCTGCGCGGTCAATTCCGATTCGGCAGCCGTTGCGCACGACTTGCGCCCGGCCGTTGCGGAAGGGTTTCACGGCTTCGCACTCCGGGAAACTCAGGCAGGTCCGGCCCGTGGTGTCGATGTAGTGCCACGTGCCGCCGAGCAGGACGGCGGCCAGCCCTTCGGTGAAGTCGAAGCCGCTGTCGTAGAGCGGCGGAATGACGATCCGCTGCGGCGTGCGGTAGCCCCAGCGGCCGTTTTCGACGAACAGTTCCGGCGTGCTTTCGTCGGTCGCAGGTTGTTGTTCGCCGGCCTGCCGGACCGCTTCGCGCAGCAGTTCCGCAAGTCCGAAAAGTTGCAGCGACGGGGCGCATAGCAGTTGCGCCACGCGGTATTGCACGGCCCTGCCGCGGCGTTCGAACAGGGCGAGGGCTTCGCGGTAGGCCGGGTCGCCGGGAATCTCCCGGGGTGAGAACAGCAGGCCGTCGGTGGTGCCGTAGCGGTCCCAGAACGTCGGGTCCTCGGCCAGCGCGTGCAGGCCCGTGGAGATCAGGGCTGCGGGGTAGTCGTCGAGCCGTTCGTTGAAATCCGCCGCCGTGCGCGCCGGATGCTGGTAGGCCGCCGTGCCCAGTTCGGGGCTCGTCTCTCCGGCGAAGGCGGGCAGAAATGTGGCGTCGAAGTCGATCGGATGCAGTTTCCGGTCCCGGCCGACGATGATGTTCGCGGGTTTCAGGTCGCCGTGGGCGCAGTCGTCGGCGATCATGCCGGCGGCCAGGGCGTCGAACGACTCCGCAAGGCTCCGGAGCTTTGCCGTGTCGCGTGCGAGAGCCGCTTCGGCGGCCGCTTCGTGCAGGGTCACGCCCTCGATCCAGTCGCCCAGAACCGCGTCGACCCAGACGCCCGTTTCCGACGAGGTGTAGAGGAAAAGTTCTTTTTCCAGCAGTTTGTCGCCGTAAATCTCCCGCAGGTGGCGCATTTTGCGCAGGTAGCAGCGCAGCGAACGGATGCACCCGTTGCGGCGGATGCGGAAGACGACGGCCGAATTGCCGACGCTGTAACGGGGCCGGCCCCGTTCGTCCAGGCATAGCTCCACCTCGCCCAGCGTGCGTGTCAGGCCGCGGGAGTCGGAGAGGGTGAGCAGGTATTGACGAAGGGTAAACACGTCGCGCGGATCGGATTTTAGCGTCGTCCGGCCTGTCGGAGACGGCGCAAGTTACGAAAAAATCCGATAACGAAGCCGGGCCCCTCGGGTCCGGCTTCGTTATCGGTGGTGCTTGTTCGGTCGGGAGCAGGAAAGCATTCCGGCTTTCGGTTGCGCCCTAAAACAGGCGTTACGCCTGCGTCTTACGCCTGGCAGTTGCAGTGTCCGTCGTGGTCGCCGCAGCCTTCGCCGCACCCGTCCCCGCATTCGCCGCACGAGCAGCCGCCCTGCAGGTCCTCGGGCGTCACGTCGCGCACCGAAACCACGTCTACCTCGAAGTTGAGCGTCTTGCCCGCCATCGGGTGGTTGAAGTCCATCTTCACGGTCGTGTCGCCGACCTCCCGGACGATACCCATCATGCGGTTGCCCTGGGCGTCGCTCATCGGGACTTGGCTGCCGACGAAGAGGATATCCTCGGCCAGTTTGCCGTCCACCATGAATATATCTTTCGGCAGGTCGACGACTGCCTCGGCGATGATCTCACCGTAGCCGTCCTTGGGCTCGAGGGTGAACGCGACTGATTCGCCGATCTCCTTGCCCAGGAGAGCCTCCTCGAATTTGGGGAGCAGCATGCCCGTCCCGACGATGAATTCGAGCGGCTGGCCCGGACGCGACTGGTCTGCGATCTGTCCGTCGACGGTGAGCTTGTAGTCTACGCCGACCATTTTGTTCTGTTCTACTTTCATGCTAACTAAATGTGTATTAAATTGTTGTATCTTATCTTGCTCTTGGCCGCCGTTCTCGTCGCCTGCGGCGTCGTTTGCAAATCTGACCCCACCCCAAACCCCTCCCTCGGGAGGGGCTTACGATGCAAAGCATGCTTCGTTTCGTTGAAACGACGACGGGATAAGTATGCAAAGATACGTTCTTCACGACGAGTTGCCAAATAATCGCATGAAATAATTGTGCCGCAGCGAATAAAAACGGCGGCGATGTCGATGTCGCCGCCGTTTTTCATGCCGGATATTGCCGTCATTCGCAGTTGCGGCAGCAGAGGTTGCGGTCGCCGTAGCCGTTGTCGATCTTCGACACGTAGGGGAAGAATTTCGACTCGCCGATCCACCGGAGCGGGAACGCCGCCTGCTCGCGCGAGTAGGGGTGCGTCCACTCCCCGGCCAGCTCGCGGGCCGTGTGGGGTGCGTTCGCCACCACGTTGTCCGCTTCGCCGGCGGCAGCCTCGCATTCGCGTTTGATCTGCACCAGCGCCTCGATGAAGCGGTCCATCTCCTCCTTGGGCTCCGATTCGGTCGGCTCGACCATCAGCGTCTCGTGCACGGGGAACGAGAGCGTCGGGGCGTGGAAACCGTAATCCATCAGGCGGTGGGCGATGTCGCCGCAGTCGATGTTGTAGTCCTTTTTGAAATGCGTCAGGTCGAGGATCATCTCGTGGCCCACGCGGCCCGTCTCGCCCGAATAGTAGGTGCGGTATTCCGAAGCCAGCGCCGCCGACATGTAGTTGGCGTTGACGATGGCCATTTCGGTGGCTTTGCGCAGTCCGTCGGCCCCCAGCATTTTGATGTATCCGTAGGTGATCGGCAGGAGCAGCGCCGAACCCCACGGGGCCGAAGAGACCGCCGTGATGCCCTCGTCGCCGCCCGTGGCTACGATGGGATGCGAGGGCAGGAACGCCCTGAGATGCTCCGCGACGCAGATCGGGCCGACGCCCGGACCGCCGCCGCCGTGGGGCATGGCGAACGTCTTGTGCAGGTTGAGGTGGCAGACGTCGGCCCCGATGTAGCCGGGATTCGTCAGTCCCACCTGCGCGTTCATGTTGGCGCCGTCCATGTAGACCTGTCCGCCCGCATCGTGAACGGCGTCCACGATCTCGCGGATGCGGCTTTCGAAGACGCCGTGCGTCGAGGGATAAGTCACCATCAGGCCGCACAGCTCCGAGGAGTACTCCTTGGCCTTGGCCTCGAGATCGGCCACGTCGATGTTGCCGTTGGCGTCGCATGCCACCGTCACGATCTTCATGCCCGCCATCGCGGCCGACGCCGGGTTGGTGCCGTGAGCCGAGGCCGGGATCAGCACCACGTTGCGGTAGCCCTGGCCGCGGCTCTGGTGGTAGGCGCGGATCACCATCAGTCCCGAGTATTCGCCTGCGGCGCCCGAGTTGGGTTGCAGCGAGCAGGCCGCGAAGCCGGTGATCGTCGCCAGGTCCTTTTCCAGCTCCGCGATGAGCTGCAGGTAGCCCTCGGCCTGGTCCGCCGGGGCGAAGGGGTGCATGTTCTGGAAGCCCGCCAGCGACAACGGCTGCATGAGCGCCGCGGCGTTGAGCTTCATGGTGCAGGACCCTAAAGAGATCATCGAGTTGGCCAGCGAGATGTCCCTCAGTTCCAGCTTTTTGATGTAGCGCATCAGGGCGCTTTCCGAACGGTAGGCGTTGAAGACCGGCTCCTGGAGGTAGCCCGACTTCCGCCGCAGGTCGGCCGGGATGCAGCTTTCGGTGACGGCCTTTACCGCCTTGGCTTTCTTGCCTTTGGCCGCGGCGAAGATGCCCGCGACGGTCTCGATCTCCGCCGGGGTGGTCACCTCGTCGAACGACATGCGCACCGAACCCTCGGAGGGGTAGTAGAAGTTGATGCCCTGCTCGAGGGCCAGCGATTGCACGACGGCGGCTTCGGCTTCGACTTCGAGCGTGTCGAAGAACTCCTTCGACGTGAGGCGGTAATCCATCGCCTCCAGCGCGCGGGCTACCGTCGCGGCGGCGAAATGGGCCGTCTCGGCGGCGCGGCGCAGCCCCTCGGGGCCGTTGTAGACGCAGTAGAAGCCCGTCATCGAGGCCATCAGCGCCGAGGCGGTGCAGATGTTCGACGTGGCGCGTTCGCGTTTGATGTGCTGTTCGCGCATCTGCAGCGCCATGCGCAGGGCCTTGTTGCCCAGGCGGTCGACCGAAACGCCGATGATGCGGCCCGGCATGTTGCGTTTGTAGGCTTCGCGCGTGGTCATGTAACCCGCGGCGGGACCGCCGAAGCCCATCGGCGTACCGAGGCGCTGCGCCGAACCCACGGCGATGTCGGCGCCCCACTCCCCGGGGGCTTTCAGCAGGGCCAGCGACAGCAGGTCGGCAGCGGCCGTGACGAGCACGCCCCGGGCGTGCGCCGCGGCGGTGAAGTCGGCATAGTCGCGCACCGAGCCGTCGGCGGCCGGATATTGTACGATGGCGCCGAACTCCCGGCCCGTAAATTCGTATTCGTCGTAGTTGTCGACGATCAGTTCGATCCCGAACGGTTCGCTGCGCGTCAGCAGCACGTCGAGCGTCTGCGGGAAAATGTTGCGGTCGACGAAGAGCTGGTTGCGGCCCTCCTTGACGGCCTCGCGCGACCGCAGCGAAAACATCATGCTCATGGCTTCGGCGGCGGCGGTGCCCTCGTCGAGCAGCGAGCAGTTGCCGATCTCCATGCCCGTGAGCGAGATCACGGCGGTCTGGAAATTGAGCAGCGCCTCGAGGCGGCCCTGCGAGATTTCGGCCTGATAGGGCGTGTAGGAGGTGTACCACGCAGGATTTTCGAAAACGTTGCGCGCCACGGCGGCCGGAACGGCCGAGGGGTAATAGCCCATGCCGATGAACGAACGCAGGGGGTGGTTGCGGTCGGCCAGCTCGCGGATGTGGGCGGCGAATTCATATTCGCTCATCCCCTCGGCGGGCAGGGCCAGCGGTTTTTTGAGACGGATGGACTGCGGAATGACCTGCGCGATGAGCTCGTCGGTCGATTTCACGCCGATCACGTCGAGCATGGCTTTGAGGTCTTTTTCGTTGCTGACGCCGATATGGCGTTCGGAAAACTTGTCGAACATACGAATATGGAGGGATTAAGTTACGATATTTTAGCTTTCGGGGGCTTTATTCGTACAAATGTAAGACAAACGGAGCGGACGTACAAAAAAATCCGCCGAAAAAAGTTTCGGCGGAAAAAGATGCGTGGCTTCGCGTCGGAAGGTCAGTGCTGAAAACTATTGCACCGGAGCTGTCCGGGAATCAATACGACTTGATCCATAGCGCATTTTTTACGTACGGTTTTGAACGCACGTCGTATTCCGTACAGTTATGGGTTTCCCAGGAAGTTGCCTCCATATTGCAAAACCACACGATGCCGTTTCTGCGTCCGCTGAGCCAGTAGCTTCCTTCGATGCAATCGCCGTGTGCTTGTTTCAGCGTAAGATTCAGGGTCTTGCGCAGACGATATATCTCTTTCATTTCGTCCATTGAGGGAAGTTTCCCTTCTATGTTCGCGGAAGACCACGACATGAAGCGGCCTTGTTTTAACCGGATATACTGGCCGTGCGTACCGTTCGCGGTGAAAACGACGCCTTTTACGCCGTCTTTTTCATAAAGTTCGCCGGGTTTGTAGTATCCCGCTTCCCGGCGTTCCCGGTCCGCTTTGCGCTGCGCTTCTGCCTGCTGTTGCCGTTCGGCAGCCAGACGCTCTGCTTCTTTGCGCCGTTTCTCCGCCGCAATTCGTTCCGCTTCGGCCTGTTTCTGTTCGGCGATGCGCTGCTCCTCGGCGCGCCGTTCCTCGGCAATGCGTCGTTCTTCGGCTGCGATGCGCTCTTGTTCCAATCGCACCTGCTCTTTGCGGTAATTATGATACTTGATGCCGGCGCCGACCAGAATCAGAACGGCCAAGGCTGCAAAGAGATACGGCCGGTTTTTCTTCCACAGGGCGGTCCGCCGTTCCGCCGCCGCCTTCTCCTCCTGCTCGCGCCGAAGACGGAGCTTCTCCTCCTCTTTCGCCTGCTCTTCACGCCATACGCGACGCCGTTCGTTCTGTTCCAGCGTGCAGGCGTAGATCAGCTCCTCGGCGTAGAGCTGCGGACTGGCGAGCACCTCGTGCAATTTGTCGTTGTCCATTGCCCGGACCTGCGCCGTGAACTCCGCGCTCCGACTGCGGATCTCCAGCTCCCGGCGGCACTCTTCGACCAGCGAGGCCCGGTACATTGCGGCGTCGGAGACGATTTCGTGCAGTTTTTCGTCGTCGTACTGCCGCACCTCGGGCATCGGGGGAAGCGTTTCGCCGGGGTCCTCCGTGAAATGACGCTCTGCCGAATGCGGCTCCGGCTCTCCGGTTTCGCCTTTGTAGCGCCGGACGGTGTCGCCGGCCTTGATACGCGCGATTTCGTCGGCCACGGCCTTCGGAACGCAAATCTTGTCGACGGGCATGAAGATCGCGGGCAGAGCCTTGAACCAGACGATGCCGCACGGAATGCCGATAATGCTCAGAAACTCCCCGATCATGGCGAACAACGCTCCTGCGGCGGCGATCAGTCCGAAAGGGAAATAGAGAATCGTGATGACGGTCGAAAAGGCCGCGGCGGCCGTGCTGCGCTCTTCGGGCCGCACCAGGTCGAGTTCCTTGCGGGTGACCAGCGCCGACGAAAAGGGCGTGAGCAGAAACCGTGCGATCTGGAAAAATCCGAGCCCCACGGGATAGAGCACCACCGTGCAGCACAGAATCGCACCGAACAACGCGTAAAAAAACGCGAACAGGAATCCGAAGAATGGAAAATGCCAGAGAATGTTCAAACAACCGTTCATATTCATTTGATTTAAGGGTTAGTCTTTCGCGGACATACGAAAAAAAAGGCGTGAGCAGATTTTCCGAATCCACTCACGAGGTATTAGGCGACCCACCAAGTAGAATTACAGATAAATGCTCACGCTGAAAAACAGCGAGAGCACCAACCTTAATCTCTTACTTGGTTACGAAAGTGCCTAATTTTCGTGAGTAAGATAAAAGCCGATGCGCTTTTTTATCGTTCGTATGCCGGCGGCCCTCACAGACCGCACGTCGCAAAGATAGGAAAATCAATCAGAATTCGTGCAGCGATCCGGATAAAAAAATCGGGCCCCGGCGAACAATCGTGCCGGGGCCCGTTCCGTGCGGGGGTCAGTACTTAAAACTGCTGCCGCCGATGAACTCGCGCAGGATCGACGTGGGCGGGATTTCGTCGGGCGGGATGGGGATGAAGTTGTCGAGGAATTTGAGCATCCGCCGCGCCTCGTCGTACTCGGGAACCGTGTCGGGAACTTCGCGCAGGATCTTCTCGGCGAAGGGCCGCAGCACCGAAATCTCGTAGAACAGCGACGAATTGAGCATCACGTCGGCGTTCTCCTGGTAGGGGAAGATGTGTTTCTCCTCCCCGCGGCGCACCGAGGCCCAGCGCGAGAGCGTCGAGAGCGCGTCGGCGCCCCGCTGGCGGTAGTCGCGCGTCAGGCGGCGCAGCAGGCGGTTGTCCGTGGTGGCGATGCGCGAGAGGTTGTCCATCGCCACCGACGTGAAGCACGAGATGTAGATGCGGAACTTCTGCGAGTCGGGGATCGAGGGCGTCAGCCGCGGGTTCAGGCCGTGGATGCCCTCGATGATGAGGATCGAACGCTCGTCGAGCGTCAGCGGGTTGTCGTGCTGCATGCGGCGGCCCGTGATGAAGTCGTAGCGCGGGATGTCGACGCTCTCGCCGCGGATCAGCCGGCGCAGGTGGTCGTTGAACAGTTCGAGGTCGATGGCTTCGAGTGCCTCGTAGTCGTAGTCGCCGTTCTCGTCGAGCGGAGTCTTCTCGCGGTCGACGAAGTAGTCGTCGAGCGAGATCATCACCGGGCGCAGTCCCAGCACGCCGAGTTCGATGCCCAGCCGCTTGGCAGAGGTGGTCTTGCCGCTCGACGACGGGCCCGAGATGAGCACCATGCGGATGCCGCGGCTGACGACGGCGTCGTGGATGGTGTCGGCGACCCAGGCGAACTTGCGTTCGTGGAACGCCTCGGCCAGTTTGATCATGCCTCCGGCGTCGCCCGCGAGGGTGCGGGCGTTGACCTCCCCGATCGTCGGAACGCCCATCAGCGTGACCCACGACTGGTACTCCTGGAAGATGCCGAACATCTTCTCCTGCTGGACGTTCCTGTGGAGCGTGTCGGGAGCCGTGCGCAGCGGCAGGGCGAGGTAGAAGCCGTCGTAGTAGGGCTGGATGTCGAAGAGCGTGACGTAGCCCGTCGAGGGGGCCAGCGAACCGTAGAAGTAACCCACCGTGTCGTCGAGCGTGTAGAGCTGGCTGTAAAGCCGCGGTCGGGTGTCCAGCAGCGCCACCTTGTCGGTGAAACCCTCCTCGGCATAGCGGGCGCGCACCTCGCTCGTGAGCATCCGCTCGCGGGTGATGGGCAGGTTGCGCATGGCCAGTTCGCGCATGCGTCCCTGCAGCCGCGCGGCATCGTCGGCGGTGAATTCGTCGATGCCCTCGATCTCGCAGTAGAAGCCGCTGTGCCCCAGCGAGTGGCGGATGTGGAGCGTCTGCCCGGGGTAGAGGTCCCGGACCGCTTTTTGCAGCAGGAACCACGCGGTGCGCTGGTAGACCCGGATGCCGGCGAACGAGGTGATGTCGACGAAGCGGATCGTGACGGGGGCGTATATCTTGTAGCTGAGCTCTTTGAGGCGGTTGTTGACGAACGCGGCGAGGAACGGATAGCGTCCGGGCGTCAGGCGTTTGGCGACCTCCGACAGCGGGGTTCCCATCGGGACGTCGACCTCGGTGCCGAGGTTTTCACAGATGACTTTGATGATGTCTGGCATAATGGATTTTCACAAATAATGGTAGGTAAAGATAGGAAAAATTTGTACTTTTGACAAATCTTCGTCCAAATGAAAAACAGTGTCGACTATATGAAAAGAATGTTTCGAACGCTGCTGATCGTCGTTGCGGCGGTCGCTGCGGCCTGCGCTCCCCGCGAGCGGACCCTCGTCGTGCTGTCGACGAACGACATGCACGCCAAGATTCAGCGCTTTCCGCAGTTGGCTGCGGCTGTCGGGGCGTGCCGCGATACGGCGCAGCTGGTGGTGCTGGTCGATGCCGGCGACCGCTGGACCGGCAACGCCTATGTGGACATGGCCGCCACGCCCGGAATGCCGATGATCGCCCTGATGAACCGGCTGGGCTACGACGTGGCGACGCTCGGCAACCACGAGTTCGACCACGGGCAGGCGTTTCTGGGACGCATGATCGACAGCATGGATTTCGAGGTCGTTTGCGCCAACGTCGTGAGCGACACCTGCACCTTTCCGCAGCTGCCGCCCTATGTCGTGATCGAGGAGGACGGCGTTCGCATCGGGTTCGTCGGCGTGGTGACCAACTACGAGGGGCCCGGGCATCCTGCGGGCAACGCCGCGAGCTTCGAAGGGCTGGAGTTTCCCGACCCGCAGCGGATGGCGATGAAGTATGCCGCCGAGCTGCGGCCGAAGGTGGATGTGCTGGTGTTGGTGTCGCACATGGGCGACGACCGCGACGAGGAGCTGCTCGGAAAGGAGACGCTGTTCGACGCGGTGATCGGCGGACACACCCACGTACTGCGCGACACGGTGGTCAACGGCACGCTGTTGACCCAGACCGGGAAGAACCTGGCCAATGTGGGCGTTACGGTGATAAAGCTCCGCGGAAAGAAGGTTGTGGGCATCGATTGCCGGATCGTGCCGCTGGACGGTTATGCGCCCGACGCCGCTTATCAGGCCGAGGTGGACCGCTACTATGCCGATCCGCAACTGAACAAACCCGTGGGCGAGTTCGCCGGGACGGCCGATAAATGGGGCTTGGCCAACTGGATGGCCGGGGCGGTGGCCGACGAGACGGATGCCGACATCGGATTCTACCACATCGGCGGCGTGCGCCTCGACTCGATCCCGGCGGGGGGCGTGGGCCTGGCGAAAATCTACGACCTGGAGCCGTTCGGCACCGAGATCGCCGTGATGCGGATGACGCCCGCCGACATGCGGCGCATGATCGTTTCGAAATACAACGACGAGGAGAACCGCAAGGAGGCCCGCCGCATCGACCTGATCTCGACGACGCCTTATGTCATCGTGACCGACGCGCAGGACAACGCGCTCGACGTGCGTTTCCCGAAGCTGCGCGAGGGCAGTTCCTACAAGGTGGCCGTCAGCGACTACGTTTACAGGAATTACAAAGACCTGAACTATACCGACGGCGGGATCACCGGCATCCGGGTGGCCGACGTGCTGCTGGAGGAACTGGAGGACGACAGTCCGCTGACGCCCGACAACAAGCCCCGGCAGGCGGTCCGCCGGAAATAAACGGCTGATTTTTTGCAGATTCGCTGAAAAGCACTACCTTTGTAGCCCCCGCGCGTGCGTACATGATGCGTAAGCGGGGGCTATAATTTTCAATATTAACCAATTAACGAGCGATTGTATCGCACAAGTTTCCACACATGGAAGAAGTAAAAAACGTAGTCGCAAACGAGAATTTCGACTGGAATGCGTTTGAGAACGACCTGGGCGTTTACGACCAGGACAAGACCCAGATCACCGAGGCTTACGACAAGACGCTGTCGAACGTCAACGTCGGCGAAGTGGTCGAAGGTACCGTAACCGCCGTCACCAAGCGTGAAGTTCTGGTAAACATCGGCTACAAGAGCGAGGGTGTCATCTCCATTTCGGAGTTCCGCTACAACCCCGACCTGAAGGTAGGCGACAAGATCGAAGTCTATGTCGATTCGGCCGAGGACAAGAACGGACAGCTGGCCCTTTCGCACAAGAAAGCCCGTCAGCTCAAGAGCTGGGATCGTGTCAACGAGGCGCTGGAGAAGGACGAGATCATCAAAGGTTACATCAAATGCCGCACGAAGGGCGGTATGATCGTCGACGTGTTCGGCATCGAGGCGTTCCTGCCCGGCTCGCAGATCGACGTGAAGCCCATCCGCGACTACGATGTATATGTAGACAAGACCATGGAGTTTAAGGTCGTGAAGATCAACCAGGAGTTCCGCAACGTGGTCGTTTCGCACAAGGCGCTCATCGAGGCCGAGCTCGAAGCTCAGAAGCAGGTCATCATGTCCAAGCTGGAGAAGGGCCAGATCCTCGAGGGTACCGTCAAGAACATCACCTCCTACGGCGTATTCGTCGACCTGGGCGGCGTGGACGGTCTGATCCACATCACCGACCTCTCGTGGGGCCGCGTGAACCATCCGGAGGAGATCGTGGCGCTCGATCAGAAGATCAACGTCGTGATCCTCGACTTCGACGAGGCCAAGAAGCGCATCGCACTGGGTCTGAAGCAGCTCACCCCGCATCCGTGGGAGGCGCTCGACCAGAACCTCAAGGTCGGCGACAAGGTCAAGGGCCGCGTGGTCGTCATGGCCGATTACGGTGCGTTCGTGGAGATCGCTGCCGGCGTAGAGGGTCTGATCCACGTATCGGAGATGTCGTGGAGCCAGCACTTGCGTTCGGCTCAGGAGTTCATGAAGGTCGGCGACGAGGTTGAGGCCGTCATCCTGACCCTCGACCGCGACGAGCGCAAGATGTCGCTGGGCATCAAACAGCTCACGCCCGATCCCTGGGAGAATATCGAGACCAAGTATCCCGTAGGTACGAAGACCACCGCCAAGGTGCGCAACTTCACGAACTTCGGCGTGTTCGTCGAGATCGAGGAGGGCATCGACGGCCTGATCCACATTTCGGACCTCAGCTGGACCAAGAAGGTGAAGCATCCCGGCGAATTCACGTCGGTAGGCGCCGATATCGAGGTCGTGGTGCTGGAGATCGACAAGGAGAACCGCCGTCTGTCGCTGGGCCACAAGCAGCTCGAGGAGAACCCCTGGAACGAGTTCGAGAACCAGTATTCCGTGGACAGCGTTCACGAGGGTACGATCACCGAGCTGACCGACAAGGGCGCCGTAGTCGCTCTGGGCGAGAACATCGAGGGCTTCTGCCCCGCACGCCAGCTGGTGAAAGAGGACGGCACGACCCCGAAGGTGGGCGACAAGCTCGACTTCAAGGTGATCGAGTTCTCGAAGGCCACCAAGCGCATCACCCTCTCGCACCTGCGCACCTACGACGAAGCTCGTAAGGAGGCGTTCGCTGCCGAGAAGGCCGAGAAGCGCGCTGCCGCCGACGCTACGAAGTCGACCGTGAAGAAGATCAACGCTTCGGTCGAGAAGACGACGCTGGGCGACATCGCCGGTCTGGCCGCTCTGAAGAGCGCCATGGAGGCAGCCGAGGCCAAGTCGGCCAAGAAAGCCGCTGACAAGAAAGAGGACGAGGAGTAATCCCCGCATCCGGGGCGGGGAGGGTGCAACTTCCCGTATCCCGATAACCGGACACCCGCACTGTCATAGTGCGGGTGTTTTTTTGGTCCTCAGGCAATAAATAGGTATATTTGGGGGTTGTTCATGTAAAAGCCTGAAGCTATGAAAAAGTCGATCGTACTGATATTGGCCGTTCTTGTCGCCTTTCCGGGCGCGGCGCGGTGTTTCGCCCGCACGGAGAGCGCCTGCGAGGTGCAGCGGGGACCCGAGCGGCGTCACCGGGGATATGTGAAGGACGACTGGTCGGTCTGGTACGGAGGCCGCAAGGTCGAGGGGGCCGTCGCCTCGTCGTTTTCGGACCTGGGCGGGGAGTACGGCAGGGATAACTGGAAAGTGTTCTATGCCGGCCGCGAGGTGAAAGGGGCCGCGGCTTCGTCGTTCGTCAATCTCGGCGACGGTTATGCCAGAGACAACTGGGCGGTTTTCTACTGCGGTCGGAAGGTGGAGAGCGCTGCGGCTTCGTCGTTCGAGAACCTCGGCCGGGGATACGGCAAGGACAGTTGGCACACCTACCTGCGCGGGGTGCGGCAGGAGAAATCCGCGCAGGCGGAGAGTATCGGCGGCGGGTACAGCAAGGACCCGTGGTCGGTCTGGTATCGGGGCCGCAAGGTCGAGGGAGTGTCGGCTTCGTCGTTCGTCAGTCTGGGCGGCGGCTACGGCAAAGACCCCTGGAAGGTGGTTTTCGAGGGCCGCGAAGTGAAAGGAGCCGCGGCTTCGTCGTTCGAGATTCTCGGCAAAGGCTATGCTAAGGATGCGTGGAAGGTATATTACCGGGGTGCGGTGATTCCGGATGCCTCGCCGGGATCGTTCGAAGTGCCGCGGGGGCGGTAAAAATCGTCCGGCTGTTTTCGTACAGGGCTTTTCCGTCGGGGAAAGCCCTTTTTTTCGGGCACTGTTTTTGTTTTTCCCGCAAGAAATATCGGACGGATGAACAGACTGAAACCCCACCTGGCCCTGTTGCTGTGCAACGTCGTCTGGGCCATGGATTACCCGTTTTACAACTATGTGCTGCCGCGCTACATTCACCCGATGGCGCTGGTTTCGGCATCGCTCGTCGCCACGGCTCTGCTGTCGCTCGTGCCGCTGCTGTGGCAGAAGGCCGAAAAGGTCAGCCGGGCCGACGGCCGCAAGCTGATCGGTGCCGGACTGCTGATCGGCGTGCTGCGCAAGGTTTTCATCATGTACGGCCTGTCGATGACCTCGCCGATCGACGGTTCGATCATCGACACCATCGTACCGCTGCTGGTGTTGATGCTCTCGGTGGCGCTGGGGATGGACCGCTTCACGAAGCTCAAAGTCGCGGGGCTGGTGCTCGGAATGTCGGGGGCTGTGGCGGTGGTGTTGGCGGGGGCCTCGTCGGCCCATGCGCACTCGCATCTGTGGGGCAACGTGATGATCTTCCTCTGCGCCTGCGTCACTTCGTTCTATATGGTGTGGTTCAAACGTCTGATTGCCAAATACCGCATCACGACCGTGCTGCGCTGGACCTACTGCGCCGCGGCGGTCATGGCGCTGCCTATCGGCATCGGACCTATTGTCCACACCGATTTCGCGGCGATCGCCAGCCATGCCCTCTTTCCGGCGCTGTTCGTGCTGGTCGTCCCGACCTATCTGCCTAACCTGATGCTCAACTATGCCCTCAAAACCGTGCCGGCAACCGTGTCGAGCATCTATACCTATCTTCAGCCCGTGCTGGCGATCGCCGTTTCGGTCGGAATGGGGCTCGACAAGCTCCATGCGGACACGGTGATCTTCGCGCTGGTGATCTTCGCGGGCGTGGGGCTGGTGCTCCGCTCCTATGCCGTGAAGCCGAAGCATCCCGCGGGCTTAAAAAGCCCGTCTTAAAGGCTGCGGCAGCAGTTTGCACCTCGGGGCATAATTCCCGCTGCGCAATCAAAAAAAAAGAGCTTTCCGAGACCGGAAAGCTCTTTTCGTATGCGATTCGTATGCGTTACTCGGCAGCGTTGACCGTGAATTTGATCGTAGCCTTGACCTCTTTGTGCAGACGGACCGTGGCTTCGAACTCGCCGACGGTTTTGATGGCGTCGACGCTGATTTGCTTGCGGTCTACGGTGATGCCCTTGGCGGCGAGTGCCTCAGCCAGGTCCGTTGCGGTAACCGTACCGAAGAGCTTGCCCTCCTCGGCCTTCACGGCCATCGACAGCGGCAGGTTCGAGATGGTCTCGGCCAGAGCTTGTGCGTCGGCAAGGATTTTGGCGTCCTTGTGAGCGCGCTGGCGGAGGTTCTCGGCGAGAACTTTCTTCGCGGAAGCCGTTGCGGCTTTGGCGTAGCCCTGGGGAATCAGGTAGTTGTTCGCATAACCGGGCTTAACGGTCACGATGTCGTTGGCGTAGCCCAGGTTCTCCATATCTTTGATCAGAATAACTTCCATGTCTTGTCCTCCTTTTAATTATTTCATGCAATCGGTTACGAAGGGCAGGATGGCGAGGTGGCGCGCACGCTTCACGGCCTGTGCGACCTTCTTCTGGAACTTCTGCGAAGTACCCGTCAGACGGCGGGGAAGGATCTTGCCCTGCTCGTTGAGGAACTTTTTGAGGAACTCTCCGTCCTTATAGTCCACGTATTTGATGCCGAGCTTCTTGAAGCGGCAGTATTTCTTCTTTTTGACGTCTACCGATACCGGGTTCAGGTAGCGGATTTCCGACTGTGCCTTGTTGTCCTGTGCCATGGTTTACTCCTCCTGCTTGTTAGAAAGTTTCGCACGACGCTTCTCCGAATATTCTACGGCGTATTTGTCCTGCTTGAAAGTTAAGAAACGGATCACGCGCTCGTCGCGGCGGTACTGCGTTTCGAGCGTGTTGATGATCGAGCCCTCGCCCGTGAACTCTACCAGGAAGTAGAAACCGGTGGTCTTTTTCTGAATAGGATAGGCGAGCTTGCGAAGGCCCCACGACTCCTTGTTCACGATCTGACCGCCGTTTTCGGTGATGACACCCTGGAATTTGTCAGCGACCTCCTGCACCTGTGCATCGGACAGAACCGGCGTGACAATGAAAACGGTTTCGTAATTGTTCATAATCGTTTAATTGGTTAATTAATCCCTTTTCGGGACCGCAAAGATACGTATTAAAATTAAAAATGAAAAATTAAAGATTAAAAATTTCCTTGTTTTTGGAATTTCGGTTCCTTTCCCTATCTTTGTGGAACATACTGACAAACACGGAAAGTGTAAGTTTATTCCCGATAAGCGAACGTAGGAAATTCTCTTAGGATTGGGGGTGAGCATGCATCTTGCCGCGTCGTATCCGTATTCTGCGGATATAGGCGTGGGAGTTGATGCTTATTTTAAATCCAAGGTAATCCTACGACCTGCTTATCTGAAATAAGTTTTCAGCACCACGCTTTCTTTTTTATTTTGCCGCCGGGGTGCGGGCGGCAGAGTTGAATTCCGTTTTATGAAAAAATTGATTCTACTGGCATTGGTTTGTGCTATGGCAGGAGCGTGCAGTAAGGAGTCGGATTCGGGGTTCCGGCTGCGGAAAGCAACGGTCAAAGGGGCTGTAATGGCTTATCAATCGTCCGGCGGGACAAGGGCGACCCGTGCAGGGGATGGTTTTTCCGACTTCAATACGGTTGATGAAGCCGGGAATGTGAAGCCGATTCGGTTCATCACGGACCGGGGCGATACTGTCGATATGTTTATCAACAAGGTTGAAAAGGTCGATCCGAATTTTATGCTATTGGGAGGCGAATTCAGATCGCAGGGTAATATGTATTCGATGGTGTTGGTCGATGTCCGGACTGAATATGTCTATGCATTGCCGTGCTCAGTGTATGGTGAAGGTTCTTTTTGGTGGCAATGGACGCTTCCGACATTTATGGATGGAGCGGGTAATATATTGGGCAAGATGGATTAATAGTGATGCTTGCGAAATTTATAGAATAGATACAAAAAATCCGGAGAATATGACCATGAAAAGGTGCTTGCCGGATAAACAATATGGTACAGAGTATTTGGTAAATAAGCAGGGGCTTATTTATTACAGCTTTTATAGTAGCGATCACAAATTCCAATGTCCCGGAGGCCGTATTTATCCCATTGAAGAGTTGGTTGGAGATGATGATGTATCTGTATTTTGCGGGTTCTCGGATAATTATTATGCGGTTACGAGTTCTGCAATCTATAAAATAGTGCTTATCGGAGAGAACAGCTTGCAGGCGGAATATGTTGCTGACCATAGTCATATTAATTATATTAATTTGACAGATTTTTGTCCGAACAAAATCCGGGGAACATATATTTCTGTGGATACAGGTAATTGGACTTTGATCGAATTTGAGGAATCATCCGGTAAAATATCGGAATATCATTATGATAGAAGTTTTCCGAGACTTAATTATTACGGGTATGACAAAAAGAATGCAACCGGATTCGTAACTTCCGAGTCTCTGTTTCTTTTTAATGAGAGCAGTAAAAAAATATATCAGATTGCATTGTCGGATTATTCGGTACGCATCATTGATTTAGTGCAAGCGGGTTATGAAATCGCGTCTGAAATCGCGTCTGGTTTAATTTCCTTGTCAAGCAGTCCGTCGTCGCCCGGATTGTCTTTTGCCGGACTGCGCTACGCCGACGGAAAAAATGTCGTGGGGATGATTAACGAGGACGGAACGATTACGGCGAATGAAAAAACAGCGACCGATACGCCTATCGTTTCGCTGGTGCGTCTGAATTAATGCAAAGCGGCAGCCTTTCGGCCGCCGCTTTTTTCGGAATGGGGGGGGCGCAAACGACAGTTCGGGGCAGAATAACGGTCGGACGCATGAAATCCGCTTCTCAGGCGGGGTCGGGGAACCCCTGCGCTTTCAGCTTTATGTCCTGTCCGTCGGGCGTCACGAGGTAACAGCCCGTGGACGCGGGCGTGATGTGGCCGATGACGTCCACCAGCCCCGACTTCATGATCTGCTCCTGCATCGACAGGGGAACCGTGAAGAGCAGTTCGTAGTCCTCGCCGCCGTTCAGCGCCGCCACCACCGGGTCGGCGTGCATCTCCTCGGCGAGGGCCGTGGTCTGACGCGCGATCGGGATGCGTTCGAGGTAGATGCGCGCCCCGCAGGCGGACGATTTGCAAATCTGCATCAGGTCGCTCGCCAATCCGTCCGAGAGGTCGATCATCGCCGTCGGGACGATTTTCTCCGCCGCCAGCGCCTCGACGATGTCGGTGCGGGGGCGCGGTTTGAGGTATTTGCCGAGCAGGTACTCATATCCTTTGAACTGCGGTTCGGGGTTTTCCACGTCGGCAAGCACCCGCTTCTCCCGTTCCAGCAGTTGCAGGCCCATGTAGGCGGCTCCGAGGTTGCCGGTGATGCAGATCAGGTCGTTCTGCCCGGCGCCGGTGCGGTAGACCACTTTGTCCTTTTTGGCATGGCCCAGCGTGGTGACGGTGACGACCAGTCCGGTCATCGAGGCCCGCGTGTCGCCGCCCACGAGATCGACACCCTGTTCGTTGCAGGCGAAAGCGATCCCTTCGTAGAGGTCCTGCAACGCTTCGACGGGCAGTTTCGCCGAGACGCCGAGCGAGACGGTGATCTGCGCCGGGAGGGCGTTCATGGCCAGAATGTCGCTGATGCCGGCTGTCACGACCTTGTAACCCAGGTGTTTGAGCGGGAAGTAGGTGAGGTCGAAATCGACGCCCTCATAGAATGAGTCGGTCGTGCAGAGCACCGCTTCGCCGCGTGCCGGGGCGATCACGGCGGCATCGTCTCCGACCCCTTTCACCGTCGAGGCGTTTTTGGCGGAGAAATCCCTGGTCAGCAGGTCGATGAGGCCGAATTGTCCGAGCGAAGCGATCTCGGTGCGCTTTTTCTGGTCCATAATTACTGAAATTTTTTACAAAATTAGGGAAATCCTGTTATTTCCCCAAAAAATAATGTAATTTTGCCCGGTTCAAACATCACAAAAAGGGTTGGTTATGATAAATATCGTCTTATTCGGCGCTCCGGGATGCGGCAAGGGCACGCAGGCCCAACGCCTGAAAGAGCGCTACGGGATCGATCATGTTTCGACCGGCGAGGTAATCCGCGATGAGATCCGCCGCGGCACGGAGCTCGGCCGCAGCATGGAGGAGTACATTCGCGAAGGTAAACTGGCTCCCGACGAGATCGTCATCGGCATGATCGAGCATTATGTCACCGAGCACATGAACGCCCGCGGGTGTATCTTCGACGGGTTCCCCCGCACGACGGTCCAGGCCGAGGAGTTCGACAAAATCCTGGCCAAACACGGCTTGCAGGTGGACATCATGGTGGACATTCACGTCCCGGAGGAGGAACTGGTGCGCCGCATTCTGCTGCGCGGCAAGGATTCGGGCCGTGCCGACGACACTTCGGAGGAGGTGATTCGCGGTCGGCTGGACGTTTACCGCATGCAGACGGCCGTCGTGGCGGACTACTACGCCGCACAGGGCAAGTATGCTTCGGTGAACGGTACCGGAACGATGGAGGAGGTGTTCGGCCGCATCGCCGACGTGATTGCGGGGCTGAAATAACCGGCGCGTCACTCCGGGGAAGACCTTGTTCGGGAACGACCGCGCCGATGCAGTCGTTCCCGAATCGCTTTATATATAGGGTATCGCCGGATTTACGGGCGAAAAGCAGAAAAAGCGGCGATTTTATTTGGTTTTTCCGGCAAAGTCCCTATATTTGCAGCCAAGGAACAAGATTATGAAAAGTTTTTCGATCAATAACGCATGGTGGTGGCGCTTACAATTTTCCGTTGTGAGTGACTCGCCGTATGCAGTTGTTGAACGATAGATCAACGATAATTCAGAAAAGGGCCTGTTGTACTCACAACAGGCCCTTTTTTCGTGTGCAAAAATCCAAAAACATTGAGAATATGAACTACCAGGTTGATGAGAAAGGTTATTACGGGCGCTTCGGGGGCGCATACATCCCCGAAATCCTGCACAAATGCGTCGAGGATTTGCAGCGCAGCTACCTGCGGGTGCTCGAAAGCGAATCGTTCCGCGAGGAGTACCGCACCCTGCTGCGCGACTATGCGGGCCGGCCTTCGCCGCTCTATTTCGCACGCCGGCTGAGCGAGCGCTACGGCTGCTGCATCTACCTCAAACGCGAGGACCTCAACCACACCGGCGCCCACAAGATCAACAACACCGTCGGGCAAATCCTGATCGCCCGGCGGATGGGCAAGACGCGCATCATCGCCGAGACGGGGGCCGGGCAGCACGGTGTGGCCACGGCGACGGTCTGCGCGCTGATGAACATGCCGTGCGTGGTCTACATGGGGCAGACCGATGTCGAGCGCCAGCAGGCCAACGTCCGGAAGATGGAGATGCTGGGCGCGAGGGTCGTACCCGTGATCTCGGGCAACATGACCCTGAAGGACGCCACCAACGAGGCCATCCGCGACTGGTGCTGCCATCCGGCCGACACGTTCTACATCATCGGTTCGACGGTGGGGCCGCACCCTTATCCCGACATGGTGGCGCGCCTGCAGTCGGTCATCAGCGAGGAGATCCGCGTGCAATTGCAGGAAAAGGAGGGCCGCGACTATCCCGACTATCTGATGGCCTGCGTCGGCGGCGGCAGCAACGCTGCGGGAACCGTCTATCACTACCTGGACGATGAGCGCGTGAAGATCGTGCTGGCCGAGGCCGGGGGCGAGGGGCTTCTTTCGGGACGCAGTGCGGCGACGATCCAGTTGGGACGCGAAGGCATCATCCACGGCGCCCGCACGCTGGTCATGCAGACCGAGGACGGACAGATCGAGGAGCCCTATTCGATCTCGGCGGGTCTCGATTACCCCGGCATCGGCCCGCTGCACGCCAATCTCGCGCAGACGGGACGTGCGAAGGTCCTCGCCGTCAACGACGACGAAGCGCTGCGCGGGGCTTTCGAACTCACGCGCCTCGAAGGAATCATCCCCGCTCTCGAAAGCGCCCACGTTCTCGGTGCGCTGCCCCGGATGGAGTTCCGTCCCTCGGACGTGGTGGTGCTGACCGTCTCGGGCCGTGGTGACAAGGACATGGACACCTACCTTGCGTGCATGGATCGTCCGGAAATCGCCGGCAATTTGTAAAATCCGAAAAACAGCCCATATCATGTACCGATTCAGAACGGCAACCAAAAAACTGCTCGGAGACCTCCATACCCCGGTCAGCCTCTACCTCAAACTCCGCGACGTCTATCCGCAGTCGGCGCTGCTCGAAAGCTCCGATTACCACGGCGACGAGAACAGCCTTTCGTTCATCGCTTTCCGTCCCATCGCCCGTATCGGGGTGAACAACGGCGAGGCGCTCCTGGAATACCCCGACGGCCGGAGCTGCGCCAAACGCCTCGGCGAAGCGTACGCCCCGGCGGATGCGCTGAAAGAGTTCCTCGCCGGATTCCGCGTCGACGGCGACGGGAGCGAGCTCTGCGGCGTGTTCGGCTACACGGCTTTCGACGCGGTGCGCTATTTCGAGAACATTCCCGTCAAAGAGTACCACCATCAGGATTCCGACGCCCCCGATATCTGCTACATCCTCTACAAGTTCCTGCTGGTGTTCGACCATTTCAAAAATGAACTTTCGATCGTCGAGCTGTGCGCCGACGGGGAGGAGGACCATCTCCGCGAGGTCGAGACGCTGATCGGGGACCGCAATTTCGCATCGTACAATTTCCGCACGGTTGGCGGGCGCCGTTCGAACCTCACCGATGAGACCTACCGGGAGATGGTCCGCGAGGGCGTGCGGCACTGCCTGCGCGGCGACGTGTTCCAGATCGTGCTGAGCCGCCGCTTCGAACAGCCGTTCCAGGGCGACGACTTTAAGGTCTACCGTTCGCTGCGGAGCATCAACCCCTCGCCCTATCTCTTCTATTTCGATTTCGGGGGCTTCCGCATCTTCGGCTCCTCGCCCGAGACGCATTGCAAGGTCGGGAACGGCCGCGCCACGATCGACCCCATTGCGGGCACGGCGTTCCGGTCCGGGAATGCGGCGCTGGACCGCGAGCGGACCGAGCGGCTGCTGGCCGACCCCAAGGAGAACGCCGAGCATGTCATGCTGGTCGATCTGGCGCGCAACGACCTGAGCCGCAATGCCCACGATGTGAAAGTGGACTTTTACCGCGACGTGCAGTATTACAGCCACGTCATCCACCTCGTCTCGCGCGTCAGCGGGGAGATCGACGCCGACAGCGATTCGGTCCGCACCTTCATCGACACCTTCCCGGCCGGCACGCTGAGCGGCGCCCCCAAGGTGCGCGCCATGCAGCTCATTTCGGAGATCGAGCCCGACAACCGCGGCGTCTACGGCGGGTGCATCGGCTTCATCGGTCTCAACGGCGATCTCAACCAGGCTATCGCCATCCGCACCTTTGTCAGCCGCAACAACACCCTTTACTATCAGGCCGGGGCGGGCATCGTCGCGAAGAGCGACCCCGAGCGCGAGTTGCAGGAGGTGTCGAACAAGCTCGGCGCGCTGGACAAGGCCATCCGCGAGGCCGGGAAACTGATTAATTAACCGTAAATGACGAAGCCATGAAATGTCTGCTTTTCGATAATTACGACTCGTTCACCTACAACCTCCGGCACATGCTGCTGGAGCTGGGACTCGAAGTCGACGTGCGCCGCAACGACCGCATCGCGCTGGACGAAGTCGACGCCTACGACCGTATCGTGCTCTCGCCCGGTCCCGGCATCCCCTCCGAGGCGGGGCTGCTGCTGCCGCTGATCCGGCGTTACGCCGCCGCCAAACCCATCCTGGGCATCTGCCTCGGCGAACAGGCCATCGGCGAGGCGTTCGGCGCCAGATTGGAAAATCTCGCCGAAGTCCATCACGGCGTCTGCTCGGACATCCGCGTCGTGGCCGGCGACCCGCTCTTCGACGGACTGGGCACGGGATTCCGCGCCGGGCGCTATCATTCGTGGGTGGTTTCTGCGGAGGGGCTTCCCGATTGTCTGGAGGTCACGGCGACCGATCGCAGCGGCCTCATCATGGGGCTGCGGCACAAGACCTACAACCTGCGGGGCATCCAGTTCCACCCCGAATCGGTCCTTACGCCGCAGGGCAGGACGATTCTCGAAAACTGGATCACGAAATGCAACCGATAAACGCGCACGAATTATGAAAGATTTGCTATACCGCCTTTTCGAACATCAGTACATGGACCGTTCGGAGGCACAAAAGGTCCTGGCGGGCATTGCCGCCGGGAAATACAACTCCGAGCAGGTCTCGGCGTTGATAACCGTCTTCCTCATGCGCAGCATCTCGGTCGAGGAGCTGGCCGGGTTCCGCGACGCGCTGCTCGAGATGCGCCGTCCGGCGGACCTCTCGGCGTATGAGCCCATCGACATCGTCGGCACGGGCGGCGACGGCAAGAACACGTTCAATATCAGCACCGCGGCCTCGTTCGTGGTGGCGGGGGCGGGTTACAACGTCGTCAAACACGGCAATTACGGCGCCACTTCGGTCAGCGGCGCGAGCAACGTCATCGAGCGTCACGGCGTGCGGTTCACCGACGATCCCGACCGCCTGCGGGCCTCGCTCGACGCCTGCCGCATCGCCTACCTGCACGCCCCGCTGTTCAATCCCGCGATGAAAGCCGTGGCCCCGATTCGCCGGAACCTCGCCGTGCGCACGTTCTTCAACCTGCTGGGGCCGCTGGTCAACCCCGCGCTGCCGAAATACCAGTTGCTCGGAGTCTACAACCTCTCGCTTTTCCGCCTCTACAACTACGCCTATCAGTCGGGCGGTACGCGCTTCGGCGTGGTTTACAGCATGGACGGCTACGACGAGATATCGCTCACCTCGGAATTCAAGGTCGCCACGCCCGAGAAGGAGCAGGTCTTCACCCCCGAGCAGATCGGGCTCGGCCGCTGCCGCCCCGAGGAGCTTTCGGGAGGCGACACCCCCGAGGAGGCCGCGCGCATCTTCGACTCCGTGCTGAACAACACCGCGACGGCCGCCCGGCGCGACTGCGTCGTGGCCAACGCCGCCTTCGCCATCCGGGTGATCTGTCCCGAAAAGGAGGTTGCGGAGTGTCTCGCCGAAGCGCGCGAATCGCTTCTCGGCGGAAAAGCCGCGGCGGCGTTCCGGAAATTCGTGGAAATCAACAGTTAAGGATATGGATATTCTGGAAACCATCACAGCCAATACGCGCCGGGAGGTCGCCTGGCAGAAACAGGCGCTTCCGGTCGATGCGCTGCTCCGGCTCGGTTCGCCGTGGCTCGCCGAGGCGCCGTGCTCCATGCGCCGCGCGCTGGCGGAGTCGGAACCGGGCGTCATCGCCGAGTTCAAACGCCGCTCCCCGTCGAAAGGGTGGCTGTGCCGCGATGCGGCGATCGGCGCGGTCGTTCCCGCCTATGAAGCCGGGGGAGCTTCGGCCTGCTCGGTGCTGACCGACGGCGGGTTCTTCGGCGGGTCGCTGGAGGATTTGAAGCAGGCCCGGCGGCTGGTCCGCCTGCCCCTGCTGCGCAAGGATTTCATCGTCGACGAGTATCAGCTCTATCAGGCCCGCACGGCGGGGGCTGCGGCCGTGCTGCTGATCGCCGCGGTGCTGTCGCCCGGCGAGTGCCGCCGCCTTGCCCGCACGGCCCGTGAACTGGAACTCGAGGTGCTGCTCGAAGTGCATACGCCCGCAGAGCTTTCCCATCTGAACGGATATGTCGACATGCTCGGGGTCAACAACCGCGATCTCGGGACGTTTCGTACCGACGTCGAAAATTCGTTCCGGATGGCCGATCGGCTCCGGCGTGAGGTTGGCGGCGGGGAGGGGCCGCTGCTGGTCTCCGAAAGCGGCATCTCCGATCCGGAGACCGTCGTGCGCCTGCGCGATGCGGGTTTCCGGGGATTCCTGATGGGCGAAGCCTTTATGAAGACCGGTGATCCGGGGCGTGCGCTGGCGGAGTTCATCGTCCGGCTTAAAGAGGCGCGGCCATGATCGTCAAGGTATGCGGGCTGCGCGATCCCGAAAACATCCGCGCCGTCGACCGGCTGGCGGTGGACCTCTGCGGCTTCATCTTCTACCCCCGTTCCCCGCGCTGTGTGCCCGACGACGAGCTTCATGCCGAGGCTGTACGCAGCTGTCGCAAACCCGCGGCAGGGGTCTTTGTGGACGCCTCGCCCGCCGAGATGCTCCGCACGGCCGAACGCTTCGGCCTCGGGTGGCTCCAGCTCCACGGCGACGAATCTCCCGGTGTGTGCGGGGAGCTGCGGCGGCAGGGGTGCCGGATCATCAAAGCGATCCGCGTCGCGGCGGCCGGTGACCTCGCAGCAGCCCGGGCCTACGAAGACTGCGCCGACTACCTGCTGTTCGACACCCGCTGCGACGGTTACGGTGGTTCGGGACGGCGGTTCGACTGGCGGGTGCTCGACGCCTATACGGGCCGCGTTCCGTTCCTGCTGAGCGGCGGGATCGACGCCGGATGTGCCGATGCGGTCCGGGGATTCGCCCATCCCCGTTTCGCGGGCGTGGACCTCAACAGCGGGTTCGAAACGGCCCCGGCGGTGAAAGACGCCGGAAAACTCGAAGAATTTATCGCAAAAATCCAGTAACCATGAACAGAATCAACCAGTTATTCGCCTCCGGAAAGCGCGACCTGCTTTCCATCTACTTCTGTGCCGGGTATCCCGATCCGGACAACACGGCCGAGGTGATCCGCGCGCTCGAGAACAACGGCGTGCAGATGATCGAGATCGGCATCCCGTTCAGCGACCCGATGGCCGACGGTCCGGTCATCCAAAATGCGGCTCAGCAAGCCCTGCGGGGCGGGATGTCGCTCCGGAAGCTCTTCGCCCAGCTGGACGGCATTCGTCCCGGCGTGCGGATTCCGCTGTTGCTGATGGGGTATCTCAATCCGGTTATGCAGTACGGGTTCGAGAATTTCTGCCGCTCCTGCCGTGACTGCGGCATCGACGGATGCGTCATCCCCGACCTGCCGTTCGACGACTACCTCGCCGACTTCAAACCCGTCGCCGACCGTTACGGCGTGAAAGTCGTCATGCTCATCACGCCCGAAACCTCCGAGGAGCGCATCCGCCAGATCGACGCCCACACCGACGGATTTATCTACATGGTTTCGTCGGCTTCGACGACCGGGGCGCAGAGCGCCTTCGACGAGCGGAAGCAGGCCTATTTCCGCCGCATAGACGCTCTCGGACTGCGCAATCCGCGCATGGTGGGATTCGGGATCAGCAACCGGGCGACTTTCCGCGCCGCAGCGGATAATGCCTCGGGCGCTATCATCGGCAGCCGGTTCGTCACCTTGCAGGGTGAGACCCCGACCCCGGAGGCTGCCATCAAACAATTGTTGGAGGAGTTGGAACGATAGCCCCCCCCTCCTCTCTCCGTAACAAAACGAAAGCCGGACTCTTAGAGTCCGGCCTCGTTTATTTGTGCGGCGGCTGATTAAAGCGCGTTCACGTGCAGCTGCATGGCGCTTTTCAGGTTTCCGGCCTTGTTCTTGTGCACGATGTTGTGCTTGGCCAGCTTGTCCAGCATGGCGGTTACCTTCGGAAGCAGGGCCTCGGCGGCGCTCTTCTCGGTGGTTGCGCGCAGAGCCTTCACAGCGTTGCGGGCCGTCTTGTGGAACAGCCGGTTGTGGGCACGCTTCGTGGCGGTCTGGCGAATACGCTTTTTCGATGACTTATGGTTTGCCATAATCCGTTAGTTTTTATTTTTTACTTTTTTAAGTTCTGCTTGTCCGCGAGCCGTGGCCGCGTTCGGATAGGCCCGAAGCCCGCTCCTGAAAAGTAATTTACCGTCCGTCATCCCGGTTTTTACACCCCGAATGCCGTTTTTTCGTAGCCCATAGGAGAGTCGAACTCCTCTTTCAAGAATGAAAATCTTGCGTCCTAACCGATAGACGAATGGGCCTTACCGCTATCGCACCGCCCTTTATGGGGTTACTTTAGCGGTGCAAAGGTAAGCAAAAAAGTGATTTGAACAAAAAATATGCTGAAAAATTGCGGATTTTTTACCCCGGAGCCCGCAGATGCCCTGCCGGATGGCTTTGCGCCGGGGGTCAGCGCAGGCGAATCGTCCGCGTTTCGGGGTCGAAACAGGCGTTCTCGCCCGAAAAAAGCCGCTCGATCAGGCCGCTGCGGGCCATCGCGTCGGCCGGGAGGTGGTGGAGCGACGGCGTGTCGATCAGCGCCACCGAGTCGCAGAGCGAAAGGGCGATGTCGAGGTCGTGGGTCGAGAAGAGGATGCATTTCCGTTCCTCGCGGGCCAGCCGCCGGAGCAGCGTCGCCAGCGTGTAGCGGTTCGGCAGGTCGAGGAAGGCGGTCGGTTCGTCCAGCAGGATGACGGGGGTGTCCTGCGCCAGCACGCGGGCGATCATCACCCGCTGGCATTCGCCGTCGGACATGCGGTCCATCGTCTTGCGGGCGAAACCCGACATGCCCACCAGCTCCAGCGAGCGTTCGACGACGGCGCGGTCGGCCTCCTGCATGCGTCCGATCCAGTTGGTGTAAGGAGCGCGGCCCAGCGCCACGACATCCTCGCAGGCGAGGTTGGCGATGCGGACCCGGTCGGTGGTGACGAACCCGACGGTGGTGGCCCGCTCGTGGGGCGTGAGTGCTGCCAGCGGACGGCCGCAAAGCTCGATATTCCCAGCGGAGGCGGCGCCCAGTCCGGCCATGGCCCGCAGCAGGGTGCTCTTGCCCGTGCCGTTGCGGCCGATCAGGGCGGTCAGTTGTCCCTGTTCGAACGTGGCCGAGACGTTGTCCAGCAGCGTACGGCTGCCGTAGGAGAGGGCGATATGGTCGAGGCGGATGCTCATGTCAGAAGATGTTGCGGTTACGGACTACGACGTAGATGACGACCGGAATGCCCATCAGGGCCGTGATGGTGTTGATGGGCAGGGCCAGGAGCTTGGCGATGAGGTCGCAGACGAGCAACAGCGCAGCGCCGGCGAGCATCGAGGCCGGCATGAGGACCCGGTGGTCGGCCGAGGCGAAGAGCATGCGGGCCAGGTGCGGTACGGCCAGTCCGATGAATCCCACGGGGCCGCAGAAGGCGGTGACGGTGCCGGCGAGCAGGACCGTGGAGAGGAAGATCAGCGTGCGTGTGCGCTGGATGTTGAGCCCCATCGTGCGGGCGTAGTTCTCGCCCAGCAGGAGCAGGTTGAGCGGTTTGATGACGGCCACGGCCAGGACGAGTCCCGCCGCAACGACGGGGAGCAGCAGCGCCAGTTGGCTGCCCGTGACGTCGCCGAGCGATCCCATAGTCCAGATGACAAACGATTTGAGGGCCGCTTCGCTCGACAGGTATTGCAGGATTTCGACCACCGAGCCGATGCCCGAACCGAGCATCATGCCGAGGATCAGGATGACCATGATGTCTTTGATACGGCGGCTGACGGCCATGACGATGCCCAGCACGGCGGCCGCGCCCAGCCACGCCGCACCGGCGATGCCGAGCGACTGGACGAACGAGTGTCTCGCGACGCCCAGCAGGGGGGCTCCCAGCAGGAACAGCGCCACGCCGAGGCCTGCGCCCGAACTGACGCCCAGCACATAGGGACCTGCCAGCGGATTGCGGAAAAGGGTCTGCATCTGGAGTCCGCTGGCGGCGAGCGCCGCGCCGGCGAAGAGTGCCGTGACGGCTTTGAGCAGGCGGATTTTGAGGATGATGTCGCTCACCGCAGGGTCGCACGCGCCTCCCGTCAGGGCTGCCCAGACGTCGCCCAAAGGCACCGCAACCGAACCGACGGTGAGGTCGGCGATGAAGAGTGCAGCGGTGAGCAGCGTGAGCAGGGTGAAGAGGAGGGCGGTGCGTTTCATCGGTTATCCTATATATAATAAGTCGATGGCCGAAGCATGGGCCGGAGTATGAATTTCGTCCCTAAAGTCGCTCAGGGAGTGCTTTGCAGGGCCTTTGCATCCGGCCGTGAAGGCCGCGGTGAGGAGTTGTATGAGACGCAGGAATGGTTTCATTTCCGCAAAAGTAGAAAAAAATCTTGCAGAAATATGGTTGTTTTTGAAAAAAAGACTATATTTGCAGTCCCAAAGCAAAAGGTTTTGGCCTTTTGCAGACGGAATCGGGGCGTAGCTCAGTCCGGTTAGAGTACACGTCTGGGGGGCGTGTGGTCGCTGGTTCGAATCCAGTCACCCCGACACATGAAGCCTAAGTATCGATTACTTAGGCTTCATTGTTTCCGTGTCTGTTTCCGTTTTAAAATCAAAAAGTCAATTTAGGGGACTTTGTAGGGTGTATCTCTATTTGCACTCAAAGGCCAATGCGGGGCGATATTTGACAAATTCAATCGTTGTTTGTATCTTGGCACTTGTAAGAATCGACTTTGATATGACTTTCTTAGGGTGGATATGTCTAATACTTGTGGTGCTGGGATTGTTTAGCCTGCTGTGGGAGGGTTTCAAATGCGCTATACACATAGACCACTTTAGCGACCTATGGCGCAACCGAGGGGTGCGCAATAGCTAAATTACCCCTAAAGTCATAACATACTCGAATTATTGCACCTCAACAGACCGCGCCGGGTTGTGAGCTATTCACCGTGTCGCGGTTTTTCCAGATACAAGCATAATACAAGTAAATTACGGTTTCGGTTGTCTCCCGGAATAATGCCCAAACTGGCTAAAATACTTATACGAAATTTGCTACCCCGCGCCATACGAAAAACATGTCGCCGGAAGTTGCTTTGTTGGAAATCAGCATATAAAAGCCTCACTTTTGAGGCCTGTTTAGTATGTTTCGGGCGATAAAACAGACATTGCGACTGTGATATTATACACTTTTAATACGTGGCTTTAAATGGATGCCGAAAACCGTAATATATGGCCTCAAATGCTTTACAAACTGCAATTTTTGTTCATTGTTATACGCAACCTTATACGAAAAAAGGGGCAAAAGCCCCTTAAGCGTTGTTGAATGACGGCCTAAACTATGTTAGGAAACATTACCTTGTTGCACATCATCGCCTGTTGATCGGTTGGTAATGTGTCTGCTAATAACTGCAATACATCGTATACATCTTCGACGATGCCCGTAAATAGGTCGCCTTGTGTTGAGGCTTGCATGATGTAAATAATAGCCCTTTGCAACCTTACTATTTCTTCGTAGTCGGTTGACTGAAGAATAATAGCAAGACACTCTTTGCCCTCGCTGGTTTTGATCTTGGTAATCATAATGTTGGTATTTAGGAATAAAACAAAAAGCCCGCCTTAGGTGTCCTGCGTTGTCAACAACGCTGCGCCCTTTTGGGTACACGCACCATAGCGAGCAAATATTTTTTGCTGATTTCATTAATCGTTGACATTTAGGAGTTGCAAAGCTAACGAAAGCCAACGAAAGCTATCGAGATTTGCAAAGGGTTGCCGCCTTAGCTTTCTTGTGCCAGAGGTAAACGGTCGTTTTGCTAACTTTCAGCCGTCTGCCGATCTCGGCATAACTCCAGCCGTTGGCGTGCATCTCCAGCGCACGGCGTTGCAGGCTTTTCGGCTCGGTCATCTTCCGACATTCGGCGGCCTTTGCATATCGTTGTACGGATCGGGGACTAAGGTCTAATAGTTTGCCGATCTCTTTGTAGTTAAGCCCTTTTAGGTAGTAGGCTTTGACTTTCTCGGTAATTGCGGTTTTTATGTTCATAGCTTACGGCATTAGTTTGAGGCATAAGCCCGTGTAATCAATCTTTCGACCCGCTCGATGTCTGATATTAGATCATGGATTGTGTCGCGGTTTTCGGCGTATTTCTGCAATGCTGTAACTCGATTCAGCTCCTTAGTAAGGTTATGTTTGGTCGCACAAAGCAGAACCGGGGCTAATTCTCGAACCCAATTACTTGCAGTCTGTTCACTTATTCCGATCATCTTTGCGATGTCCTTTTGTTTGTATTTGCCCGTGCGATATAACCGCGCGAACTCTTTGTGCTTCTGACAAATTACTGTTGTTTTCATCGTTGTTATTGGATTTGTTTTAAATATTGTTTAGCCTCGTTGCCTGTTAGTGCCGTCGGTTGAGGCTTCAAAACCTCGACACGTGTAACTTTATCCAGCCATTCGCGGGTAATACTTAATTCGGATGCTCCGAGCGTATCGGTGTACTCTGCGCCCTCATGCTGGTAGGTTATCCTCAACATTAATTCTTTTTTCATCGCTCTATAAATTTTTCGTTTGATCGCCAGCCGTCTATTGCTATCCCTGTTTCTGCACCGCCTCGCTTCGATGCCGTACAGCCGTTCGGAGCAAAATAAACTGCCAGCCTTTTGCCCTGTAATTTCACGGCCACAAACCACACAAAAACGGGGTTGTTTTAGCTCGGCTTTTAGGCCTGTTTCAAGACTGATTTTTTCGTTATTCAAAGCGTCGCCCGGCGTTGCTCTTTGGGCGACGCTTTCCACCATATACTCAAGCGTGGAAAATGTCGCTCTTTTTCTGCTTTCATATCGGCCAATTCTGCGAGCTTTTCGGCGATCCGTTTTAGGCAGTATTTCTGCCAATTTATACAGCCGTATTTTGCACGCAACTTAGTGAATCGTTGCCACTCTTTGTAGAGCGTGCGACGGTCGAGATTTGCCCAATAGTTGGGATTGCCGTACCGCTCGAATCGTAGCCGTTGGGCTTCGGTCAGACCGTCACCCCGGAAAGAGAAATCATAAAAAACCGTATCGCCCAGCTTGTCGAGCAGTAGCCCGGCTAACCTCAATGCCTTTGCCGGGTCTGTGAGATCGGCCAGCGTCCGCACCTTGTAAGGTTCTAAGACCCGTTGCCGTAATGCTTTGAACTCAAAGCGCAGCAGATTCCCCGCCGCCGGGTATTGTTGTCCTTTGTCGTATAGTTTTATCGTGTAGTCGGTGTAAACGCACATCTTGCCCACTTTGCGGCGGTCTGCATAGATCGGAGTGTAAGCCCGCCCCCGGTGGCTGATTGCGTTGCGTATAATCACGTCTGGCGGATAATCCAGCGGGATATTAACGCCTATTTCGAGGGTCTGTAGGTGTGTCGCTTCGAGATCGACCCCGTAACGGGTTTGTAGCTCTGATAGCGTGGCTTTCAGGTGGTTGAGGGTGAAATCGTCGAGGTTGTTACGGCCTCGGTTGTTGTACTTGTGCAGACTGCCGAGAATTTGACAGTACCCCGCAGACCCGGTGGTATGTCCCATGATCGAAAAGGTTAGACCGTGGCACTCTGCCTGCTTAGTATGGCTTTTAACCTCGCCCGTGGCCTCGGAGATCATCACCCCGAAATCCAGCAGGTCACAAGCCAGCCACACTGAGGCGCACGCACTCGGACACATAACCTTAACACCGTCGATCATTGCCCTGTTAATTGGCGGTTAGCAGGCTCAATGCCGATTCAAAGCACGAATAGGCAGACACAAAAGCAAGATCATAAGGCGCGCACTCAAGTTGCGCTAATTTCAGCTTATTGCGTGCCGTCGAAACGTACAGATAGGCGGCCAGTTCTGCGCGGAGCGGCTCTGTGTGGTTGCCTTTCTCGTGAGGTTTGGGGTAGTTGCCGAGTGTGTCGATAATGCTTTGAGCCAGTTCGTAATTAGCATGCTGATCCTCCAGATAGGGCGTGGCGGCCAGATCGTCGAAACACGCGGCGATAGTTGAGGTGGGATTAGCGGATGCCATACAACCCTCCTTTCTTGGTTAATGCACCCTCAACCTCGGTGCGCTTGTAATAAACGCGGTTGCCGATCTTATAGGCAGTCAAAAGCCCTTTGCGCGTCCAATCGTGGACGGTCACAAGCGTAATTTTGAAAAGGTTGGCCACCTCCCGGCGGGTGATATAGTCCGGTGCGGTTTCTGATAGCGTGGGGGTGGTGGGAGTTTCTGAAAGTGCGGCTATCGCACTCTCCATTCGATCAAGGCGGGTAATAAGATCGGTTGCTTCAATGCTCTCAATCTGCAAAATGGTTTTTGTCATACTCAACAGGTTTTTAGTGAAATGTTGAGTACAAAAGAATACAACGAAAAAAGGTTAGTACAATCCCGTGCATTCGGGAATGTAGCTAACCTATTCTTTGAAAAGGGGTTGGCGATGCCCTTAACTTATCTCTTTTATGTGGGGGATTGAAATTTTATCTTTGTTTGCTATCTCCATGTTATTGCCATCAGGACTTAAATTTTTAGCTAATGATGCTGTATTGTTGCCATCAAATTCAAATGCTTTGCAAATCTGCTGAGCAAATTCATTGTAGTTTGTATCTCCATTCTTTTTCTTAGGTGCATCTATATACCCTGCATCTGCAAGAGCATTCATATAGTAGCCCAAATGCGCCGTTTTTCCCACCCATTTTATAGGCTTATCTTGGATGGTTTCGAGTGTCGTGCCATATTCACCCAGAGCTAACCTATGCAGGAACTCTAAGCGGGCAAACTCAAATACAACTTGATTGTCATAAATATACTGCCTGCATATTTGCCCATCTAACATCCAATCCAGATATTTAAGATCCTCATTTTCGGCTTTTGCTATCTCTCTGTCTATTGCTCCTTTGTCAAAACACAATTTATTGTTAATTGCCTCTAAATCGCATCCTATTGAGGTTTCAAAGAGAAGCCTCATTTCTTGTAGTCTTGATCTAATTTTCTTATAATCAATATTTTCCGCAATTTCTATGCTCGGGTCGCTGGAATGTTTATTAATAATTGCAACGATCTGCGCGGGATCACTTAATAGCATTGCGCCTCCTAATGCCTTTTCACTTTCTTCAATTTGGGCTTTTATTTTCTTAATTTTTGCATCTATCAAGTCTTGATAAAGACTATACCATATTGAGTATTTACCGCTTTGGATAAAATAACAATGCCAATTCCATTTATTTAAATGCAATAGCTCATAGCGTTCTTTGAGGATCGGCAAACTAATAGTTGCGATCTCGATCTTCTTGCATTGTGTTTCTATAAAGTCGATATAGGCCTCTACATCTATATTGCGTAGTTGCTCCCTTGTGATTTTCATTTGAACACTATATAAACGGTGTTTAACTGCTCTTTAATCAATCTACAATAATTCCTTTCTTTTGGGCTTCGTTTGCCATTTTCGAACACTCACGGCATGCTTTTGCGATGGCTTTCGTTGCTAATGTCATTAATCGGTCGTCTTCGATTATCGAAGCATATTTTAGGATGTCTTGCAACCGATTTATATAATGGCATCTATAAAAATAATCGACCTTTGTCATATCGCCTACAATCTGACGTAATATTATCGGATCGTCCGTAAAATCGAATACGGATGCTTCATATATATCTAACTTTTTGTAATCCATGATATTAATTTACTTTTGCCTGCCAATGTTCGCGCAATAGGCTGGCGTGCTGGTTGGCCGTTACTTTTATGTATTTCATAAATGCCGTTTCAGTGCGGTGTCCGGTGATCTGCATAATCGACAACGCGGGGAATCCGCTTAAATAGAGGTTTGTAGCGAATGAACGGCGTGCGGTGTGACTACTTACTAACTCGTACTTTTTATAACTCTTTTTTAGCCTCATGCCGCCTTTAGTGATGCTCTTTTGTTCGATGCTGTCAATTCTGGCCAACTTGCAAACCTCCTTTAAGTAGTCGTTAAATTTCTGGTTGCTAATAACCTTTGGGAGTTGGCCGCCGTACTTTTTCCAGATGTTTAATACAATCGGGTGCATCGGAATTGAAACGGGCTTGCCCGTCTTTTGCTGTTCGATATGCAGGGTGTTGAAGCGGATGTTATCAGCGGTGATGCTGGTAAAATCTGAAAACCTCAACCCGGTATAAGCCCCAATTAGGAACAAATCCCGCACGCGGGTTAGGCTCTCGGTTTTGTACTCGTAATTGTATAGCTTCTCCAGCTCCGAATTAGTGAGGTAGATATTTTCGGTTTCCTCGGTGATCGCCTTAAATCGGTGGCTTTTGTATTGCTGGCTCTTGTTGATACCCTTTTCGGTGGCCTCATTCAACCACGCTTTAATGGTCTGTATCTTGTGGCCGATGGTGTTCACCGACAGGCTTAATCCCTGCAAATAGGCGGTAAAGTCCGCATAGAAATCAAGGGTTATATCTTCAAAATCCAGTTTTACACCTTTATTTTTGGCCTTTTCAAACTCCTGCAATAGTTCGTAGGTACGTTCGTGTTCCCGCTTCACTTTGTAGGAAATCAGTTTGCCAGTATTTGGATTTATGCGGCTGGCGTTGCGTGCTAAATAACCCTCTACAAACCCGTGCAAGGTGTTTTCGGTGTCCGATAGCTGGTTGTGGGTGTAGAGGTCTAAAAACTTTCTCAAAGCCTCTTTTGATACGGCTTTACCTTTGGCCTTTAGTTCGATGATGTGCGTTTCGGTGACGGCTTGCAGTTCGTTGAGGCGGGCATTAATCGCATCCTTACCGATTGCCTCAACGATGTTACGCACCCTCATTTTGTCTTTATTCCAATGGCAGGGCGATGCCTTTAGCCCGGTGGAATAGGCTAATTTATCATTTCGACCAAAGCGGCAAATAAGGTAGATCATTTGCGGCGCATTGCCTTTTGGTGATCGTAGTTTGAAAGTCACGTTACCCATATCGAAAACGTATTAGGAAATAGGATAGGCTAATATAGTTATAAATCCTCTGTGTTTCCGCTTTTGTTTCCGTTATTTTCTTATTTATATATACTTTCTCTTCTTTGATCTTATGGGGTCGAAATGTAAAATATCCGTTTAAACGGCATTCGAGGCCTATTTTCGGTATATTTTGAATAAGTCGCAAAAACATAGGCGAGATTCCAGTCACCCCGACAACAGAGAATCAGCCACTTGCAAAAATCTGCAGGTGGCTGATTTCGTTTACTGGAACACAAATGGAACACAAAATCTTTTTTAAGTTCCATTTTATCTCTAGGGGTTAAGTTCTTGGATGCAGAATTGCTTCCTTGATGGCTGCATGTTTTTGTTATGTCTGAGTCTTTTATATTTTTGTCCCTGATTACTTTGTCGAGGGTCGAAGCATCTCTTCTTTCGATATATCTGGGTGGTCGAAGTTGAGGTCACCAATTTTTTCTCGAAGTATATAATTGTGCGAATTATTACAATAAAGTTTTATATTTGTGTATAGTTCAATTTCTCGCTGCGGTCTATTCTGTCGCGCATCACGGCGCGGAATGCCTGGCGGACGGCCGATTACGGCCGGTTCGATATACGGATCGACGATTTGAAAAAGTAAAAAAGATGAATAATAGATTTTTAGCATGTTGTCTGCTTGTTCTGGCCGTCGTGCCGGCATCCGGACAGCGCTGGCAGATCGGAACAGATCAGCGTCATATCGTTTGGCGGCCCGGAGCCGATCTTCCGCATGAGGACTGTGTGGAGATGACCGGCGAGGCGACTTCCCTCGTTTTGCGGTGGGGTGTCGACGAGCGGGGAGCATTCCGCGAAGAGCGTTCCCTGGTCTTTCCCTTGCTGCGTACCGTTCCGAACGATACGCATGCCAGCCTCGTGTTCCGTATGGCGACCGACATACCGTCATTGCTGAGCGTGGACGGTTTCGCCCTGCAGTCGGAAACGGTGGAACAGGTGCGGTTCGATGGAGTGATGGAGGTGCGCAGTACGTGGCGAACAGGGCGGTCGAAACTGGGATTGGTGTCGGACTATGCTTCCGAACCTGCCGTGACGATGACCCGGACTATTTTTCCTTCCCGGACCCTGCCGTTGACATGCGAGCGTTATGTACTGCGCAACGGCAGCCCGAACCGCACGCGTACGATCTATATCCCGGAATATATGCAGACGTTCGAAACCGATCCTGCGAAAGGCGTGGAGGGCAGTTACGTCCTGCGGGCCGATATTTCGGGCAGCGGACGTTTCGAGGTCGCGCCCGGCGATTCGGTGGCTTTCGATGCTGTGTTTCAGGCATACCGCAAAGGTGAAAATCCCCGACGTCCGGACGTCGCCGCGGAGCTGGCTGCGCGCCGTGCGTTCATACGGGAGGACATCGGGCACAGCCTTGTGCTCGAAACGCCCGATTCGGTGCTGAATACAGCGTTCCATTTTTCCAAACTCCGGGCTGCCGAAAGCATCATCCGAACGCGGGGCGGATATATGCACGCTCCCGGCGGCGAGGTTTTCTATGCGGCGGTATGGACCAACGACCAGTGCGAATACGTGATTCCGTTCTTCCCTTTTCTGGGTTATGCGACGGCCAATGAATCGGCCATCAACACATTCCGCCATTTCGCTCGTTTCATGAATGCCGACTATCGGCCTCTGCCCAGTTCGATCATCGCCGAGGGTACGGATATCTGGAATGGGGCGGGAGACCGCGGCGATGCTGCAATGTGTGCGAACGGGGCAGCCCGTTATGCCCTTGCGCGTGCCGACCGCACCGAAGCTGAAGAGTTGTGGCCGTTAGTCGAATGGTGTCTGGAGTATTGCCGTCGCAACCGGACCGCCGACGGGGTCGTGGCGTCGGATTCCGACGAACTGGAAGGGCGTTTTCCTGTCGGCCGGACCAATCTGGCCACCTCTGCGCTTTATTACGACGCGCTGTTGTCGGCTGCTGCACTGGGCCGGGAAATCGGAGTGAAACCGTCGCAGACGAACGCTTATTTGCGTCAGGCCCGGGAGCTGGCCGCGGCCATCGAACGGTTTTTCGGCCGTGACGTGGCCGGTTATCATGCCTACCGCTATTCGGAAATCAACGATAAACTGCGCGCCTGGATCTGCATGCCCCTCGTCGTCGGTCTTTCCGAACGTCGTGAGGGGACGGTTGCCGCGCTGCTCGGCCCCGAACTCCATACGGAGGACGGCCTGCTGACGGAACAGGGCGACTCGGTTTTCTGGGATCGCTCGACGCTCTATGCCCTGCGGGGTATTTTCCGGGCAGGCTGCGCCGATAAGGCGGGCGATTTTTTGCATCGGTTTACAGCTCGGCGCCTTACGGGCAATCATGTCCCCTATTTTATCGAGGCATGGCCCGAAGGCTCCGGTTCGATGCGGCAGCTTTCAGCCGAGAGCGGCCTCTACTGCCGTATTTTTACCGAAGGATTGTTCGGCATTCGTCCGACGGGATTCAGATCTTTTGAGATGACTCCTTCGTTGCCGGCCGCTTGGGATCGTGCGGCCTTGCGCCATATACGGGCTTTCGGGAGCGATTTCGACCTCGAAATCGAGCGTGTTGCGTCCGACAGGCTCCGCGTCACGCTTCGCCGGCAGGATAAGAACCCGCAAATTCATATTCTGAAGCCTGGCGCTATACTTCGCGTATTGCTAAAATAATGCTTGATAATTAATAGATTACAGGGGGCTTTTCTGTCGGCGCAAAGAATGTCATTTATTAGGAGCGTATCGGAGGCGATCTGAAAACTACATCTCGTTTTGGATATAATGATTATTTTTGCGTTCGAAAAGCTTGAACATGCCAAGCATGGAGAAAAAGAAACTTAACGATTTGCTTATTTCCGTAAGCGAGAACGACGATTATGCTTTCCGGGTTTTCTATGATTTATATTACCAGAGCATTTTTCGGTTCACTTACTATTTCCTGCGGAACAAGGAGGCTTGCGGCGAGGTCGTGAGCAATGTTTTCGTTGCGATCTGGAAGTCCCGCGTTTCGCTTAGGCGGATAAGCAATATCGATGCTTATCTCTACATCGTTGCCCGAAACGAATCGAACCGTTATCTGAGGGAATGCCGGACACGTCGCCGCTGTCTTTCGCTCGAAGAGATTCCCGTCTCGGTACTCGACCGGAATTCCCCCCCCCTCGATGGGGAGGCTTCCGATAGCCATCTGATAGAGTCGGAGTTGGAGGAATTGATAGGCCGTCTGGTCAATAACCTTCCTGAACGTTGTCGTACGGTGTTCCTGCTTAATCGGCAAGAGTGTCTCTCGTCGCGTGAGATTGCCGAAATTTTGTCTCTTTCTGAAAGTACGGTGCGTGTGCAACTCAAACTTGCCGTCGACCGTATCGTAGCAGGCGTTCGCAAATATTATCCTGACCTGAAACTGATTTCTTTGCTGTTGTTGCTTTTTTCAGGCCGTCTTTGAGCTTTGTCGGAATGAAAAATGAAAAAAAGCCGCGGTTCCCTTAAACGGAACCGCGGCTTTCGTACTCTATACTTGTAAACGGCAGAAAACTATGCAATTTCAGAACGAACGAAAGGAATCGGAAATATTGGAACTGATTGAGGGAACGGAGCGCGACCGCCGGAGGCTGTCCGAATTGCTGGATGGTATACGTGTAGGGGCGGAGGTCGATGCCATGGCTGACGGGATGCGTGAACAGGTGTGGGCCGACGTGCGGATGCGTATCCGCCGCCGGGGATTGCGCCTGCGGATTGCGCGTTACGCCGCGGCTGCGGTCGTGGCGGTATGCGCTGTCTGCGGCAGCTGGCTGCTGGGTGGATTTCACACCGAGAACCGTCTGGTTGCTGCCGCGCAGCCCGTAAGCATTTCGACGCCTTTGGGTGTAAAATCTGACGTGGTGTTGCCCGACGGTTCCCGCGTGCGGCTCAACGGAGGCACACGCATTGTCTATCCGGCCTTGTTCGGGGACGAACGCCGTGTGGAAGTGGATGGCGAGGCCTATTTCGAGGTCGAGCACGATGCCCGTAAGCCTTTCGTAGTGGTGACGGGGCAGGTTGCCTCGACGGTTCTCGGCACGACTTTCAACGTGCATGCCTACTCGGAGGACGAGGATTTTCAGATTACGCTTGCAACGGGAAGTCTGCTGGTAGATGGCGGCCCTGGGTCGCGGTGCGTGCGGCTGCGCCCCGGGGAGCAGGCGTTTTTTGAGAAATCTTTCGGGCTGCTGTCGTTGCGCCGGGTGAATGTCGAACATGTGCTTTCGTGGTGCGAGGACAAACTTTATTTTCAGGCCGAGCCGCTCGAGGCGATCGCCCGGAGCCTTGAACGACAATTCAATGTCGATATTCTGATTGCCGACGAACAATTGCGGAAAACCTGTTTTACGGGTGAATTTGTCGATGGCGAGAATATACACGAGATCATGCGGATTATTTCGGCCGACAGCCGCATTCTTTGCCGGAGCCATAAGAACCGCTTCGAATTATACAGAAACCGATAAATATCAACCCAACTTTTTTTCACTATAACCTAAATTTTAATTCTTATGAGTAAAAATTTTTCCAGCAGGAGGTCTTTCCTGGACCTTTTGGGCCGGCGGGCATTGTGTCGGCTGAGCGGATTGCTGGTGCTGTGTTGGTTTATGGTTGCAGCGCAGGCGCTTTATGCTCAGAACCCTGTGATTTCGTTGACGCTGAAGAACGTCACCGTGCATGAAGTGATCGAGGCGGTAAAGAAAGAGAGCGGCTACTCGTTCTGGTATCGTGAAAGTGAAATCGACCTGAGCAGGCGTGTTTCGGTCGAAGCACAGAGCCAGAACGTGCTGAAACTGCTTGACGGCGTGTTGGCTGAGCAGGGGATTCGCGCCAAACTCGAAGGCCGTCACATTGTGCTTTACAAACCTGCTCCTGCCGATCCGAACAAGGAGTATCAACTGACAGGCCGTGTCGAAACAGAGTCCGGTGCCCCGATCGTGGGGGCGAGCGTGATTGTCGAGGGTACGAGCAACGGTATGGTAACCAATTCGAAAGGCGAATTTGCCCTGAATGTAACTGCGGGGGCGGTGCTCAACGTGTCGTTCATCGGTTACGACGCGCAGCAGGTGTCGGTCGGCAATCGTACGCACCTGACCGTAGCACTGAAAGAGAATGCGCAGATGTTGGACGATGTGGTGGTGATCGGTTACGGCGTACAGAAGAAGGTCAACCTGACCGGTTCGGTCGCCGTGCGCCAGATGTCGGAAATCGAGAACCAGCCGTTGACGCACGCCTCGCAGGCGTTGTATTCGATGCCCGGCGTCTATATCAATCAGGCTTCGGCGAAACCCGGCAGCGACGGCGCGACAATCCGTATTCGCGGTGTCGGTACGATGAGCAGTTCCAGCCCCATGGTGTTGGTCGACGGCATGGAGTACTCGCTTAACGAACTCAACCCCGGTGATATCGAGACGATTTCGGTGTTGAAGGACGCTTCGGCCTCGATCTATGGTTCCAAGGCTGCCAACGGCGTTATCCTGATTACCACCAAGCAGGCCCGCAAAGGCGAGCCGGTGGTGAAACTCAGCGCCAACTTCGGTATTCAGTCGGCGACCTACGTTCCCGACGTGGTTACCGATCCGATTCAGTATATGCGCATGCGGAACCAGGCTGAATTGAACGAAGGCAAGCTGACGGTGACCTATAACGAGGACGATATTCTCGAATACGAGGAGGGCATGAAGCACGACCGCTATATCTATCCCGCCTCCGACTGGTACGACCTCTGCTATGAGAACGGTTTCCTTCAGCAGTACAATGCCCGTGTTTCGGGCGGTACGGACAAGATTTCCTACTCGCTGGGCGGCGGTTACATGAATCAGCGGGGTATCATGGTCGCCAACGACAACGCCGAACGTTTTTCGTGGGACATGAAGATAAACGCACAGGTGACCAAACGCCTGAAGGTGGGTGTCAGCCTGTTGGGCAACCTGCGCTACAATACCGATCCGATCTACGGTATTTCGACGACGGTCAACGTCATTAACCGCGCCCTGCCGATTTTCAGCACGCAGTTGCCCGACGGCAAGTGGCTTTCGACCTGGCTTTCGACTCCCGGGCGCAATAATCCCGAGAATCCGCTCATGGAGCTTCACGAGGGCAATACCCGGCGTCAGTTCCACCGCATGCTGGGAAAAATCAACATCGGCTACGACCTGCCGTGGGGTATCAAGTACAACGCCAACATGGGATACGTGAAGATCGACCACTATTCGAAGGATTTCAAACATGCGATGTATACCTACAATCCCAAGACCCTCGAACGGAAGGATTTCAGTGCTTATGTGTCGGCTAAGGATTGGGACAATAACTCGATTAACTTTACCTTTTACAACACGTTGTCATGGGGTAAGAGTTTTGGCGGGAACCATAATTTTAACGTGATGGTAGGTACGGAGTACAAACGCTACGATAGTAAGAATTTCCAGGCCAAGAAGCGCGACTATTTCAATAATCAACTCACGGCCCTGTCGGTGGGCGCCACGATGGACGAGATCTCGGGCGGATCGTCGCTTGACCTGCTCTTCTCCTATTTCGGGCGCATCACCTATGATTATAAAGAGAAATACCTGATTGACCTCACGGCGCGTTATGACGGTTCGTCGAAATTCGCCAAGGGCAACCGCTGGGCTTTCTTCCCCGCCGTGTCGGTCGGCTGGCGCATCGACAAGGAGAATTTCCTGAAGGACGTCCGCCAGATCAATGTGCTCAAGCTCCGTGGGTCGGTTGGCGAGATGGGCAACCAGGCCATCGGCAATTATGAATACCTGATGGCTGTGCTGGCGAGCAAGGACTACAATTATAGTTTCGGCGACGTGCTTTCGGGCGGCGCGGCGATCAAGGATTTCGTCGACGAGAACATTTCGTGGGAGACGACGCGCACCTACAACCTCGGACTGGATTTCGAGGCTTTCGACCACCGGCTGCTGTTCAGCGCGGACCTTTATAAGAAGCGCACCGAAGGTATTCTGCGCGACGTGAAGATCCCTGCGCAGATCGGCAACCTGAACGGCCCGAAGCAGAATATCGGCGTGGTAGCCAATGACGGTATCGAGCTGAACCTCCAATGGCGGAGTACGGTCAAGAATTTCCGTTACAGCGTCGGCGGTAACTTCTGCTACAATAAGAATATCGTCGTGGACCTCGACGGGCAGGAGTATATCAAGACCTTCAACATCATCCGCGAGGGCGAGCCCATCGACGCGTGGTATCTCTATCAGGCCGACGGGTTCTACAACAGTTACGAGGAGATCGCCAATTCGGTGACCGTCGGCAGCGGCGTGAAGCCGGGTTACATCCGCTATAAGAATCTTAACAACGACGACAAGATCGACGACAACGACCGCGCCGTCAGCGGTAACCTGACTCCGAGCATTACCTATGCCTTCAACTTCTCCCTGGGTTGGAAGGGCCTTGAACTTTCGGCGCAGTTCCAGGGGGTCGCCGACGTGAGCACCTACCTTTCGGGCAACCTCGCTGCCCCGTTCTGGAACGGCGCGGGTGTGTTGAAAGAGTGGGCCACCGACGCGTGGACTCCCGAGAACCACGACGCCCGCCTGCCGATTCTCCACACCGCGACGGGAGCTCCCGAGATGCACAACTACAAGAACACGCAATGGCTTTACGACGCCTCGTACCTGCGCTGCAAGCAACTGCAACTCTCGTATACGCTGCCTAAAAAGTGGATTTCGAAACTCGGTATGAGCCAGTGCCAGATTTTCGTCAACGGTGAGAACCTCTTTACGATTTCACCGTTGAAGATGTTCGATCCCGAAATCGACCTGTCGTCGACCAACCTGATGCAGTACCCCTCGTTGCGGACGATCAACTTCGGGTTCAATATTACTTTCTAATCGCTTCAAATACGGAAAATTATGAAAAAAATAGTATTCGGATTGATGATTTGCGGTGCGACGGTGATGGGTTCCTGCAACCTCGATACCATTCCTACCGACAAATATACGGTCGAAACGTTCTGGGAAACCGAAGAGGGAACCGAAGCGGCCATGACCGGCTGTTACAACATACTGACCAACAGCGCGCTGTTCGGAGATTCGGCGCCGCTGCTCGAGGAGACATGCACGCCCAACGCCTATAATTATAACAATGCGGGCGGATATAACGTCATTGCGCAGGGTACACATACGGCCAACAGCTCGGGTATCATTGCTAACCGCTGGAAGAAATGTTACGAGGGTATCGGACGCTGCAACACGCATCTCAACCGCCTGCCCAATGCAGTCGTGGCCGATGACCGGCGGGTGCAGATGGAAGGCGAGGCCAAGTTCCTGCGCGCACTCTACTATTACATGCTGGTAACCTATTACAACGGTGTGCCGCTGATTCTCGAAGAACCCGTCTATGCGCACGGTTCGCTGCCCCGTGCTTCGCGCGAGGAGGTGGTTGGGGCTATCCTCGACGATCTGAACGACATTATCGACCGCGAACTGCTCGACTGGCAGTGGACGAAGGCGGCCGACCGGGGGCGTGCCACGCGCGGTGCGGCGATGGCCCTCAAAGCCCGTCTGCTGCTCTTCGAAGCCAGCAAGTTGATCAATCCCTCGAATGACGCCGCGAAATGGCGGGCTGCCGCCGATGCGGCCAAAGCCGTGATCGACAGGGAGGCGCAGGCGGGTTACGACCTGTTCGGCGACTACCGGAAGCTGTTCCTCCCGGCCAACGAACACAGTTGCGAGTGTGTCTTCAACATTGAATTCTCGAAGACCAAGAACACGGCGGTCAATTCGTTCAACGTTTACAGCATCCAGTATCGCAATAACGCGCCGTTGCTCGACCTGGTGAACGCCTACGAGACGACGACCGGCGGACCGGGGACGATGGGCAAGTACGACAATCTCGATCCCCGTTTTGCGGCGACGAATTTCTATCCCGGAAGTACGTTCCTCGGCAAGGCGAATTGTTCGGCCACGGAGGTGTGCCAGTTCACCGGCTTCGCCCATAAGAAACTCACGATCTACGACGCCCAGAAACGCGATTCGGATGATTCGAACGGCGAAACCAATTACATGTTCATCCGTTATGCCGATGTGCTGCTGATGTTCGCCGAGGCGCAGAACGAGGTCGATGCGACGCCGTCGGATGCCGTTTACGATGCCGTGAACCGCGTACGCACACGTGTCGGGATGCCGACCTATGCTTACGGTTCGAAGAGTCAGGCCGAGATGCGTGAGATCATTCGCCACGAACGTCGCATCGAGTTTGCCGGCGAAGGGCTTTATTACAACGATATTCGCCGTTGGATGACCGCAGAACTGGTGATGAACGCAGTGATACAGGATTATGCGGGTACGGATATCGCTGTGCGTGCATTCGATCCCGACCGCGATTACTGGTGGCCTGTTCCGGCGGACCAAATCCTGCTGAACAAGAAACTCGAACAGAATCCCAATTATTAATCCGGTAAATTACATTTCGTGAATATGAAAAAATATTTGTGGATTTTGGCTGCCGTATGCTTCCTTCAGGGTTGCGGCAAAGACGAAGAAGAGGGGCCTTATGTTCCCTGGCGGCCGGGTGATGACAAGGAAGAGACGATTGATCTGGATAAGGCGACGAAGGTGATGATTCTGACCGAGCAGGCGAAGAACCGGATCGTGATGATCGATCAGCCGACGGGAAAAATCGCCTGGGAGTGGACGGCCGCCGACAGCGGGCTTTCGACCGGCGAACAGGCCTGGTTCAATACCCCTGACGAGGCCAAGCCGGTTTACAACCGTACGTGTGTCCTCGTTACGGCTTCGGGCGGCGGTGTGGGGCTGATTCGAATTGCGGACAAGAAGATGCTTTTTTATGCCAAACCGGGTGGAAATCCCCACTCGGCCGAGGTGCTGCCTGATAAGAATATCGTGGTAGCGTCGAGTACGGGCAACCTGTTGAGCGTCTATGTTTATGATGCTGTTTCCAGTTATGTTTCGAAACCTGCTTTCACCATGCCGGTCTATTCAGCCCATAACGTGGTTTGGGACAGGAAGCGTGACTGCCTGTGGACGGCGACCGGCGCCCAGTTGTTGAAACTCTCCTATAACGGGAACCGCGCGGCTCCGGAACTTTCGCAAGTCAAGTCTTACGACATGGCGGCGGGAAATACGATGGCGCATGACCTGGCGCCGGTCTACGGTGAGGATGCGATGTATGTTTCGTCTGTCGAGCATGTCTATAAGTTCGATTGTGCGACAGAGAAGTTCCTCGGCGTGGAAATTTTCCAGCAGAAGGACATCAAGAGCATATCGACCGGTCCCGAGGGGTATCCCACGATCGTCATGCGGCCCACGTCGGGAAGCGGCAACTGGTGGTCGGCCGAGGTGTGCGACCTGAAAGGCAACCGGTTGTTTAACCGTGCGGGCTATCAGATTTACAAGACCCGCTGGTATGTGGAAAATCCGTTCGGATATCCCGAAGTCCACACTTTGTAAAACCTAAAACGCTAAAACCATGAAAAATATCCGAAAATACATGATGGCTGCAGTGTGCATGGCCGCAGCGTCGGCGCTGGCGGCCTGTACCGAGGCTGTGAAACGTGATGCTGAACAGGAAATCCAGGAAATGACCGTCCCCAAGAAACCCGGGCCGATCACGAAGGTGCCCGCCACGCTGACCTGCAATGGCGGCGAAGAGTTTACGTTCTCCGTGTCGAAAGTTCAGTGGGCTGAAACCTACGAGTGGACGATTGCCGATCAGGAAAAGTCGAAAATATCGATTGTCGATGGTCAGGGAACTAACGTCATCACCGTTAAGGTGGTCAACGATGACGTGGTGATTCCCGCGCAGTCGGTGTCGGTCGTGGCCAAGAATGAATTGGGCACGAGCAGCGTCCGCGAGTATTTCGCGGCTATTACCGTGTCGGTACCCATCGAACTGCCGGGTTATACGATCAAGAAGTATGGCAAGCGTTGGTGGATGACCGAGGATTGCCACGAAGCGGGGGAGGACGGCAATCTGGGCGTTGCGCCCGATCTGACGGCCTTCTCGGTTGCGGGATTGGAGGCGTCGCATTTGCAGCGTTTGAATGACGCCAAAGGACGTTATTACACTTGGTATGAGGCGATGACAGGCATATCGGGCTGTACGCCTGAGCAGTGTCCCTATGTCCCGGGTTATGAAGGAACGGACGACGCGGGCAATCCATTCAGGCTCGACGGTACGGAAGAGGGCGAATTCGGCGTTCAGATCCGCGGCTGCTGCCCCGAAGGGTGGCATGTGGCCAACGCCAACGACTGGTGGGACATGTTGATGGCTATCAAGAGTGAGTTTGCCATTCCCGACGATTTCACGTTGGGCGGCTATACTTTCTCGGGAGGCCATGACAAGAAACCGGAAAACGCCGCGACCAAGGCGAGCTTCTACAAGTCGGGCTGTACGGTCAAGAACATGGGCAATGTTGGGGCGTGGCTGCGCGGCGGCAACGGCCGTATCGTCGACGGCGGTATCTGGAATCAGGCGAACCTGACGTTGTCTGACGCCGGCGAGGCGCTGCTGCAATTCGTCGATGGTGCCGAAAGCGTCGGATTCGGCTGGTGGCCGGTGGGTTATCAGAAAAATACCGGAGCTTTCGATTCCGGATCTTTGGGTAAATGGGGACATCTCTGGTTTATCGGACAGACCAGTGAAACCGTGGCCCGGACGCTCGTGATCAGCGGGACGAGCATGAATCTCGTGACAAAGGCGAACACGGATGCTACCAAGACCCATGCGGTGGCGGTCCGCTGTGTGAAAAACTACACCAAATAACCGGAAGCGATGAAGACAGTTTTATTTACGGCGGCGGCGCTGATGTGCGCCGCGAACCTAACGGCCCAGTGTCTCGGTGTGGGCAGTTCGACCAGCAGCATGAGTCCCGACGAGATGGCCGGGGCCGTGAAGGCGGGAATCGAATATGTCGAAATCGGTATCAGCGGCCGCGGAACCGTGGCTGAGATTCGGGAGAAGGCACTTCACGCCAAACGCAAGGCCGACGAGGCCGGTCTGAAAGTCTGGTCGTGCCACCTTCCGTTCTCCCGCACGCTCGATATTTCGGTGCTGAACGACAGCGCCCGCATGGCCAATGTCGAATTTCTGACCGAAATGATCGCGATCTGCGGGGAGGTAGGGCCGCGGAAACTGGTGCTGCATCCCAGTTCCGAGCCGATTGCGGATGGGGAGCGCGAACGGCGCATCCGGAACAGCATCGCTTCGATCGGCGTTTTACGCAAGGAAGCGGCGCGGATCGGTGCTGAGTTGTGTATTGAGGACCTGCCGCGTACCTGTCTCGGGCGTAATTCCGACGAGTTGTTGCGTATCATCGCCCCCTATCCTGAGGTGAAGATTTGTTTCGATACCAACCACCTGCTCTCGGAGGATTTGTTGCACTTTGTCGAGGCGTGCGGCGATCGGATTGCGACCGTCCATATCTCGGATTACGACATGATTGACGAGCGCCATTGGCTTCCGGGCAAGGGTAAGATTGATTGGCCCGCGTTGTATGGGGCGTTGATGAAAGCCGGATATAAGGGTGTTTTCATGTATGAACTCAAACGCGGCGAGGGATCGTTCGGTGAAATGGCCGCCATCTATAAAAAGATGGCTTCCGATGCTGCGAAGATGAAATAATTTCTCTCCGGATGCTGTGAAAAGGAGTGCTGCTCCGGTCGGGGCAGCGCTCCTTTGTCGAATTTGTGTAAACCAGATAATTCGTTTTTAAGTCATGAAACCATACCTTTCTTCATTGTTATTGTCCGCAGGGATCTCCCTGCTGCTCGTCTCATGCGACAGCGGGACCGCCCGGAAAATCTCATCGTTCGACGAACTGCCCGACCCCACGGCCGACACGCTCTCCGACTGGTCGGGCGTTCCCCGGGGGCTTCACGCCTCGTTCGTGAGCACGGACGCCGTTTTCAGACGTTCGGTCGCTCCGGATGTAGCACCCATAACATCCATCCGGCTGGAGGGATGGCGCGGCGAACGGGTCGCCACTCAACTGCTGCTCTGGACCGCGTCCGGTGCAGAAGGCGTAGAGGTCGAGGTGGAACCGTTCAGGTCGGACACATATACGCTTCCCGGAGATGCCGCCCAGGCCCGATTTGTCCGCTATGTCCTGAGCGACGAGTTCGGCAACAAATGCGGCTATCACGATCCGGCAATCTACCCGCCGCACCTGGTCCCGGATATGCTCGACGACATCGATGTTTTCGACCTGAAGGCCCGGAACGTCCGTCCGGTGTGGATAACGGTCTCCGTCCCGGCCGACACCCCCGCCGGTGAGTACGTTTCGACAGTCAAACTGTATGCAAAAGGCCGGCAGCTCCGAACATTCGACATCGGGCTCACGGTCATCGGCCGGGAACTCCCGCCCCCTGCCGAGTGGAACTACTACCTCGACCTTTGGCAGCACCCTGCGGCCGTCGCCCGCGTCGAGGGGCTCGACATGTGGAGCGACGCCCATTTCGAGGCCCTTGTCCCGTACATGCGGCTTCTGGCCGACGCAGGACAAAAGGTCGTCACGACGACGCTGAACAAGGACCCGTGGAATAACCAGTGCTTCGACTCTTACGCCGACATGATCGTCTGGACAAAGAATGCAGACGGGGCGTGGAGCTATGACTACACGGTCTTCGACCGGTGGGTCGAACTGATGACGGGGCTGGGCATCGACCATACCATCAACTGCTACTCGATGCTGCCGTGGAACAACGAGCTCCACTACCGGGACGGTGTCACGGGCCGTTTCGTCGACGTGACGGCCGATCCGGGCACTCCGGCTTTCGAAGAGCTGTGGGTGCCGTTCCTCGCCGACTTCACCGGACACCTCCGCGAAAAGGGGTGGCTCGGACGGACGAATATCGCCATGGACGAACGTTCGCCGGAGGAGATGGCCGATGCGCTCGATCTCCTGCGGAAGACCGCTCCCGAACTGGGAATCGCCATGGCCGATAACAAGAACAGCTACCTGAGCTATCCCTTCATAAACAGCATGTGCGTCAAAGTCCGCGACCGGGTTCCGCCGCAGCATATCGCCGAGCGACGCGCCCAAGGCTTCGTAACGACCTACTACGTCTGCTGTTCGGACCGCTTTCCCAACATGTTCACCTTCTCCGACCCCGCCGAAGCGGTCTATGCCGGATGGTATACGGCCGCCTGCGGTTACGACGGATTCCTGCGCTGGGCTTACAATTCGTGGGGCGGGGAACCGCTGACCGACTCGCGTTTCAGAACCTTTCCCGCCGGGGATACATATATCATTTATCCCGGCGCACGTTCCTCCGTCCGCTTCGAACGGCTGGTCGAAGGAATCCAGGATGCCGAAAAGATTTCGATGCTGAAAAAGGAGTTCGCAGCAGCCGGAACGCCGGAGGCTGCGTCACGGCTCGAACAGCTCGAAACGCTGCTCTCCGGATTTGCCACCATAACCCCGGAAGCAGGCTGGTCCGACAGGCTCTCCCGGGCCAAACGGGAACTCAACGAATTATAGCTTGCAAAATAATTTGTTCCTATGAAAAGAATATTTCAGTTTTTCCTTTTTCTGTCGCTTTTGCCGGTGCCGGCTTCAGGGCAAAAACGATTCAATGAGATCGGTGCGGTCTACGGGGCTATCCGTTCGATGACTCCCGAAGCATATAAGGAGGCATACGACGAATATGGTATTCGCTGGATCGAAGCCTGGACGGGTAATCTGACCGGTGGTACGGAGGAGCAGTACGATGCTTGGATCGAACGTTTCAATACGGCAATGAAAGGCTCCGGTCTGAAACTGTGGTCGGTTCACCTGCCTTTCACACGCAAGGCGCCGAATGATCTTTCGGACAATCGGCCCGAATGGCGCGAGGCGACGCTCAAAAACTGGGTCGAGATCCTCGACCGTGCGACACGTATCGGCAAGTTCCGTGTAGTGGTGATGCATCCCAGCAGTGAAGCGCAGATTTCTGACGAGGAGCGACCTCAGCGCCTTGAGAATCTTCGGCAGATGTTACTGCGTTTTATTCCGCTCGTGAAGGAGCGTTATGGAGCCGTGGTGGCTGTCGAAGACCTTCCGCGCGGTTGTTTGGGCAATAGCAGCGCCGATTTTGACTGGCTTGTGACCAATGTTCCGGATTTTAAAATATGCTATGACACCAACCATTTGCTTGGGGAAAAGAGCCATGCTTTTGCAGCCCGTTTCGCTCCTTATATCGTGAATATCCACGTCTCGGATTACGATGGGATAGATGAACGCCACTGGATGCCGGGACGCGGTATTGTCGAGTGGCCGAAAGTGATCGATATCCTTACCCGGGCGGGTTATGACGGGCCTTTCATGTACGAGGTTACGCCGCGCAACGATCCGCGCGGGAGCGTTGAATATATGCGCTCGACGACTGACAGTCTTTTCGCCCGGTATGCACTTTATCAAGGTATCGAATAACGCACCTTAAAACGCAAAAAATGAAAAGACTACTGTTTCTCGC
>OGCQ01000098.1_pt1 | contig 164879 bp, 178 predicted proteins | sample 1570161 | NCBI WGS metagenome assembly OGCQ01 (sample SAMEA4384402, study PRJEB24528) | human gut metagenome
TAATATTAGCTAAACTTATGAATATAGCAAACAATAAAATATATAATTTCTATTTAAATAAAGTTGAGAAAGAGTCATGTTAATGATAGCGAGAAATTACATGTATGGAGGATTAAATAAATGAACGAATATATAAATTTGACATTAGAAAACATTGACGAGGAGCATATATGTTGTGCAATAGGAGATAAAAAACATCAAGCAGGTGTTGATAGTAAAAAGGAATGGATAAAAAGTAAATTAAAAGATGGTCATATTTTTAGAAAATTAAATACAAGAGGAAAAATATTTATTGAATATGAGCCAATAGAAACAGCGTGGATTCCTATTAGTGGTAAAAATTATGAATATATTTATTGCTTATGGGTAGCAGGAAGTTTTAAAGGAAAAGGAATTGGAAAAGAATTACTAGAATATGCAATAAACGATTCAAAAGAAAAAGGCAAAAGTGGAATATGTACTCTAGTTTCTAAAAAGAAAAAACCTTTTATTGGAGAGAAGAAATTTTTTGAACATTATGGATTTAAAGTTGTAGATACTATTGGAGATTATGAACTATTAGCATTACAATTTGATGATAGCGAAACTCCTAGATTCAATGATAATGCAAGAACTATGAAAATAGATAATCAAGATTTCACTATTTATTATAGCAACGAATGTCCTTATGTAGAATATGAAGTAAATGAATTAACTGAATATGCAAAAGAAAATAATATAAAAATCAATTTTATAAAAGTAGATTCATTAGAAAAAGCAAAGAATGCACCTTGTATTTTCAATAACTGGGCTAATTTCTATAAAGGAGAATTTATATCTAATAATATATTAAATGCTAATTCATTTGAAAAGTTAATTAAATAACAAATTTTTTGAGCAGGTAATAAGTTGATAATTATCTGCTTTTGTGATAAAATGAACAAAAAAGTAGGAGGAAAATTAAATATGAATAAGAAAAAAATTATAGGAATTTGTGTTGTTATATTTGTAATTGTTTTTGTAGCTATAGGTATTGCAATAGTTCAATTTTCAAAGAAGGATTTAGAAGAAGCAAAAAAAGGGTTATAGGAAACTCAAAGAAAATACGGTTGGGTTGAAAAAGAAAATATTGATGTACTAGTAGCTAAATTTAATACACAAGTAATGGATAATGATAGTTCCTCATTAAATCCAGCATCAACGGATTATCTAACTGAAAGTAACAATGAATATTGGTATGGTTTGATTGAGGGTGTTTATTTAGTAGTTGTTCCAGAAAAATATACTGGAGATAAAACAACAGAAACTGTAAACTATACGTTTTTATATGTAGATAAAACTAGCAAATACGAATCAGATGCTATTTCATACGTTAAACATTTAATTAAAGCAAATAATAGTGAAATAACGGATTCGGAAATTGATAAATTATTAGAAGATGCAAAGACAAAAGCTAACTCTGGTAAAACAGCAAATAATGGAAAGGGTATTTCAATTAGTTATACAGAAAATAATGAAGCATATCAATATCAAGTTTTAAGGTTATATAAGTAAATTATATTTTTATAAAAATAAACTATGAGCATGTAATTATTTGATAATTACATGTTTTGGAGGAAATAAAATATGATTTGGGATATTATATTAGTAATTATATTAGCATTATGGATAATTATATATTTAAAGAATAAAAAGGTTATATTGTCATTACCATACTTACTTATGATTTTTTTTACACCGATTTATAACATATTAGATCAAAAAGTTTTTATTGAAATATTTGGATGTGGCTGTGTGCCATCAGCTCAAACTAATATGTTTAACATAGATTTTAATGCAAATGATTTAAGACTAATTGTATATAATATACTTGCATTTACTCTTACTGTTTTGGGTCTATTTTTATCAAAAAAGATTGAAAATAAAAAAGTTAAGGTTATGTATGTTTTAACTATTTTTGTATTTAATAATCTATTAGCATTTAAAATTTGCCAATTGTATATGTGGGCATAGAAGCATAGCAAAAAACTACATGTTGTTAGTTAGATTAGTTTGAAACATAACTAATCTTATTTTTTATAGAAATCTTACAAGAAATGTAAGATACATATTAGACAAAATATGATATAATGCTAATGGAGGTTAGCAAAATGCAAAAAATTCTAATAATTGAAGATGATGAAAAATTAAGAAATGAGTTAGAAACCTTTTTGAATAAAAATGGATTTACAGCAACAAGTCTAAAAAAGTTTGATAATGCAGTAGAAGATATACAGAAAATACAAGCAGACTTATTATTACTAGATATAAATTTACCATATACAGATGGAGAATTTATCTGCAAAGAAGTAAGAAAAACATCTAATGTGCCTATTATAATGGTAACAAGCAGAGATAATGAAATGGATGAATTACTTTCATTAAATTATGGTGCGGATCAATATGTAACAAAACCATATAACATTCAAATACTTCTTGCCAAAATTGTTGGACTATTAAAAAGAAATCAAAATGCAGGAAATAATCCAGATAAAATAGACTGTGGAGAGTTTGTATTAAATACAGCAGGGAGAATTATAGAAAAAGAAGATAATAAGGTTGAACTAACAAAAAATGAATATAAAATATTAGAGTATTTAGTTTTACACAGGCAACAAGTAATATCTCGAGATGAAATAATGGACTATTTATGGGAAAGTGAAGAATTTGTTGATGATAATACATTAAATGTAAATATTAAAAGATTAAGAACGAAGCTCGAAGAATTAGGACTAATAGATCAAATTGAAACAAGAAGGGGACAGGGGTATCTATTAAAATGAGATTTAAAGATTTTATAAAAGAAAAGATATTATTGATTTTTTTATTATTATTTTTAATAGTAAGTTCGGAGATATTATTATTACCGTATACACAAATTGGAATATTTACAAGGCTTTATATTGCAATATGTCCAATTTTAATAATTGGTATTGATATTGCTATTGAATATAGAAAAAAGAAGAATTTTTATAATGAATTAAAAAGTAATTTAGATGAATTAGAAGATAAATACTTAATATCAGAAATAATAAATACTCCAGATTTTATTGAGGGCAAAATATTAAAAAAATCTATGCAAGAAGCTGGAAAATCTATGCTAGAAAATGTAAATACTTATAAGAGATTACAAGAAGATTATAAAGAATATATAGAATTATGGATTCACGAAATAAAAATACCAATTGCTACATCTAAATTGATTATTGAAAATAATAAAAATGAAATAACAAAAAGTATTGATGAAGAACTAGATGAAATAGAAAATTATACAGAACAAGCATTGTTTTATGCTAGAAGTAATACAGCCAACAAAGATTATATTGTTACAAAATCAAATTTGCAAGAAATAGTAAATGGAGCAATTTTGAAAAATAAAAGTGCATTACTTTCAAGTAAGACAAGTATAGAATTACACGATTTAGAACGAGAAGTATATACAGATAATAAATGGGCAGTTTTTATAATAAATCAGATTATACAAAATGCAATTAAGTATTCAAAAATTAAAGATAGAAAGATAGAAATGTATGCTATTTCAAAAAGAGAAAATGTTGTTTTATATATAAAAGATAATGGAATTGGAATAAAAAAAGGAGAAATAACAAGAGTTTTTGAAAAAGGTTTTACAGGAGAAAATGGTAGAACAACAAACAAGAAATCTACTGGTATAGGGTTATATCTATGTAAGAAATTATGCGACAAATTAGGATTAGGAATAGAATTAAATTCAGAAAAAGATATAGGCACAGAAGTAAGAATTATATTCCCTAAAAGTAGTTTTATGAATTTGTAAGTCCATATTAGTTATGGGCTTATTTTCATAAATGAGAAATCTTACAAAAAATGTAATGTTATTGTAAGGTAAATCGATGGCAACTATTCTAAAATGAATTTATAATGTAGATATACAAAGAAAAGGAAGGAGTTTTTTTAGATGGAAAATGTATTAGAGGTTAAAAACATAGAAAAATACTATGGAAACAAATCTAATTTAACAAAAGCAATAGACAATATTAGCTTTAATGTAAAAGATGGAGAGTTTGTAGGAATTATGGGAGCAAGTGGCTCTGGTAAAACTACACTTTTGAATTGTGTATCTACTATTGATAGAGTAACAGCAGGACATATCATTATCAACGGAGAAGATATTACAAAACTTAAAGGAAATAAATTAAACAAATTTAGGAGAGAGGAATTAGGCTTTATATTCCAAGACTTTAATTTATTAGATACATTAACAATTTATGAAAATATAGCTTTAGCATTAACAATTCAAAAAGTGAATGCAAAAGAAATTGACAGTAGAGTTCACGAAATAGCAAAAAAATTAGATATTTTAGGAATAATGAACAAGTATCCATATCAAGTATCTGGAGGGCAAAAACAAAGATGTGCAGCAGCAAGAGCAATAATAACAAATCCTAAAATAGTATTGGCAGATGAGCCAACAGGTGCATTAGATAGTAAATCAGCAAGACAGTTATTGATGACATTTGATTACTTACATCAAAAATTAAATGCAACTATTTTAATGGTAACACATGATGCTTTTACAGCAAGTTATGCAGATAGAATTATATTTATAAAAGATGGAAAAATCTTTAATGAATTAGTTAAAGAAAATGATTCAAGAAAACAATTTTTTGAGAAAATAATTGAGGTGCAAACACTTCTTGGAGGTGATTTGAACGATGTTATTTAAGTTATCTTGGAATAATATGAAAAAAAGTATAAAAGATTATGCAATATATTTTTTAACATTGGTATTAGGTGTAGCAATTTTTTATATGTTTAACTCAATAGACAGTCAACAAGCAATGCTGGAAATATCAGAGTCAACAAGGGAAATTATAAAACTTATGATTTCAATGCTTGGTTATGTGTCTGTATTTGTGGCAGTAGTATTGGGATTACTAATTGTATATGCAAATAATTTCTTGATTAATCGAAGAAAAAAAGAATTTGGTATATATATGACACTTGGAATGGGAAAAAGGCAAATATCTAAAATAATTTTGATGGAAACAATATTAGTAGGAATTATTTCACTAATTGTAGGATTAATAATTGGTATATTTGCATCACAATTTATGTCAGTATTAGTTGCTAAAATGTTTGAAGCAGATATGAGTAAATTTCAATTTGTATTTTCAAAAGATGCTTGTATAAAAACTTGTATCTACTTTGCAGTAATGTATGTAGCTGTAATGTTCTTTAACACATTTACAATATCAAGATACAAATTAATTAACTTATTAAATGCAACTAAGAAGAATGAATCCATAAAAATAAAAAAACCTGTAATTTCAATATTAGTTTTCTTATTTGGAGCAGGGATATTAGGATATGCTTATTGGAAAGTAACAGGAGATGTCAATTCTCTTACAACAGCAGATAAAATATTACCACCAATTTTAATGGGAATTGTAGGTACAATCTCAATATTCTGGTCTTTATCAGGATTTGTAATACAAGTAGCTCAGAAAATGAAAAGTACATATTTAAAAGATACAAATATGTTTGTATTAAGACAAATTAATAACAAGATTAATACAACAATTATTAGTATGAGTGTTATATGTCTAATGCTATTTATGACAATCAGTATTTTATCAGTTAGTTTATCATTAAGAAATACAATGCAAAGAGAATTAGCAGATATGACACCAGTAGATTTGAACTTATCTAAAACAGCTAATTTACCAGAAAGCTATACTAACAGGCAAGGTAAAGTAATCAATTATACAAAAGAGCAGATAGAAGATTCTAAAATATCAATAGAAGAAACTTTAAAAAATAATGGATTAGATATGAGTGTATTAAAAGATGTGGTAGAAATACCAATATATACTTCAAATGATTTAACTTGGGAAGATTTTTTTGGAGAAGATTATGGAAAAGTAAAAGCACAATTTCCAAAGCTTGACTATGGTGCAGCAGAAGCAATAGTGAAAATATCAGATTATAATAAAATCGCAAAATTATATGGAACAGAGCAATATGAATTAAAAGATGATGAATATATAGTTCTTTGTGATTATGATAATATGGCAGAAATAAGAAATCAAGTATTAAATGAAGGAGGACATAAACTAACAATAGCAGGAAAAGAATATAAATCTAAATATGCAAACTGTAAAAATGGATATATAGAAATGGCAGCAAGCCATATAAATACAGGTATTATTTTAGTTCCAGATAATTGCCCATTAACAGAAGATATGAAAGAAAAAACAGTTTTTGTAGCAAATTACAATGTAGAAACAGATGAAGAAAAAGAAGAAATCGAAAAAATTTTTGCTGATAACAATAATTCTATTCTTTTACAAAATTTAGATAACAAAGGAATAGACTTAGATGGAATTACAAAAATTGTTATTATACAATCAAGTGTAGGAGTGGCATCAATAGTAACCTTTATAGCAATATATTTAGGAATAATATTCTTAATTGCAAGTGCAGCTATTTTAGCACTAAAACAATTGACAGAAAGTTCAGACAACAAACAGAGATATTTGGTTTTAAGGAAAATTGGTTGTGATGAAAAAATGATAAATAAAGCATTATTTAGTCAAATAGCAATATTCTTTGGATTACCATTAATTTTAGCAATTATTCACTCAATATTTGGAATACAATTTGCCATGACAATAATGGCAGGACTAGCAAAATCAGAAGATTTATTACCATCTATTATAGCAACAGTTATTATTATTGGCATAATTTATGGTGCATATTTCTTGGCTACATACTTGGGTAGCAAAAATATCATTAAAGAGGAGGAATAGCCTATGTTTATATTCGGATTCTTTAAATGGATTATAATTGGAATTATAGCATTTATCATAGTTATAATGTCAAGTATTCGTACAAGCGATTGGAACTTTCCAAAAGATGAAATTATAAATGCTTATAATACATTTTTACAAAGTTTTTGTGTAGCAGGATTATCAAAAGACAAAGATATAGAAGGAAAAAGAGTTTTTGGAACAGACAAATATATTGGAACATATAAAGCAGAATATGATAATATAACATCCGAAGAAACTATATTTGGAGGAACAGCATTAAACCGAAAAAATGGAGATCATATAAGATTAAAAATAAAAGTAGAAAAACAAAGTGGTAACATCAATGTAATTGCTAAACTAGGAGATAATGAAAAAACTTTAATAGATGATACAGGAGAATATGAAAATAATATTTATATTGAAGGTGTGAGCTATTATTTAACTATAAAATTAGATAATTTCAAAGGAAATATTGATATTATATCAGAATAGGAGAAAATGATATGGAAAGTTTAAAAGAAAAAATACCTATGATTATAGCAGTAGTTGTAGCAATAGCAATTTGTGTAGCAATATTGTACTTTTTTGAAAATTATGAATCAGCTTACTTTACTCAAATAGACAATACTAAAATAGAAAAACTATCTAGTACAGATGATATGAAATATAAATATACTTTAGAGTGCTATAATGAAAAAGGAAAGAAAAAAGAATTAAAATTTAAAACAAGTAGAGAACTAAAAGAAGATGCTTTTCTAAAGTTAGAAGTAAAAACTCTAGGAGTACATTCTTGGGAAGAAGTGCAATATGATGAACTTCCTAAAAAAGTTCAAACAAATTATACAAAATAAGTAATGCCACAAAAAAAGAGGTGGTTAAAATGAAAGTAATAAAAAATATAATATTTGTAGCAATAGTATTTTTAATAAGTATAGGATTATTAGTAGTAGGTAATGGATATGATATGTATAAGGATGCAATTTCTAAAATACCTCTTACAGAAAAAGTAGAAACTATTAAAGAAAAAGAAAACTATACTAAAATTGAAGAAGTACCAGAAATATATATAAAAGCAGTAATTTCGGTTGAAGATCATAGATTTTATAAACATAACGGAATAGATATAATAGCAATTGGTAGAGCCACTATAAATGATATAAAAGCAATGAGCTTTGTAGAAGGTGGAAGTACTATTACACAACAATTATCAAAAAATATCTATTTTACACAAGAAAAGAAAATAACAAGAAAAATTGCTGAAGTATTTATGTCTTTTGAAATAGAAAAGAACTATAATAAAGATGAAATACTGGAATTATATTTGAATACAAGCTATTTTGGAGAGGGGTGTTATACAGTAAAAGAAGCAAGTAGAAAATATTTTGGAAAAGAACCCAAAAAAATGACAGATTATGAAGCAATTATGCTTGCAGGAATACCTAATGCACCATCAGTATATTCTCTAACCAAGAATCCAGAACTTGCAAAACAAAGACAGAAACAGGTAATAAATAAAATGATAGAATATAAATATCTTACACAAAGTGAGGCAGATAAAATATTGAAGCAATAATTATAGTGCTAATTGTTTAACTACAATTAGCACACATCCCCTTTTATTTTCGAGAGTCTATATGAAAATGTAGGCTCTTTATTAGAATAAAAATTTCTAAAAACTAATGTAATTTTTCAAAAAGTGTGGTAAAATCAATAGAAAACAAATTTTAGGAAGTGAAACAAATGACAGAAACAGAATTAAAAAGATTTACTATTAGTCTAATTAAAAGCAAAGAAAAAGAAAACGAAGATTATATAAGATATTCATATTATGAGCTAAAAGTAAAAGACAACTTGTCAGAAGGAGAAATTGATGAGGTATTAAGAATAAGTAGAGATTATTTTGAAAACAAAGGATATAAAGTTTATTTTACAAATGCAGAATTTGAATATCAAAATGCCAAAAGAAAAGTAGAAATTAATGAATATATGATAGCTTTTAAAGAATGAGAGGAAAATGAAATGAATCAATACACATATTTTGCATTAGGTATAGTATTAGGAATTAGTTTAGCAGTTTATTATTTTATGAATAGGGAAGAAAAGATAGAGAAGAGGATTGTGTTAGATCAACAAATATATTCAACTCCTAAATTAGATAAAACAATGGAAAATGTTGTTGATAAAATAAATTTAAAAATAAAAGAATTTAAGAGAGAATTAACTGAGGAAGAAAAGAATGAAATAATAAAACAATGCTATCAAGAAAAATTTTTATAAGTAAAAAGAATTTATTAATATTATAAAAAAACTTGCTCTGATTGAAACAGAGCAAGTCTTTTTTACAAGAACTAATTTTTTAAAAACTTATCTAAAACTTTTTCAAGTTCAGAATATTTTATAGGTTTTTCTAAATAATCATCAAAACCTAAATCATCAACAAAATGTTTTCTAGCATTTTTAGTAATTGTATGTATAACTACAGGAGTGTTAAAATTATTAAGAGCTCTTAACTTCTGCAATAATTCTGGACCACCATAACTTTTTAGATAAATATTGTTTGTAAAAATAATATCATATTTACAACCATTTTTTATTCTATCATAGACATCAATACCTGTAGTAACAATATCTGCTGAAATTCCAAAATTCATTAACATTGTGCGAGTTAGTTTTGAAGAAAAACTATCATAATTACCAATTAAAGCTTTTTTACCTTCAAATTTTCCATTATATTTTTCTGGAATTTCAGAAAATTTAAAAGGATGTAGTTTTAAAGATTCAAATTCTTTTTCTTCTAATATTCGTGCCGAATTTTTTAGCCTTGTAATTTCATTATTAAGAAAAGAAATTTTACTTTCTTTTTGTGAAATAGTGTTATTTAGTTTAGCTAATTTATTATTATAGGTATTTATCTTATAAAATAATATGATTATAAGAACAAAAAATACAATGCTAAGACCAATAAAAAAATACAACATTTTTCATGAATTCCTTTCTATAAATTTTAATAAAAATACTGGGATTTTTAAAGTATTTCATTATAATAGAAAAATGTTTGGGCTATATACTTCATTGTGAATATTGCTACAAAATTATACCATACTAAAAAGAATGGTATTAGAAAGTGTGGTGATATATAATGAAGTTAATAGATATTTTTCGCAAAAATGTAAAATATTATAGATTTATGCAAAACTATTCTCAAGAAAGATTAGGGGAGTTGTCTGGCTTAAGTACACATTATATATCAGATATTGAACAAGGAAAATACAGTCCATCAATTCCTACTATTGAAAATATAGCAAAAGCACTTGATGTAGATCCTTATTTGCTTTTTATTGCCAATCCAAAAGCAAATAAACTAGAGCCAAGAGTCGATATTCATCGAAAAAAGTAATTGCTATAAGTATATAGTAATACTTTTTTACAAATAATCAATACAATCGACAAAACTTGTCAAAAATCGCCACTTTTTTATTACTATTCAGTATTATACCATAAAAACACTAAATGGGACAAATAAGTTACATATTTTTTATCTAATTTATGGAAAAATAAGTTTGTTAAGAGGTGTTTTAAATGGAGAATAACGAAAATTTAAAGGCATTATTATCAAAAGATTATATGCCTATTATATACAAAAATATAAAAAAGTATAGAAAAGAAAGTGGAATGTCATTAATGGAAGTAGCCGAAATATTGGATATGTCCCACGATTATTTAAGAAGAATTGAATCACTAAATGATGAAGTAAAAACATGCTCATTAAAATTGTTGATTAAATTTAGTATTTTATTTGATAAAAAATTAGATGACTTTTTAAAAGAGGAAGAGTAGGTTAGCGTAGTGCTAATCTTTTTTGTTTTATAAAAAGCAATATATTAAGGGATAAAGGAGAAAAATAGACTGGTTAAAACTTTACAAAATTTACATAATATGTTATAATTTAAGAGTGATACTGTAAAGGAGATATATGAAGTTGAGTAATGAAATAACAGTCAAATTAAAATGTACTGTAGAAGAAATATGCAAAATATTAGAAAGCAAAGGATTTCAATTTGTAGAAAGATATTTACTGGACGATATTTATTATATACCGAATACAATTAATATAAAGAATATGTCAGAACGAGATATATTAAGTAAAGCAATAATTTTACGAAATGTTGAAGGATACATTCCAAACAAATATAGGGAAAGTAAACTAACATATAAGAAAAAAGAAATTGATCAAGAAGGAAATATAGTAAAACAAAGTAAAGTTGATTGTAAAATTATAGATTCAAATGACGGAAAAAAATTTTTAGAAGCAATTGATTATAAAGCAATTATGCAAATTAAGGAAATTGATTATCTTTATAAGAAAAACGAATTACAAATATGTATAAAAGATGTACTAAATGGTGATAAGCTAATTGAGATTGAAGAAAATGAACAATTAGATACAATAGATAAAATAAAATGTGAATTGGAAAAATTAGATATTCCAATTGATTGTAATGATTATTTTATTAAAAAAGCTGAAATAGAATTAAGAAAGATTTTATAGGAGCGTGGTTGTATGTCAAATATAAATTTGAATTTATATAGAATATTTTGTAAAGTTGCACAGTCAAAAAGTTATTCAGAGGCAGCAGAAAAACTAGGATTATCAGTTCCAAATGTTAGTACACAAATATCAAACCTTGAGGAACAATTAAATTTAAAACTTTTCAATAGAGAAAGTAAAGGAGTAACATTAACAGTAGATGGACAAGAACTTTATGATATAGTAAATAAATCAATATCTAGTTTTGATTTTGCCGAAAAAATGGCAAAAGATAAGAATGATATGGAATGTGGATGTATAAAAATAGGATGCCCATCTCATTTTACAAGCTATTTTTTGATGGAAAAGGTAGAAAAAGTAAAAAAAGATTTTCCAAAACTTAATGTAGAAATAATATGTGAAGTAGATACAAATAAAATGTTGGAACTATTACACAATCATAAAATTGATTTTGCAATAACAGATACAGAAATAAATAGCAGTAATGTAGAAGTAAAAGAGTTATTAACAATAAATAATATATTTGTTTCAAAAGCACCACTAAAAATTTCTGATGTAAAAGAATTGGAAAATTTGAATTGTATTTTAAACCTAGAAAATACAAAAGCTACGCAACAGTTAAAAGAAATACTGAAAAAAAGTAATATTTCTATACATGCAGATATGATGTGTGATGCAACAGAAATAAGAGTTGAAGCAGTAAAAAGAAATATGGGAATAGCATACGTTATAAAAGAGGCTGTAAAAAAAGAACTAAATAATAAGGAACTATATGAAGTTGAATTACCAATAAAATTGCCAAATATAAAATTAAATTTAATTTATTTAAGTGGAGAGCTTACTAAAATAGACAAGAAGTTTATAAAAGAATATTTGAAATAATAAAATTATAAATACCCTATTTCTAGGGTATTTTCCATTTTATGTTAAATAAAAATTAAATGATGTTAAAAATTTAGAAATAGTCTTCATTATAAAAACAATGTATAATATTAGTGTATAAAAAGAGATATTATATAAGAAAAGAGGATTTATAATGAAGAAAAAGGTTTGTTGGAAAATTACAACTAAATGTAATCAAGGATGCAAATATTGTTTTGGATTTAATAATATACCAAATCTACCTTTTGAAGAAAATGAAAGAGTATTAAATCATTTAATTGTTAGTGGGATAAACCATATTACTTGGACTGGAGGAGAAGCAGTATTATATCCAAGAGTAAATGAATTAATGAGAGAATCAAAAGAAAGAGGATTATATAATAAATTAGTAACGAACGGAATTTACTTATCAAAGAACGATAACGAATATGTAGAAGATATTTTAAATACTTTGGATGAAATTAATTTGTCTATAGATTCAATAGAAAATGATATAAATGTAGCATTAGGAAAAGAAAATAATCATTTAGAAATAATAAAGAATTTATTAGAAAAAACAAAAAACAAAAACATCAAGGTTGGAATAAATACTGTTGTTAGTAAACTTAATGTAGATAAATTAGAGGAATTAGGAGAATTTCTAGATAACTATCAAATTGAAAAATGGAAATTTTTAAAATTTATGCCAATTAGAGAAAGAGCAGAGAAGAATGAGAAAGAATTTGAAGTTGATGAAAGCATATTAGAAAATAGTATAAAAAATCTAAAAGTATTTAAAAACATAAAAAAAGTTGAATATAAAAAACAAAGTGAGTTTGAAAAGAGTATTGTGATAATTCCTAATGGAGATATATTGCAAACACAAAATGGAAAAGATCATTATTTTGGAAATGCTTTGAAAGAAGAAATAATAGATTTTGATAAAATATTTTCAAACGGAAAGATTAGAACCTTAGTTGCATACAATGATGAAAGTGTTAGAGAAAATATTATCAATTTAATAAAAGGATTAGAATATGTTGATTTAGTAGGTGTTGCAACTAATGGAAATGATGCGTATAACAAAATTATTGATTTGAAACCAGAAATGGTATTTGCTGGATATAATATGCCAGATATCAATGGTCTAGAAATTGCAATAAAAACAAAAGAAAATAAAAATATTGAAACACCAATTTTTAATATTTTTAATGATAAAAATGACATTCCAGAACAAGAACTACAAAAAACTATAAATGTTATAGGAAATAAATTAAATGCCCTTATACAAGAACCTTATGAGAATAGAGTAGAAGATATTATAAAAGATTATAAAGAATACAAATATAAAAAATAAAAAAATGAGAAATAAGTTTTATTTGTTAGTATAAACAATTTACTTATTTCTCATTTTTTTTAATCTTAAATATGTAACAAATGTTGATATAAAATATTTAGGTGTTATCGGATCTTTGGTTAAATCAAAGAACTTCATTATAGGTTTGGAAGCATTATAGTTTTTATATCTGTTAAAAGGAATTAAAGAACTCCTTATTCCATCTCGTATTTCACGAGGACTAATACCATATTCTAAAGCAACATTTAAAAACAAATCATCTAATGAATTAAACTTATGTGGATAGTAGTAATATTGAAATATTGCTGACTTTAGATAATGGCAACCATTTGAATTTACATTGAAATCCAATGGCAATAGATACATATTTAATTCTTCTTCTGTTAAGTCCGTTACCTTAAATTCTAATTTCATTTGGTTGATTGTGTTAAGCAATTTTTCGTTGTCAAAGGGCCTATAAAGAAACTGATAAACTTTTGATACATTTTCTATAAGGAATGGCTTGTATGGCTCGCTTATAGTTAAAATTGTATTCTTTTTTCTTTTCTCGATAGGAGAAATAGATAGCCTATCAATTATTTCAAGAGTTTTTATATCTGTGAAATTTGAATCTAAAATAAAAATGTTTGGCTCAATTTCCAAATATTTTTTTATCGTAGAACTGCCATCATTGGTGCTTTCGATTTTAAAACCCTTTTCATTTGCAAGAAATTGGCAGCTTGCTGAATTACGTTGTATATCAGTATCTGCAATAAGGATTTTAACCATTTAAACAACCCCCAACAAATGTAATTATTAAAATACAACAATAGTATATCACAAAAATTATGTAAACACAATAAAATAAATGTAAAAAACAGGAAAAAATTTCGACAAATATCGACAATTCAATGCAAAAACACACCCTTTTACACCTCATTACACCGTTTTTAACAAATAAACCTAAAACCATAGTAGTATGAGCTCGGGAACTTTATATTAAAGTTTAAAAGGAGCTACAAAAGCAGATTGAATAAATACAAAAGCAAATAAGTAAGGAACTTTTAAATTTTGATATAAAGGGGGAAGCGAAAATGTGAAGATAAAATAGATGATAACGGATATTAAAAACAATTAATACTCCTTTTGAACTTATTGATATAAATAATAAGTTCCTAGAATGAGGGAGTATTTTGTATATATTAAGCAATAAAGAGGAGGCAATGTTAAAGGTAATTGTAAAAAATACAAGAGTTGATTATTTTAGAAAAAATAAAAATGTTTTTAAAGAATTAAGCCTTGAAGAAGAAATTTTATATTCACAAGATAAAATGGAAGAAAATTTAGAAATAAAAATGGATCAAGAATTTCAAGCCGAAAAGTTTGAATGTATTTTTCGTGATGAAATTTTGTCAGAAATAGCAGGAACGCTGACTTATAATGAAAAGTTAGTGCTTTCTTTATATTATATTGAAAATAAATCAGATGAAGAAATCTCAAAAATATTATTCATAACTAAGTCAGGTGTTACTAAGAAACGAAATAGAGCATTAGAGAAAATGAGAAAAAAATTTGAAAAAAGGAGAAAAATTTAATGTTTAATAATTATAATTTGACTGATGATGATGTTATTGGAATTCTAAATAAGTATGAAAACCTAATAAATAAATATAGTAGACTATATCCAGGTGGTCCAATAGATGAAGATTTAAAGGGAGAAATAATTGAAAAAATATATAAAATATTAACAAAAAATAGAGAAAAATAAAAAAATTTTAGAGTTTGTCCCTTTTACTATTTTTCAATCCGTTCTTAATAGGTAAGAAGGGAGGGAAAACAATGCTAAAAGAATTAAAACTTTATTTAAAACAAAAAAAGAGGCAATTTATTGTAAAAAAACGTGTTATAGGTTTTAAAAAGAAAATTCTAAAATTACAAAAAGAAAAAGATGAGATGGAACGAAAAAGCTCATTAGGTTTGCCGATTCCTTAAAGTGTTAGCAAAAAGTTAAGTAAAGGAGAAATTCAAAGGATGAGCAAAAAAGGTGAGATAACAAAACTGTACTTTGTAGATAGAGAAATTCCAGCTACTATTGCAAGAAAATTAAATATTTCAAAAAGTGCAGTAACACAGGTTTTACAAAAAGATGATAGATATAAAAAAGAAAAAGAAGTAAGAAAAAAACAAAATAAGATAAGACACAATAAAAAAACTAAAGAAATTATTAAAAAAACAAGAAAAATTAAACAATTTAAAAATAGAACAGAAGATTTAATATTAAAAAGAATGCACAATCAAGCTAGCCAAGAATTATCAAAAGGAAAGAGATTAAGTAATCTGGCATACAGAAATTGGAATACATCAGCATATTCATATAATGAAGCTAAAAGAAGATATGAATTTAAAGAAGAGCTTGGAAGAAGTAATGATGTGCCAAAATATATTAAAATTGAGGTGTAGAAATGGAAGAACAATATAATTATAAACAAGTTATTGCTTATGCAGTAATTGGACTGGAACATTATTTGAACTCTGGAAATAAAGACAATATAAACATTAAAGACTTTTGTAATTTGTTTATGGAACCATTAGAAAAGATATATAAGAAAAAAGATGTTATAAGAATAGCGAATATTTTATTAGAAAGGGATAATGCAAATGATTAATTTTATAGATAAAGATCATAAAAACTTTTTCTATTCAAAACTAGATAAATTACAATCACTAAGAAAGACAGATGTATATTATTTATCATTAGTATATACATTAAGCATCTGTGAAACAACAAGAGAACATTTTTCAAGTATTTTTAATATAGAAAAAGGAGAAATTAATCTAGATGCAATTAAAGCAGGATGGCAGACAGGAACGTCAGAGAAAGTAACTAGAATGGCTTTTAATTTATGGAATCATTCTATTATGTTTGACAGTGAAGAAGATTTGGCAAATGATAAAATTTCATGTTGTTATGCACCTAGTGAAATATTTTGTTGTTCGTATGCTCCTTATTTTTGGGAAGCAGTACAAATTAGATATCCAGAATACACAAAAGTATTAAAAAACGAAAAAATGGTAATTGACAAAGAACATAAAGAAAATGAGAACGAATATGTCTGTGAAATAGAATAATTATAGAATTTTTTAAAATAATCTACATATTCTTTAATATGGAGGCTATGAAAATGGAAAATTCAAAATTAGAAGAAAAGGAAATATATGAAGTAGATAATAAAAAATATACTGTAATAACAAGAATTTCAGAGAATTGTTTAAGTAAAGAAAGCTTAAAAAAATTAATTTGTAATTATGCAATGAGAGAATTACAAGAAAATGATTAAGATATATGGACAATGCTATTTGTGGACGGTATAATATACACATGTAGCATTGTTTTTCAATATAAACAATTATACGAAGTGGAGGCGTATTAATTGTGAAAAACAATAAATTTAAAGTTGCTGGTTATTTAAGACTATCTGTAGAGGATGGTGATAAAGAAGTCAGCGATAGTATAATAAGTCAAAAAAATATCATAGAAGATAAAATAAAAAATCTTGGAGATAAATTTGAATTAGTAGATTTTTATATTGATGATGGATATACAGGATTAAATACAAATAGACCAAATTTTCAAAGAATGTTGGATGATATAGAAAAGAAAAAAGTTAATTGTGTAATAACTAAAGACTTATCAAGATTAAGTAGAAATAATTTTGAAGCTAATTATTATATTGAATTATATTTTTTAGAAAGAGAAATAAGATATATTGCAATATTAGACAATGTTGATACATATTTAAAAAATTCTAATAATGATATGATTCAATTTAAAACACTTATTAATGATTGGTATAGTAAAGATATATCTCGTAAAGTAAAGAGTGGTGTATGGGCAAGAAAAGAGCAAGGTTTATATGTTGCAGCAAAAGCACCTTATGGATATATGAAAGATGAAAAAAACAAAAACCATTTGATTATAAATCCAGAAGAAGCACCAATAGTAAAGAAGATATTTCAAATGTACAATAGTGGAAGCTCAATGGGTGAAATTGCAGAAAAGCTACGAAATGATAAAGCATATTGCCCAAGTTATAACGGATTCCAAAAAAATAAAAATGGAGAATATGGATGGGAACGTTCTACAATTTCAAAAATGTTAAAGAATGAGATGTATTTAGGAAATACTGTATATGGTAAAGGAATAAATCTAAGTTATAAATCAAAAAAGGTAAAACAAATACCACGTAATGAATGGAAAAAGTATGAAAATACTCACAAGGCGATAATATCAAAAGAATTATTTGAGAGTGTGCAAAAAAGAATGAAGTTGAATCAAAAGGCAAAATCTCATACACATACTTGGATATTAAACGGAATTATATATTGCAAAGAATGTGGAGAACCAATGCAATTAAAAGTAAAATACAGAAAAGATGGAACAACTATTTCTTTTATGAGATTATATTGCTCAAGTAGTTTACACAAAAAAGGATATTGTATACGTAAATATAAAGGTATTGAATTACAATCTGTGACACAAATAGTTGTGGCAAACCTAAATAAAAAAGTAAACAATCTAATAAATTGCGAGGATGTTACGAAATTACTAGAAAAGTCATATAAAAATAGAGATGTACAAGGAATAAAAAATGAACTAGATTTAAAGCAAAAGAAATTAGCTAAAATTAATAAAATGATAACATCTTTATATTCTGATTACAAAAACGGAATTATCCAAGAATATGATTTTAATTCTATGTATAATCAAGAAATAGAAAAAAGAGATAGGCTTAATGAAGAAATAAAAAAGCTAAATAACAAAATAAATAATCAAACTATCATTTCAGAAGCTGAATATAAAAGAGTTGTGAAAAAAGTATCAGATGTTAAAAAGTGGTCTAAAGAACAAATTGCAGATATTATTGATAATGTTCAAGTAGATAATGATGATAATATTTATATTAATTATAAATATGCTGTTATGGAGATGGCATAATGAAAGAATATAAAGCAGCAATATATTTAAGATTATCAAAAGAAGATATTGAAAAAAACAATAGTATTGATATGCAACGAGAAATAACTACAAAGTATGCAAAGAATCATAATTACAAAATAGTAAATGAATATGTTGATAATGGATACTCTGGAATATTAAACTCTAGACCAGAACTTGATAAAATGATTAGAGATATAACACTTGGAAAAATAAATATGCTTATAGTTAAAGATATGAGTAGATTAACAAGAGATAAAAACTTAACTTCGTACTTTACAGACATATTTTTCCCAGATAATGATGTTAGATTAATTTCAGTTACAGAATATGTAGATACAGGGGAAAGATATGAAATTGATGATGCAGTTGCTTTAAGAGGAATTGTTAATCAAAGTTATTTGGAAGATATATCTAAAAAAATCAAAGCAGTAAAAACAAATTTGAAAAAGCAAGGAAAGTTTATTGAATCAAGTGTTGCTTATGGCTATAAAAAAGATAGTTTAGATAAAAGGAAAATAGTCATTGATGAAAAAGTTTCTTCTAATATAATAGAAATATTTAATTTATATTTAGATGGTATAGGACCAGTTGAAATTGCTAATAGACTTAACAAAAGGAATATAGAAACACCATCTCAATATTTGAATTTAAAACATCAGGCAAAATATTGGACTAAGTCGATGATTGCAAGAATATTAGATAATCCAATATATTGTGGTAGACTTGTTATTAATAAATACTATAGTGATTTTAAATTAAAAAAAATAATTGCCAATAGAAAAGGCAATTATGAATATATTTCTAATACTCATCAACCTATAATTGCTCCTGGAATTTTTGATAAAGTTCAAGAAATGAAAAAAGGAACAACAAAAGATAATCAAAAAGAGTATGTATTTTTATTAAGAGATTTAGTTTATTGTAAAAATTGTGGTAGAAAAATGGTATATAAGAATAGCAACCCAATTAGAATTGATAAAAATGGTAAAATAACTGGAATAAAAAATGAGCTGGGATATTTTATATGTGCTGAACATTATAGGCATAAAGATGTTTGCAATGAATGGATTAAAATAAAAGAAAATACTTTAGAAGAAATTGTTTTAAAACAAATATCTAATAGATTAAAAAAATTGCAACTTATTAAATATGCTAATGATGTTAAAGCATATAAAGAAATAATGAATCCAGAAGCAAGTGAGTACAAGAAAATAAAAAACGAAATAAATAGAAGAGAAGCTGATTTTAAGATATTGTATTCTAAAAAGGTTGAAGAAATTATTTCAGAAGATGAATTTATTAGAGAATATAATTTATATAAACAAAAAACTAAAGAATTAAAAGATAAACTAGATAGGTTAGAGGAAAGTAAAAAAAGTTATAATTCTAAAAATGATGTTGAGAAGCTAATTATAGAGTTTTCTGAAACGAAAAAGTTTGATAATAAAATTTTAAAAAAGTTAGTAGAAAAAATAGAAATTGGAAAAAATGAAGAAGTTAATATTATATTGAAGGTGTAGATATTGCACCTATCATTTTTACTAAAAAATAGTTGCACTATTGAATACTACTCAGAACAAAAAGCACGTGCTACGTATGAAAAATTAATAGACTTATGTGCTGATGACAAAGATGTTGTAGATGTATTAAGATATTTAAGACAGAGAGAAGTAGTTCACTTCCAGAGATTTGGAGAGGCTTTAAGAGATGTACAAGACAAAATGGCTGAAAAGAAATTTTACATGAACAATATGAAATGGAATAATAACATGAACTCAAATATGAGTAATTGCTGTGGAAACAATAATACAAATAACATGAATAATGGATGCTGTAATATGAGAAATGATAACTCATCGGAAGAGTGTAATTAAATTTTAAAAAAATAAGGTTGTAAAAAAGAAAGGTAAGAATAATTACCTTTCTTTTTCAAAACCATCGCTAATTTGCAGGTTCTAAGCACTTATATAAACAATTTCCTAAATCTGATGTATCTACAATAGACTTTATACTTGCATTTAAAAGTTCTTGAGAATTAACTTTATATAAATTTAAGATATAACCATTTTTTAGAGAAAGTTGTCTTAAAAATTCTCTAGTAGTTCTTCCGTTTCCTTCCCTGAAAGGGTGCAAAACATTTAGCTCAGCCCAGTAGTAAGCCAGGCGAGAGGCAAATTGTTCCTTGGATAGACCTACTAAATAATTTTCACTTTTTAATTCGGAAAGAAGCCTTTCAAGTTCACTCTCAATATATTCCCATTCGGCAAATTGAAAATAGTCTTTAGCAATATTTTCTGTTCTAAATAATCCTGCAAAATTATAAATATCTTCAAATAGAAATTTATGAATCGAAACAAAATGAGCAACGTCAAAGTTTCCTGTGATTCCTTTTTTATTTAGAGCCATAAGTTTTAATGAAACAACACTTGTTTCATACGATTCAAGTTCTTCTGAATCTTTTATATTTAATTTATTTACTAATGTGTTTGTTCCTTCATAACAATAAACAGAACCGCGAGTCTCGTACATATAATTTTTTCCTTTACCTTAATTTGTAATATAATATACATTAAAATAAAAAAATATACAATAAAAATAGAGTATAATCTAATATTTTTATTGTATATTTTATATGTTCATTACTATGGTATATTTTATATCTGCATTATAATGCTCTATTATATATTATAGATTATAGATTATAGAAATTAGCCTTTATAGAATTCATTGCATCTTCCATAGAAATCTTATTGTCTGCGAAGTCGTTTAACCTTGAAATATCGTTTGCAGATAAAACTTGATTTTCCATTTCCATAGATGTTTTTATATTATTTATCATATTTAATTTATCATTTTCAGGAATCATTTTATATCTCCTTTCGATAACCAACTACACTTCTATTATACCACAAAATAGCAGAAAATACAAGCTTTTTAAGACTTTTAAAACTAAAAAGAAGAGGCTTTTTGCAAGGCTTTTTTGAGCTAAAAAAGAAAGGCCCTTTCAAGGTCTTTCTTTATATATTTTTTTATTAATCTAAGTTATTTAAAATGTTTGGTAGCATTTGTTTCTTTCTTGAAACAACGTTATTTAACATTGCTGTATTATTTTCTAGGTTTACACCGAAAGCTTTTTCAACAGTATTTGCTTTTCTACCCATAGCAATTATTTTTGAATTTGCATTTAAAATATCTGTTGCAGCAAACATATAGAAGTCTAAGTTCTTGTCATCAATCTCTTTTTGAATTGCATTTTCTAATTCAGATTGTCTGCTGAATACAGAATTTAAATCGATAGCGTTTACCTGTGAAATCTCAAATTTAATATGTTCATCATCAAATTCTTTTGAATCCATGTTTATAACTTGGAATGGTGTGAATTCGCTAATGTCTGTTCCTGCTTTTAACATTTCTTTACCATAAGATTCAACATCAACACCAGCAAGACTGGCTAGTTTTGTAGCAACTTCTTTATCGAATTCTGTGCATGTTGGAGATTTGAATAATAATGTATCTGAAATGATGGCACTAAGCATTAAACCAGCCATTTGAGAATCTATATCTACTCCATTTTGTTTATATAATTTATAAAGGACTGTTCCTGTACATCCAAGAGGCTCTGCTATAAAGTACATAGGCTCTTTAGTTTCGAATTTTATTTTGTGATGGTCTACAACCATTTTTATTTTTGCTTTTTCAATTCCTTGAGCACTTTGCGAAAATTCGTTGTGGTCAACTAAAGCAACTTCACAATTTTCATCAACACTTTCAAGCGTTTCAGGCTCTTCAACTTCAAATGTTTTTAAAGCATAAGCTGTTTCCTTATTTACATTTCCTAACTTATAAGCCTTTGCGTCAACCCCTAAAGCTCTTTCTAAGTTAGCTAAAACAATAGCAGATGTTATTGTGTCTGTATCTGGTTTTTGATGTCCAAAAACATATAATTTATTTCCCATAATTTTATAATCCTTTCTATATTTAAAGTTCAATAATTAATAGAAGATACATGCTTTATGTATCTTGCACTCTTTTATTATACCACATTTTTACAAGAAGGTCAACAAATGCTTGAAAATTGGAGTGTAGTTGTATATAATATAAAAACAGAAAAAATTCATTATGAGACTCATGTTTTTTGAAAGGATGTGAGGCATATAATAATTAATTTTGAAAACTTGACGAAATCCATTTACAGAGAGGTTGCAGGCGATTCAAGAAAGTTTGCAGATGACTTTATAAAAGAATTAGAAAGCAAACTTGAAAATGGTTTCAAAGGGGGAAGAAAAGTGGAAAACGAAGTACAAGAATACACAATCGATCGATTTGAAGAAGATTTTGCAGTATGTGAGAACAGAACTACAAAAGAGATAGTAAACGTAAAAAAATCGGAACTTCCAGACGATGCAAGAGAAGGAAGTGTACTAACATATAAAGATGGAAAATTTGAAGTGAATCATGAAAAGCAAGAAGAAATAGAAAAAAGAATAAGAGAAAAAATGAATAATCTTTGGAACAACTAACGAAAAATAATAAAATGAGTAGGTGATTTTATGGCAAAAAGAAACAAAAAGTATAATCTAATTTATGGTGTTATAACAATAATAACGATAATTGCTCTATCTTTTATTGGAGAAAAAGTAAGTTCAGATAACATTGGAAACCTTGCAAACGAAGTAAATGCAGGAGCAAATGAAATAGCGAATGTTGAAAATAATGTTACAGATAACACAGAAAATAAAGAAAGCAAAAATGGAGAGGTTGTTGTAAAATTTTTAGATGTGGGGCAAGCAGATTCAATATTGGTTCAAAGCAATGGCGTTAATATGCTTATAGATGCAGGAACAAACAAGGCAGGAGCAACAGTGGTTAAAGACTTGCAAGATTTAGGTATTACAAAAATAGACTATCTTATAGGAACTCACCCACACGAAGATCACATTGGCGGAATTGATGATGTGATAAAAAACTTTGACATTGGGACAATATTCATGCCTAAAATACAAACAAATACAAAAACATTTGAAGATGTATTAGATGCAATTGCCAGCAAAAACTTAAAAGTAACGTCACCAGAAGTGGGCTATACTTACAATGTGGGAGATGCTAAGTGTGAAATAATGAGTATCGGAAGTGGAGAAAATGAGGAAATGAGCAACTTAAACCTTTCATCTATTGTAATTAGAATGACCTATGGAACACAAAGCTTCTTATTCATGGGAGATGCTGAAACCGAAAACGAATCAAGCAGAACATGGCCACAAACAACAGTATTAAAAGTGGGACACCATGGCTCAAACACAAGCTCCTCACAAAAATTTTTAAATGAAGTAAAGCCAGAAATAGCAGTAATAAGCGTTGGAACAGGCAACATGTATGGACACCCAAAACAAACTACACTAAACAAGCTAACAAAAATAGGAGCAAAAATCTACAGAACAGACGAAAATGGAACAGTAACAATAACAACAGATGGAAAAACATGCACAGTAACAACGGAAAAATAAAAATGAAGTAAAAAAAAGACTAGACAAGTTAAAAGAAATATGCTATATTATGAGGGTAGCAAAAATACCCTTATATAAATGCCACTGTGGCGGAACTGGCAGACGCACTGGATTCAAAATCCAGCGGGAAACCATATGGGTTCGAGTCCCATCAGTGGTACCATAATGAACAGAGTTTATAAACGAGCTCTGTTTTTTATTTGCGTAGAAAATTTAAAATGGGACTCGAAAAGGGCGTTAAGGCAAATGTCCAGTGGACATTTGATAGCCCGCGGGTAGAGGTCCCATCAGTGGTACCAAAATGAACAGAGTTTATAAACGAGCTCTGTTTTTATTTGTGCAGAAAAATTTAAAATGGGATTTTTTTATTTATTCTCTTGTTTTTATCAGTACAATAATGTAAAATTGTAGTATAAAAATTATGGAGGAAAATGTTATGAACGACAAAAGAAAAATTATTTTAATATCTATTCTAGTTGCAATTACTCTTATACTAGTTATTAGTATTGTATCAATTGTAAAATCTAATAAACAAGAGGAGCTACCCATTGTAAGAGAAAACACAACTAAAAGAGAAAATACTGTAAAAGAAAACATTTCTATTGTTGATGAACCAGCAGAAAATGAAAATTTACCAGAACTAAAAAATAAAGGTGAAATTGCAAAAACAAGGTCAGTATATACAGATGCAAATGGAGCAAAAGCAGTTGTGCCAGAAGGCTATGGAGTTGTTTCTGATGCAGGAACAATAGCTGATGGACTTGTTATATCAGATGTTGCTGAAGATGATTTAGATAACACAAAGCAAGGAAATCAATTTGTATGGATTCCTGTAGAGTTGCCAAGTGTAGACTTCAGCAAATATACAAATGAAGATGATATAAACGAAAGACTATCAGAATTAATTCAAAGCAAACAATATCCAATGGCAATGAAAATGGCTGATGGAAATTATAAAGGAATTTTGTATAGATTTGAATCGGTAAATGAGAATACAGAAATTAGAGTAAGTTTCATTTCTTACACAAATGGAAATTCTGAGAGAGAACCGGCTAATTTGCAAGATAATGCAAGTCTAGTAGAAAATTGGACTAGTGAGCAATATCAAAAAGATTACAATGCTTTGGTAAACAGAGTAAAAAATGACAAAGGTTTTTGGATTGCAAGATACGAAACAAGTGTTGATGAAACAGGCAAAGCCCAATCAAAGAAAAATCAAAATGTAACAACAGGAATATCATGGTATAAAATGTACAACTACGAAAAAACATTACAAAATAGAAAAACAACAAGTAACATGGTATGGGGAAGCCAATGGGATCAAGTAATGATATGGCTAAAAAACGTAAGAAATTATAATACAAAAGATAGACAATATTATATAGTAAACAGTTCAAACATGGGAAATTATTTAAATACAGAAATAAAGGAAGAAAGAGCAAATAGAATTGAAACAGTAAAAAAGAGTGGAGAAGCTGTAAGATATAAATCTGGAACAGTAAAACAAGCCCTTGTAAGAAATATATATGATATGGCAGGTAATGTATGGGAATGGACGATGGAAGCAAATTTCACATCTTCTAGAACAGTAAGAGGAGGAGATTGTTCTTATGATGGCGTAACATATCCAGTTACAGCAAGATTCTCATTCCAGGCAGATTATTCAGGAGAAAAAATAGAAAACATTGGTTCAAGAATGACTATATACTAAAAAAGAAAATCTGGGTGAAAGGTAAAAATTAAATTTAAAAAAATGCAAAAACAGTTGAAGATTAAAAAAAGTTATGCTATCATGAGAATGTAAACAAAAGTATTTGAAACGCAAAAGAAGAGAAAAAGGGGAGGAAAACTAAAAAATGAAAACAAAATTAAAAATCAAACAAGAAGAAGGAATTACGCTTATTGCTTTAGTTGTAACAATAGTAGTTCTGCTAATATTAGCAGGAGTAAGTATAAGTTTAGTACTAAACAATAATGGAGTAATAAGTAAAGCAAAAGATGCTAAGAATTCAACTGAAAAAGGACAAGCACAAGATGAAGTTAATCTGGCTATAAATTATTTACAAATAGAAGATGCAACTTCTACACTAACTAGGGAAGATAAAAGAAAAATATTGGAAGATGAATTAAGAAAAATTTCGGCAGATTCTTCTGTTTCAATTAGTGGATCTGGATATAAAATAACTCATAAAAAATATGATTTTTTTGTAGATGAAGATTTAAAAATATCTAGCTCGGGAAAAACTTTTGATACTGTTGAATGGGATAAAAAAGCGGCACCAGAGGATATATTTATATGGAAAAGTGATGATCCAAATAATGCTGATTATGGTGTAGTTATTGGATATAAAAAGAATGTGGATAATTATACAATATTAAGATTCCCAAGTAGATGTACAAAGATTGCTGCCTCATATTATTCAGACATTTATAAGGACACTGGCGATGACGAACCAACAATAAGAAGTTATACTAAAAATATTTTAAAGGTGGAAATGCCTGATACGATTACTGAGTTAGGATATGGAGCATTTTCTGGAGATAGCGGACGGATTTTATTTTTCAAGCTTAGAAAGAGTTGAGTTATCTAAATGTTTAAGCAAGATTGAAAATCGTGCATTTAGGGGATGTAAAAATTTAAATATTCAGATACCTGAAAGTGTAACAAAAATTGATTATGGAGCCTTTTGTGGATGTGAATCACTAGAAAGTATAACAATTCCGAAAGGTGTTAAAAAAATTGGAATTCTGAGTTTTTATGGCTGCACAAATTTGCAACAGATAAATTTACCAGAAGGACTTGAGGAAATTGGTGATAGTGCATTTGAAGAGTGTAAGTTAATAAAAAGTATAACAATTCCGGAAGGTGTTAAAAAATTTGGAAGTAGAAGCTTTGAGGATTGTACAAACTTGCAACAGATCAATTTACCAGAAGGACTTGAGTCGATTGGATTTTATGCATTTAGTGGTACAAGTAGTTTATCTGAAATTATAATACCAGCAAGTGTAAAAAAAATAGATGAGTGGGCTTTTTTTGGCTGGACGGATAACCAAACAATAAAGTGTAGAGCAACTGAAGCAGGAAAAAATTGGTCTATACAATGGAATTATACTACTTATAATGGTGTAGGAACAAATATAATATGGGGATATCAGGATAACAACACATAAAAAGTAATTTAGAAAATTATTGTTTAATTATTAAATGTTTTACGAAGAATTGAAAAAATGAAGATAATAAATAAACCTCAAGCATTTCCTAGTTATAGGATTTACTTGAGGTTCGTTATGTTATGAGATTAGAAAATATCCAAATTATTAATGATGCACAAGTAAGTGGTTTATTTTTTACATTTGGAAGAGTAGATTTTACGAAATTTAATATATCAACATATAAAGCGTATCATCATCAAATATTATTTGTTCTTCAGAAAACTCTTCGTAATCTATATTTTTAAATTTTTCGATTATTTTTGCAGGCATTCCAACTTGTTTTAAGTTCTTATTGCAATAATAATTTACTGCTTGTCGAATACACCATGAACAGGCAAATTTTCTTTCTGTTAATGATTGCATTGGTCTTATTCCAACGGCATACTGCTGTGGACTTTTATCGTATTTAAACGAGAATTTTGTGATAGTTTTTCCAGTTTCTGATTCGTATTTATTTAACAAGTAACTTATGGTTTTTCCAGTGTTTCCATCTACTCTATTGGCGGCTATATGTTCTGTTATATTTTGCATAATGAAAATACTATTTATTATGCAAGAGATAATCGTAAAAGTATAAATTATATTATTTATTTTTCCTTTTGGAGAAATACTTGCTTGTGCTAATAATATAATTATAGAACTACCCCATAACATCATTAATGGAACATTTACTCTTCCACATACTCCAGTATTAAATATAAACATTGGTACTATACAGATTGATAAAGTTATAAATACAATTAATAAATATTGCATAATATATTCTTTTTTCATTTTTGAAATTATTAGTAATATAAAACTTAAAATTAATACTATTGTGTTTGTGTGTTTTGGCAACATTGCCATACATTCATTCCAAAGTTCATTTAAATATCCGCCAACTGTTTTACCCCTTAGTAGTATTGCTAATACTAGCAGGAGTAAGTATAAACTTAGTGCTAAACAATAATGGAGTAATAAGTAAGGCAAAAGATGCGAAAAACTCTAATGAAGAAGCAAAAACAAAATAAATAGAGCAGGTAGGAAATGGTTTGAACCTAGAGTAAGATAAGGTACAAGTCGTTCATATTTTTTTATTTGAAGCAATTCAAGTTTTAAACAGTTATTTTTAATACTAGATTTATTTGTGGTTATCTTGAACTAAAATGTCAGATTTTTTCTTCTAAACCTTGTTTTTTTAGGTAAAGTGTGGTATCATAGAATATGTCAAATGAATACCTTATACTTGGCTTTAGGAAAACACACCACTAAACCTAGGTTTAAGGCAAATAAAAAAATAGGAGGTGTCACAATGACAAAGGAAAGAAAACAAGAAATTATCACAACTTATAGAAGAGATGAAAAGGACACTGGTTCTCCAGAAGTTCAAATAGCTCTTTTAACAGAAAGAATCAACAATCTTACAGCACATCTTAAAACACACCAAAAAGATAATCACTCAAGAAGAGGATTATTACAAATGGTTGGAGCTAGAAGAAGTTTATTAAACTACTTAGCTAAAGAAGATGTTCAAAGATATAGAGACATTGTTGAAAAATTAGGATTAAGAAAATAATTTTAGCAAGGGCGTTTTACAAAAGTTAAAGCGCCCAATTTTTACAAATACAAAAGAAAAAATTTTGTTATTTTGTCGTAAAAAGAGCAAAATAATAAAAAAGAGATATAAAATAAAAAAATTCATTTTAAAGTCACATTAAAGTTGTATAACTATACTTGTAAAATTAGAGGTAGCTTGTATAAAATGTTATGTTTTAAATTTATTTTGTATGTTGAATTATTTTTAAAATTTACGCCAGTCTGCGTAGCGACCAAACGAAGCGTAAGCTGAGTGCGATTGAAGAAACTTTCATATATTTTGAATTTTAAAATTGAAAGTTTCGACAACAAAGACAAGAAAATTTAAAAATAATTAAACATACAAAGAATACATTGAATAACATTTTATAGAGGTTACAGTCTAAGTACAAGTATTGATTATAAATAAATTAAAAGGAGAGATATTATGTACAGAAAATTTGAAACAGAGTTAGCTGGAAGAAAGCTAACAGTTGAAACAGGAAAAGTTGCTGAACTTGCAAATGGTGATGCAATAATTCATTATGGAGACACAGTTGTAATGGTAAACGTTACAGCATCTAAAGAACCAAGAGAAGGAATAGATTTTTTCCCGCTATCAGTTGATTACGAAGAGAAACTATATGCAGTAGGAAAAATTCCTGGAAGCTTCCAAAAAAGAGAAGGAAAGCCAGCTGACAAGGCAATTTTAACATCAAGAGCTATAGATAGACCTATCAGACCTTTATTCCCAAAGGATTTTAGAAATGATGTATGTGTTGTTGCAACAGTTTTATCTGTTGAACAAGATAATAGCCCAGAAGTTTGTGCTATGATTGGTGCATCAGTTGCACTATCAATTTCTGATATACCATTTGGTGGACCAACAGCAGCTGTAAATGTTGGATATGTTGATGGACAAATTGTTATAAACCCAACAGTTGCTCAAAGAGAACATAGCAGATTAAAATTAACTGTCGCTGGAACTATGGAAAAGGTTACAATGATTGAGGCAGGAGCAGATGAAATACCAAATGATACAATGCTTGATTGTATAAAAGCAGGACACGAAGAAATTAAAAAACTTTGCAAATTCATAGAAGGAATAAAAGAAGAAGTTGGAAAACCAAAATTTGAATATATTTCTTTTGCAACAGACAAAGACGTATATGCTGAAATAAAAGAAAACTTCAAAGAGAGAATGTATCAAGATGTACAAGCTCAAGATAAAGAAGTTAGAGATGCTAACATGGATAAATTAGCAGAAGATATTAAAGCATATTATGTAGAAAAATATGGAGAAGAAGAGGCTGAAGAAAAGAGCACGGAAATTGCAAACAGCATACACGACCTAGAAAAAGAATGTGTAAGAGAAATGATCTTCAAAGAGCACAAACGTCCAGATGGAAGAAGAATAGATGAAATAAGACCACTATCTTGTGAAGTTGGAGTATTACCAAGAGTACACGGAAGTGCAATATTTACAAGAGGTCAAACACAAGTATTATCAGTAGTAACACTTGGAACAAAATCTGAAGAACAAGAATTAGATGGATTAGACGAAGAAGAATCTAAGAGATACATGCATCAATACAATTTCCCATCTTACTCAGTTGGCGAAGCAAGACCATCACGTGGACCAGGAAGAAGAGAAATTGGACACGGTGCATTAGCTGAAAAAGCACTAGTTCCAGTAATTCCTTCAGAAGATGAATTCCCTTATACAATAAGAGTTGTATCAGAAGTATTATCTTCAAATGGTTCAACATCACAAGCTAGTATTTGTGGAAGCACTCTAGCACTTATGGATGCAGGTGTTCCAATAAAGAAACCAGTAGCAGGAATATCAACAGGACTTGTTACATCAAAAGAAAATCCAGATGAATATGTAATGCTTACAGATATTCAAGGAATAGAAGATTTCTTCGGAGACATGGACTTCAAAGTTGGTGGAACAAAAGATGGTATAACAGCTATCCAAGTTGACATTAAAAACGATGGACTAACATATGATATAATCAAAGAAGCTTTCGAAAGAACAAAAGTTGCACGTGATTATATATTAGACGAAATAATTAAACCACAAATAGCAGAGCCTAGAGCTGAATTATCTAAATATGCACCAAGAATAATTACAACAACAATCAATGTAGACAAGATTAAGGATGTAATCGGACCTGGTGGAAAAATGATAAACAAGATTATAGATGCAACAGGCGTTAAGATAGACATCGAAGAAGACGGAAGGGTTTGCATTTACACAGATGATGCTGAAAACGGAAAGAAAGCTTTGAAGATGATTGAAGATATTGCAAAAGATATCGAAGTTGGAAAAGTTTATGACGGAAAAGTTACAAGAATAATGAACTTTGGAGCTTTTGTTGATATTGGTGGGGGAAGAGAAGGATTACTTCATATTTCTAAAATATCAAACAAGAGAGTTGAAAAAGTTGAAGATGTTTTAGCAGTAGGCGATGAAATAAAAGTAAAAGTTTATGAAATAGACAATCAAGACAGAATTAACCTAACAATGAAAGATTTAGAAGAGAGTCAAAAGGAAGGATAAAATGAAGTATTTATATATAATACAACAAGCAATGGTATGGATATTAACTGCATATTGGTTATATCAATTAATCGTAAGTTTTTGCTCACTTGTAAAACTTAAAGATAAACCATTGATTGATGATAGAGACCATAAGTTTATGGCTATATTACCTGCTCACAACGAGGAACATGTAATAGGAAACTTAATAGAAAGTTTAAAGAATCAAGACTATCCCCAGGATTTAATTGATATTTATGTTATTGCAGATAACTGCACAGATAATACGGTTAAAATTGCAAAAGAGGCTGGAGCCATTGTGCTTGAAAGATACGAAGATGATCCAAAAAAACAAACGAAAGGTGCTGCTCTACAATGGTTTCTAAAGCAAAAAATAGAAGAGGATGCTGATTATGATGCATTCTGTGTATTTGATGCTGATAACATTGTTGACAAAAACTTCTTCAAGGCAATGAACAAAAAACTATGCCAAGGAGAGGAAGTTGTTCAAGGTTATAGAGATATAAAAAATCCAACAGATAGCTGGGTTTCAGCAGGATATGCAATATTCTATTGGACAATGCATAGATTCTACCACTTAGCTAGATATAATTTAGGATTATCTGCTCTATTAAATGGAACTGGATTTATGGTTAAATTTGATATAATAAAACCAACAGGTTGGAACACAAATACCTTAACAGAGGATATAGAATTCTCTTTAAAACGTATAATACAAGGTAAAAGAGTTGGTTGGGCAACAGATGCAATTGTATATGATGAGCAACCAGTAGGCTTTAAACAATCTTGGTCACAAAGATCTAGATGGACAATAGGTCATATTCAATGTTTACAAGAATATACAAAACCACTTGCAGGAGCAGTAGTAAAAAACAAAACATTGATGAACTTTGACGGTTTATTATATATGCTAGGAAGTATACCAATGTTCATAATGACAATAGTCTTAGTAATTATAAACTTTATAATGTATATTTGGGGTGGAATGAATGTGGGAGACCTATTCATAAATTGCCTAAGATATATACTTCCAACTTTCTTATTACCAATATTTATTGGTGTTGTAATTATGATTATAGATAAGAAACCAATAAGACCAATGATTAAAGGATTAGCTTTATATCCACTATTTTTAGGCTCATGGTTACTTATAAACTTCAAGTGTTTATTTATACGTGATACAAAGTGGGAGAAGATAGACCACGTAAGAGATATAAAAATAAAAGATGTAGCGTAAAAATATCAGAGCAAAAGAGATGCGATTTGCATCTCTTTTTTATTAAATACTTCTATAAATATTGTGAAATTTCTGTGTTTATGCTAGAATATGTAGGAAGAATTTAAATTTTAAAGGAGAAAATAATGGGAGAAAAATTAAAACACATTTTTAAACTAAAATACATGCATATAGCAATAATAATATTGGGAACAATTTTTATAGCATTATCAATATTCCATACCAATATGTGGTTTGATGAGAGTTATACAATAGGAATAGTAAGACATTCTTTTTCGGAAATATGGAATATAACAAGCTTTGATGTACATCCACCATTTTATTATTTCTGTTTACATATTTTAAATTTACTATTTGGAGAAAGCATTATATTATATAGATTGTTTTCGGCAATCACAATTGCATTAACGGCATTACTAGGGTACACTCATATTCGTAAAGACTTTGGAGAGAAAACAGGATTCTGGTTTTCGTTTTTAATGTTGTTTTTGCCAGTAGCTGCACAATATGCTGGAGAAATAAGAATGTATTCTTTAGGAATGCTTCTTGGAACAATTATGTGCATATATGGTTATAGGATTTATAAGAAAGATATTCATAAATTGACTTATGTATTTTTCGGACTAAGTAGTTTAGCCCTAGCATATACTCATTATTATGGAGTTCTATTGGCAGGCGTTATAAACTTGGCTTTATTCATATATTTAATAAAGAATAGAAAAGAAAGAAAACAAGATTTAATAAAGTTTACAATAACAGCAGTCTTACAGGTTGTAGCATATTTACCATGGCTTATAGTGTTTGTAAGCCACTTAAAGGGAACAGGTTTCTGGATTACATTAACTTTCCCAGGTTCGATATATGAAATACTAACAGTACAGTATAAAGGAAATTTAGCTTTTCAACCAATAATACTTTCAACAGCTTTTTATGCTTATTTAATTTACATGGTAAACAAAACACCAAAAGAGGAAAGAAAACCTGGAACTTGGGGATTTATCATTTACATAGGAATAATTTTTTTAGTGTTAGTAATTTGTGGATTATTACATAGTGTAATATTGCTAAGCAGATATTTATTAATATTGAATGGAGCATTCATGTTTTCTGTTGCGTTCTTCATGGCAAAAGATACAAATAAATGGAGAATTATATCAATTTGTGTAATAATTCTAACACTTTCAACAATAAGCAATAACAAGACAATCAAAGAGAATTATTCGTCAGGAAATAGAGAGTTTATTGAATATATTGATGCCAATATTCAAAAGGGAGATATAATTTTATACTCAGGTGCAATAAATGGAGCTGTAATAACAACAGAAGTTTCTCATAGCTATGATAATGTTTCTTATTTCTACAATAAAGAGCATTGGGGAGTACATGAGGCCTACAAAGCATTTGCACCATATATGGTAATTGAAGAAGATTTATCAAAAATTCTAAATGACTATACGGGAAGAATTTGGATTGTTGAAAATGAGAACACACATAGTCTTTATGAAGAGGTAGCCGAAAAATATACAGTAAATAAGATTGATGAAAAACAATTTACAGATATGTATAAGGACTATAAATATACATTTGAACTAGTTGAAAAAGATTAGAAAATTGCTTTTAGTAGATTGCAAAAAGAAGGAGAGTAATAAAAGTGGAAAAAACAAAGATGAAAGTATATGCTTTTGTTGGTCCATCTGGTACAGGAAAAAGTTATAGAGCACAGATGGTTGCAAGTGCAAACGATATTCATTATATAATTGATGATGGATTATTAATAAATGAGAATGAAGTGCTTGCAGGAACTTCGGCTAAAAAGGCTCCAACAAAAATTGAAACAGTAAAACATGCACTATTTATTGAAGAAAAAGAGCAATCTGAGATGAGAAAGGCACTAAAAAAATATAAGCCTGATAGTTTGCTTATATTAGGAACTTCTGATAAAATGATTGCAAAAATTAGAGAGAGCTTGGATTTACCAGAGCTTACAAAAACAATATATATAAATGAAGTTGCAACAGAAGAAGAAATGGAGAAAGCAAGAAACATACGTGTTACTCAAGGAAAACATGTAATTCCGGTTCCAACTTTTGAAATTAAGAAAGATTTTTCTGGGTATATATTAGATCCACTACAAATCTTCAGATCAAAAGGAAAAGGAGAAAATCCATATCTTTCGGAGAAGTCTATTATTAGACCAACTTTTAGCTACCTTGGTAATTTTACAATATCAGATAGTGTTTTCAGACAGATTGCAGAAAGAGTTGCTAAAAAAACTCCAGAGATACATGAGGTTACAAAAACAAGAGTAGAGAACTATGGTGACGGCGGAGTGTATATATATATGGAAGTGGTTTTGAACTATGGAAATAATATAATAGAGACATTGCAAAATTTTAAGGTAAAAACTAAAAAAGAAATAGAGAAACAAACTGCGATGAATGTAATGAAGGTTGACCTTGTTGCAAAGGGAATATATATGGAAGGGTAAAGGCATAATACAAATAACAAGATTTGCATGAAATCAATAGCATACTAAAAAATAATAATATGATAAAAATAAAAAAATATATAAGTAGAAAGAAAAAAGAATGAAAAAAATGCGGAATATAACATAATGTTTATATTCTGCATTTTTTTATAAAGATTATTCTATATCTTGTTTTACTTCTGCATGAGTTTCTAGCAATTCAGGTTTCTTTAAATATTTTGATAATTGCTTGAAGGAGGTTGCGTAATAATAACCATCGCAAATTCTCTCATCACCAACGAATGCTAGTGTAATACATTTTTCTTCATGAATTTCGTCATCATCATAAACATAGCTCTTTTTCTTTTTACCCATTGCAAAGAACATACTGGTTGTTCCAAAGTTATACAAATGGTGATATATGCTATCAATACCAAGGGACCCAACATTTGTTAAGAAAACGCTGGTGTGAAATGGACTTGCTTCGATAATTGATTTAGGCATTATTCCATGCTTGTCTAAAAAGGTTAGAAACTTTACAGCCAATCGAATCGCTCCACCAGGAATTAGACTTAATGCTTTTGCTAAATTATCTGTATTGTTAGTTACAGCATTGTCCTTATTCTTCTCTATGGCTGAGTCCAATTTTTCTTTTATTTCAAATATGTTTTCAGTACCATCAAAAGGTAATTTTATAGATGTTTCAGTTCCTTCATCAGAAAAATTCTTTTTGATTACAAGAGAAACATAGATTTTATTTCTTGCATAAAGACTACCATTCATTGCAAACCTGTTTAAATATGGCCTCTCAGCTATTATTCTTACTATTGCTGCGTAGATAATATTCATATAAGACAAACGAATTCCTTCTTCAGCCTTTTTATCTATGTATGCATCTATATTATTTAAAACAATATCTTGCTTAAAATATACCTGTGAATCTTCTCTTTCTGGCATGATACATGGTATAACCTTAAAAAATGTAGGAATAGTTTTTAATCTCCTACCATCACTTCTTCTTCCGAACATTTTATTTTCCCCTTTTATTTAAATTTATGTATAAAACAAATAACCATACATGTCTATTTTACTATTAGTGTATATTTTTGTCAAATTTAATTGGAATTTTGTGGATTAAAAGTTGAAAAACAAAGAAAAAAAAGAAAAAAATACAAAAAGGATGCCGTAATAGAATTTGAAAGATAAAAAACCTATAAAATTTAATTGGATAAAAAACGTTGGAATACTTGAATTTCTTGGGTGTTGTGTATATAATATGTATGTTATGATAGGAGATAGAGGTTATGTTAGAACAATTAGCTAAATGCGAAATATGTCCTTTTAGATGTAAAGTTAATAGACTGAGTGGTCAGGTTGGAAGATGCGGTTGTGGAGATAAAATAAAAGTGGCTAAATATCAGTTACATTATTTTGAGGAGCCATGCATAAGCGGAAAAAGTGGTTCTGGTACAGTGTTCTTTTCAAATTGTAATTTTAAATGTATTTTTTGTCAAAATTACAAGATTAGTCAAGAGGGAAAAGGCAATGAAGTTACTATTGAAGAACTTGCAAATATATTTTTAAAACTTCAGCAAGAAGGTGCAAACAATATAAATCTTGTGACTCCAACAATGTATACTTATCAAATAATAGAAGCTATAAAAATTGCAAGAATAAAGGGATTGAATCTACCTATAATATATAATAGCAACGGATACGAAAATGTAGAAACCTTAAGAGATTTGAGAGGATATGTTGATGTATATCTTCCAGATTTAAAATATTATGCTGATGAACTTGCTATTAAATATTCAAAAGCGCCTAATTATTTTAAGATTGCAACAAAGGCTATTTTAGAAATGATAAACCAAGTTGGACTAACTGAGTTCGATGAAAATGGTATGATTAAAAAAGGTGTTATAATAAGGCATTTGGTGTTACCTGGACATATTCAAAATTCCAAGCATATACTAAAATGGCTAAAAGAAAATGTAGAGGGAAATGCTTATGTAAGTGTTATGGCTCAATATTTTCCAACTTACAAGGCAAAGGAAGATGAGTATTTAAACAGAAAATTGACAAGAAAAGAGTACTCAGAAATCGAACAGTATTTATATTTGTTAGATATTCAGAATGGATATATGCAGGAACTTGGAAAACATGAGGAAGAGTATGTTCCGGATTTTTAATTAGTGTAAAAGTATAGAAAATATGATAATAATAAAAAGTAAAGTTTAAAAATTACACAAATTAATAAAAAATATATAGAGTCTAGAAGAAAAACGGAGGTATAAAATGGCTATTTTTGAACATGAATATAGAGTTGGTTTGTCTGATGTTGGACAATCGAATAAAATTACGAATAAGGCAACATTAAGAATATTAGAAAATATTGCAGGAATGCATTCAGAAGCGGTTGGATTCGGAATAAATAGTATGGATAAAACAGGAATTAGCTGGATAATTCTTGGTTGGAAGATTAAGATTATCTCAAGACCGATATATGATGAAGTATTGGCAGTTAAAACTTGGGCAAGATCATTTAATAGAGCTATTTCATATAGAGACTACGAAGTTTATGATAAGAGTGGTAATTTGATGATTATTGCTACAAGTAAATGGGCTGTTATAGATATAAATAGTGGAAGACTTGCTGAAATTACACCTGAAATTATTAATGCTTATAAATGTGAGGAAAAACATGCTTTGGAAGATAACGATGATATGAAAATGAAAGAGCCTGACGAAAAAGAAAAGACTCTAGAATATACAATAATGAGAAGAGACATTGATATAAATAAACATGTTCATAATTTATATTATCTGGATTATGCCAATGAAGCACTTCCCGAAGAAATCTACAAAGATGCTAAGTTTGACAACATAGAAATAATGTATAAAAAACAAATAAAATTAGGTGACGAGATTAATTGTTATTATTCTAAAGAAGAAGATAAAAACATTATAACAATAAAATCAAAAGATGATAAAATCTTGCATGCAATAGTAGAACTTTATTAAAGCGTATATTAAATATTTTAAATAAGCAAATAGAAAAGCTTTATAGAATATATATAAGATATATATAAGAATTTTAAATAAACATGTATAAGAAGATATAAATAAAATCCAATAGCTAAGAACCTAAATTCTAAACTATTGGATTTTGATTTTATATTTTGTTTTGTTCTAAACATTAGAAATTGAATTTCCAATGTGAGATTTTTATTGTTTCTAACTTTAAATTATTATTTTTTACTTTGAAACAATTTTGGGACCTATATTTGTTACTGTTCCAGCACCTATTGTAAGAACAATGTCGTTTGGCATAACTCTATCACGAATGTATTTTGCAATTTCATCGAAATCAGACATGTAAAGTGCAGGTTTACCGACTCTGTTTAAGTTGATTAGTTTAACCAAATCGTTTGGAGAAACTCCAACAGTGTTTGTTTCTCTTGCTGCATAGATATCTGTTATGATAATGTTATCGAAACCAGATAAACTTTGAGCAAAATCGTTAAGTAGATTTTTAGTTCTGCTATATGTATGTGGTTGGAAAACTACCCATGATCTATTGTATTTCTTTTTCTTCATTGCATTATATACAGCTTTTATTTCTGTTGGATGATGTCCATAATCATCATACACTGAAGCACCATTTGTTGTTCCAACAAGTTCAAATCTTCTATGAGCACCAGTATATTTCAGTAAGCCGGTCTTAATAACTTCTTTGTCGATTCCATATTCATAGCAAGTTGCAATACAAGCTAAGGCATTGTAAACATTATGAATTCCAGGAACAGATAACTTAATACTCTTGTAAAATGTATTATTTCTATATACATCGAAAAGAGCAAAACCATTATTATCGAAAGTTATGTTTCTTGCAATGAAATTTGACTTTTCGTTTTCGATACCAAATGTAACTATCTTGGCGTTTGTATATTTATATAAATCAACTGAATTTTTATCATCTGCATTTAAAACAAGTAATCCATCGTTTGGTAAAAGTCCAACAAATTTTACGAAAGCATTTTTTACATGTTCTATGTCTTTGAAATAATCAAGATGATCATTATCTATATTTAAAACTATTTCTGTTCTTGGATGGAATTTTAAGAAACTTTCTACATATTCACAAGACTCAAGAATGAAACAATCACTATTTCCTACACGATTATTTCCGTTAATTGCTTTTAAAATTGCTCCGACTTGAATAGTTGGATCTCTGTGAGCTTCAAGGAAACATACTGAAATCATCGAAGTAGTTGTTGTTTTTCCGTGAGTTCCTGAAATTGAAATTGTATTTTTATAAGCCTTTGTAATTAAACCTAAGAAAGTAGATCTTTCCATTAGCTCAATGCCTAAACGGTTGGCTTCTAGCATTTCTATATCATCTTGAGGAATGGCTGCACTGTAAACAACAAGGTCTGCCTTTTTTAGAGAATCTAAATCATGACCTATTGTAACAGGAATACCATCTTGGCGAATTTTTTCAAGAAGTTCTGAATCATTTGCATCTGATCCTGTAACATAAAATCCCCATTTCTTTAAAATTTCTGCAATTCCACTCATACTAGTTCCGCCAATACCAAGTAGATGTATTCTTTTATATTGTTTTAGTTCTTCTAAATTAATCAAATCAAGTGCACTCCTTTTCTTTTTTGCTTGATATATTATATACTTTAAATGAAGTTTTTTCAATACAAAACACAAGTTTTGTTAAACAAAAATGATATTTAATAGATAATATGAAGTATAAATATAATGGTGAATAAAAATTTTGTGAATTTTTTGTAAAAAGAAGAAGGAAAAACAGTGTTAATGGAGAATAATATAAATGTACATAGAAATAAAATTGTACAAAATAATAAAACATTGGAAGGCGGTGCTCAAATGGAAGTAACAGAAGTACGTATTAGAAAATTAAATCCAGAAGGAAAGACAAAGGCTATTGCTCAAATAACATTTGACAATGAATTTGTTGTTCACGAGGTTAGAGTTCGTGAAGGTAAAGAAGGTTTAGTAATGTCTATGCCTAGAAAAGAAAGAAATGGAAAGTTCTATGATATAGCTCATCCAATCAATCAAGCAACAAGAGATAAGATTGAAAAAGCTGTATTAGAAGCTTATGACAAAGCTGAGGATCCAGCTCCAGTTTCTGATTCAACAGAAGGCAAAGCTGAATAATTTAGTAATAAATAAAATACTCATAAAAATCCTAGTGATTTTTTATGAGTATTTTTTGCGTGTGCACGAAACATGCAACATAGTACATGATACAAGTTTTCCTCCGTCCACGAAATGCATCCTCGAATTGCACCATATTGGTACATTTTTTCTCTGTCCCCGAAATGTACCAAATTGCACAATTTTATTGTAATAGTTTCTTTTCTTAATAATATAATTCAGTATGGGGGAAAGACTCATGAATACAGAAAAGAAACAAAGTTTTATGCAAGGAATAATTACGCTTATGTTTTCTCAGGTGATTATAAAGATTATGGGACTTATTTATAAGCTTTATCTAACGAATAGGCAAGGATTTGGAGATACAGGAAATGCAATATATAATGGTGGATTTCAAATTTATGCACTGCTCCTCACAATTTCTTCAATAGGTGTTCCAAATGCAATGTCAAAAATGATTTCAGAAAGATTGTCTATTGGTGATAGAAGAGGTGCTGATAAAATTCTTAGAGTTGCATTTGCAAGCTTTTCGATAGTTGGATTTATAGGCTCATGTATTTTGTTTTTTGGTGCAAAAACAATTGCAAAAACATGGATTCAAATTCCAGAAGCGGAACTAAGCCTAATTGTTCTAGCACCTTCAGTATTTTTAGTTTCACTTATATCGGTACTTAGAGGATATTTTAATGGAAATGAAAACATGAAACCTATGGCTAGATCCCAAGCTTTAGAGCAAATGTTTAAAACTCTTTTTACAATAATATTGGTAGAAATAGTTTGCTTAACTATGGGAAGCAAGAATACCACAAAATATATGGCTGCTGCTGCTAATCTGTCAACAACAATGGCTACTTTTATATGCTTTTTATATCTTGTAAATCTATATTTGAAAAGCTACAAAGTGCGTAGTAGAACTGTAATGACAGGTAAAACATTAAGAATGAAAGAGATAATAAAAAATATTATAATTATTGCAATGCCTCTTACTATAAGTGCAATATTAGGGTCTCTAAATAAAAATATAGATTCTATGACTATTGTAAGATGCCTGAAGAATTTTATGACTGATGAACAGGCTAAAATTCAGTATGGGATTTTAAGCGGAAAAATAGATACATTGGTAATGCTTCCTTTATCTTTTAATATTGCTTTTGCAACTGCTTTAGTTCCGGCTATTTCTGCTGGAAAAGCAAGAGGCGACATGCAGAGCATTAAAAAAAGAATTTCTTTTTCTTTGTTGATTACTATCTTAATTGGAGTACCATGCACGATTGGAATGTTTACTTTTGCAAAACCAATATTGGAAATGTTATTTCCGAATGCAAGCAATGGAGAGGCGCTGTTCAAAATAAGCAGTATTGCAATAATATTTATTACAATAGAACAAACAATAAATGGAGCATTGCAGGGATTGGGAAAACTAAGCACACCAGTAATATCGTTGGGGATAGGAGCTGTGATAAAATTAATTTTAAACATTGTATTAATTAGAATTCCAAGCGAAGAATTTATTTTTGGAGGAATTAATGGTGCGGCATTTGCAACTATTGTATGTCATGTAGTTTCTTCTATAATAAGTTTTGCAGCATTAAAGAAAAAAATAAATATAAAGTTTAAAATTTCAAAGTACATTTTTAAACCCGTTTTTGCGAGTATAACAATGGCTTTTATTGGGTGGAACATATATAATTTTGCAAAATGTATAATTATTCAAAATATAGCAATAATATTAGCAATTCTAATTGCAATAACAGTATATGTGATACTTGTGTTGGCATTAAGAATATTTGATATAGAAGAGATTTATATGTTGCCTTTTGGTGCAAAAATTTTGAAGAAATTAAAGATAATTAGAGCTTGAAATACTATAAAATAGCCCAAAATTAGGATAAAAAAACGTGTAAGCCTAGAAAATTAAAGCTTTCAACAAAAAAATGGCAAAAAAAAGAAGGATTTTGCTAAATCTTGGCGAATAATGATAATAGTAGATGCATTTAAGTCTACATATACAATCTTATAGGAGGTAATTTTAAATGAACAAATCTGATTTAATCGCAGCAATGGCTGCTAAAACAGGAAGCACAAAAAAAGACGCAGAAGCAACATTAAATGCATTTGTTGATGTTGTAACAGAAGCTTTAGTAAAGGGAGACAAAGTTCAACTAGTTGGATTTGGTTCTTTCGAAGTTAGAAAAAGAGCAGCTAGAAAAGGAAGAAACCCACAAACTAAAGAAGAAATCAAAATACCTGCATCAAAAGCTCCAGTATTCAAAGCTGGAAAAGCTTTAAAAGACTTAGTAAATAAAAAATAATTTGAATTAATATATATAATATGAATTCATATAGAAATACATAGATGATTTTATCTATGTATTTTTTTTGCTTTCTTATGCATAAATTAAATTTTCAAGAATATAATATAATGTATTTTTTGTTGGCAAAAATTATCAATATGTTAAACGTATAAAATGCAGAAAATAAAAGATTAATGTCGATTCTTGAAAGGTGATTTATATTGAAAAATGGAAAAAAATGTGATACAATGTATGAATAGTGACAAAGAAAAGAGGGAATTAAGTTTGCAAGAAGTTACAGAACTGAGAAGAAAATATGAAAATGAAATAGAAGAAAAAAAGGGTGGATTCGAATTAATTGCCAGAATTATTGGTTATACAATATATAAAATGAAGATGGAAGGATTACTAGAACAAGATGTTGAAGTTTGGGGAAGACTAAAAAGCTTTAAATCAGCCTATGAAAACTATCAAAAAAAGGCTATTGACGATTGTTTTGGAATTAGAATCATTGCTCAAAATGACAGCGATTTAGAGAAGGTTAGAAAACAAATAGAAAAACTATTTGTGGTAGACCAGACAAAGGATCATAGAAAAAAGTCGGCTTCAAAATATAATGCAATACATGAAATGGTTCATCTAGATTCAAAATTTATAAATGCTCATAATATGAAGGAAGAATTAACTCCTGCAGTAGAAATTCAATATTGGAACAATGAACTAGAAGAAATGTGTGAAACAGGCGAAATTTCATATTCTAAATATAAACACAAAGACATGAAGAGGATACAAGAAATGTATGACGAAAATCCTTTTGCTACATATAAAAATTTACCAACATATTATGAAATAAGAGGAAACAAAATTAGAATGCTTAGTGCTGAAGAAACACTTATAAAATTGTATCCTGATTTGATAAGACATGAAGCGCATAAAAAAGGAGCAGAATCAAAACAAAAAAGAAAAGAAATAATGTGTAGATAAAATACTGACAATAGATGTTACAGAGACATATTATAGAAATAAAATATGCAAAAAACAATAATCTGTAACGAAAATGCAATAAACAGAGTTAAATATGCAGATAAAATAGAAAAAACCGTTGACTTTTAGCTTAAAATATTATATAATATTAAAGCATGTAAGATAGCGTTGAAGTGGAATGTGGCTACAACCACCTAAAAACCAGGGGTTGGAGGGAACTTCCATGGAGCATGTCGTGGCTAAGACCAGGCGGTAAGGTTTATAAATAACAAGCACTTATCCCAAGATATTCATGCAAAAACTTGGGCTTTTATATTGGTAATACATAAAACACCAGGGTGCGTTTATACCTTCCGACCACAAAATAATTTAAGGAGGGAAAATTACATGGCAAACAAGCAAACTACACAAGTAGCAAATGGTAAAATCAGAATAAGATTAAAAGCTTATGATCCACAACTTTTAGAACAGTCTGCTGTAAAAATAGTAGATACTGCTAAAAAAACAGGAGCAAAAGTTTCAGGACCTATTCCATTACCAACAGAAAAGGAAATCGTAACAATATTACGTTCTCCACACAAACACAAAGATTCAAGAGAGCAATTTGAAATGAGAACACACAAGAGAGTTATTGATATTCTTTATCCTACACAAAAAACAGTTGAAAGTCTAACAAAATTAGAATTACCAGCTGGTGTAAATATAGAAATCAAATAATTAAAAGAGAAGAATAAAGGCAAAACGTTTAGAAACCCATAAAAATCTGACAAAAAAACCATGCTAGTGAATTATCATTAGCCAATAGTTAGGAGGAAATTAAAAAATGAAAAAAGCAATTATAGGAAGAAAAGTCGGAATGACACAAATCTTCGATGAAGCTGGAAAAGTTATACCAGTTACAGTATTAGAAGCTGGACCTTGTGTAATAGCACAAGTTAAATCAGTAGAAACAGATGGATACAATGCTGTTCAATTAGGATTTGGAGATGTAAAAGAAAGCAAATTAAACAATCCTGAAAAAGGACATTTTACAAAATCTAAATTACCATTAAAGAAACATTTAAGAGAATTCAGAATGGATTCAGTTGAAGATGTAAAAGTTGGAGATGAATTAAAAGCTGATGTTTTCTCTAAAGGAGACAAAGTTGACATTCAAGGAATTTCAAAAGGAAAAGGATTCCAAGGTGTTATAAAAAGACATCATCAATCAAGAGGACCTATGGGACATGGTTCTATGTATCATAGAAGACCAGGATCTATGGGATCTACATCAACACCAGGTAGAGTATTCAAAGGAAAGAATCTTCCAGGACATACAGGAAGAATTACAGTTACAATACAAAACCTAGAAGTTGTATCTGTTGACTTAGATAAAAACGTAATATTAGTTAAAGGAAGCGTTCCTGGAGCTAATGGAACAATATTAAAAATTAAACAAAGTGTAAAAGCATAAGGAAGGAGGAAGAAAGATGCCTAAGATAGACGTATATGATATAAATGGAAAGAAAGTTAAAGAACTAGAATTAAACGAAGCAGTATTTGGAATTGAGCCAAACGAAGCAGTTGTTCATAGTGTATTAGTAAACTTTCTAGCAAATCAAAGACAAGGAACACAAAATACAAAAACAAGATCAGAAGTTTCTGGTGGTGGAAAGAAGCCATGGAGACAAAAAGGAACAGGTAGAGCAAGACAAGGAAGTATAAGAGCTCCACAATGGATTAAAGGTGGTATAGCTTTAGGACCAAAACCACGTTCTTACAAATACACTGTTAATAAGAAAGAAAGAGCTTTAGCTATAAGATCAGTATTAAGTGCAAAAGTACTTGAAAATGAATTAGTAGTTGTAGACAACATGCCATTAAAAGAGATTAAGACAAAAGAAATGGTAAAAGCTCTAAACAATTTAAAAGTAGAAGGAAAAGCATTAATAATGCTACCTACAAAAAATGAAAATATCCAAAAATCAGCAAGAAACATTGAAGGAGTTAAAACAACATTAGTTGAAACAATCAATGTATATGATTTATTAAAATATAATAAACTTGTTGTTACTGAGGATACTGTAAAGAAATTAGAGGAGGTGTACGCTTAATAATGAGACCAGAAGACATTATAATAAGACCAATAATTACTGAAGAAAGTAATGAAGGAATTCAAGAAGGAAAGTATACCTTTAAAGTTAATAAGAAAGCTACAAAAATTGATATTGCAAACGCAGTAGAAAAACTTTTTGGAGTTAAAGTATTAAAAGTTAATACTATTACAGTAAAAGGTAAAGAAAAAAGAGTTGGAAGAAATGTTGGAAGAACATCTGACTGGAAGAAAGCTATTGTTACAATAGATACAAACCCATCAGACAAAACATATCTTGCAAAAGGTGGAAAAGAAACAAAGATAGCTACAAAGTATAAGACATCTATTGATGAATTTATGGGTGCGTAGTTAAATAAAAATAGCGAGAAATAACTCGGATAATAAAAAATATCTGCTTATGCGGGGCAGGAAAAAAAGAATACGTAAATAAATATAAATAAAAATTAGAAATAAATTAAAGCGAGGAGTACTAGGAAAACGAGCAAGAAATCCGGAGGTGTACGCTGGTACATTGAGAAATTTCGAAGTGAAGTTTGACAACGTAATCCGAAGATTAAATTTATTTTGGGAGGAAAAGAAATGGCAACAAAAAAATTCAGACCAATGACTCCATCACTAAGAAACATGACAGTTTCTGATTTTGCTGAAATAACAAAAAAAGCTCCTGAAAAATCTTTACTAGCAGTAAAGAAAGAAAAAGCAGGAAGAAATAGTTACGGTAGAATCACAGTTCGTCACCAAGGTGGAGGAAACAGACAAAAATATAGAATTATAGACTTCAAACGTCAAAAAGAAGACATGGAAGCTACAGTAATAGGAATCGAATACGATCCAAACAGAAGTGCAAACATTGCATTAATCCAATATGAAGACGGAACTAAAGCTTATATATTAGCTCCAGTTGGATTAAAAGATGGAGATAAGGTTGTATCAGGAGAGCATGTTGATATTAAACCAGGAAACTGCACAAGACTTGCAAACATACCAGTAGGTACTATGATTCATAACATAGAAATAAACCCTGGTCAAGGTGCAAAATTAGTTAGAGCTGCAGGACAAGAAGCTCAATTAATGGCTAAAGAAGGAAAATTTGCAAATTTAAGATTACCTTCAGGAGAAATGAGATTAATAATGCTTAACTGCAGAGCTACAATAGGAACTGTAGGAAACGCAGAATATGAAAATATTAAATTAGGTAAAGCTGGAAAGACAAGACATCTTGGCAAACGTCCAGAAGTTAGAGGATCTGCAATGAACCCAGTAGATCACCCTCATGGTGGTGGTGAAGGAAAGGCTCCAGTAGGACACGCAGGACCAATGACTCCTTGGGGTAAACCAGCACTTGGATACAAGACAAGAAAGAATACAAGAACTGATAAATTTATAGCTAAGAGGAGGAAATAATAATGTCAAGATCTAGTAAAAAGAAACCATTTGTTGCTCCAGAGCTATTAAAAAGAGTTGAAGCAATGAATGAGAGTGGAAAGAAAGAAGTATTAAAGACATGGTCTAGAGCTTCTACAATATACCCACAAATGGTTGGACACACAATCGCTGTTCATGATGGAAGAAAACATGTTCCAGTATATATTACTGAAGAAATGATTGGACACAAATTAGGAGAATTTGCTCCAACAAGAACATTTAAAGGACATTCAGGAGACAAGACAACAACAACAACAAAGTAAAATATTTAAGGAGGTAAATAAAAGTGGAAGAAAAGCAAACAGAGATAGTTAAAAATGAAGTACCACAAGCAGTTGCAACTCTTAAATATGCTAGAATTTCATCAAGAAAAGTTAAGATTGTAGCAGATTTAATAAGAGGAAAAAGTGCTGAAGAAGCTTTAGCAATAGTTAAGTTTACACCAAAAGCATCATCAGCTATAATTGAAAAATTGCTAAAATCTGCAATAGCTAATGCAGAAAACAATCATGGTATGAAGAGCAATAAATTATATGTAGATCAGATATATGCAAACCAAGGACCTACATTAAGAAGAATAAGACCAGCTGCAAAAGGATCAGCTGTTAGAATTAGAAAGAGAACAAGTCATATAACAATAGTTCTTAAGGAAAGAGACTAAGAGTAAGGAGGATAATAGAAAAATGGGACAAAAAATGAATCCAAACGGACTAAGAGTTGGAATCATAAAAGACTGGAGCTCAAAATGGTATGCAGACTCAAAACATTTTGCAGATTATCTAGTAGAAGACCACAAAATCCGTGAATATGTTAAGAAAAAACTATACGCTAGCGGAATTTCAAAAGTTGAAATTGAAAGAACTGCAAAATTCGTAAAAGTAAACGTATATACAGCAAAGCCTGGACTAGTAATAGGAAAAGGTGGAAATTTAGCTGAAAGCTTAAAAGCTGAATTACAAAAAATGATAGGAAAAGATGTAAATCTAAATATTGTTGAGGTTAAGAGCCCAGATTTAGATGCACAATTAGTTGCTGAAAATATAGCAGGACAACTAGAAAGAAGAATCTCATTCAGACGTGCAATGAAACAATGTATGCAAAAAACAATGAAGATGGGTGCTTTAGGAATAAAGACATCTGTATCAGGAAGACTTGGTGGAGCTGATATGGCAAGAACTGAGTTCTATAAAGAAGGTACAATACCACTTCAAACATTAAGAGCAGACATTGATTATGGATTTGCAGAGGCTAACACAACTTATGGTAAAGTTGGGGTTAAAGTTTGGATATATAAAGGAGAAGTTCTTCCAGCTAAGAAGAAAGTGGAAGGAGGAGACAGATAATGCCATTAATGCCAAAAAGAACAAAATATAGAAAACAACAAAAAGGTAGAAATAGAGGAAAGGCAACAAGAGGAAATGTAGTTACTGACGGTCTATATGGACTTCAAGCATTAGAAGCAGGACAAATTACTTCTAACCAAATAGAAGCAGCCCGTGTTGCTATGACAAGATATATAAAAAGAGGTGGAAAGGTTTGGATTAAAATCTTCCCAGATAAACCTATAACAAAGAAACCAGCAGATACTCGTATGGGTAAAGGTAAAGGATCAGTTGAATACTGGGTAGCAGTAGTAAAGCCAGGAAGAATATTATTCGAACTTGCTGATGTATCAGAAGACATCGCAAGAGAAGCATTAAGACTTGCTGCTAACAAACTATCTGTTAAGTGTAAATTTGTTAAAAAGGAAACTGAAGTAGGTGGTGAATTAGATGAAGATAAATAAGATTAGAGAAATGTCTTCACCAGACTTAGAAAAAGAATTAGGAGAATTAAAATCAGAATTGTTCAAACTAAGATTTAGCTTAGCAACAAACGGATTAGACAATCCTATGAAAATTAAAGAAGTTAAGAAAGACATTGCAAAAATAAAAACAGTTTTAACACAAAGAGAATTAAATGGTGGAAAAGATGTAGAAGTAAAAAACGTTGTAAAAGAAGCTAAAAAAGCTCCTGCAAAGAAAGAAACTGCATCAGAAGAACCAAAAAAAGAAGCTAAAAAAACAACTGCTAAAAAGGAAACAGCTAAGAAAACAACAAAGAAAGCTGAAGAAAAAGAAAGCAAATAATTTAGCTTAAAATAATAATAATGAATCTTTGATATTTAATATGATATTAAAAGAAAGGAGATTAAAATGGAAGAAAGAAATCTTCGTAAAACAATGATAGGAATTGTTTCATCTGATAAGATGGACAAAACTGTAGTTGTATCTGTTGAACAAAGAGAAATGGATAAAACTTACGGAAAAATCAAAAAGAAGACATATAAATTAAAAGCCCATGATGAAAACAACGAATGCAAAGTTGGAGATAAAGTAAAAGTTATGGAAACAAGACCTTTATCAAAAGACAAGAGATGGAGAGTTGTTGAAATCTTAGAAAAGGCAATAATCAAATAATATAAAGAATGTAAGAAGGAGGTACTAGTTTAATGGTACAGCAACAAACAGTATTAAAAGTAGCTGATAATACAGGTGCAAAAGAAATTATGTGTATTAGATGCTTAGGCGGTTCTTATAGAAAATATGCTAGAGTTGGTGATATTATAATTGCTTCTGTTAAAACAGCAACACCAGGTGGCGTTGTAAAAAAAGGCGAAGTAGTTAAAGCAGTAGTTGTTAGAACTAAGAAACCAATAAGAAGAGCTGACGGATCTTATTTAAGATTTGACGAGAATGCAGCCGTTATAATAAGAGACGATGGAACACCAAAGGGAACTCGTATATTTGGCCCAGTAGCAAGAGAATTAAGAGATGGAGAATATATGAAAATACTTTCATTAGCTCCAGAAGTTCTATAGAATGTTACATAAAATCGAGAAATGTATAAAAACATTAGTGAGGTGAAAAAAATGAAACTAAGAAAAGGCGACACAGTTAAAGTTTTATCTGGAAATGATAAAGGAAAAACTGGAGAAATCCTAGAAGTAATACCTAAAACAGAAAAAATAATTGTTAAAGGTATAAATATAAGAAAAAAGAGTGTTAAGCCAAGAAGACAAGGAGAGCAAGGAGGAATAATTCCTTCAGAAGCAGCAATACATTCAAGTAAAGTTGCTCTAGTTTGCCCTAAATGTGGAAAAGCAACAAGAATAGGATATGTTGTTGAAAATGGCGAAAAAGCTCGTGTATGCAAGAAATGCAACGCAAAATTAAAATAGTTATGGAAAGGAGGTCTATAAAGACTTATGGAAATATTAAGAGAACAATATGAAAAAGAAATAGTACCAGCATTAATGAAAAAGTTTAATTATAAATCAGTAATGGAAGTTCCAAAGCTAGATAAAATAGTTATTAATATAGGATTAGGTGATACAAAGGAAAATCCTAAGGAATTAGACAATGCTATAAGTGAATTAGCACAAATAACAGGACAAAAACCTATAGTAACAAAATCTAAGAAGGCAATAGCTGCATTCAAATTAAGAGCAGGTGTGCCAATTGGATGTAAAGTTACATTAAGAAAAGACAAAATGTATGATTTTGCTAATAAATTATTTAACGTAGCACTTCCAAGAGTAAGAGATTTTAGAGGAATACCTGCAGATTCTTTTGATGGTAGAGGAAACTATTCAATGGGAATTAAAGAACAATTGATATTCCCTGAAATAGAATACGAAAAGGTTGACAAAGTAAGAGGAATGGATATTATATTTGTTACAACTGCAAAGACTGATGAAGAAGCAAAAGAGCTATTAAAGTTATTAGGTATGCCTTTTAAAAATTAATTATAGGAACTAATTAATTTAGAATATCGAATTAGGTATAAAGAAAGGAGTAAAAATGGCTAAAAAATCTTTAAAGGTTAAACAAGCAAGACCACAAAAATTTGCTACTAGAGAATATAACAGATGCAAGCTATGTGGAAGACCTCATGCTTACATTAGAAAATATGGAGTTTGCCGTGAGTGCTTCAGAAAATTAGCTCATGAGGGAGAAATTCCAGGAATTAAGAAAGCAAGTTGGTAAAATATAATTTGAAATTCAAAACGCATAAATTTTATATGCAAAAATATAAAATTAGATTTGCGTAATTGATTTGAAATTTATCAATTTTTAATATTAATATAAGAGAATGTGATAAGGAGGGAAAAAGAAAATATGGTTACAACAGATCCAATAGCAGATATGCTAACAAGAATTAGAAATGCAAGCAATTCTAAGCATAAGACAGTTGACATACCAGCATCAAATATGAAACTTTCAATAGCAAAGATTCTATTTGAAGAAGGATATATAAAGTCTTATGAGGAAATAAAAGAAGAAAATAATCAAGGTGTAATAAGAATTACAATAAAATATACTGAAAAAGGTAAGAAAGTAATCGATGGATTAAAAAGAATTAGTAAACCAGGATTAAGAGTTTACGCTTCTAAAGATGAATTACCTAAAGTATTAAACGGATTAGGAATAGCTTTAATCTCAACATCAAAAGGAATTATGACTGATAAAGCTGCAAGAGAAGCAGGTTTAGGTGGAGAGGTTCTAGCATACATTTGGTAATTAAATGACAAAAAGGAGGGAAAACAAAGATGTCAAGAATAGGAAACATGCCTGTTACAGTACCAGAAGGTGTTGAAGTAAAATTAGATGGTCAACACATTACTGTAAAAGGACCTAAGGGAAGTCTTGAAAGAGACATTCATCCAAATATAAAAGTTGAATTAGACGGAAATGAAATAAAAGTTTCAAGACCAGATGATTCAAATCAAAATAAAAGCTTACATGGAACAACAAGAGCTTTAATCCATAACATGGTTGAAGGTGTTGTACATGAATTTAAGGTAGAATTAGAAATAAATGGTGTAGGATACAGAGCTCAAAAACAAGGAAACAAACTTGTATTAAGCCTAGGATATTCTCATCCAGTAGAAGTTGAAGCACCTGCAGGAATTGAATTTGATGTTCCAGATGCTAACCACATCACAGTTAGAGGAATTGATAAGGAAATAGTAGGGGAAGTTGCAAACTTCGTAAGAGCTAAACGTCCACCAGAGGTTTATAGAGGAAAAGGAATCAAATATGCTACTGAGCATATTAGACGTAAGGAAGGTAAAGCTGGTAAAAAATAAAAATTTTAACTATAAACTTCGTCTTGCGGTGTTAAACTGCATAAAAATTTTTTCAATGTACCAATCGTACAATTTCAAAAATTTTTATTTGTTTGCCTAGCAATACTTGTTTATATTTAAAATTTAAAATAAGATGAATCTTAATCATAATAACTAAAATAATATGACTAATGCTGTTACATTAGTTAGAAAGGAGTAAGAAATGATTGGAAAGATAGATAGAAAAGCTACAAGAGAGAGAAGACATATTCGTGTACGTACTAAAATAAGTGGAACTCCAGAGCGTCCAAGATTATGCGTATATAGAAGTAATAAAAACCTATTTGTACAAGTAATTGATGATGTTAATGGAAATACATTAGTTCAAGCATCTACATTGGACAAAGAAGTAAAAACAAAACATGCAAATGTTGAAGCAGCAAAAGAATTAGGAGCCCTAATTGCAAAAAGAGCTGGAGAAAAGAAAATTACAACAGTTGTTTTTGATAGAAGTGGATACTTATACCATGGTGTAGTAAAAGCTTTAGCTGAAGCTGCAAGAGAAGCAGGATTAGAGTTTTAATATAAAGGAGGGAAATGAAAGTGCAAGAAGAAAATTCTACAGAATTAAAAGAGAAAGTAGTAGCTATAAACAGAGTTGCTAAAGTTGTTAAAGGTGGAAGAAACTTTAGATTTAGTGCAGTAGTTGTTGTAGGAGACGGAGCAGGACACGTTGGTGTTGGAAATGGTAAAGCAGCCGAAGTTCCAGATGCTATAAAGAAAGCTATTGAAGACGCTAAGAAAAATCTTGTAGAGGTTTCTATAGTTGATACAACTATACCACATGAAATTATAGGAAAATTCGGAAGTGCAAGTGTTATGCTAAAACCAGCAGAAGAAGGTACTGGAATTATAGCTGGTGGTAGCGTTAGACCAGTTCTAGAACTTGCAGGATATAGAGATATAAGAACAAAAATAATAGGAACAAACAATCCAAGAAACGTTGTATATGCAACAATAGAAGGATTAAAGAGTATGCAAACAGTTGAATCTGTTGCAAAGAAGAGAGGAAAGAAAGTAGAAGAAATAATGTAATTTTTCTATTTGACAAATACTCAAAAATTAATTAAAATGAACTAGAAATTAGGAGGTGTAATCGCGAAATGAAATTAGACGAATTAAAACCAGCACAAAAAAATACAAAAAGAACAAGAGTTGGTCGTGGAGTTGGTTCTGGATTAGGAAAAACTTCAGGAAGAGGTCATAAAGGTCAAAAAGCAAGAAGCGGTGGTGGAGTAAGACGTGGATTCGAAGGTGGTCAAACACCATTATATAGAAGATTACCAAAAAGAGGATTCACAAATATCCATGCATTAGAATATACAGAAGTAACATTAACAATGTTATCAAAAGTAAAGAATGAGAATGTTACAGCTGAAAGCTTACTTGAAGAAGGAATAATTGGAAAAGCAAACGATGGAATAGTAATCCTTGGAACTGGTAAATTAGATAAAAAAGTCAATGTTAAAGCTGCAAGATTTACAAAGTCAGCCAAAGAGAAAATCGAAGCTTTAGGTGGAAAGGCAGAGGTGATCTAATTGTTTAAGACCATAAAAAATGCGTTAAAAACACCAGAAGTTAGAAAAAAATTACTATATACTTTATTATTAATAGTAATTTTTAGATTAGGTTGTTATATAACAATACCAGGAGTTGACTCAGTAACAGTATCAGATCAAATGAAAGCTGCATCAAATGGTGTAACAGGACTTATAGATACAATATCTGGAGGTGCTTTCTCAAGACTTTCAATATTTGCAATGTCTATAACACCTTACATCACAGCATCAATTGTTATTCAATTATTAGGTATGGTAATTCCAAGCTTAGAGCGTTTAGTTAAAGAAGGCGGAGAAGAAGGAAAAACCAAAGTTAACAAATATACAAAAATATTAACGGTCATTCTAGCACTTATAGAAGGACTTGGAGTATTCTTCTCATACAAATCAACAGGAATATTCCTAGATACAGGCTTTTTAGGTGGATTCTTAACAGTCCTATCATTAATGACAGGTACTGCACTACTTATATGGCTTGGAGAACAAATTACTAACAAGGGAATCGGAAACGGAATTTCAATGTTAATATTTGTTGGTATCATCGCAGGATTACCAAAAGGAATTACTGCTGTATGGAAGTTAATATTTGTAGATGGAGCATTTAGCACAGTAGGATTAATAAAAGCTTTAGCAGTTGTATTAGGTGCACTAGTACTAGTTGCAGGAGTTATATTCGTTCAACTTGCTGAAAGAAGAATTCCTGTACAATACGCTAAAAAAGTAGTTGGAAGAAGAATGGTTGGAGCACAAAACACAAATATACCATTAAAACTTGCTATGGCAGGTGTAATGCCTATAATCTTTGCATCATCATTCTTAACATTCCCTGCAATGATATTACAAATATTTGTAAAAGATATTGCAACACAAACAGGATTCTGGGCTGGAGTATATAAATTCTCTATAGCTTCATCATATTCAAACATTGGAATCGGATACACAATTGCAAATGCAATAGTTTACTTACTATTAATATTAGGATTTACATATTTCTATACTTATGCAATGTTCAATCCAGCTGAAATATCTGGAAACATCAAGAGAAATGGTGGATTCATACCAGGAATAAGAGCTGGAAAACCAACAACAGATTACTTATCATCAGTAATCTCTAAAATAACCTTAGTTGGAGGATTGTTCTTAGCATTAATAGCAATACTTCCAATGCTTGCAAAATTCACAAGCTTGAATATCGCATTTGGAGGAACATCAATACTAATCGTAGTAGGTGTTGCATTAGAGACAATACAACAATTAGAATCTCAACTTGTAACAAGACATTACAAAGGATTCTTAGAATAAAAAAATAGAACGGGGGAAAATACCTTCGTTCTTTTTTGTTACTTAAAGAAGCTACGGTTTACATCCGTGGTTATGACTTATGTTTAAATAAAATGATTATTTAGCACTTGATTGTGCAGGGAAAAATTAATCATTTTTCTTTTGCTAAATTATTGTTAGTGTAAAATGGCAAGAAATTGGCATAATAATAACGAGATATTATGTTTAAATAATTGACAAATTTGGGAAAATAAGCTAAAATAAACATATAGAAATGAGAAAAACTATTAAATTTTAGCCTCTAATATTTTATTAGGGGCATAAAAATTTGTGGTTTTATTTGAAGGGAGATTTTATTTATGTATTTAATAATGTTAGGTGCACAAGGTACAGGAAAGGGAACAGTAGCAGGACTACTTACAAAACAAACAGGCTGGCCTCAAATTTCTACAGGAGACATATTTAGAGCAAATATATCTAATAAAACAGAATTGGGAATAAAGGCAAATGAATATATTTCAAAAGGACAATTAGTACCAGATGAAATTACAGTACCAATGGTTATAAATAGATTAAACGAAGAAGATTGCAAAGATGGAGCTATATTAGATGGATTTCCACGTACAGTTGAACAAGCACAAAAACTAGATGAAATTCTTGCTGAAAAAGGTAAAAAAGTTGATTTAGTGATAAATTTAACAACACCAAGAGATGAAATAATAACAAGAATCTTAAACAGAAGAGTTTGCTCAAATCCAGAATGTAAGGCAACATATAATTTAACAATGCATCCTTCAAAAGTACCAGGAATTTGCGATAATTGTGGTTCAAAACTAGTACAAAGAGGAGACGACAGCGATGAAAACGCAATTAAACAAAGACTTGCAATATATGATGAAAAAACAAGTCCATTAATCGATTTTTATTCAAAGAAAAATGTGGTAATCACTGAAGAAGTCAGCGAAAAAATCAATAGACTTGGAAAAGAAGCAGCAGAAGATGTATTAAAAAAGATAGAAAGTATGAAATAATTTAATATAGAAATAAAAGAAGGTAATTAAATTGGTAAGTATAAAAAATAAATCAGAAATTGAAAAGATGAGAGAAGCTTGCAGAGTAGCAAACTTAGCTCAAAAAGCTGTAGAAGCTGCAATAAAACCAGGAGTTTCAACTTGGGAATTAGATAAGATTGCAGAAAGAACTATGAGAGAAAATGGTGCAATTCCAGCAGAAAAAGGTTATCCAAGTGGAGTAAAAGGAGTACCAGCTTTTCCAGGTTCTATATGTGCATCTGTAAATGATGTTGTAATACACGGAATACCATCAAAAAGAGAGATTCTTCATGATGGAGATATAATAAGTGTAGACTTAGTTGCATACAAAGATGGATTCAATGGAGATTGTTGCAGAACATATTTTGTAGGAAATGTAAGTGCTGAAGCTAAAAGATTAGTAGAAGTTACAAAACAAGCATTTTTTGAAGGAATAAAATATGCTAAAAAAGGCAACAGATTAGGAGACATCTGTCATGCAATAGGTGAATATGTTGAAAAGAATGGTTACAGCGTAGTAAGAGAGTTCCAAGGACATGGAATTGGAGAAAGTATGCATGAAGATCCAGGAATACCTAATTACGGAAAAGCTGGAAGAGGAATAAGACTTGAACCAGGCATGACTCTAGCCATTGAACCAATGGTTATAATGGGCAACCCGGGGATTCTTGAACTTGAAGATGGATGGACAATAATATCAGAGGATGGAAGTTTGGCTGCACACTATGAAAATACAATTTTAATTACAGAAAATGAGCCAGAAATATTGACATTAGCCTAAAAATGTTATATACTATATAAGCTATTATGGATATAATAGCTATATTGTATTTATAAAATAAAATACAAGCAGTAAAATGGAGGGAAAATAATGTCAAAAGAGGATGTTATTGAAGTAGAAGGTACTGTTGTTGAAACATTACCAAATACAACATTTAAAGTAGAGTTAAAAAATGGTCATCAGATATTAGCTCATATCTCAGGAAAGTTAAGAATGAATTACATCAAAATTCTTCCTGGAGACAAAGTTAAAGTTGAATTATCACCATACGATTTAAACAGAGGAAGAATAACTTGGAGAGCAAAGTAATATCTAATACTAATTATATAACAATATATATTCTAGGAGGTGCTAAAAATCATGAAGGTAAGACCATCAGTAAAGAAAATATGTGACAAATGCAAAGTTATAAAAAGAAAAGGTGTTGTCAGAGTAATATGCGAAAACCCAAAGCATAAACAAAGACAAGGATAATTGAAAAAATTAGATATTAACACAAATCTGTATAAGCGGCTGTTGAATATAGTTCTCTATATTTGATTAAAATTAGGTTTGTGTTTATATATATGTTCTAATTAAAATTAAAGACTAGTTTAAAAAACTACAAATCAGAGATTGATTATAAAATACCTCTAAATTTATAATTGATTTGGAAATTTGAAAGAATTAAATTAGCACATTTCACCTTTAGTTTTAATTTGAATATAAAAAGAATTAATCTTAATTCTAAAATAGCAAAATTTAAATATTAAAAAACATTTGGAGGTGCAAAAATGGCTCGTTTAGCAGGAGTTGATTTACCTAGAGAAAAAAGAGTAGAAATAGGACTTACATACATATATGGAATAGGACTATCTCGTTCTCAAGAAATATTAAAAAAAGCTGGTGTAAATCCAGATACTAGGGTAAAAGATTTAACAGATGAACAATTACAAGCAATAAGAAATGCAATGGAAGGTTATACTCTAGAAGGTGACCTAAGAAGAGAAGTTGCTCTTAACATCAAAAGATTAACTGAAATCGGATGCTACAGAGGAACAAGACATAGAAGAGGTCTTCCAGTTAGAGGACAAAGAACAAAAACTAATGCTCGTACAAGAAAAGGACCAAGAAAATTAGTTAGCAAGAGCAAAAAATAATAAATAAAAAAGTAACACAAGTTACAAAATCATTTTAAAAAAAGAAAATCCAAAAGGAGGGAAATCTTTAAAAATGGCTAATACAAAAAATACAGCAAAGAAACCAGTTAGAAGAAAAGACAGAAAAAACATAGAAAAAGGTATGGCACACATTCATTCTAGCTTTAATAATACAATAGTTACAATAACAGATACACAAGGAAATGTTTTATCATGGGCAAGTGCTGGAGAACTAGGATTCAAAGGTTCAAGAAAGAGCACACCATTCGCAGCAGGAGAAGCTGCTGAAACAGCTGCAAAAGCTGCTATGGAACATGGACTAAAAACTGTTGATGTATTTGTAAAAGGACCAGGTTCTGGTCGTGAATCTGCAATCAGATCATTACAAACAGCAGGTCTTGAAATAACATCAATCAAAGATGTTACACCAATACCTCACAACGGATGCAGACCACCAAAAAGAAGAAGAGTATAATTTCTTCGTAAAAATAAATATAGAATTAAAGCATGAAAATGCTACAATAACGAAATAAAAGTTACAAAATTTTAAGGAAGGTGAAATAAAAAATGGCAAGATATAAAGACGAACAATGCCGTATTTGCCGTAGAGAAGGACAAAAATTGTTCTTAAAAGGTTCAAGATGCTATTCAGACAAATGTAGCATAACAAGAAGAAATTATGCACCAGGACAAAATGGTCAAAAGAAAAGCAAAATTTCTGAATACGGTACTCAATTAAGAGAAAAACAAAAAACAAAAGCTTTCTACGGAGTTGGAGAAAAACAATTCAGAAGATATTTTGATATGGCTTCAACAAGCAAGGGAAAAACAGGTGAAGTTTTACTTCAAATATTAGAGAGCAGATTAGATAATGTAGTATACAGATTAGGATTCGCAAGTTCAAGAGCACAAGCAAGAATGCTTGTAACACATGGAGCTTTTGAAGTAAACGGACAAAAAGTTGATATACCATCATACTTAGTAAAAGCAGGAGATACAGTTTCTGTAAGAGAAATTAGAAAAGATAATGGAGCAATAAAAATTGCTACAGAAGAAAATAGTGCAAGACCAGTTCCAGCTTGGTTACAAAAAGATAAAGAAAAACTAAGCGGAAAAGTTGTTACACTAGCAACTAGAGAAGACATTGACCTACCTGTTGAGGAACATTTAATAGTAGAGCTTTACTCTAAATAATAACTAGAAGTTAATTAGAAATTAGTAGGCAGAGGAAAGAAAACTTACAGTAAAGTATATAAAAGGAGAAGTAGAGTATAAAGGTATAAGAATTAGAATAATGATCTAACTTCATGGCCTCTAACCTCTAACTTCTAAAAAAATTAGGAGGTAAAAATGATAGAATTTGAAAAGCCAAATATTAAATGCTTAGAAATGGACAACAGTAAAAATTATGCCAAATTTACATGTGAACCACTGGAGCGTGGTTATGGTATTACAATAGGAAACTCATTAAGAAGAATATTACTTTCTTCATTACCAGGAGCAGCAATAACATCTGTAAAGATTGATGGAGCAGCTCATGAGTTCACAACAATACCAAATGTAGTTGAAGATGTACCAGAAATTATAGTAAACTTAAAAATGGTAAGAGTAAAAATTAATGGAGACGAAACAAAAACTCTAAGAATTAATTTTGAAGGAGAAGGAGAAGTTACTGCAGCAAATATCGAAACAGATGGAACTGTAGAAATCCTAAACCCAGATTTACATATTGCTACAGTTGCTGAAGGTGGACATCTAACAATGGAAATGACTGCTAACCGTGGCAGAGGTTATAATAATGCTGAAAAGAATAAAACACCTGATATGCCAATAGGAGTTATTCCAATTGATTCTATCTACACACCAGTAAAAAAGGTTAATTATACAGTAGAAAATACTAGAGTTGGCCAAATGGTTGATTTGGACAAATTAACAATAGAGTTATGGACTGATGGAAGCTTAAAACCTTATGAAGCATTAAGCTTAGCAGCTAAAATCATGACAGAACACTTAGAACTATTTATAGATTTATCTGAAATCAGCAAAAATACACAAGTAATGGTTGAAAAAGAAGAATCTAAGAAAGAAAGAGTTCTAGAAACTTCAATAGAAGACTTAGAATTATCTGCAAGATCATTCAACTGCTTAAAGAGAGCAGGAATATCTACTGTAGAAGATTTAACAAATAAGACAGAAGCTGAAATGATGAAAGTAAGAAATTTAGGTAAAAAATCATTAGATGAAGTAACTAACAAATTACATTCATTAGGTCTAGACTTCGCAAGCAATGATGATTAAAGGAAGGTGAAAAAAGTGGCAACAAATAGAAAATTAGGAAGAACAACTGATATACGTTTATCAATGCTTAAGACTCAAGTTACAGATCTTTTATGGCATGGAAAAATAGAAACAACTTTAACAAGAGCTAAAGAAACAAAAGCAATAGCTGATTCATTAATAGCTCTAGCTGTAAAAGAAGCTGGAAACTTTGAAGAAGTAGAAGCAAAAGTTTCAAAAGCAAAAGTTGATGAAAAAGGTAACAAAGTTACTGAATTAGTAAAAAGCAAAAATGGCAGAGAATACTTAAAAGTAGTAAGAGAAACAACTACTGAAAAAAGAAAGAAAGACATGCCATCAAAACTTAATGCAAGAAGAAAAATCATGCAAAATGTTAACAAAGTAAAAGATGCAGACGGAAAGAATGTTGATATACCAACAAAATTATTCGATGAATTAGCACCAAAATACAAAGATGTAAAAGGTGGATATACAAGAATAATAAGAAAAGGTCAACGTAGAGGAGACGCTGCAGAAACAGTTATATTAGAATTAATATAGTATAATATTGAAGGACAATGCTTTCTGCATTGTCCTTTTTGTCATTAATAAAATTCATGGTGTTTACACCAAAGGAAAAAATAATAAAAAGATTAATGAGAACAGGAGCTTAGGCGGTTATGTCATAAGCTCCTTATATTCGTCATAAGTAAGAACCTTTACAAAATTGAAGTCTTTAGAAAAAGCTTTTAGAATGCCAAGAGTATTATCGGTGGAGTCTAAATCAACCACTAAAATTTCTGAAATATCTAAATTGTAGTATAACATTTTATAAATGAAAATTTTTAAAAAATATTCAATGGTATTTTCTTGATTATGTGTAGTTATTACAAAGAATGAGCCATCAAAAGAGATTTTGGGATATTTATGTAAGTGGATAATAGTTTTTAATATGTCAAACAATCCATATAATGCTAAGACCCATAATATTGAATTAAATATAAAATTAGCCACTTTAAGAGCCTCCTTGAAATTGCAAATTTATAAGAAAAGATTTTTTATATATTATATGTGAGAAACAATTAAAGTGTGAAAGGAATGTGATGTGAGATATGTCGTAAATAGTCGTACGAATGTTTGTATAAAATAAGCAAAAACTATTGCTTTTGAGTGAAAACAATAATATAATATAGCAATAAAATGATTGAAAGAAATGTATACTTATGATAATATAAAAAAGTTAAAATAATAAGAAATAGAGGAATTAATTTTGCAGTTAGAAGGACAAGTAGTAAATATTATATATAGGAATGAAATAAATAGTTATACAGTAGCATCTTTTGAAACAAACGAGAAGGAAGAAACTACTATTGTAGGCTATTTACCATTTGTAAATGAAGGAGATAACTTAAAAATAACAGGTGACGTAGTAAAACACCCTGATTATGGTGAACAATTCAAAATTGTAACTTTTGAAAAGATGATGCCAACTACAAAAGAAGCATTAGAGAGATATTTGTCAAATGGAACATTTAAAGGAATTGGACCTGCTACGGCAAAGAAAATTGTAAATACATTTGGTGATGATACTATTAATGTTATAAAACTCGAGCCACAAAAGTTGATTCAGATTAAGGGAATAACTAAAGAAAAGGCTCTTGAAATCGCAGAGCAATTTTTAGCAAATTGGGAAATATGGCAGATTGTAGGCTTTTTAGATAAGTTTGGAATTGGTCCTCAGAGTGCAGAGGGAGTATACAAAAAATTAGGAGAAGGTGCCTTAGAAAAAATAAGTGAAAATCCATACATTCTAATAGATGTAGCAAGCAAGGTTAGCTTTGAAAAGGTAGATAAAATAGCACTTGAGATGGGAGCACAACCTGATAATTATAAAAGAATTAGAAGTGGTATAAAGTATGGACTAGAAAGAATAGGCTTAAATGGAAATTCAAGTGTACTCTATGAGAATTTAATAAAATATGAAATTGATTTATTGAAGGTTGATGAAAATTCCATAGAAGAAGCAATTATAAATATGAAAGCAAAGGGAGAAATAGTAATAGAAGAAAGACCGATTTCTGATAATCCAACAAAAGTAATAGAATGGGTTTATTCAAAAGCTTTTTATGATGCGGAAAAAAATATTGCAGAGAAGTTGATTACATTAAGAGACTTCGATAACATGAAATACATAAAAACATTAAAAAAAGATTTAAAATTAATTGAGGATGATATTGATATAGAATTATCAAATATGCAAAAAGAAGCGGTGGAAAGTATAAACGAAAATAATGTATGTGTAATAACTGGTGGACCTGGTACAGGAAAAACTACAATTATAAAGGCAATTATAGAATTGTATAAAAAGCATGGAATGAAGCCTGTGCTATGTGCTCCTACAGGAAGAGCCGCAAAACGTATGACAGAAACAACGGGTGAAGATGCAAAAACCTTACATAGACTTCTTGAACTTTCAGGAATATCTGATGATGTAGACAATTTCAATACAGAACTACTTGTAACTCCTATTGATGGGGATATTATAATAGTTGATGAAGCATCAATGCTTGATATGTTTTTAATGAATTATCTATTAAAAGCAATATACAAGGGCACGAAACTTGTATTAGTAGGAGATATAGACCAGCTACCATCAGTTGGTCCAGGAAGTGTTTTAAAGGATATTATTGAATCAAAACAAATTACTACGATTACATTAAATCAGATTTTTAGACAAGCAGCAAAAAGTAAAATAATCGTGAATGCACATAGAGTAAATGAGGGAGAAAGTTTCATAGGAGGCAATGTAAAACAAACTACAATAGATGACCAGAATATAGATTTATTAGATGATTTCTTCTATATAAATGAATCTGACCAAGAGAAGATACAAAAAACAATAATAAGCTTATGTAAAGGCAGGTTACAGAAGTTTGGAAATTTTGATTTCTTCAATAATATACAGGTAATTACACCTACCAAAAAAGGAAAACTTGGAACCAAAGAATTAAATGTATTGCTACAAAATGAATTGAATCCAGAAGATAGTGAGAAACATGAAAGAACTTTTGGAGAGATAAAATTTAGAGAGCAAGACAGAGTAATGCAGACAAAAAATAATTATAATATAATGTGGCAAAAAGACAATGATAGAGAGTTTAAAAAAGAACTTGGAAACGGTATTTTTAATGGAGAACTTGGAAGAATTGAACGAATTAATAAAGAAGAGAAGACTGTAACTGTCAGATTTGATGACGGAAAATATGCAATGTATGAAAATACAGATTTGGACCAACTTGAACATGCATACAGCATTACTGTTCATAAATCTCAAGGAAGCGAATTTGATGTAGTAATTTTAATTGCTGCACAAACGGCTCCAATGTTACTTACAAGGAATTTAATTTATACAGCAATGACGAGAGCAAAGAAATTGCTAATTATAATTGGACCACAGAGCACAGTTAATTACATGATACAAAATAACACAACAAGACAAAGAAACACAGGTTTGAAATTTAAATTAGAAAAGATTGGAGAATAGAAATAAGATACATAGATATTTATAATATTGTTGAATATATAATTGAATTAATTTATCCACCAAAGTGTGTATTTTGTGGAAAATTCAACCAAGAATATCTATGCAAAAATTGCCGAAAAGCCTTGCAACAAGTCGAAAAAATGCATATAGATTATTATAAAAATAAAGAAATATTTTTCGACGAACATATTTATATGTTTAAATATAAGAATATAAGAAAGAATATACTGGATTATAAATTTAATGATAAATCATATTATTATAAGGCTTTTGTGAACATTTTGTTAAAAGACAAAAAAATGTGTGAAATTTTAAAATCTTATGATATAATAGTTCCAGTTCCAATACATAATAAAAGAAGAATGGAAAGAGGATACAATCAAACAGAATTAATAGCCAAGGAATTATCAAGAAAAATAACCTATTATACTAATACTATGGAAAAAACAAAACAAGAAATATTAAAATATGAAAATATTCTGATAAAGAAAAATAATACCAAGCCTCAGAGTTCATTAAATAAAATACAAAGAGCTGAAAATGCTAAAAATGTTTATAAACTTAGAAAAAACAAAAGAATGATATTGGAATATGAAAAAATTAAAAATAAAAATATACTTATTTTTGATGATATTTATACAACTGGTGCAACGGCGAATGAATGTGCAAAAGTAATAAACGAAGAACTGGCACCAAATAAAATCGGAATATTAACTATGGCAAAAGATTAACAGAAGAATATAAATTTATAAGGAGGAATTTATGGAAGACTTAGTAGAGAGCATTTTGGACTATATTAGATCTGATTATACGGATTACGCTATTATGATTAATGGTGAGTGGGGAAGCGGAAAAACTTATTTTTGGAATCATAAAATAAGAAATAAGATTGAGGCAATGCAGGTAAACGGAAAGAAATACACTACTATCTATATGTCGCTTTATGGAATATCTAACCTAGAAGAAATAAGTAAAAAAATCTTTATCGAAACTACTCAACTTATGGATAAGAACTTGAAAAAATTCATGGGCTCCAAAGGAGAAAAGGTAATACCAGAATATGCAAAAACAGGACTTGATATGGCTAACTTTTTTGGTGTTACACAAAATGGAGACAAAATAGACTATGAGGAATTCTTCTCAACAGACGACAAAGTACTTTGCTTCGATGACCTTGAGAGAGCTAATGTAGATGTTATAGATATATTAGGATATATAAATAACTTCGTAGAACATGATCATATAAAAACAATAATTATATGTAACGAAAAAGAATTGTCTACAAAATTAAAAAGCAGTAATTTGGAAATGAAAACATTTATTGCTACCTACTTGTTAGATAAACAAAACAAACTTAATATAAAAACAGATGAACCAATGGTTGAAAGGATTCAAGATACAATTGAATATGTATTTGATAAGGCAAATGATTACGAAAGAATCAAGGAAAAACTTATTGGAGAAACTTTTGAATATGCACCAGAATTCACTTATATAATTAATGGCTTATTAATGAGATATGAAAGATATCCAGAATTAATTAGATTTTTAAGAGAAAATTCATATTTAATTACTACAACATTTAACAAGAGTGGAACAAGAAATTTAAGAATTTTGAAGCATGCATTAAATGACTTTAAGAAAATATTTGATATGGTAAATCAGGATTATCCGAACACAAATAATAGAATATTGCAGACAATGCTTATATTTACAATAGCTATATCTTTTGAAATTAAGGCTGGAAAAGTTACAAAAGATAAGTTTAAAAATATTATGAACAACGAAGAATATAGAGCAATATTGGTTTCTTCAAGAGTATTTATGGATAACAGACAATTCTACATTAAAGAATTTGATAATACTTACTATTATAATTTTAAAGTTGAATATAGGTTCTTTAAATTTATAGAGATGTATGTGCGTACAAGAATATTTGACATGAAAGTATTTAAAGAGAACATGGAGGTTATAAGAAATACTGTAGATACAGACAAGCTTCCAGGATACAAGAGACTGCTTACAGAAGAATATTGGAAAATATCAGATGATCAATTCCCAACTGTAATAAATGGAGTAATTGAAGACGTAAAAAGTGGTAGGATAGAACCAATAAATATTGTAAAACTTTTTGCATATTTCAGCCATTTTATTGAGAATAATTTAATAGATTATGATATTCAAACAATCGAAAGTGTTTTCTTAATGGGAATGAATATTGCTTCAGTTTCGGCTTCATATTGCGATGATGCAGAAGAAGAACTATCTCAAATTGCAACAGAAGATGCTGGAAGCGAAATGAATAATATAATTGCAAGATTTAATGAGTTAAATGCTCAATTAAAAGATAAAATGTACAAAGAAAAAGCAGATGAGTTATTCAAGTGTATACCAATGAAAATGGAATTGTTCTATGATAAGTTTGCGAAGGAATGTAATAATGTTCCAATATTTAAATATTATGATCCATTCCAACTATTCCAAAGAATATCTTGTGCAAGCAATGAAGATATAGTATCAATCAGAGAAATGTTGTCTGAAAGAGCTAAAAAGTATAAAAATGAGATTGAACCTGAAATGAAGAATATTGCTAAACTAAAACAAATTATGATGGATTATATCGATGGAAAACACCCAACAATAAAAACATTTATGATAGAAGAGTTTGCTAAAGAACTTGAAAAAATACTTGAAAACTACCAATAAGAACCTACAAAATAAAATTATAAAAATGAATAATTTCTTCCTTATTTGTAATAATAAGAATATAAAATAAAGATTTATTATAAATGAGGAGGAACAAAATGAAAGCAACTGGTGTTGTTAGAAGAATAGATGACTTAGGCAGAGTTGTTATTCCAAAAGAGATAAGAAGAACGCTTAGAATTAAAGAGGGAGACCCACTTGAAATTTTTACAGATAAGGAAGGAGAAATAATTTTGAAAAAATATTCTCCTATTGGGGAACTTTCTGAATTTGCATCAGAATATGCTGAAACATTAACAAAAACAACAGGACACATTGCCTGTATAACTGATAAAGATACAGTAATAGCTGTCTCTGGAGCTTCAAAAAAAGAGTGGCTGGAACAAAATATAAGTAGAGAACTAGAAAGAATTCTTGAAGATAAGGAAAATTATATAAGTAAGGAAAATAACGATATGGCAGTTCCAATTACTCAAAATGAGACAAGAGATAAGATAAATAAAGCACAGGTTATATATCCAATAATATCTGACGGAGATGCAATAGGGAGTGTTATACTTCTATCCAAGGATGAAAAAACTAAAATGAGCGAAGTTGAACAAAAAGTTGCACAATCTGCCGCAAATTTTCTAGGGAAACAAATGGAAATATAAAAATAATGGCACAAAATAATAAATTTTTTCAAAAAGTACTTGATAAAAAAATTTTTTTATAGTATAAATATATAAGAGTATGATACTTACAAAGGAGGAAATGAAAATGGAAGGACCAATAAATGAAAATGCATTTACAGAAAATGTTGGAACAAATGAAATAAAAAATCAATTTGATGCATCTGTACCAAGCAAAATAAGCACTTGGACAAAAATTAAAAACTTCTTATTCCAAGACATAACAGTTGAACTTACACCAAGACAAGAAGCTACATTTAAAGCAATAAATGATTTTTGGCATCAAGAAATTGATGAAACACAAGCAAAGAGTTTTTTGTTCCAAAAAATACAATTTTAATTAGAAAAATTTATTTATACTAGGGAAATTAGATATATAAATATTATTAATTTATAATCTAAAGACTCTAGTTTTTTTATTTTAATAATAAAACTACTTGAAAACTGTATATTTTTGTTATAGAATAAAACATGTCTAAAAAGACAAAAATAGTGATGTATTACATCAAAAGAGGAGGAATTTTTATGTCAGTTAAAGTTGGAATTAATGGTTTTGGAAGAATAGGAAAACTAGCATTCCAAGCAGCACTAAAAAATAAAGAAGTAGAGGTAGTAGCAGTTAATGATCCTTTTATAGCAGCAGATTACATGGCTTACATGGTTAAGTTCGATTCTGCTCATGGAAGATTTAATGGAGATATTAAATCTGAAGAAGGAAAACTAATTGTAGACGGAAAAACAATAAATGTTTATAACGAAATGGACCCAAACAATATTCCATGGGGAAAAGAAGGAGTTGAGTATGTTCTAGAATGCTCTGGAGTATTTACAACAATGGAAAAAGCTCAAGCACATTTAAACGCAGGAGCTAAAAAGGTTGTTATAAGTGCACCATCAAAAGATGCTCCAATGTTTGTAATGGGAGTAAACAACAAATCTTATGACCCAAGCATGAACATAGTTTCAAATGCATCTTGTACAACAAACTGTTTAGCACCACTTGCTAAAGTCATAAATGATAACTTCGGAATCAAAGAAGGATTAATGACAACAGTTCATTCAACAACTGCAACACAAAAAACAGTTGATGGAGCTTCTAAGAAAGATTGGAGAGGTGGTAGAGCAGCGAGTGCAAATATAATACCATCATCAACAGGCGCTGCAAAGGCAGTTGGAAAAGTTATACCAGAATTAAATGGAAAACTAACAGGAATGGCATTTAGAGTACCAACAATAGACGTATCTGTTGTAGATTTAACATGTAATCTTGAGAAACCAACAACTTATGAAGAAATATGTGCAGCTATGAAAAAAGCTTCAGAGGGTGAGCTAAAAGGAATAGTTGAGTACTGTGATGAAGATGTTGTATCATCAGATTTCTTAAGTGATGAACACACATCAATATTCGATGCAAAAGCAGGAATAATGCTTACAGATACATTTGTAAAATTAATTGCTTGGTATGACAATGAGTGGGGATATGCACACAAATTAGTTGATTTAGCAGCATACATGGCATCAGTTGATCACAAATAATTAGAGTTATAGCAATATATAATTTATTGCAAGCCAGATGATTATTTTGAATTAGCTAAAAATCTAATAGAAGTATAAAATATTTTTATAAAGTTCTTGTGGGGCTTGAGAATATCAAGCCCCAGAGAATTAATTATAAAACAGTATGAGAAATTTTAAGGCGATGTGAGAAAGAAATTAAATTATAAAATATTACGAGCAACCTAATAGAATCAAATGCAAATAACACGGAAATCAAACTAAAAGTTAGATATTAGAGAACTATAGTATAAATATAGTTTTGCAATATCTATCTTAAAAGTTAAGCTAGATAAACCAAGCAATAAAACAATTAAAAAATCTGAAGGAGGTTTTTGTATGAATAAAAAAACTGTTAGAGATATTGATGTTAAAGGAAAGAAAGTACTTGTAAGATGTGACTTCAATGTACCACTAGATGAAAATTTTAATATTACAGACAATAGAAGAATAGTAGGAGCATTACCAACAATAAAATACTTATTAGACAACGAATGCAAAGTAATACTATGCTCACATTTAGGAAGACCAAAGGGACAGGTAAAAAAAGAATTTTCGCTTGCACCAGTTGCAAAAGAATTATCAAGACTATTAGGAAAAGAAGTTAAACTTGCAGAGGACATAATTGGACCAAGTGCAAAAGAACTAACTTCAAATATGAAGGATGGAGAAATAGTTCTATTAGAGAATGTAAGATTTGATGCAAGAGAAGAAGCAAATGATCCTGAATTTGCAAAGGAACTAGCTTCAATGGCAGAAATATATGTAAATGATGCATTTGGAACAGCTCATAGAGCTCACAGTTCAACAGCTGGAGTTGCAAGCTATTTACCAGCAGTTGCAGGATTTTTAATGGAAAAAGAAATCAACTTCTTGGGAACAACTCTAGAAAATCCAGAAAGACCATTTATGGCAATTTTAGGAGGAAAGAAAGTATCTGATAAAATTGGTGTAATAGATAGTCTATTAGAAAAAGTTGATACATTAATAATTGGTGGAGGAATGGCTTATACATTCTTCAAAGCAATGGGATATAATGTTGGAAATTCAATTTGCGAATTAGATAAATTAGACCTTGCAACATCACTTATGGAAAAGGCAAAAGCTAAAGGTGTTAAATTAATGCTACCAATCGATACAAAGATTGGAAAGGAATTTAAAGAAGATACAGAAAGTAAAACAGTTTCTTATAAAGAAATTCCTGATGGCTGGGAAGGATTTGACATCGGAGCTGAAACAATAAAAATGTATGAGGAAGAACTTTCAAAAGCAAAAACAGTAATCTGGAATGGACCTGTTGGTTTATTTGAATTTGATCAATTTGCAATTGGAACAAATAGCATAGCAAAATTCTTGGGAAGCATGAAAAATGTAACAACTATAATTGGTGGTGGAGACTCAGCGGCAGCTATAGAAAAACTTGGAATAGGAGATAAATTTACACATATATCTACAGGTGGAGGAGCATCTCTTGAATTCTTAGAGGGAAAGAAACTTCCAGGAGTAGAATGTTTATTAGATAAATAAAATAGTAGAATTGAATTTCGCCCAATAGGGACGCCCCTTTTTGGGCGAAAGAATATAAAGATTAAAAAGACAGATAAAGAAATTAAGATAAAAATTTAAATAAAGAAAATTTTAACTTTAGATTTGAAAAAGAATGAAAAATTTTCAACCAAAAAGGGGCGTCCCTATTGGGCGAAAGGAGTTTTATATGAGAAAAAAAGTTATTGCAGGAAATTGGAAAATGAACATGCTTCCTGGAGACACAATAAATTTTATAGAACAATTTGCACCTCTTGTAAAAGGCACAGAGCATGAAGTTATTTTATGTGTTCCATATACAGACATATTTTATGCATGGCATACACTTGAAGGAACAAATATTCATTTAGGTGCTCAAAACATGCACTGGGAAGAAAAAGGAGCATACACAGGAGAAATATCTGCACAAATGCTTAAATCTATGGGAGTTGAGTATGTAATAATTGGTCACTCTGAAAGAAGAGCATATTTTGCAGAAACAGATGAAACTGTAAATAAGAAAATTAAATCAGCATTTGCAAATGATTTAAAGCCAATAGTTTGTGTTGGTGAAAGCTTAGAACAAAGAGAAGAAGGAAAAACAGTAGATATAATTACTTCTCAAGTTGAGAAAGCATTAGAAGGACTTACTGATGAGCAAGTTAAAAATACAATAATTGCTTATGAACCAATATGGGCAATTGGAACAGGAAAAACAGCAACATCAGAAGACGCAAACAACAGCATAAAAGCAATAAGAAATAAAATTTCAAATATCTATGGAAAAGATGTTGCAGAAAGTGTTATAATACAATATGGTGGAAGTGTAAAATCTTCAAATGCCAAAGAACTATTTGAAACATCTGACATAGATGGAGCATTAGTTGGTGGGGCAAGTCTAAAAGCAGACGAGTTCGCCAAAATAGTAAACTATGATAAATAACAGAAGAAGCAAAATAACAAGAATGTATGTACTAAAATGAAAATGGAAGGAAGTTATATAAAATGAAAGACAAATTAACAATGCTAATGATAATAGACGGATTTGGAATAAATGAAAAAGAACAAGGAAACGCTGTAAAGCTTGCTAATACTCCAAATCTAGATAAACTTATGAAAACATGCCCTAATTCAAGAATATTTGCAAGTGGACTAAGTGTAGGACTTCCAGAAGGACAAATGGGAAATTCTGAAGTTGGACACACAAACATTGGAGCAGGAAGAATAGTTTATCAAGAATTAACAAAAATAACAAAATCAATAGAAGATGGAGACTTTTTCAGTATTCCAGAATTCAATAAGGCAATAGAAAATTGTAAAAAATACAACTCAAAATTACACATAATTGGATTAGTATCTGACGGAGGAGTTCATAGTCATATTCGCCATTTATACGGATTACTAGAACTTGCAAAGAGAAAAGACTTTGAAAATGTATTTGTACATTGCTTCATGGACGGAAGAGATACTCCACCAGCTTCAGGAGAAAGCTATATAACAAAACTAGAAGAAAAAATGAAAGAAAAAGGAATTGGAAAAATTGCTACAATTTCTGGTAGATTCTATGCAATGGATAGAGACAAGAGATGGCAAAGAGAGCAAAAAGCTTATGATGCAATGGTCTATGGAAAAGGAAATAAAGCAAGTTCAGCAATACAAGCAGTTGAAGCATCATACCAAAAAGAAGTATTTGATGAGTTTATAGAACCAACAGTTATATGCAATGGAGATGCACCTGTTGCAAAAATAGAACCACATGATTCTGTAATTTTCTTCAACTTTAGACCAGACAGAGCAAGACAAATAACAAGAACACTTGTTGATCCAGAATTCAATGAATTTGAAACAAGAAAAGACTTAGATTTATGCTTTGTTTGCATGACTCCTTATGATGAAACTTTACCAAATGTTGAAATAGCATTCAAAAAAGAACATTTGAAAAATACTTTCGGAGAATATATAAGCAATTTAGGATATACACAGTTACGTATTGCAGAAACAGAAAAATATGCACACGTTACCTTCTTCTTTAATGGAGGACAAGAAAAACAATATCCAGGAGAAGATAGAATATTAGTACCATCTCCAAAGGTTGAAACTTACGATATGCAACCTGAAATGAGTGCAAGAGAAGTAACTGAAAAAGTTGTAGATGCAATCAATTCTAAAAAATATGATGCAATAATATTAAATTATGCAAATACAGATATGGTTGGACATACAGGAAGTCTAGAAGCTGCAATAAAGGCAGTAGAAACAATAGACGAATGCGTAGGAAAAGTTGTAGAAGCTGTAAATGCACAAAATGGAAGATTAATAATAACAGCAGATCACGGAAATTGTGAGCAAATGATAGATTATAAAACAGGAGAGCCACATACAGCTCATACAACAAACCCTGTTCCAGTAATCTTAGTTGGAATGGAAAATGCAAAATTAAAAGAAGGAAAACTTGCAGACTTAGCACCAACAATGCTAGATATAATGAACCTTCCAAAGCCAGAAGAAATGACAGGAGAAAGCATTATAGTAGAAAAATAGAACTATAAAACGAATCAAAACAAGAGGAAAATAATATAATAGTAGAAAAAAGTAGGGAGAATGGATGAAGTCGAAAGCAACAATAAAAGAACTTTATTCAAAAATTAGACAGTGTCTATTTTATATGATACCTGAAAGCTGGGAAAGTATATATTTATATGCATCTGTTATACAAAGGGATAATGGTGAAGAAACAGGAGAAATGTTTTTTTACTATTTTCCTAAAAGTATAATAAAAAGAAATCCTATAAATGTATATCAAATACCAAATAAATTCAATCTTGATGAAAATGAATTTATAAAACTAACAAATGAACTATATGAACTAATAAAAGAACTAAGAAGACAGTGTAAAATATATGAAAAAATAGATTGGTCTAATATAACGATTAGTATAGAAAATGTAGAATTCTTAGCTGAATATGATTGTGATGACTTAATTAATTCTATATATTCGAATAATGATAGAATGGTAATATGGCAATATAAATATTTAGATTATCCAATGGAGAAATTTCCAAAAGAGATAAGAAACATAATAAAGCAATATTTAGCCGAAGAAGAACATGGATTACATGCAAAGAAAACATATGGTGAAACATTTTATCAACCTCACGAACATAACAATATCAGTTATGATATAAATAGAAAAGAAGATGAATATATAAAAGTCGATGAAGAAACTAAGGATTTTACAATGGTAAATGATGATATTTATGAAGTAAAGCCAAAAAGAAAATTCTTCAAGAAAAAGGATAACAATAAAATGTTAAACGAAAAAAATGAAAAATTTAAAGAAGATGAAATAGTAGTTAGAAATCAAATTTTAAAATACTAAAACAGCTACATTATATGAAAAAATTTGAGAAAAAATAAGGAGAAAATTATGGCTGGAAAAAGAACAATGGAGAGTGGCAGAACAAAAAAAGGAAAAACCTTTTATTTTTATAAATTAATTGTTGTATTATTTTTTGTTCTTGCTGTAGCTTTTGTACTTTATATTGCACCAAACTATATTAGGAATGATGTAGGAGAAAAAACGAATTTAGTAATAAATAATAGTAATGTTACAAAGAGTTTAAAAAATGATGTATTAATTGAAGATGGAGTTGTGTATGTGTCTACAAAAGACATTGCGAATTTCTTCGATGGAAATATATTTTATGATAATAAATATGACCAGATTATTACATCATCAGACACAAAGCTTGCAAGCTTAAAAATAAACAATGATACTATCACTGTAAACGGAGCTTCAAAAGAAATAATGAAACCAGCAAAAAAAGTTGAACAAGAGTTCTATCTGCCATTTTCGGAAATAAGCAAAAGTGTATATAATGTGGAAACAAAATATATTGAAGACACAGACACAGTTGTATTAGTTTCTCTTGATAGAGAACTAACCTATGCAAACAGTAGAAAAAATAATAGCGTAAAATACAAACCAACTGGATTTTCAAAAACAATTGATAGAGTAAGTGCAGGAGATAATTTAACTATAGTTCAACAAGATGATAGTACAGATTCTTCTGGCTGGGTAAAGGTTACGACTGAAAATGGAAAAGTTGGATATGTAAAGGAAAACAGTATTGCTAACGAGAAAAAGGTAAGGGACAACCTTGAAATAGAGCCACAAGTACAAGGAAAAATAAGCATGTTTTGGGATTATTTTTCAGAATATGCACAAGCTCCTCAAAGAAGCGGAAAAGTAGAAGGAGTAAATGTTGTTTCACCAACATTCTTCACACTACAAAAGCTTGGCAAGGGAAACATTGTTGCAAATGTAGGAACAAGAGGAACTAACTATATAAATTGGGCTCATAATAACGGATATAAAGTATGGGCATCATTCTCAAACAACTCACTAAAAGACACAACATCTGAAATCTTGAATGATTACGAATTAAGACAGAAGCTGATAGATAATATTATAACAGCAGTTGTTACATACAATATTGAAGGAATAAACATGGATTTTGAAAATATCTATGAAGCCGATAAATTAATGTATTCAAGATTAATTATAGAACTTGCACCAAGACTAAGAGAATTGGGAAAAGTACTATCTGTAGATGTAACAGCTCCAGATGGATCACCAGACTGGTCATTATGTTATGATAGAAACACCATTGGCAAAGTTGCGGATTATATCGTGTATATGGGATATGACCAAAACGGTGTATCATCTCCAAAAGAAGGAACAACAGCAGGCTGTGACTGGGTTGAAGCAAACATCAAGAAATTCTTAGGACAAGAAGAAGTTTCAGCAGACAAATTAATACTTGCGGTTCCATTCTACACAAGAATTTGGACAGAAACAAATGGAGAAATAGACAGTAGAGTAGTTGAAATGAAAGAAGTATATTCTTTAATTCCATCAGATGCAAAAATAGAATGGGATGACGAATTAAAGCAAAACTATGCTGAATATCAAAAAAATGGCAAGACATATAAAGTATGGATTGAAGATGAAAAATCTTTAAAATACAAGCTAGAATTAGTTAATACTTATAATTTAGCAGGAGCAGCATATTGGGAAAAAGATAGAGAACCAGACAGTATTTGGAGCACAATAGCACAGATATTAAATGTGAAATAAAGCAATTATAAAAAAATATATGAAAAAGGCAGAATATCTAATGAAAGATAATCTGCCTTTTTTCCCTTTTTATTTTAGTAAAAAAATTTTAAAAAAAATTTTTCACACCTATAATTGTTTTAATAAAATTCATTTATAATTGGAACATTTGAATAAAATGTAATAAATGAAAAAGAAAAAAATACAATTAAAAGAGAAAAATCTGCTCTAGAGCAATTATAGAATGGAAGATGAAAGATGAAGAAAACCTTATATGTTGACATATGCTATGATAAAAAAGAATATAAAACAAGAAAAAAAGAAGAAAAATCAGATACAATTTTGCAATTTATAAATATTAGCAAATCAAGAAAGATAAAGATAAAACCAAAACTAAAACAGAAAGAAAAGGAAGATAATTCAGAAAGAGAAGAACATATAAACTTAAAAAAGAACATAAAAAAACTAAATAGAAAAATTGAAAAAAGAATTAGAAAAATAAAAAAATGTGCTCTAAGAGTAAATGTTAAAATAGTGCCTTCAAATGAAGTAATAAAAATAGTAAAGAAGTTAGAGGCAATAGAAAAAAATAAGAAAATAAAAGAAACAGAAAAAAATAAGAAAATAAAAGAAGTAGATAAAATAAAGGAAATAGAAAAAATAAAGAGAATAAGCGAGCAAAATCTTGAAGAGAAAAAATTAAAGATACATACTTTTGATATTAACAATTTAGTAAATGAAATAGAACAAAGCAAAAATATATATTGTGAAAATTCGATAGAAATACTTAATAATATAATGAAAGACGGGAAAAAAGAAACAAAAGAACAGAGTGTTTATATACTATTAGAACAAAGCTCTAATTTAAACAACATAAAAATAAAAGAGATGCTTAATCAATATAAAATAGTGTATATAATAACAGACAATGTAAAACAATATAGAAAAATAGAACAATTTGCAGATGAGGAAGCAGAAATGCTTATTATATTAAATAACAGAAAAAAAAGCCTGTCAAAAGCAAAATATATAATCAATTATGACTTTAGACAAGAAAATATAGAAAAGTTTAATATAAACAGAACTGCAACTATTTTGAATGTTGCACAGAATAAAATAAAGATATATCAAGGATTCCAAGGAATAGTTATAAACAATATAAGACTAAAAAGTGAAAAAGATGAAAAATTTCCTATAGAATACGAGATAGAAAAAAATAGAGAAAAAGTAAATAAAAAGATAAAAAATGAGGAATATTATTTAATTGGAGAAAATGGAGAAATTAATAAAGAGGAAATAATAAAACTGCAATAGAATTAAGTTGGAAAAACTAAAACTTATATATTTAATAAAAATTCAACGAAACATATTAGAAAAAATAAAACAGTAAACAAAAAATATAACATTCTAAAAAAGTGTATTAACTAAAATATTACAACAATATTACAAATAAAAAAATCTATTGAAATCAAAAAAATGGTATGATATTATGAAATACAATAGAGAATAATTAAGAAAAGAGGAAAACTATGGATAAAAGAAAATTGAATAATGAAACCGGAATAACAATAATAGCTTTATCAATTACAATAATAGTAATGCTTATATTAGCGGGAATTTCTATAGCTACAGTAAGTCCGATGATAAAAAATTCTGAAGAAGCAAAACAAGAACAAGACATTGAAACAGAAAAATCAATTGTATCAAGGGCAGCATTTGCAGCTGAAAAAGTAGGGGTAAAAGGTAGGATTACTAAAGATAATTTACAAAAGATGATGCAAAATGAACTTCCATCTGGCAATTTTACTGTTATAGAAAATGGAGATGGTTTTACTATTACATTTACAGATTCAAACAGATCATATAATGTTGATGCAACAGGAGGAAATAGTTCAAGCTCTGAAACGATAATTGACGGAGTGACAATACCTGCAGGCTATTATTATGTGGGTGGAACAAAGGCAAAAGGATTAGTAATTTCTGATAATGTAGCAGATAACGAATTAGATAAAGGAAAAGAGGATGTTAGAGAAGAGTTAAGTGGAAACCAATGGGTATGGGTGCCTGTAGAAACACCAAGTAGTTTATATACAACAGTAGATGCAGGACAGGCTTTAGCAGGAAGTACAGGAGTAAAGACTACAAAATATACAAATTCAGCTATAATAAAAGGAAGAGTTAAACCAGGAGATACAAGTAGCTATAGGGAACCAGATTTGGTAATTGGAAAAGATGGAACTAGTTATGATTATGCAAATTATGCAACAGCAGGATTTACTAGCTTAAAAAATATGGCTGATACTATGGCAAGTGATTATAATGAAATGATAAGAAGTCTAGAGAAGTATAAGGGATTTTTTATAGGAAGATATGAGTTAACGGCCGATGGGGAAAAGACAGGAACCACTCAAACGGATAAAAATTGGTATGAATTATATAAAAATTGTACTAAATGGGCGAAAGAAGGAACAAAAGTAAAAACAAGAATGATATGGGGCTTGCAGTGGGATGCAACATGTAATTGGTTAGCAAGCTCTAACTTTGATATAAATGATTCAAGTAAATGGGGAAACTATACAAATAATACTACTAATAATGGAAGAGGAACAAAACAGGAGACAGGATATAGTGAAAGTTGGAAGGCAAATAATATATACGACTTTGCTGGAAATTGTCATGAGTTTACGCAAGAAGCAAGTGATTGGGCTAATAGAGTTGGCAGAGGTGGTTATTATTATACTTATGGATCTGGTGTACCAGCTTCTGGAAAGCAAAGTTCTTTATATTCAAATACACAAGGCTTTGGCACTCGCCCAACTTTATATATAATTCCATAATGAGCGTTTAATTTTAACTGTGTAAAATCGAGCATATAGGAGAGTATAATCTTAACCGAACACCTACAAACCTGTTGGAATATCTTTCCAACCTCTTGACAAATCTTCAAAAAAGGTTTAATATATTTAATTGTGAATTAATATTAGATAAATAGATCTATACTGCAAATGTGCAAAAGGAGGTTAGCAATATGGAAGAGAAGGGAATACTTGTATCACAAGAAGGTTATGAAAAATTAGAAAAAGAATTAGATTATCTTAAAACAACAAAAAGAGCAGAAATAGCAGAAAAAATAAAAGTTGCACTTGGATTTGGAGATTTATCAGAAAACTCTGAGTATGATGAAGCAAAAAATGCTCAAGCAGAGAATGAAGGCAAAATAGCTGAATTAGAAAACAAAATAAGATATGCAAAGATAATCGATGAATCTGAAATAGATACAAAAACAGTACAAGTTGGAAATATAGTAAAAGTTTATGACGAAGAATTTGAAGAGGAAGTAACATATACAATAGTTGGTTCTACTGAAGTTGATTTGGCACAAAACAAAATTTCTAACGAGTCTCCTGTAGGAGCTGCTTTAATCGGAAAGAAAAAGAATGATGTTGTAGAAGTAAAAGTTCCTGCTGGAACAATGAAATACAAAGTCTTAGCAATAACGAAATAATAAAAAATCCTTTTTATGATTTTAATATCATAAGAAGGATTTTTTCATTGCTACTTTATTACAGAAATTGCAGAGTATAGCAAAAAAATCACTCACAAATTATTTCGTGAGCGACCTTTAATTTTATTATAAACTTGCAACAATAAGAAACAAATTATATAAAAGCTTAGATTCTAATTGCTGATTCAAGGGCAAGTTTTATCATTGAGTTTAAAGAGGTTTGTCTTGCCTCAGCTGATATTTCTTGATGTTTATAGTGTGAGTCAACAACACTTAACAAACAGCTGGCTTTCTTTCCAAATATATGGGCATTATAAAATAAAGCAAATGCTTCCATTTCCGCACCGATGATGTTTAAGTCCTTTGGAAATCTTGCAATTAATCCATTTACATCTTTAACATAATAATCAAAACAATCTGTACAAAGAGTATTTCCTTTTATGTAAGGAATATTACAATCATGAGCAGTATCCTCGATTATTTTATTTAATTCTGCACTTGATTCCATAATGTGAACATCTTCTTCATTAAGTTCAAAGGCATAATTTCCTTCTGTGTATGTGTTATCAACTAAAATTGTATCAAGCAGATTCAAATCCTCTGAATAAGCTCCGCAAGAACCAATTCTTATAATTGAATCTACATCATAAAATTTGAATAATTCATAAGAATAAATTCCCATACTTGGCATTCCCATGCCAGATGCAAATACAGTTATTTTCTTGCCTTTATACTCTCCGGTATAACCAAACATGTTTCTAACTGAATTCACTAATTTTACATTAGTCATAAAATTATCTACAATATATTTTGCTCTTAATGGGTCTCCAGGCATTAGAACAACTTTTGCAATGTCTTCTTTTTTAGCTTCATTGTGTGGTGTCATAAACACAACTCCTTGTATAATTTATTTAGGTTTTTCTAATGGATTTACCTATAAACCGATAGTCGCTATAAGAATTTATATCCGTATAGTAACTTTATAATGCAATTATAACATAGAAACATAAAAGTACAAGTGAAAATTTATTTTTACAAGAAATCTATTGAAAAATTAAAAAAATATGATAGAATATAAATACTAAAAAGAAAATTTGTTTGCACCAAAGGAGAAAAAGATGATAGCATATCTAAAAGGAAAATTACAATTTAAATCTGATGAATATATAATTATAGAAGTACAAGGAATTGGCTATAAGGTATTTATGTCGAAGAAGGCAATCGATTCTTTGCCAGATGATGGAGAGGTAAAAGTTTATACATATTTAAAAGTTAGAGAGGACGACATTAGCTTATTTGGATTCAATTCAAATGAAGAGCTACATACATTTGAGTTACTTATTTCGGTTGGGGGAATAGGTGCAAAATCTGCAATAACAATACTTTCCAATATTACACCTTCAAGATTTGCCTTAGCCGTAATAACAAATGAAGTAAACACTTTAAAGAAATTACCAGGCATTGGACCAAAAACAGCACAAAGAATTATTCTCGAATTGAAAGATAAGATAAAAACAGAAGATGCAATTTCTAATAATGAAGCTGACGAAGATAGCATAGATAACAAAATGAAGAATGAAGAGGAACAAGAAGATTTAATTCAGGCTCTTCAGGTGCTAGGATACAGAAGATATGAGATTAATAAGATATTGCCAAAGATAAAACAAGAGAGTTTGGAAGAAAAAATAAAAGAGGCATTACAATATTTAGCTCATTAAAATAAATTTGAATTTAGAGGAAAAGTTTCAAAAAATAAGGGCAGACTATTTTTTATGTAACAGCCCAAAAATTGAAATAAAAAAAGCTATGAAGAAATCTCGCCCAAAAAGGGGCGTCCCTAATGGGCGAAAATAGAAAGGAAGCAATTAAATGAATGCGAATGAACCACTGGCGTACAGAATGAGCCCTAAAACATTAGATGATTACGTTGGACAAGAAAAGATATTAGGAAAAGATAAAATTTTATATAGAACCATTCAGGCAGATAGGCTTTCTAGCATTATTTTATGGGGACCTCCTGGCTGTGGCAAAACATCTTTGGCAAGGGTTATTAGCAATACCACAAAATATAAGTTTACAAAGTTAAATGCAGTAACGGCAGGGGTTGGAGATATAAAAAATGCAATAGAGGAAGCAAAAAATCCTTTTCTAAATCCATCTGGAAGATGTATTTTATTTATTGATGAGATTCATAGGTTTAATAAATTGCAACAAGATGCGTTATTACCATTTGTTGAAAATGGAACTGTAATATTAATAGGTGCGACTACTGAAAATCCATATTTTGAAGTAAACAAGGCTTTGATATCTAGGTCTATGGTGTTTCATTTGGAGCCACTAACTGTTGACAACATATATACTATTCTAAAAAGATCTTTGAAGAAACCAGAGGGGCTTGGAAGTTACAATATAAAAATAGAAGATGATACACTTTACAAGATTGCAGAAACTGCAAATGGTGATGTTAGAACAGCCCTAAATGGACTCGAGGTTGCCGTTTTAACAACGAGAATTGGAGAAGACGGATATATTACAATTACAAATGAAATTGCCAAAGAGAGCGTTCAAAATAGAAAAGCTATATTCGATAAAAAGGGAGACAGCCATTACGATAATATAAGTGCTTTCATAAAGTCTATGCGTGGAAGTGATCCTGATGCTGCAGTATTCTATTTAGCAAGAGCACTAAACGGTGGAGAAGACCCAATGTTTTTGGCAAGAAGAATAGTAATTGCTGCATCTGAAGATGTTGGAATGGCAAACCCTAATGCTTTAATTTTGGCAACCAGTGCAATGCAAGCAGTTCATTTTGTTGGAATGCCAGAAGCAAGAATAATTTTAGCTGAAGCAGCCGTTTATGTTGCAACATCAAAAAAATCAAATGCAAGCTATCTTGCAATAAATAAGGCTTTAGAAGATGTAGCAAATAAAGATACAGGAGAAGTTCCAATGCATATTAGAAATGCACCAGCAGAGGGAATGGAAAAAGAGGGATACCATGTAGGCTACAAATACCCACACGATTATCCAGGTCATTATGTGGAACAACAATATTTGCCAGACAAAATGGTTGGAACGAAATATTACATAAAAGACGAAAACATACCAGATTAAAAAATGCATAAAGAAAAAAAGCTTCAAGTTAATTTGTACTAACTTGAAGTTTTTTTAGCATTTGAATTATTCAGCTTTTACATCTTTTTTTACTTTTTTGCTATCTGTAAGAATATCTTTCATAGCACCGATACTAGAAAGGGTTGATGTTGCTTCAAATGGAATAAATACTTTATTTGCATCTCCATTAGCAATCTCTTTCAAAGCTTCTAAAGATTTTAATTGAACTAATTTGTCATCTGGGTGAGCTTTCATCATTGCATCATAAACCATACGAACTTCGTCTGCTCTTGCTTCTGCAACTTTCTTAATAGCTTGAGCTTCACCATCGGCACGTCTAATCTTAGACTCTTTCTCAGCTTCAGCTTCAAGAATTGCGGCTTCTTTTTTACCTTGTGCAAGTGTAATTGCAGCCTGTCTTTCACCTTCAGCTTGAAGGATTTGAGCTCTTTTAGTTCTTTCTGCATTCATTTGCTTTTCCATTGAATCTCTAATGTCTGCAGGTGGAGTAATATCTTTTATCTCAACTCTATCAATCTTGCAACCCCAAGAATCTGTTGCTTCATCAAGAATAGCTCTTAACTGTTCGTTTATCATATCTCTAGAACTGAATGTTGAATCCAAATCCATTTTACCAACAATATCACGAATAGTAGTAATTGCAAGATACTCAATACCTTTCTTCAAACTTTGAATTTCATACACAGCTTTTGCTGGGTCTGTAACTTTATAAAACACAACAGTATCTATTGTGATAGTAACATTATCTTTAGTAATTACGTTTTGTGGTGGAACGTCCATAGTTTGTTGTTTTAAACTAACAACGCTTCTAACACGGTCAACGAATGGAATAATAATTGTAAGACCTGCATCAGCTACTTTATGAAATTTACCTAATCTTTCAATTATATAAACTTCAGATTGTCTTACAACTTTGATTGATTTTACTGCTATAATTAAGATTATAACTAGTAATACGATTAAAAACCACATAATGATTCCTCCTGAAATATAATTTAACACAATCATTATATCATAGAAAGTCCGGAAAATAAAGATACAACAGGCTTTTTTACAAAATAATATTAAAATATTGATGTGAGAATGAAAATATTTCAGATGAAATCAAAAATAAATGAAAAACAGTTGAAAATAAAAATTTGTAATGGTAGAATAAACAAAGAAAAATACAAAGGAGGAAAAAAGAAAATGAACAATAAATCAAAAAATAAACAAGAAAAAGGAATTACGCTTATTGCTTTGGTTGTAACTATTATAATAATGCTAATATTAGCAGGGGTTAGCATTAAACTTGCAATAGATAATAATGGTGTAATAGAAAATGCTAAAGAAGCAAAAGACCAGTATGAGCAGGCACAAGCTAATGACGAAAGTGGATTGGAAGATTTGGCTTCGAAACTGAAAGAACAAATAGATGCAAATAAAAACAATAATTCAGGTTCAGGAAGTTCTGAAAGTACAGTAGATGGAGTGCCAATCCCAGCAGGATTTGTATATGTAGGAGGAACAAAAGCAAGTGGTCTAGTAATTTCAGATAATGCAGCAGACAAAGAAAAATATAAAGGACAAACAACAGTAGGAATAGATTTAGTAGGAAACCAATTTGTATGGATACCAGTAGAAAATATAGCAGATTATAAAAGAACTGCTTATTCAACACAAGTTGCAACAGGAACAACAGATACAACAACAAATTCAGAGCAAATAAAATACAGTAGCTCAGATAGTGATTACTTTAAAGAAGCATTGCCTGCAGACGAAAAGACAAGTGTAGAAACCAATAAGGGATTCTATATTGGAAGATACGAAGCAGGAGACCAAGAAAGTACAGACTCTAAAAAATTAAGAGCAAGCGGAGCACCAACAAGTAATACAATAACAGTAAAAGCAGGACAAGCCCCATATAATTATGTAACAAGAACACAGGCTAAAAGCCTAGCAGAAGGATTTAGTACAAAACAAAAATATACAAGTGTAAAATCAAAACTAGTAAGTAGCTATGCATGGGATACTGCAATTGCATTCATACAAAAAACGAATAGTGATTATGGAAGTAGTTCAGAAGAAGGAAATTATCAAGATTCTCCAACATTTACTTATACAGGAATAGCAGATACAGAAAAAAATAAACAAACCAAAGAAAATGGAACAAGTACATTAATTCCAACAGGACAAACCACAGCCGTAAATAACATATACGATATGGGAGGAAATGTATGGGAGTGGACTACAGAGTCTTTTTCTTACACGCGCACTCCGTACACGGGTCGTGGAGGCCGTTACAGCGGCTACTTCGCTAATTATCCAGCTGGTGGCCGTAGTAGCGGTTCCGACGGTGCCCGCGGTGACTGTGGGTTCAGGCTTACTTTATTCTTGTAGACCTGAGCCCTGGTTTCTCTGAATATTAATTCAGCAGGAATCATAACCCATAGTATAGATATGGGAAAAGGAATCTCAAATTTGAGAATTAACATAAATATAAGAGAGTAGGTAGGAAACGAGTTGAACCTAGCGTAGCTAAGGTACAAGTCGTTTCTACCGGACTAAAGTGGTGTGCAGATTTTGTACATCATATTTTTTTCAAATTATTGTTATAGTAAATTGGAAACTAACCAGAGATTGTTTATATATGGTAAGATTTCAAAAAAGTGTTATAGTAAAAGAAATATGCCAATATTGATTACATTGAAAATTTTGCCTTTTTTACAAAATAATATAAAAATATTGATTTTTGTGAAAAATTATGGTAAAATGAACGAGTTAAGATAAATACCAAAAAGGAGCGGTAAAAATGCAAATAGTAAAATATATTTTAATAGCTTTATATGTAATAAACTGTATAGCCTTATTAATTGTAACAATGATGCAAAATAAAGATAATAGTGGTGCATCTGGAACAATAGTTGGTTCATCAACAAACAGTTTCTATGAGAAGAATAAAGGAAAAACTCATGAGGGTAGAATAAAGAGATGGACAATAATATTAGGAATATTATTCCTTGTATTAACAATAGTACTTGGAATAGTTTTCATGATGTAATTATAAATAGAAATTATTAGGCGGCAGAAAATCTATTCTGTCGTTTTTGTTTGTATAATAGAAAAGTTATATAAGGTATAAATTTATGCAAAAAGTAAAATATTAAAATACCAGAAGGAGTATTTCTAAATATGAAGAAAAGAAAAAATGATTTCAAGAAATTTTTTATACATGAGCAGAAAAATAAAAAGTCAAAGAAATTAATTAGAAAAAGTGAGAAAATTGAATATAGAAATATCAGCAATGAGGAAGAAAATGATTCAATAGTTGGAATTTATAAAAAGAGTAGAAACTTTGGATTTGTTGTTCCAAATGACAAAACTTTAGGAGAAGACATTTATATTCCAAAAAAGAAATGTGCTGGAGCAAAGAATAATCAGGTGGTTGTTGTAAAAATAGATAAAAAATCTGACAAAGATAAAAGACCAGAGGGAACAATAATCGAGATATTAGGAAAGATGGACGAAGCTGGAGTAGACATGCTTTCTTTAATAAAGGAGTACAAGCTTCCAAATGAATTCCCACAACCTGTGATTGATGAAGCTCTTCAAATATCTCAAACTATTGATGAAAAGAACATAGCTCAAAGAGTCGATTTAAGAAATGAAGAAATTTTTACTATTGATGGTGAAGATGCAAAAGACCTTGATGATGCAGTTAATGTTAAGAAGAATGATGATGGAACATACACTTTAGGAGTTCATATTGCTGATGTAAGTTACTATGTAAAATCTGGTTCGAAGCTAGATAAGGAAGCGATAAAAAGAGGAACTAGTATTTATATGATGGACAGAGTTATTCCGATGCTTCCAAAAGAGCTTTCAAACGGAATATGCAGTCTAAATGAAAATCAAGATAGATTTACTATATCTGTAATAATGAAGATAAACGAAAAGGGAAAAGTAGTAGAGTCTAGAATATTTAAGTCTGTAATAAAAACAACCAGAAGAATGAACTACCATGATGTGAATGATTTATTTTTGTGGGAGGACATAAAACAAGGAAAGCTAGAAATAGAAAACGAAAACGATAAAAAGATTACTACAGAAGAATATGAAAAAATAAAAAATACTGCAAATAAATATAGCCAATTCATTGAGCATTTCTTAAGAATGAGAGAATTAAAGGAAATTCTTAAGAAAAGAAGAGATTTGAATGGAAGTTTAAATCTGAATATTCCAGAGAGTAAAATTATATTAAATAAAAACGGTGTAGCTGTAGATGTACAAAAATATGATTATTTGGAATCAAATGAAGTAATAGAGCAGTTTATGCTAACTGCAAATGAAACAGTAGCTGAAAGCTTTTATTATGTACAAGCACCATTCATATATAGAAATCATGAAATCCCAGAGATGGAGAAGATTGATGAACTAAACAAGTTCTTATTTGGATTAGGATACAAGATAAGAGGAATAAAGAAAGATGACGAATCAAGTGTTCATCCAAAGGCTTTTGCTCAAGTACTTGATGAAGTGAATGGAAAACCAGAAGAAAAGGTAGTTTCAAACTTAATCTTAAGAACGTTAAAGGTTGCAAAATACGAGAGTGAAAACAAGGGACACTTTGGTATTGCAAGCAAATGCTATTGCCACTTTACCTCACCAATAAGAAGATACCCAGACTTATTTATACACAGAGTAATATCATCATATTTGAAACATGATTACAATATAAACGATGAATTGAGAGAAAAATACGGAATAGAAGCAGTCAAATACGCAGAAAGTTCTTCTGAAAGAGAAAGAGTTGCACAGAAGGTAGAAAGAGACGCCGAAAAGATAAAGAAGGCGGAATACATGCAGAAGAAAATTGGAGAACAATATGATGGAGTTGTATCTGGAGTTACTCAATTTGGAATGTTTGTTGAATTAGAAAATACAGTTGAGGGATTAATTAGATTTGAAGACCTCGGAGATGAATACTTTGATTATGATGATCAAAGAAAAACATTAAGAGGAGAGAAATCAAATAAAACATATAGAGTGGGAGACAAGGTAAGAATTGAAGTAAAATCTTCAGACAAAACAACAAGAAGAATAGACTTTAAATTAATAGATGATACGCTTAATAATAAAGATGAGCAAAAAGATAAAGAATAAATTAATGAGATAAGGACGAGCAAAAAGTTGGAGAATAAATTAATGAGAAGGCTGATAAAGTGAAAAAATAAAACATTGAAATAAAGTTTATCAACCAAAAATAGAAAAATGCTTAAGAAAAACCCGCATTAAAAAGAAAAAGAATAATAGAGAATATGAAAAAGGAAAGTAAAATGTGAATTGATAACATATTTTACTTTCTTTTTTATAAGCTTATATTATATTTGTGAATTGCGAACCTATTTTTTTGAAGTTTTCTTTTTCTTTATAAAAATTGATGCCAATATAATTAAAAGAAGAACTACAATAATCGCAATAACACCTGGCCAGCCGAATGCAGAAACAATCTTGCTACCTAAAGACATTATAATACCTGCTAAAATAACACCTAATGAAACAGCAACAATGCTTGTTTTAAAGTCAAGATTTAAGAATGAAGCGGCTAGTGTTCCTGTCCAAGCTCCTGTTCCAGGTAGAGGAATTCCAACAAATAATAATAGTGCCCAGAAGATTCCTCTATTTCCTGCAGAGGCTTTTAATTTTTCTCCGCCTTTTTCTCCTTTAGTTAAGCACCATGTAAAGAATTTGCCAATGAACTTTTTATCTTTACCCCATTCAAGAACTTTTCTTGCAAACCAATATATAATTGGAACAGGAAGCATATTTCCTAAAATTGCGATAGGGTAGTATAAAAATATGTTTAATCCTAAACTTTCCGCAATTGGAATAGCTCCTCTTAGTTCTACGATTGGAACCATACTTACAAAAAATACAATTAAATATTTTAATACGATTGGTAAACTTGCCATAATAAATTTGTATGATGTTATAATAAATCTAAAAATTAGATATTAAATATTAAAAATCAAAACTTAATATTAAAATCGAAAATTAGATAATTAAATCATACTTCCTCCTTTATAAAATTTCTTACCCATTGTACTATAATGTCTGAGAAAAGTAAAGAAAAAATTGAATTAAATTAAAATGATTGCTGATTAGAGCAACAATATATCATTTTCTATCAATGAAGTAAAATCCGTAAAGTGAAAAGTTAAAGGCAATGAAGTAAAATCGAGAATATACTGGCAATATTATGTAAAATATGTTATAATAAAGAAGTATCCAAAAAAAACTTGGAACTTTTACAAAATTAGGAGGTGCTTTTAATGCCTAAAGGCTATACAAGTCAAAAGGGCGTTATATATTCCGATGTAATTCGGGATATGGCAGAAGATCCAAACTTTTTGAATGAGGAGGTAAGAGGCAGACTATCCAGAATGAGGTACCGTGAGCAGGAATACCTTGGTGGCAATGTTGAAAATATATTGCTACTGGAGGGAGTAATCAGAAGAGGTTTGTTTTTGACAGTTCTAATGGAAATGTCAGATGACAAGAAGGACAATGTCATCTGGCTCCATGATGTTACAAGCCTTGAACAAATTCCTGAGAAGGTTTTCACTGACAGCAAAGGTATGTTCAGACTGGAGAAAAATAAGGCAAACTTGCTTCCAATGAAGAATGAGGTGCTTAGGATAATAAAATGTCCGAAGCCAAATCGCAGGTATATCAAGGTGAAGAATAAGGGACCAGTTACGGGAAGTTTCCTGTTGTACTGCGGAAAGTATTTGCTGGTATTCAAAGCAAATGCTGATAGCCTGAACATCTATACCTGCAGATTGCATTACCTCTATTCAATGAGTGTAGCTCAGAAGTAATATCTGAAAGTTACTTTTCCAAGTAGTAACTTAGAGGACCAGCAATAACGCTGGTCCTCTGCTCGTTTGAGATAGGGAATAAATAAAATAAGTATTTATTCTCAGCTTTTTTACAAGATAAAATTAGTCATTTATTTTTGAATACAAGCCAATGCTTATTAATCCTGCAATACCTACTAAAGAATAGATAATTCTACTAAATACACTCATTGAACCAAATAGTGTTGCCACTAAGTCAAAACTAAATAATCCAATTAAAAGCCAATTTACGGCACCAATAATTACAAGTGTAAGTGCAATGTAATATAGAACTTTCATAATATTCCTCCTAAATTTAGATATACTAATATTATAAGTAAATTAGGATAAAATATACAAAAAATGTACTTATTTCTTAAATTGTGAATTGTAAAGGTCTGCATAGAATCCGTTTTGTGCCATTAATTCTTCGTGATTTCCTTGTTCTATGATGTTTCCTTCATTCATAACTAAAATCATATCTGCATTTCTAATTGTAGATAATCTGTGTGCAATTATGAAAGAAGTTCTGCCTTCTGTTAATTTATCCATTGCTTGTTGAACTAGTTCCTCTGTACGAGTATCTACAGAAGATGTAGCTTCGTCTAGTATTAGGAATGGGGCATCTTTTATCATACCACGAGCGATTGTTAATAATTGTTTTTGACCTGCAGAAATGCTGTCATTGTCTGTGATTACTGCATCAAGTCCGCAAGGTAGAGTTTTTACGAATTTATCTATTCCAACAGTTTTTAATGCTTCCCAGATTTGCTCATCTGTAACATTTTCTTTGTTATATTTAATATTATCTCTAATTGTTCCATTAAATAACCAAGTATCTTGTAAAACCATTATGAACATATCATGTATATTTTCACGAGATAATTCTTTAATAGAAGTTCCGTCTATTGTAATATCACCATCTGAAATGTTGTAGAATTTCATAAGAAGATTTACCATAGTAGTTTTTCCGGCACCAGTTGGACCAACTATTGCAACTTTTTCGCCTTGATGTACATTACAAGAGAAGTCTTTTATAACATTTTTTTCTCCATCATAAGAAAATTTGATGTGTTCAAAATCGATATTTCCTTTTACATCTTTTAAGCTTAAATTTTTTGTAATGTCTTTTTGATCGTCCATTTCTGGTTCTTCTAAGAATTCGAAAATTCTTTCAGAAGCAGCTGCTGATGTTTGTAAGTTTGTCATACCTTGTGCAATTTGAGTTAGGGGAGATGTAAATAATCTTACATACATCATGAATGCAACGATTACACCAAAAGTGATGTGACCATTCATTGTTAAAATAGCTCCAACAACGCAAACTGCAACATAACTGAAGTTACCTATAAAGTTCATAATAGGTTGCATAAGTCCAGATAAGAATTGACTCTTTCTATTACATTCATAAACTCTTTTATTTAGTTCATCAAATTTTGAAGAAGCTTCTTTTTCGCCATTATAGGCTTTTACAACATTGTGATTTGAATATATTTCTTCAATATGACCATTTAAATTACCAAGTTCTACTTGTCTAGCATTAAAGTATTTTTGAGATTTGCCAAGTATTATAAACATAAACACAAATCCAATAAGAGAAGATAGAATACCTGTAAGTGCTAAAATCCAGTTCGTGTAGAACATCATTATAATTGAACCAATAAATAGGGTAATAGCACCAACTAAAGTTCCTAAAGATTGATTCAATGAAGTAGCTATTGTATCTACGTCGTTTGTAACTCTAGAAAGAATATCCCCGTAACTGTGAGTATCGTAATATCTAAGTGGTAATTTGTTAATCTTATGAGATATTTGAGTACGCAAACTTTGTGCAAATCTGTTGGCAACAGTAGCCATTATAAATCCTTGAATGTAATTAAATATTCCACTTAAGCCATATATACAAACTAGGAAAATTGAAATAGATTTAATTGCATCAAAGTTCAAACCTGTCATTAAACCTTTTGTAATTTCATCTGTTAAGTCGCTTAATTTATTTGGTCCAATAATAGAAAGAACAGAACCAAGTGCAGAAAGTACTAATGCAATTACTATAAATGGTATATATTTTTTTAGGTAATGTGTCATTTTCTTTAGAGCTTTTTTTAAATCTTTTGGCTTTTCAGCAATTCTATTTGGACCAACATTACGAGGTTTCTTTTTGTATTGTTCATCATTATCCATTTTCTAATTCCTCCTTTGATAGTTGTGAGTATGCAATTTCTTGATATACCTTACAATTTTGTAATAATTCTTTGTGAGTTCCAAGACCAACACATTCTCCGTTTTCTAATACGATAATCTTATCTGCATTTAAAATTGTACCAATTCTTTGTGCAACAATAATATTAGTTGCATCTTTAGTATATTTCTTAAGTTCTGACCTTAATTTGTAATCAGTTTTATAATCTAGGGCACTGAAAGAGTCATCGAAAATATATATTTCTGGATCTCTTGCTATGGCTCTTGCGATTGCAAGTCTTTGCTTTTGACCACCAGATACGTTGGTTCCGCCTTGTGCAATATGTGATTCATATTGTTCTGGCATTTTCTCAACAAAATCTTTTCCTTGTGCGACTGCAACAGCTTCTTTTACTTTTTCACTATCTGGTGCAAGCTTTCCGTTATCACCATAAGAAACGTTGTAATTTACTGAACCACTAAACATTACAGCCTTTTGAGGAACGTATCCTAACTTGTTATGAAGTTCCTCTTGAGAATAATCTTTAACATTAACCCCATCAACCAAAATTTCACCAGAAGTTACATCGTAAAATCGTGGAATTAAATTTACAAGAGTTGATTTTCCAGAACCTGTAGAACCAATTATTGCGACTGTTTCGCCTTTATTTGCCTTAAACGAAATGTTCTTTAAAACTTCTTCATCTCCATCAGGATACTTAAATGAAACATTTTTAAATTCAATTTCACCAGTCTTTGAGGCTAAAGAACTATCCTTACTTGTAACTTTATTTCCGTCTTTAACTGAAACATCAGTATCTAAAACTTCTGCAATTCTGTCTGCAGAAACTTGAGCTCTTGGGTACATTATAAAAATCATCGCAAGCATTAAAAATGCCATAATAACTTGCATTGCGTAGCTTGAAAATACAACCATATCACCGAACAATGCAATTTTATCTGCCATACCTGCTGCATCAATTAAATAGCTACCAACAAAATAAATTGCAAGAGTAACACAGTTCATAACCAAATACATAATAGGGGACATAGCGGCCATTGCTCTTTGGTTGAACAATTGAGTATTTGTAAGCTCCGTATTTCCGCCTTCAAATTTATCTTCTTGATATTTCTCTGCATTAAAAGCTCTAACAACACGAATACCCTTTAAATTTTCACGGGCTAAGCTGTTAATATTATCAATTAATTTTTGGACTCTCTTGAATCTTGGCATTACAGTTGCAATCAAAAAGCTAACACATAATAGAAGCACAACAACTGCTACACCAGTTATGGCACTCCATTGCCAGCTCTTATTCAAAATTTTCAACACAGCCCAAACGGCTGTAATAGGAGCCTTTATAAGCATTTGAAGTCCCATAGAAATAAACATTTGAATATTTGTAATATCATTTGTAGTTCTAGTAATTAAGCTTCCAGTAGAAAATTTATTTATTTCTTCCATACCAAAGCTTTGAGCCTTTTCAAACAACTTCTTTCTTAAATTCATAGAAAAATTTGCTGAAATTAGAGAAGACAAATATCCAACAACAACAGCAGAAGCCAAGCTTCCACCAGCACAAAGAAGCATATAGCCACCTTGCTCTAAAATATCTGACATTGTACTTCCTTCAGTTTTTACAAGAACAGTAATCTCAGACATATAATCAGGAAGCTTTAAATCAAGCCAAACCTGAAAAACAATAAGTAATAAACATATTAAAATAAGTAAATAATCTTTTTTTGTAAAATTTTTAAATAATTTAAACATTGTAAAATCCTTTCTTTCGTCAAAATTAAGCAATCTTTTTCGCCCAAAAAGGGGCGTCCCTATTGGGCGAAAAATACCATTAGTCTCGGTCTCTATTTCCAAGTATTATAATTAATCTTAATAATTGTAATAGGGAAGATAGCAAGCTTGCAACATAAGTCATTGCAGCTGCACTAAGTACTTTAGAAATTCCTTGCTTGTCATTATCATAAGACAAGTTCAAAGTATCTAATTCTTTCTTTCCTCTGTTTGAGGCATTGAACTCAACCGGTAAAGTAACAAGTTGGAATACCACTGTTGCAAATAAAATTAAAATTGACAATTTTATATATCCAGTTAATCCACCTATTAAAGACACAATTAAACCAAAGTATCCTAGATATGAAATAAAGTTTACAACTGGAACTAATGCTGATCTTATTCTAAAGAATGTATATCCTTCTTTATCTTGAATAGCGTGGCCACATTCGTGTGCTGCAACTGCCATTGAAGCAACAGACGTTCCGTTATAAATATCAGATGAAAGCTTAATTAACTTCTTAGATGGGTCATAATGGTCTGTTAATTTTCCTGAAGTTTCATAAACTTCTATATTAGATAGACCATTTGCATTTAAAATTGCTCTTGCAACTTCGCTGCCAGTTAATCCTTTTGAGTTTTTGACTTTTCTGTATTTTGAGTATGCAGAGTCAATCTTAACCTGTGCAACAAGAACAAGAATAAAACCAATTACCATTAATAAAACTGTAAAACTATTATCAAACCACATTAAAAAATAATCCATAAAAATTCCTCCTTTTAAAAATATATTTTACATAAAAATTTAAATTAAACCCAAATTATTTTTGATTTAGTTTTTCAAAGTAATTATCAAGCATTTTATCTATAACGTTCAAAAATGTATGAAATTCGTCATCGGGAATACCTTCTTTTAAAGATGAAAAGAAATCTCTTTGACATTTTTGCAACTTTTTGACCGATTTCTGAGCTTTAGGCTTAATAGTAATTTGCTGATACCTTCTATCTGATGGACTTATTTTTATGGCAATGAAGTCTCGTTGCTGAAGTAAAGATAATGCTTTTGAAACATAAGCCTTAGAAAAACCTCTGTAATTTACTGCATCAACAGCATTTGTAAATTCTGGATTGTTTGCAAAAAATAAAAGAACATCGGCTTCAGGCTTAGTAATACCACAACTTGTTGCACAGGCAGAAATTGTCTCAGCAAATAAATTTCTGGATTGAGCACTTGCATAGATAAAACGCCTAAATAAATTTTTCTGCTCCATAATTTTCTGGCATAATTAGAACATATAGAATACATATAGAACATATAGAATATGCTAATTATATCTCCTTTCTAAAAATGTATAACATATTTGCAATTCATAAATATAAATATATATTTTTGTGAGTATATTCATATATTGGTATATGGATAAATACTTATAAATGAAACATGCAAATACTAAACTCGGTTTATTTATAAACTGTTTCTATGTGAACTATTATAGAATGAAAATATAGCCAGGTCAAGGAAATAATGTGAACAATATGTGAATTTTTCAAAAAGAAAATAGCGTTTTGAAAAATCTTTTGATGTCAAAAAGCAAAGTAGAATGCAGTTCTGTAAAGTAAAAGCAATTTGTACAAAAAATAAGTTACAAAAATGAAAAAGAGAGTGGCAACATATCTAGTCATGCAAAGCATGATTCGTAGCATCGGAAGGTATGATATTAAGGAATACCAATAGATTAAAACATTCACTTGCAGTTGCAAGAAAAATGGTCGAAATAGGGAAAAGCAAAGGATTAGCTGAAGAAGAATTAAAGGATTTATTTATGCTAGGATATAATCACGACATTGGATATGAATTTGGCACTAATGAAAATCATAATGTAATTGGGGCAAATATTTTAAAACAAAATAATTATAAATATTGGCAAGAAGTATATTATCATGGACAAATCAATGTACCATATTCATCTTTATATCTAGATATATTAAATATGGCTGATATGCAAATTGATAAGTTTGGAAATGATGTTGGTTATACTAAAAGACTCGAGGATATAAAAAATAGATATGGTGAAAATTCTGAGGTTTACAAAAAAGTTGAAATATTAGTAAATGACCTAAGAATTGAAAAATTTTAAAAATTTTTAAAATGATTTTCATATTTAAAAATCATTTGACATATATTAAGATTGATGCTATAATAATTATAGCTTAAGCAAAGAGAGAGTTCGTAAGGACGCTTGTACATGGATGTGTTGACCACACATCTTTTTTTTTATGTACTTTTGAAAAAAAGACGGTTGACCAGACCGCCTTTGACTAGAATTGCACTAGTCTTGAGAGTTATGACTATCTTCTTGATTATTATTATCATTACTCAGTAATAATAAAACAATTAGACGCCATATTAGTTCATAAGATGACACTATGTACACCTCCTCTCACAAAGAATTCCTTACATACATAAAAATTTAAAAAGTGTTAGGAAAATCAGTATTTTTTATAAATTAGAACCTCAAGTTTATCTTCCGAAACACTTGAGGTTCTATTGGTGCCAACGAAGTAGATATCTACAACTTTTTTTGATTTATTGACGATTGATACAAATATCAATCAATTTATATATAGATTAACAGATTTTTTATAAAAATCAAGAAAATTCATTAAAAAACTTTGCAAAGCTTTGCGAAAGTTTGTTTCTTTTATATTGATTTATTTTTAATTGTATGCTATACTAGTTCACATGGGAAATGATAATAAGCAGATGTGGTTTTGCCACCAATTATACGAAATATCGTAGGAGAGGTGGTGATGTTTATGGTTAAAGTAATACTATTTTTTATAATATCATTTATGTTATCTTTAACATTAAACGTTGCCTTAGCTGCAGTTCTGTATAAGAACTGGGTTGATAAGCAACTACATAAATAAAAAAAGCTCACATCTGTAAATTTGACGATTTAGATGTGAGTTTTATATCTATTCGGCAAAACCACGTTTGTGGATTTGTCATTTCCTATATTTATTATACATAGATATTTAAGAAAAGTCAAATAAAATTTCGAAATTAAAATATTCTTCTAACTCTGATAATTTTATCTTTTTAGATAAGTTTGAAATATACACATCATTAGAATAATTGAAAACTAAAAAAGTAATATTTTTAATAATCACTTTATGTGGTTCAATATATGTAAGATTATTTTTTTCTAATTTCCTAATGTTACAGATGGCCGGAATCGACGAGCCGCGTCGGGAAAATAGTCCACAGGACTATTTTCTGATCCTCCTTTTCGATTCCGTTTTATATGTGTTAGTGTAAAACAAAAAAGAAACTGTTCTAATACAGTTTCTCATTTTGGTGCAGATGGCCGGAATCGAACCGGCACGGTTTATTCAACCGCAGGATTTTAAGTCCTGTGCGTCTACCAGTTCCGCCACATCTGCATGTTAGTAACTTTACTGGCTAACGAATATTATTTTACAACATATAAGTAACGTTTGTCAATAGTTTTTTTACAAATTTTAAAATTAAGTTTAAGAATTGCTTTTACTTTTCACTTATCTTTTAAAATAAACTTGAAAAAGTTCCGTGAAATCTCTATAAATTTTTTAGTTGGTATGTTACAATAAAACTGAACATCTAACAACAAAGGATAAATGACAAAATGAAAGAAAAGGGAATAACTATAGTAGCACTTGTAATTACGATTATAATACTTTTAATTATTTCAGGACTTACTATTGAAGTTTTAATAGGTAAAGATGGAATAATATCGAAAACTGCAGAAACCAAGCAAGCTACAGAAATAAGCTCTGAAAAAGAGAAAATTCAATTAGCAGTAATTCAAACAGCACATGATAATAAATCATTAAAAATAGAGGTAGATAAATTAAATCAAAATTTAATTAATGTTTTTGGAAAAGATGAAACAGCTTTAAAAGAAGATGGAAATAAGTATTTAGTTAAAATAGTAAAGACTCAAAGATATTATAGTGTAGATGCAAATGGAGATGTAACCTTTTTAGGAAATGCTTCTGATATAGAGAAAAACATGCAGAATATAGAGATTGGAGAAAATTTGCTTGATTTAGCGAAATTAAAAAGTAATACATATATTTCTTCTAAAAATGGGGAAGAAGTGGAATATAATAGTTGGAGTGCATCTGATTATATGTATGTAGGAAATTGTAAAAATGTTTTGGTTGTGAGTGGTGATAGTTCATTTCTAAGCTCATACAATGCACTATATAGTGAGGACAAGCAAACATTAAGAACAGTTTGGATTGAAAAAAACAAGGTTACTAATGATGTATTAGGTCAAGTTAATGTATCTATTTCGGTGCTTAATCTTAAGAAAAATGAAAAATATTTAAGAGTTTCGGAAAGAAGTTCGGTAATAAATCACATAAGAATATATCCTATATTAAATGAAGACTTTAATAATGTTATTGAATTTGATATAAATAGTGGATTAATAGATGAATACAATTTTGGAGAGAATACATTTGAGAATGGTAATATTATAAAAAATACATATATTAATGCAACCAATGGAGATGAAGTAAAGTATACTTCATGGGATTCTACAGATTTTATAGATGTAGGAGGATATACTAAAGTAGCAATTGCCTACGAAGGCACAACTCCTGTTAATTCTTATAGTGCAATGTATGATAGCAAAAAGAAATATGTGTCAAAAATATCTGTTGATGTAAACACAATAGACTTAGAAAAAGGAAATATTGTGATTTTGAAAATACCTGAAAATGTTAAATATATAAGATTATCGAAAAATAGTGGACCTTTGGATAATATAAAAGTGTATCCTATCGTAAATAAGGAAGTCACTAACTATACAAATCAAAATATTAAAATAGAGGATTCTATTCTCAATAGTGAAAATATAATTGAAGGCTATTACATTGAAAAAGACGGAAAAGATGTAAGTTATAAAGACTGGTCTGAAACGGATTATTTTGATTTGTCAAAATACAAGAGTTTACTTGTGATTGGCAATGACAATATATATAATGCGATTTATGATAAAGATAAGCAATTTATAAAAACATTAAATTTTTCTGGCACTACTTTATATAATTCGAAAATTGGTGATGTTGGAACTGATATAACATATATTAAAGTTACAGATGCCTTTAAATATATGAGATTATCTAATGGTACAAACAAACTAAAAAGTGTAAAAATGTATCCGATTACAAATGAAGATTTCAACAGGCATTTAATATTTTATGTTGGTAAGTAAATAATAAAAAGTTCATTTCAAATTTTGGAATGAACTTTTTTGAAATAGGTAGAAATATTTTTAATAATGAGTTTTAGTTCAAATCTTTTTTGTATACAGAAAAGATATGTTATTTTTATACAAAATAAAGAATAATAACCAATAAATGTGAATTGCATGAAAAAATAGTAAAAATATTTTAAAACATAAACAAAACTACTGGTAAAAATTGAAAACGTGTGTTAGAATATCGATAGAAATAAAAAGATATGAGGAAGAGTTATGAATGAAATATATAAAAAAAGTATGGAAATGTTATATTTATATTTAAGAATTACTAAATTAATCCCATCACAAAATCAATGGAATAGATTTGCTTTAGGAGAGGGATTACTATTTAGTCAAACGTTACAGTATCTTGAAGGAAAAAAATTTAATATGATGTGTAGAAAACTTATAAAGTTAAAAGAGTATCAAAACATTAAATAAAAATTTATAATTATGCTAGACTTTTTTTTACAAATAGATTAGAATAGAAAAAGATATTTTGAGATATAATTTATATAAGAAAAAATTTATCAAAAAATATATAATCTAAAGTATAAGAAAGGAATTGATTTATTATGAATATTTGGCATGATATTAGAGAAGACAGAATAAAGAAGAATGACTTTGCAGCCGTTATAGAGATTCCAAAAGGATGCAAAAATAAATATGAATTAGATAAGGAAACTGGATTATTAAGATTGGATAGAATTTTATATACAGCTACTCATTATCCAGCAAATTATGGATTTATTCCAAAGACTTATGCAGGAGATCACGATCCTTTAGATGTATTAGTTCTTTGCAATGAACCGATATATCCGCTTACAATTGTTGAGTGTTATCCAATTGGAGTATTAAGAATGACAGATAACAATGAAGAGGATGAAAAGATAATTGCAATAGCTAAACAAGACCCATTCTTAAATTGTTATGATGATATTTCTGAGCTTCCACAACAAGTTACAGCTGAAATTGTTCATTTCTTCGAAGTTTATAAACAATTAGAAGGAAAAGTTACTTCAGTTGATAAAATGATGGGAAGAAAAGAAGCTGAAAAAATTGTTGCTAACGCAATAGAAAATTATAAGAAGAATTTTGAAAATAATAAATAAGTGGAGGACAAAATGTTTGGAAAAATAGTATTTAATGTGCTAGCATTTACTCTATTTATAATGATGTTTCTAAAATTCATAAAAAGGAATGAAACGAGCTATGTTTATTTGTTAATATTACAATTTGTAGGAATTGCAATTGAATTTGTAGAACTAATAACATATAAAAACTTAAATGTAGTGCTTAAACTTCTTATGTATGTATTTTCAGTAATTATACCAATATTTGTTTTCTGGCTGGAATTCACTAAAAAAATTGATTTTGCAGAGATTTTTTATTTGACTTCGGCAAAATTCAATATTCTAGTAGGCAGAGATGAAGTTGCAAAGAAATATTTGAGCCAACTTACAGAAAAATATCCAGCCAGTATAAAAGGACACAAAATGCTTGGAGAAGTTTATGAAAAACAGAAAAAATATGAACTTGCGCTAGAGGAATATGAACATGCTTTGGAAAATACGCCAGAGGATAAGGCAATGAAATTGAAAATAAGTGAATTGTATGGTTATACAGGAAAAGAAGATGAAGCCATAGGCAGATTAATGAAACTGCTTAAACAACAACCTGATTATTATGAGGCAAGCATTGTTTTAGCAGATATATTAAATAATAAGAAAGAATATAAAGAAGCGGCACAAATTTACATAAATGCAATAAGATATAAACCTTATGATTATGAATTGTATTATAATCTAGGTATGACATTTACAATGCTAAATGATTTTGCAAAAGCTAAAGAATATTATGAAAAGGCAGGGCAAATTAATTCAAATTTATATCATGCACGATATAGCTTGGGACAAATTAATTTATTATATGGAGATTTGGACGAAGCTGAAAATTGCTTTATGAAGTGTATCGATACTGAAGAAATTGAAGCGGGAGCTTATTACTATTTGGCAAGAATATCAATGATAAAGGGAAAAACTGCAGAGGCTAAAAATTATGCTAATATTGCAATAGAGGAAAATCCTAAGATATTTGATAAAATGAGTGAGGAAAATATTTTTGCACCAATAATGGATGAAGTAAATAAGCCGAAAATAAAGCAAGAAGAAAAAAGAAGAGGAAAAAGAAAGACGTTAACTAAAAAGGAAAAAATGATTGATCAACATTTGGATGACACTTGTAAAATAGTTGGAAAGTTGAATAACAATGATATTGAAATGATGGAAAACGTGAAAAAATCTAAACGACTAGATGTTCAAAATGAAAAAGAGGAGAATATTAGTAGAGAAATATAAAAACAGATATAATAGAGAAAATACAGTTAAAAATATAATAATAAAATAATATATAGAATAAAGTTTAAATAATAAAATATAAATTAGTAGAATTAATTATAAGAAATATAAAATGTACAATAAGGAGGAAAGATAATATGCCAATATATCAGGCGTTAATATTAGGAATAATACAAGGATTAACAGAACTTTTACCAATTTCGAGTTCTGCACATTTAACAATAATTCCATGGATTTTTAATTGGGGGTCAATTGACTATTTTGATGTGGCACTTCACTTTGGAACGCTTCTAGCAATAGTAATATATTTCTTTAAGGATTGGCTGGAACTTATAAAAGGTGGATTTTTATATGTTACAAAAAAAGAAAAAACAGTTCAAGGAAGAATGTTTTGGTACATAGTTCTTGCAACAATACCAGGAGGAGCAATTGGATTTTTGCTTGACCATTATTGCTCTGGAGTACTTAACAGACCAATAATTATTGCAATTGCATTAATTGTAATGGGAATTGTTTTATATATAGTAGACAAAAAATCAAAAAGTACTGTCGATTTTGAGCAAATGACTCTGAAACAAACATTTATAATAGGCTTATCTCAGGCACTTGCATTTATACCAGGAGTATCTCGTTCTGGAGTAACAATCACCACGGCTAGAGCAATGGGAGTAAAAAGAGAAGCTGCTGCTAGATATTCTTTCTTACTTTCAACACCAATTGTATTTGGTGCAACACTATTGAAATTCAGAGAGTTCCAATTTACTGATCCTGCTTTTATAGTAGGAGTACTATCTAGTTTTGTGGTTGGACTAATAGTGATTAAATTCTTATTAAAATACTTGCAAAAAGGTAGCTTTAAAGGCTTTGCAATATACAGAGTTGCATTTGGAATTGTAATATTAGTTGTTGCAGTATTAAAAGTAAAATACGGAATATAAACTATATAAGATAAAAGTATGATTATGTGCTACAAAAATAATAAAAAGTAGAAAATAACAATACAATTAAAAAATTAATAAGTGAGAAATCATTTATTAATTTTTTTGCATTTTTTTATGTGAATCAGATAGAAAAGTAGATGGATTAAACAAAATCACATAATTAAATTAAAAATAAAAAATGAAAAAATACATAACTTAAAATAAAAAAACAAACAATATTACAAAAATGTTACAATATTACATTTTATTTACTATTACAAAAACTTGTTGACTTTTTTTGAAAAAACGATAAAATATTAATGTAAGACAATATGTTCAAATAAATACCAAAAATTGATAAAACAATGTTGAATTAATTATCGTTTTTTGTAAAACATAATAACAAAAGATAGAAAAACTAATGAAAGGAATTTGTATGGCTAGTTCGTTAGGTATATATGTTGATAAAAATATAATTAAATATGCAAAAATTACAAGGAACAAAGAAGAATTAAAAGTTGATGCTTTTGGAATAAAGATTTATACAAATCTTGAACAAACCATTAATCAAATTGTATCAGAGACATTTAGCTTTAAAGTTCCTATTAGTATTAACTTATCAGAAGAAATGTATGACTATTTCTATATGTCAAATCTATTAAATTCTAAAGATTTGGATAAGGCAATAGAAACAGAGTTTGAGTCGTTATGCTATGAAAAGCAAAATAACCCAAATGCAATTATATCAAGATATGCACTTGTAAATGATGAAGAAGAAAAAGAGAGAATAAAAGTAATAAATGTTTCTGTAGATAAAGCAAAAATAGGAAAAATTACCCAACTATTAGATGAAAAAAGAATTGGAACAATTACTCCTATTTCTATGAGTATACCGAATATTGCTCCTTTAGAAAAAAATGAAAACACACTTATAGTAAACTTAGAAGATGTAACTACTGTAACAACGCTTATAGGACAGAAAGTATACAATGTATCTACACTACAAGTTGGTGCTGGACAAATTCTTGAAAAAATAAGTTCAAAGGTTAATTCTTATGCTAAAGCTTATGAAATATGTAAGAATACAACAATATATACAATGGATGGGCAAGAACTTCAAAAAAACGAAAGTGAATATTTGGAAGACATAGTTCCAATATTATATACTATTGCATCACAAATTAGAGATATAATCGGGGCTAGTTTATTTAAAGTCAATAAAGTATTTATTACTGGTACAGGATGTGTAATAAATAATATTGATTTATATTTCGAGGAAATAATTGGCGGAGTAAAATGTGAAATTTTGAAACCATATTTCTTAGAAGATACTCGAAAAATAAATATGAAAGATTATATTGAAGTAAACTCTGCTATAGCATTAGCTCTACAAGGACTAGGATATGGTATTAAAGAAATTAACTTTAACAAGAAAAGTATATGGCAAAGATTGCCTGAACTACTTAGCTCAGATGTAACAGTAGGAAAGAATAGTCAAAAGAGTTCTGGGAAAAAGAAAATCAATATCGGGTTTGATATAACTGGAACAAAGGCAAAAACATGGATTACAAGAGACTTGGTTGGAGTTTTAGTACTTCTAATAGCTTACTTTGGAGTGTCTTTCTATATAGGAAAAGAATTAGATAAGAAAAATGCTCAAATTGCAAGTGTAAGAGATGATATAAATAAGCAAATGAATTTAATTCAAGTAGATACAAAAAATGTTAAAAATAAAACATCTGAATATACAACATTAACAACAAACTTGAAAAATATAAAAGAACAAATAAGTAGCAAGCAACAACACAAAAACTCTATACCAAATTTCTTAAATGGAATTATGTATAATATACCACAACAAGTTCAATTAACATCAATTGAAAATACAAGTGGAAAGAAAATTGTAATACAAGCACAATCAGAAAGATATGAACAATTAGCATATTTTAAAGCTTTACTAAAATCTAGTGGAGTGTTAGATCCTTCAAGTGTAGTTTCATCTGAAGCAACAAAAGAGGGAAATGTTGTAAAGATTACAATAGAAGGAAATTTGCCAATAGGAGGGGATGAATAATGAAAAATATATTAATGACTGTAATCTCCTTACTTTTGACAGGACTGATAATCATAGTAATCGTAAAAGGTATTTCAGTTGGAAACTTTAAAATTCTTAGTATAAAAGATATTAAAGAAGAAAGCATGCAAATGGATGCAGACATTGAAAAACTTAATGAATTGAAAAATACTGATTACAAGAAAAAGGTAAGCGATCTTCAAGATGCAACTAAATCTTTAACAAAAAGTAAAAATGATTACTTGGATATTGCCAGTATGAGTTCTGATGAAGAAATAAAACAAGCAAATCAAATTCAAACATATTCTATGGAATTCCTATGGAACAAAGTTGGAAAATACGCAACAGATCAGGGATTAACTTTGAAATGGGAAGCAAAACCAACAGGAGCTTCAAATAAATACAATTTATCATTTAGTGTTACAGGGGGATATATTCCAATAATAAATTATATATCTAACTTGGAAAACGATTCAGAACTTCTATTTACAATAGAAAACTTTAAGATGACTTCAAGTTCAGACACTGTTGTTAGTGCAGAATTTACTGTATCTAACATTGGAATAAAACAAGAATCTATTTCAAGTAGTTCTAGTACATCATCAAGTTCAAGTAGTACTACTACAAACAATACTACAAATGAAACTACAACAAGTGGTTCTTCAACAACAAATGGTGATTCAGTTAAATCATTTGTTGAAAGAAACAGTAATCTTGATGTAAATAGAATCGATGAAGCTGCAAAATAAAACTTTTAAAGGAGTATGTTAATGAAATCAATTTTAAAAGAAATCATAATTATATTGCTTTTATGTGTTGTAATTTTATTAATATTAGGTGTAATATTTTATGACTATATTCCAACTAATAAGGTAGTACCAAGTACGGTTGAAGCGTATCAAACTTCAAATACCATTAAAGATGAAATTAGTCAAAATGTTGCAGATTACAATACAGCAAGCACAACGATTGTAAAAGAAATTACTGAATCACAATTGGAGTTTGATAAGAAAAACAAATCTTATGACCAGGGTAAGGTTAATCCATTTGCAAATACTTCAGCTTCAGCTGATGGAAACACAACAAATGGTGGTTCTACTAATGTAACCCCTGGAATAAGTCAAAATCCTGATTCAACAGATCATTTCTACAACAACGCAGGATTAAAATAACTTGGGTTATATTTATTAATTAAATATATACAAAAAAAATCAAAGGAGGAATTTTATTATGCTTAAGAAAGAAAATGGTATCACTTTAGTAGCTTTAGTTGTTACTATCGTAGTTCTATTAATATTAGCAGGTGTAAGCATTAGTTTAGTTCTAAATCAAAATGGTGTTATAGACAAATCAAAAGAAGCTAAAACTAAATACCAAAATGCTGCTAATTATGAAAGAGATTTATTAGATACTCATGGCAATGAGTGGATAGAAAACTTCTTAAAATAGTAATAGTACAAACAAACTAAAACTGATTGTTTGATGTAAGGTCACCTTACAAAATATTATATATTTTGTTAGAGGTGACCTTGTATTACTATAAAGGGAATAAAATTTATTAGAAAGGCAAATTTATGGGAGCAATACTATATTTATATATTTTTTTAATTGGAATAACATTTGGTAGCTTTTTTACGCTTGCAGTATATAGAATACCATTAGGTAAGGATATAACTCATACAAGATCTTTCTGCCCTAATTGTAATCATAAACTAGGTTTTTGGGATATGATTCCATTATTCAGCTATATATTTTTAGGTGGAAAATGTAGATATTGCAAACAAAAAATACGTCCAAGGTACTTCATTTTAGAATTACTTTCAGGAATGGTTTTTGTTTTGTTTGCCATGTCTATAAAAATATACACATTAGAAATTTCAAAAATGGTATACTTTATATTTGGATTATTGTATATTGCAGGATTATTTATTATTTGTGGTATAGATAAGGAAAGAATACAAATCCAAAACGAAGTTATTTTATATATGAGTATAGTTGAAGCACTATATATGATATATCTATATGTAATAGAAAAAACTAGTATTTATAGATATGTTATATATTTATTTGTGCTTGCATTGCTAATAGCACTAAATATTATCTATTTTAGAAAGAAAATAAAAAATAATTACACGATAGAAATTTTAATATTAACAACGATAATGTTAACATTTACCTATGAAACTTGTACAATTCTTACAATAGCAACTACACTGTTAATTATTGCTTTTAAAATAATTTTTGAAAAAATAAATAAAAAATCGAAGTACATAAAAAAAGATACGAATAAAAAATTACCTATTGGATTTTACTTGGGAGTATCTAATATAATAATGCTAATTTTTACAAATTTTATGATATTTTATATGATGTGATAAAACACCTCGAATGGAGGAAAAAATGAAAATTAACCTAATTAAGAAAAAAATGATGAACGATAAAGGTGTAACAGGGATTGATATTGTAGTTGCAGTGTTAGTTATGTCAATTTTTGCGGGAACGGCAATTGTATTAATGAAAAATTTGTATCTGCAGGCAGTTGAAATACAAAAGACTGCAAATGCTAATGCATATCTTACAATTATATTGGAAAAAGCAGATGAAAAGTCTTATGATGAGGTAACAGATGATTTTGTTACAAATTTGATTCGAGCTGGAGAAATAAAAATAGGTAGTGAGGAAAATTCAATTCCAGATGAATATGAAATTACATTTAATGTTGAACCAATTGAGGCTTCTGGAAAAACTCTAAAAAATGTTAAAAAAGTTACAATAAAGATAAAATATTATTTGGATAAAGATAAAACAAAGTCGAAAGAAATAGTCATGAGCAAATTAAAAGTAAATGAAGTATATAATACAAATGCTTAATATTCATTATTTTAGTATATAATATTTTATATATGAAAGGGAACGAAATATGAAAGATATAATGAAATCGCAAAATGGTGTTACACTTGTTCAGCTTACAATTTATCTAATTGCAATGTTAGTAGTTATTGGAATGATGACAACACTTAGTAACTTTTTCTATGGAAATATAAATATAATAAGAGAAGCTTCTAGATATGCAGCTGAGTTTGATAAGTTTAATACACATTTTGTTAAAGACGTAGAATCAAATAATGAAGTAAATATTACAACAACTGATGGACAGGTAACTATAATATTTGAAGATGGAACGACTTATACTTACAATTCACATGATGAAGGGCTTTATAGAGAAAGTGTAAAAATTTCCACTAATGTAAAAGCTTTCACAGCGACTAAAAAAATAATAACAATTAACAATGTAGACAAAGACATAGTTACTGTAAAAATCATAATTGGAAATAGTACACAAACACTATTTTCAAAACAAATTGACTACACTTTAAAATACTGGTAAAGATATACTTTTTAATTAAAAATCTTTAAAGTTAGAAAGGAAGAATACATGGATAATAGAAGAAATCAACCTATTGGTATTGAATTAGTAAAAAGAGGAATTGCAACAGAGGATGATATAAATAAGGCTTTGGAATATCAAAGAACACATCCTAATAAAAGAATTGGAGATCTTTTAAATGAACTTGGATTATGTGAACCTAGAAAACTGATTAATGCAATTGGAGAAATAATTGGAGAAAAGGCAATTTATTTAACAGCAGCAGATATAAAGATAGATATTACAAATTATATATCTTTAGATATTGCAAGAAAGAACAATGCTGTTCCTTTTGATGTTGATACTGGCAAAATAAAAGTATGTTTTGCTGAAACAACAAATAAAAGAACTGTTGATCAAATGAGACTTTTATTCTTGAATAAAGGTCTTGTAATGGAGAAATATATTTCTTTTGAATCTAATATTTTAAATATTATAAATTCATTAGAAGGTGTTGCCTCAGATAATATTGATGTAAATGCTGATATATCTGGACTTATTGATTCTATAATTAAGACTGGTATGGAAAAAAGAGCAAGTGATATTCATATAGAGCCTGAGGAATCAACCGTAAGAATAAGATATAGAATTGATGGTGAGTTGGTTACCGCAGCCACAATAGAAAAAGAAAAACAACAACAATTAATCGGAAGATTAAAAGCAATATCAAATATGCATCAGGAAAAGCAAGAATCTCAAGATGGAAGAATTTTGATGTATCCAGATTACAATATTCGTGTATCTTCACAGAAAAATGTTTATGGAGAAAAGTTCGTTTTAAGATTGCTGAAGAAAAATGCAGACGTTCAACAGATATTTGAATTAGGATTTCCAAATGATCCTGAACTAGTAAAGAGAAGCTTCAACAAGAAAAACAGTATCGTCTTAATTGCGGCTCCTACTGGAGAGGGTAAAACAACAACACTTTATAGTATAATAGATTTCTTAAATAGACCAGAAATTAATATAACAACAATAGAGGACCCAGTTGAAATAAGAATTCCAGGATTAAACCAAATTGAAATTGATACAAAAACATCTTTCTCTGATTCATTAAGAACAGTTTTAAGACAAGATCCAGATATAATTCTTGTTGGAGAAATTCGTGATAAAGAAACAGCAGAAATTGCAATGCAAGCTGGTCAAACAGGTCACTATGTTTTATCTACAATACACACAATAGATAGTGTAGAGGTAATCACAAGACTTAGAAAAATAGGAGTAACAAATTACGATATAGCAAGTACTTTAGCGACATCTGTATCTCAAAGACTTGTAAGAAAAGTTTGCAAAGATTGTGCCAGAGAAAGAGAATTTACTCAAGAAGAAAAAGATATAATAAATGGAATTGCAAAAAAATATGGTGTGGAGTATGATTTTACAGGAAAACATACTTATGATGCAGTTGGCTGTGAAAAGTGTAACAATAGTGGTTATTATGGAAGAATTGGTATGTTCGAGGTTTTAAATATAACAGATCAAATAAAAGAATTGATAATGAATGATCACTCAAGCATTGAAATTAGAAAAGAAGCAATAAATGAAGGTTACAAACCACTTATTATAGATGGATTTAATAAAATAATGGAAGGATATACAACATTAAAAGAATTAAATTCAAAATTAATATTATATTAAAAACTGGTAGAAATTTTTAAACAGATGATATAAAATAATTGAAAGGAATACTTCAAAATGGTAAATGTTGATAATATTTTAAGAACAGCAATTGAAAAAGGTGCATCAGATGTGCATCTGATATGTGGAATTAAACCAATGCTTAGAATTGCAAGAAATCTTATACCTTGTGAGGGATGCGAAGACCTTACTGCAGAAGATATTATGGATATATATGACTACTTTATTAGGGGAAATATAGATAAAGATAATGTTTTTAAAGAGACAAGAAAACTAGATACATCTTATGAATTTGAAGGGTTGCGTTTAAGATTAAATGTGTCACGTTCTAACGACATTCCGTTATTTACACTAAGAATTATAAAAAATGAGCTTCCATCTTTTGAACAACTTGGAGTTCCAGATATAGTAAGAAGAATGATGTATCAGCCACAAGGATTGGTTCTTGTAACTGGTAAAACAAACTCTGGTAAAACAACAACTTTGAATGCTTTGATTAACGATATAAATGAAAACCAAAATAAAAAGATACTAACACTTGAAAGTCCAATTGAGTATAAACATCATTGCAAAAAATCTGTAATTGTACAAAAAGAAGTTGGAGTAGGACAAGATATTCTAACATATCAAGATGGTGTAAAGAACTGTTTAAGAGAAGACTGCGATATTCTGGTAATAGGAGAGATTCGTGATAGAGAAACTATGGATGCAGCAATTGAAACAGCAGAATCTGGACACCTAGTTATTGGAACACTTCATACAAAATCTTGTGCAGAAACAATCGATAGAATGATAAACTTCTATGATATATCAGATCAGCAAAGTGTAAAATTCTTGATTGCATCATTATTAAAACTTGTTACATCTCAAAGATTAATAAAGGGCAAGAATGACCAAATGGTAATGGTTCCAGAGGTTATGGTTGTAGATAATATAGTTCAAGGATTAATTAGAAAAGAAAAATTCAGTGTTTCTGAAGTCGAAGATGCAATACAAAGTTCTTCTGCAAATGGAAGTATTGGATTGATAAATACACTTGCAAAACTATTTGTTGATGATGTTATAACACTTGAACAAGCAAAAGCTCAAATAGAGGAAAAGAATATTGAAACATTAAATAGAACAATAATGCAACTAAAGATAAAAAAACAAAATGCTAATAGAATGGGATACTAATGGAAAAGCTATTATAAAGGAGGTTTAGAATGCCAGAGTATGTATACAGAGCAATTACGAAGGAAGGAGTAATTGTTAGAAATAGAGTAGATAGTCCAAGTAAACAAACACTTATAAAAAGACTAAAAGCCGGAGAGCTATTACCAATAGATATTGTACAAGTTGGATATGGACTTGGTAAAAAGAAAGTAGCAAGAAAAAGAAATGTTACTGATATTGATGAAATATTAAAAACGGCTAACTCTGCAACAATTGTTCAGGGTCGTGCAAGAAAAAAGCAATCAACTCAAGAAAAAATAAATCTTGCATTAAATGGATCACAAAAAGTAACTACCAGAGATATAATGATATTTACTCAAAACTTTTATCTATTAAAAAAGGCGGACTTCAACAACATACATGCTTTGAATACAATAATTCAGAGTACTGATAATATAACTTTTAAGGGAATTATAGAAGATATATTAGCCGGAGTCGAAGCAGGTGAGTATATGTATACGACAATGGAATATTATTCAAACATATTTCCATATATATATATAAACATGATAAAAGTTGGAGAGCTATCTGGATCGCTTACACAATCACTTCAACAGGCAATAAAATATCTAGACAGCAATACAGATACTGTAAAAAAATTAAGAGGAATAATAATACCAAACGTAATTCAGCTTGTTGCATTACTTGCATTACTATTTGTTGGAAGTTTGTACACAGTACCAACAATACAAAATGTATATAATCAAGTTGGAACAACAGAAAAACTTCCTGCGATAACATTGTGGTTCTCATCTACACTACAATGGGTAGCGAGCCACTGGTATCTGCCAGTTGGAATAATAGCAATAATTGCAGCAGTAATAATTGCATATATAAATACACCAAAAGGAAAATATAACTTTGATTATTTCAAATATACAATGCCTATATTTGGAAAGTTGAACTATATGATGGACTTCTCAAGATTAATGAGAGCGATGCTTCTTAACCTTGAAAATGGAATGAGAATTCAAGATGCATTGGATGTTAGTAAGAATGTTGTAAGCAATTACGTTATGAGAGCTATGGTAGAAACATCTATAAACAATATATTAGTTGGTGCGTCGTGGATAGAACCTTTTGAAAATTCTGGCTTGTCATCTTCAATGGTAACAGAAATGTTAAAAGTAGGTATGCAAACTGACTTATCAGAAATGATGCACAAGTTATTGGATTATATGGACATAGATATAAAGAACATAATGGATACAATTATGGCAGTATTACCGCAAGTTGTTTACTCAATAGTAGGTGTATTGTTAATATTCGTTGTTGTAGTAGTACTTGTACCATGTATTCAAGTATATATGGGTAACTTCTTATTCTCAGCAGCAGGAGTATAACAAATTTTATAAATTAATATAAAGTGGAAAAAGGACAGATTTCTGTTCTTTTTTTACTGAGTACATTTTCCTCTCGGAACAGAATAGAACATTTTCTCCCCCGGAACCAAATTGTACCGAACCAATTTTTCTATAGAACATTTTCTTCCCTGGAACCAAATTACACCTAAAAATTGAATAGGTGAATAGGTACAATTTTTCCTCCGTCCCCCAAATGTACCGGTTCAAATTGATTTTTTGCGAGTTATGTGATAATATAGTTTTGCGGAAGCATAAGAAGAATAAATAAAATGGAGAATAATATAAATATGAAGTTTGGAATAGATTTAGGTGGAAGCCATGTTGCAATTGGATTGGTTGATGACAACCATGAAATAATAGAAAAGAGAACTTATTATATGAATGATAGAGGAGAGCAACCTCTTGAAAATTATATTTTAAGTTCGATAGTAACAGGAATTAATGAAATTTTGATGAGCACAAAAAATACTCTTGAAAAAATTGAAACTATAGGAATTGCAACACCTGGAAATCCGAAAGATGGAAAAATTGGGAATGTAGTCAATCTTGGAATAAAACAATTCTGTATAGAAGAGAGCATAAGACAAGCCTTCGGAAAGTCGATTGAACATGTTAAAATAAATCTTGCAAATGACGGAAAATGTGCAGGACTTTCAGAAAAATTTTGTGGTTCACTAAAAGAATATGATGACTGTATATTTTTGTGTATTGGAACTGGAATAGGCGGAGCAGTATTTTTAGGAGGAAACTTTTTAAAACCAAAAAGAAATGCTGGTTTCGAGTTTGGCCATATGATAATTGGAAAAGATGGAAATCAAAAATGTAAATGTGGCAATACAGGTTGCTTTGAAGCATACTGTTCAAAATTGAAGTTCAAGTCTCAAATGCAAGAAATACTTGGAATACACGAGTACATTGGTGCAAAAGATTTGATTAGAAAAGTAAATGAAAATTTAGAAAATCCAGCAGTAAAAAAATTATTAGATGAGTACGTAAATAATTTAGCAATAGGAATTGCAAATATTATAAATATATTTGAACCAGAAGCAATAAGCATTGGAGGAAGTATGTCGCATTATGATAGTCTTATATTAAACAGACTAAGAGAAAAATTAAATAATGGAGAATACTTATTCAATAAAGATAATCCTCCTAAAATTCTTACTGCACAGGCTGGAAATGATGCTGGAATAATTGGAGCTACACTAATATAGAAAGGAGAACTTAAAGAATGAATGTATACGATGAAACAAGTCAAATTCTTAAAACTTATAGAATACAAGCAAATAAGAGTTTAGGTCAAAATTTCTTGGTAAATGACGAAGTTGTCGAAAAAATAATTGATTCAGCAGAATTGGAAAAAGACGATTTAGTAATTGAAATTGGGCCAGGACTTGGAGTATTAACAAATAGACTATTACAGAAATGTAATAATGTTGTTTGTATAGAACTTGACGAAAGAATGATAAAAATTCTAAAAGACAGATTTAAATTATACATTGATGGAACATATCTTGCTAATTTAGAGATAATAAACGAAGATGTGTTAAAGGTAAATTTAGAAGAATTAATAGCCGAAAAAAGAAAAGAAAGAAATATAAAAAATGTAAAAGTTGTTGCAAATCTTCCATATTATATTAGTACACCAATCATAATGAAATTACTTGAGAGTAGACTAAGCATTGATGAAATAATAGTAATGGTGCAAAAGGAAGTCGCAGAGAGGTTAACTGCAAAAACAGGAACAAGACTTGCGGGAGCAATAACTTATGTTGTGGAGTATTTTTCCGATGCAACCGAAATAATAAGAGTACCAAAGGAAAGCTTCATTCCTAGTCCAAAGGTAGAATCGGAAGTTATAAAGCTTGAAATAAGAAAAGCACCTAAAATAAGTGTGGAAGATGAAAAGTTCTTGTTTGATTTAGTACAAAGAAGCTTCACACAAAGAAGAAAAACGCTTACAAATGCTTTGGTGAACTATGGTTATATGAAAAACAAAGAAGAAGTGGAAAATATGTGGAAAAACCTTGGCATGGAAGCAACAGTTAGAGGGGAAAGTTTAAATTTAGAGCAATTTGCGGAAATTGCAAATTATATAAAAAATAGAAAAGCACAGTAGGAAAGGAACAATGATTATGAAAGTTATAGAAAAATACGATGAAGAAATAAAAAAAGCAAAAGAAGAAGGAAGAACAATAATTGCATGTATGTGTAACAATGAGGTAAAATCTTTAAATTACGATTTGAAAGAAAAAGATAAAATTGAATTGTTAGATACTACAACAAAAGATGGTATGAGAATATATATAAGAGGAATTTTATATATAATGGCAAAAGCACTACATGAAAAATATCCAGAGGCTTTGCTAAGTGTAAACTATCAATTGTCAGACGCAATGTTTTGCAAAATAGACAACATGAAAGTTACAGAGGAGCTTATTGCAGATGTTAAGAAGAGAATGCAAGAAATAATTAATGCAAACATAGAAATTAGAAAAATAATAATGAATAAAGAAGAGGCAGAGAAATTTTATTCAAGCGAAAAAACGCAAAGAGGAATTGCACAAATAGACAATAAGCAAAAGGAAAGCGTATCTTTATATTACTGTGAAGACTATTACAACTACTTCTTCGGAGTAATGCCAGTTTCTACAGGATACACAAATATATTTGATATAATTACATATAAAGATGGTTTCTTAGTAAGATATCCTTCTAGAAAAAATCCAACAGTATTAACGCCACATAAGAGCAACAAAAAATTGTTAGCTACACTTGAAGAATATGAAGATATTCATAAAGTTTTAGGAGTTGATACATTATATAAATTAAACAAAGAAATAAAAGAAGGAAAAACCAGAGAAATCATAATGCTTTCAGAAGCATTACATGAAAAGAAAATTTCAGACATTGCAGATGATGTTGCAAAGAGAAAAAATGTAAAAATGGTATTAATTGCAGGACCTTCATCTTCAGGAAAAACAACATTTGCAAAAAGATTAGGAATAGAGCTAAGATTAAATGGCTTGAAACCAGTTACAATTTCTGTAGATAATTATTTTGTTGAAAGAAAAGACAATCCAAAAGATGAAAATGGAGATTACGATTTTGAATGCTTAGAGGCAATAGATTTAGAACTATTTAATAACCATATAAAAACTCTTCTTGATGGTGGAGAAATTGATGTTCCAACATTTGATTTCAAAGAAGGAACTAAAAAATATAATGGCAAAAAAATGAAATTGGCAAGTGACGAAATCTTAGTAATAGAAGGAATCCACTGCCTAAACGATAAACTTACTGAATCAATTCCAATGGATCAAAAATATAAAATATATATTAGTGATTTAACAGTATTAAACATAGATTACTGCAACAGAATTTCAACAACAGATACAAGATTGCTAAGAAGAATTGTAAGAGATAACAATTTCAGAGGTTATACTGCACTTCATACATTAAGTACATGGTCAAGCGTAAATAGAGGTGAAAACAAAAACATATTCCCACACCAAGAGAACTGTGACGCAATGTTCAATTCATCTTTAATATATGAAATAAGTGTTCTAAAAAAACATGCACTACCACAACTAGAAAAAATAACAAATGAAGAAAAAGAATATTCGGAAGCAAAGAGGTTAGCAGAATTCTTAAAATATTTTGAAGATATAGACGAAGAATTTATACCAAGAAATTCTTTACTAAGAGAATTTATAGGAAACAGCATATTTGGTGACTAGAAAAAGAAAATAATAGGAGGGAATCAATTATAAATTAATATTAGTATGTAATTGATTATAAGAGAATATGGCGGGAAACTTTACTGAAATAGACGAAGAATTTGTGTGTGAAAACTGTGGAAAAAAAGTACCAAAATTGGGATATTCATGTCGAAACCATTGCCCATATTGCCTTCACTCAAAACATGTAGACATTAATCCAGGAGACAGGGCAGAGGAATGTCATGGAGACTTAGAACCAGTTGGAGCAGAAATAGATAGCAAAAAGGGATATGTAATAATATTCAAGTGCAAAAAATGTGGAAAATTACGAAGAAATAAAGCTGCAAAAGATGATGATATGGACATGATAATAAAACTAACAGCAATGCATGACTATTAAAAGTAATAAATAAAAAGGCCACCCAGTGTTGAAACAGGGTGGCCTTTCTCTTTAAATTATTCTATTCAAATTTCCATTTGTGTATTCTTGACCTTCTAGCTTTTTGCCGGCTTTACAAGCTACAATTATTTTATTAATTTCATCAATATTTTCATCTAATATATTTGCTCTTAATGAATAAGAAGGCAAGTCGTAGGTATCAATAGATGTAATTTTACTGTTATAAATTGATGTGACCGTTTGAATATTGTCTGGCATAATTCTAAAGTTAAATCCCATTCTATCTTTTAAATAGAATTTTGAACTACCAGAGCATTTCATTTTACATTCTGGATAACATTTATTGCTTTTTCCAAGTAAACAATACGAAGAATTCATTAAAATACTTCTTCCATAACAAATTATTTCGACTGGCAAAGAGCTGTTAATACATAAATCTTGCAAAATAATTTTATTAAGTTCTATAGAAGGAGTAATAACATTTGTTCCTAACTTTTTAAGTTCATTTACAGAATTTTTATTAAATACATTTAGAGTGTAGTTTGCTATTATTTTATAATTTTTAATGTAACTTTTCAAAAACTCAAAACCTGCAATATTGGAAACGATAAATCCTTTTATATCGTAAGTTTCAAGAATATTTTCCAGAGTATTGAGCAACAAATTTTTATAATTTGCTTTTATGATAGTTGGCATGTATATATATAAATCGCCGAGTTCAGATAGTTCCTGTATTTTTGAAGTATATTTTTTCATTGAGAAGAATTTTAAAGGAAGATATATATTATCTGCTCCAGAAATCTTTGAGTAGTCTAAATTTGTGTTGATGCTTTCAATGAGTAATGAGATTTTTTTATTTTTCAAAGTATTTTTCTTACAAACTGGTGTTGAGCTAATATTAGTTTGAATATCAGAAAAGTATACAGAGTTAGTTGTTTTTGTGGCACTAGATGTATCTAAAATTTTTGTTGCATTTGAAGTTTCATAGACATTTGATTTTTCAAGAGTTTCTGAATTATTAGTAATATTTAAACTTCTAATAACATTAAAATCTCTTGTTGCATGGAAATTATTTAAAACAGCATTTTCCAACTTTTCTATTGCAGTTCTACGCAAACTATTTAAACCACTTATGCTTGGAATGTGCAAGTTTTCGTCCAAGTCGATATGAATAGTTTCTATGCGATAAGGAGTGTTTCCTAACTTAGAAAGTTGTTCTTTTAATCTTGTAGCATCTACAGGACTCTTAACTGAATCCTCTGGGATAATGTCTGAAACTACATCAACATAAATGTTATTGTAGAATGGTGGCACATTTGCACTAATGCTTAAAGAAATAGGAAGATTCTTTTTTACATTTAGATAGCACGAAATTGGAATCTTTTTAATTTCTTTGTTTTCAGAATATGTAACTTTACATTCATCGCTCAAAGTCTTACTAGACAATTTATAAACTTTCAGACCAGCACGAATTTTTCCTTTCATTCTTCCCAATTTTACAATAGCACCTGAGTCGGCATTTTTAATGTTAGAATTACATTTCATAAGTTCTGAAATTGTGTATTTTCCGGTTTCACCTTCGATAGAAATGCAATCACCTATAGCAATTTTTTCATTTAGTTTTATTGTAATATGGCCCTTATTTGCATTATAGTTTGCTATATTTCCAAGATAAAGTCCGATGTTATTTGGTTTTTCTTTATAAATTAAATTCTTATTTGGAGTAGATAATTGATGACCCGTAGAAAATCCTCCACGATTGAATACTTGTAATAGTTCTTTTTTGTCTTTTTCATCAATAACAAAATCTCCATCATTTAAAGAAGAAAGTGCCATATCAATATACTTTCTATAAATACGTGTAACAGTTGCAACATACTCAGGAGTCTTCATTCTGCCTTCAATCTTAAAAGAGTTAACTCCTAATTTTACAAGAGTTGGTAAGTTCTCCAAAGAACATAAATCCCTAGGAGAAAGCAGATAGCCTTTATCGATAGTATTTTCATCCTTAGAATTCTTTTCAATCAATTCATAAGGAAGTCTGCAAGGTTGGGCACATTTACCTCTATTACCAGAACGACCACCAACCAAACTTGAAAATAAGCATTGACCAGAATAAGAAATGCAAAGAGCACCATGTATAAAGATTTCTAAATCAACCTTACAATTATTTCTTATATATTCAATTTCGTTAATAGGCACCTCTCTGGAAAGAACAACTCTTGAAAATCCCAGTTTTTCTAGCTCAAGAACACCTTCCAGATTATGTACAGACATCTGAGTACTTGCATGAACTTCAAGATTTGGAAAATTATCAATTAAATATTTTCCAAGACCTAAATCTTGAACAATAATTGCATCAATTCCAAATTCATAAGCCTTCTTAGCAAGTAGAACTGCATCGGCAAACTCTGAATCAGTAATAAGAGTATTAAGAGTAAGATTAGTTTTAACATTTCTAATCTTGCAATACTCAATAACTTCCTTTAATTCCTCCAATGAAAAATTCTTTGCATTAGCTCTAGCACTAAACATATTAGCACCAAGATATATGCAATCTGCACCATTCTGAACCCCGGCTCTAACACAATCAAAATCTCCTGCAGGAACCAAGAGTTCGGGAACAGTATCCATATGTGAATTCTCTAAAACATTATTATTTTTCGGCATTATAAAATATCCTTTCAATAAATAAAAATCATAGCTAATTATTTTAAGCTCTTTATATATTGTAACACACTTTTCTAAAAAATCATACTATATAATATACAATGAAAAAGGAGGAATGAAAAATGCAAGACGATAACAGAGGTAATTGCCCAAACAGTTGCGGATGCGGATGCGATGAAGGACCAAGAGGAGGCTGTGGATGCGGAAATAATCCTTTTGGTGGATTATTCGGCGGAAACGGCTGTGGAGATAGCGGAATATTATTCTTTATAATCATATTCTTATTACTATTCACAAACTGTGGTTGTGGTTGTGGAAGATAGTAACAACTATACATTAAACATATAAGAATTAATTGACATGATATAATGAATTCATAAAGCAAATAGAAAAAAAGCTGGCACTTATAAAAATAGGTGTTAGCTTTTTTGGGTTGGTATGTTTTAGCAATAGCCATAAATATAATTATGCGTTTTCATCAAGAATCTTTTGAACCTCTGATTCTGACATATCAACTGCTTGAGCAATTTGAGAAACAGTAAGATTCATAGAATGTAAATTTTTTATTATCTTAACAATACTTTCTTTTTCGCCACGAAGTCGACCAGCTTTATAAATAGCTTTCTCGTCCATGATAGCCTTTTCTTTTAATTCGGCAATTCTTCTAAGTTGCTCATCTTTACTTCTTTCATGGACTTCAATAACTGCATCTTTAATATCATTATTCTTTTCCATAATTTCTTTAACCTCCCTAGAATTAGGGTCATCTAAAAATAACATCCACTGTGCTTTTTTATCAAGCTTATTTTTATAGTATGTATTTTTAACCTTATCTAATTCTAGTATACAAATTTCGATGGAGTCTGTCAATACTAAATTTGGGTGATTTTTTTCGCAAAGTTTCCATACGGTTTCCATCTCAGAAATTGTTTGGGTGAGTTCAAGTGGATAATCAATTATTGCGATTAATATAACTTTTTTTGCTTCTGCGTAGTCGTCACCACGCTTGATTTGGGAAGCATAAAGTCTTGAAAAATAAAAAAGTAAACGTTCAGCAAAGTTTGCTCTTTCGATGAGTTGAATTTCAACATCAACTTTTTCATTATTGTTGATGTCTAATTCTAAATCTAAAATGCCAAGCTTGTCATCAGGAGCATCACGTACTAAAATTTGGTCGTTATTAATTGTCATTTTCGTGATCTTCTCGTCAAGTAAAGCTTCGACAAAGGCTTTAGTAATTTTTTCATTGTTTTGATTAAAAATACTTTGGAAAACAACATCATTCTTTGGTTTTAAAAGCTTTTTTTCTTCTGTTTGAACTGGTGAATTATTCTTTTTCAATAATTGTCCCACCTTTCAAATTTAATTTTATAGTGCAAAGAATAAAATATTAAATTATTAATTTGAAAATGCAAAAGAAAATAAGGGCTAAGAAATAAAATAATAGAAAAAATATTCATGACTATAATAAAAGTATTATATGCTGAAAGTACTGTAAATGCAAGGAAAATCGTATGCCAAGAAACGACAACTGTATGTTGAAAATTGTGTGCAAATATTAAAATAGAGAAGATTAATTCATAAGGTTCTGCATCCAATTTTGACAACTTTCCATTCTTACTGTATAATAGAACGGCATAAGAAATGGAGAAGTAAATAAATGAGAATACGTTTTAAAAAGTGGGCAAGACCTGAATTAGAAGCAAGTGAATTTTATATAGATACCCCAGAAGAATACAAGGGCAAGTGGCAAACTTTATTTGAGAATGATAATCCAATACATCTTGAACTTGGATGTGGAAAGGGTGGATTTATCTCGCAGATTGCTCCTAAAAATATGGATAGAAATTATATTGCTATAGACTTGGTTGATGCAATGTTAGGACTCGCAAAGAGGAAGATTGAAGAAAATTATAAAGAACTGGAAAAAGAGCCTAAAAATATTTATATCACAAGATATGACATAGATAGAATATTAAATATTTTTAATGAAAATGATAAAATTGATAGAATTTATATTAATTTCTGTAACCCATGGCCTAGAGGAAAGCATCATAAGAAGAGATTAACTCATACAAGACAGCTTGAAAAATATAAGAAGTTTTTGAGTGATGATGGAATGATTTATTTTAAGACTGATGATGATAACTTGTTTATCGATAGTTTAACTTACTTTAAAGAGGCTGGATTTACTCTTGTAAAGGTTACCTACGATTTAGCTTCAGAAGAGAATTTCTGGAATGGGGAAGAAAACATTGAAACTGAGCATGAAAAAATGTTCAAAGAGCAAGGAATTAAGATAAAAGCTTTAATTGCAATAAAAATATAGAAAAGTGATAAAATTATTTAAAGCTTGAGGCAAGAATTAAAAAATTTAAAAATAAAAGTACTTATTTTAGGAAGAATCCTTTAATAAGTACTTTTTAATTTCGCAAATTTAGTTTTCTTGTGGCTGTATTTTTGTCCATACTGAAACACTGCCACCATCAACATAGAATATGCCGTTTCCATCGTTATCAACATATACAGGCTCTTTCAAATTACCGGTATAATCGTAAAGAACGGTATTAGCCAAAGATTTTCCAACATTCATCTGCAAGCATCCGCCAATTGAATTTGTCATTATAACAACAAGTCCTGAATTTGGATGGGCAGTATCACCTTCACGAACCCAGCCAATTATGTGTGAATCGTTGAAATAATCTGTTTGAACTCCATAAGCGATATTTTTCCTTAAATATAGCAATTTTTCTAACATATTTTTTTTATCTGAAATGTTCTTACTTGGAACACCATATAAATCCCCATAGAAAACTGTTGGTAGGCCGTCTTTTCTAAGAAGAATAAGTGAATAGGCAAGAGGCTTAAACCAGTCGTCAATCCAAGATGCCAAACTCTGGTCTGGTTCTGTATCGTGATTATCAACAAATGTAACAGCTTTGTCTGGGCATGTTCCAACAAGAGTTCCGTTAAAGATAGTTCTCATATCATAATTACCGTCACTGTGACATGCATTGAAAAAATTGTAATGAAGAGGAACATCAAATAAGCTAATCATGCGGTTAGTTTTATCAAGATAAGAGGTTAAAGATTCGATATTGCCACTCCAGTATTCGCCTACTGTAAATAAACTTTTTTGAGAGTACTCGTTTAATGATTTTAGCCAGTCTTCAAAGAATGAGGCACGAATGTGTTTTACTGCGTCTATTCTAAAACCATCTACCTTTGTTAAATCCAAATACCATTTGCCCCAGTTGGTTAGTTCTTCAACAACATCAACATTATTTAAATCTACGTCGCAACCCATTAGATAATCAAAATTTCCGTTTTCTTTATCTACAAGTTCGTCCCAGTGCTTACCATAAAATCTGAATACAGAGCTCTTTTTTTCGCTTTCGTCCCAATCTACACCATGAAAATGCGTCCAGTTCCATTTAAAAGGAGAATATGTGTTGCCTCTTCCAGGAAAAGTGAACTTGGTCCACGCAACTATTTCGTGTGGTTCAGCAACTTCTTCTGTTCTATTTGTAGGATTATCTTCTATCGCAATTACTTTTTCTGTTTCATCTGCACCCATCTTTTGATTAAATACAATATCGGCAACGACTTTTAGTCCATTTTCATGCAAAGCTTGTATTGCGTCTAGATAGCCATTTTTTGTACCATATTTTGTTGGAATGGCACCTTTCTGATCAAACTCTCCTAAATCATAAAGATCGTAAACTCCATATCCAACATCTTTTATACCGCTTGAAGCCTTATATGCAGGAGGTAGCCATATATAATTAAATCCAACTTTTGAAAGATAAGAAGCCTCTTTATATGCTGTGTTCCACAGACTACAATCAGCAGGAAGATACCATTCAAAAAATTGAATCATTATTTCATTTTCATTATTATTCAAAATTATCACCTCAATCAAAAATATTATAACATAAAAATTTAGGAATTCAATGCAAAAGTTAGTAAAATAGTGTATAATAATAATGCAAAAAAGTTGCAAACTGAACATGATAAGGACATACTTATTTAGTATAATATTATCGAAAAAATCTGGCAAACTGTAAATTGGCAGAATATATAATATGAGAAAGGGAAAATATATAATGGAGAATGATTGCATACTTATTGTTGATGATGAAGAAAGAATGAGAAAATTAATTAAGGACTTTTTAAAACAAAAAAATTTTAGTACAATTGAGGCAGGAGATGGTGAAGAGGCATTAAAAGTTTTTAAAGAGAACGAGAATAGAATAAAGCTTATTCTTCTTGATGTAATGATGCCTAAATTGGATGGCTGGTCTGTATTAAGACAGATTAGACAAACTTCAAATGTTCCAATCATCATGCTTACAGCAAGAGGAGAAGAACAAGATGAATTATTTGGATTCGAGCTTGGTGTAGATGAATATATATCTAAACCATTCAGCCCTAAGATACTGGTTGCTAGAGTCGAGGCTATATTAAAAAGAACATCTATAGGAAACAGGGAAGAACAAGATTATGGTGGAATAAAAATTGATACTCAGGGAAGAACTGTAACTGTTGATGGAAAAAATATTGAACTAAGCTTAAGAGAATATGAGTTGCTATTATACTTGGTAGAAAATCAAGGAATAGCATTGTCTAGAGATAAAATATTAAACAATGTTTGGAACTACGATTATTATGGAGATTCTAGAACTATAGACAGTCATATAAAGAAAGTAAGACACAAGCTTGGCAAAAAAGGAAAATATATAGAAACAATAAGAGGAATAGGCTATAAATTTGAAGTGAAATAAAGGAAGTAAAAATGAGAAAAGTAAAAAGAAGATTTAAATCTGTACAAATGAAACTATTTGTAACGCTTAGTCTAGTAGTAATACTAATTGTAGGATTGCTTATTGTAATGAATATTATAGTTTTAGAGGGGTTCTACATGTTCTCTAAAATCAACACTGTAAAAAAAGAATATCATAGAATTAATGAGTTGTATAATACAGATGATGCTGCAATATTTAGTAAAATTAAAGATGATGCAACTGCAAATAATTTTGATATTGCAATAGAAAATGAAGCCTATACTTTACTTTTATCTACAAATGAAAACTTTACAAATACGTTAAATAAGAACACGGAAATTTTACATAAATTCAGAATTTTTGAGGGTGACAGAAATCAGATTATATATACTCAAAACGAATATGTAATAAAAAAAATTGTAACAGGTGGATTTAATTCTATACTACTTGCTGGAACTTTGGATAATGGCTATAAAGTTTATATTCAAATTCCGATTTCCGCCATTGAAGAAAGTGTTAGAATATCAAATAATTTATTGTTGATAATCGGTTCAATTGCAATACTCGTTGCAGCAATTGCAGCGTCTTATGTTTCAAAGCGTTTCACTAGACCAATCAGAGAGCTGAAGGGCATTGCAAATCAAATGTCGAAGCTAGACTTTAGCAAAAAATATGAGACAGATTGTTCCGGAGACGAAATTGATGAACTTGGAAAAAGCATAAATGTTATGTCAGACAAGCTTGAAAGAACGATTGGACAGTTACGCAGTAGTAACATAGCTTTGGAAAGAGATGTAGAAGAAAAATCTAAAATAGACGAGATGAGAAAACAGTTCATATCAGACGTTTCGCATGAATTAAAAACTCCAATAGCACTTATACAAGGTTATGCGGAAGGCTTAGTAGAAAATGTAAATACAGATGAAGAATCAAAGAAATATTATGCAGAAGTAATTTTAGATGAGTCTAACAAGATGGACAAGCTGGTAAGACAACTTCTTGAATTAATGAAATTGGAATATGGAAAACGAGAGTTTAATAACGAAAATTTTGATATTTGCGAATTAATCAGAGAAGTAATAAGAAAATGTAAGGTAATGATTGATGAAAAGCAAATAAAGGAAGTAATATTCGAATGTGATAAACCAATAATGGTTTATGCTGATGAATTCTACATTGAACAAGCCTTCACAAATTATTTTACAAATGCAATTAAGCATACAAAAGAAATAAATGGTGAAAAATATATAAAAATAGAAGTAAAAGAAAATAAAGATAAAAACAATGCAAGAATTTCTGTTTTTAATACTGGTGAAAATTTATCAGTTGAAAATGTAGAAAGAGTTTGGGGAAGATTTTACAAGGTTGATGAATCCAGAAATAGAGCTGATGGAGGAACCGGAATTGGACTTGCACTTGTTAAAGCAATAATGAATAATTATAACGAAAAATATGGCGTTGAAAACAAGCAAAATGGAGTAGAGTTTTATTTCGACATTTCCTTGACAACAGTCGAATAAAAAATTATAATTAAATAGAATTTTGCTAAAAAATAGGAATCTGTAACATCTAAAAAACGAAACTAAAGAATTAAAAAGGAGATTTAGGATGAAGCGTTATTATGGAATGGAAAATCCAGATGATTTAAGAAAAACTGTTAGAATAGGAAAGAATAGTTCAAATAATAGTTGGAAGAAGATTTCGATATTCATAATTGCCATTGCAATTATTGTTGGAATAATTTTTGCTGTAAAATTGAATAGCAAAACAAAAATAACTGCAAAAGAGGTAACAAACTTTAATTATTTCATTACAACAATAGATGGAAAATCTGGTGTTATAGACAAAAAAGGAAATGTTGTAATTAACAACGAGTACGACTATGTTCAAATACCAAATCCGGAAAAACCAGTATTTATATGTTTATATGATTATAATACTGAAACAATGGAGTATTCTTCAAAAGTTTTAAACGAAAACAAGAAAGAAATATTATCAAAATATGAAAAAGTACAGGCTATTCCAAATAACAACACATCAATCTCAAACCCATATCAAACAGAAATACTTCAATACAAGTCAAACGGAAAATATGGTTTGATAACACTTTCAGGAAGCAAAATTACAGATGCCATATATGATAGTATAGAAACACTTGAATATAAAGATGGAATTTTAAAGGTAAAAAAAGATGGACTATATGGACTTATAGATTTAAGTGGAAGCGAAATCGTGGGATGCGAATATTCATCAATTACAACAGATGGATATTACAACACTACATCAAAATATGAGCAAGCTGGGTTTATTGTTACTGTAAGAAAAGAAGAAGGATACAGATATGGATATATAAATAATAAAGGAAAACCAGTATTAGACACTATATACACTAACATCAAAAGAATAACTGAAATAAAGGAAGATGACAATGTTTACTTATTAACTTACAGAAATGGAAAAGCTGGAATGTTAAAAAATGGACAAACTATTATAGAAAATGAGTTTGAAAACATTGAATACGACAGTGTAAATGCTATACTAGCAGTACAAAAAAATGCAAAACAAGGAATTTACGATTTAAAGGGAAAAGAAATTCTCCCAATAGCTTATGATGAAATCACTTTTGCTGGAAAATATATAAATGCAACAAAAGACGGCGAATTTATGGTGTTTGACGGTTCTGGAACATTACAGCAAAATGATAGTTACAAAAGTATACAACCTGTTGCAAATGGAAAATACAATATAACAATAGACAGAGCAAATAAATATGGAGTTGTTGATGCAAATAGAACAATAGTAATATTTAATGAGTACACTTACATCGAATATGCTTTTGATGATAACTTTATTGTATCGAAAGATGGCAAGAGTGGTTTGGTAAGTTGCAAAGATAATTTCAATATATTAATTCCAATCGAAAAAAATATTATACAAAACATTAAAGGAACAAGAATAATACAAACAATAGATTCGAATGCAAATACATCTGAAATATACAATCAAAATATAGAAAAAGTATTAACAAAAAAAGATGCTAGAATTTATATAAAAGATGATTATATAGAAATAGCAACACAAAATAGTATAGATTATTTAGACTTTAATGGTAATATAAAAGATGCAAAAGATATATTTAATAATCAAATTATTGCAAAAGAGAAAGATGGAAAATGGGGTTATGTTGATAGAAATGGAAACACAGTTGTAGACTTCAAATATGATATGGCAACAAACATAAATGAGTATGGTTTTGGAGCAGTAAAACAAAATGGTAAATGGGGCGTTATAGACGGAGAAGGAAAAATAATAAAAGAACCTGTATACGAGATTGACGACTTAGAGCCACAATTTGTTGGAGAGTATTATATGATAAGCAATATTTATCAAATATCTTATTATACCAAATAAAAAACTAGTCCTGTAATTTATTTTTAAATATAAAATAAATTATGGGACTACTTATATAGTAAAAGAAAGGATGTATTTAAAATGAACGAACTAGAAGCGGAAAGATTAGTAAACGAGGCTGAAAAAGAAGCTGAAGAATATTTGAAAAAAGCAGATGAAATATGTGCTAAAAATAGCAAGAAAGTTATAAAAGCCTTTTGGAAAGAGGGAGTAACAGAAACTGACTTTGGAAGCACAACTGGATATGGCTATGATGATATAGGAAGAGAAAAAATAGAAAGAGTATTTGCAGATATATTCAAAGCTGAAGACTGCATCGTAAGAGGACAATTTATATCTGGAACACATGCACTTACTGTTGCTTTATTTGCATTCTTAAGACCAGGAGATACAATGCTTAGTATAAATGGAAAGCCTTATGATACTTTAGATGAGGTAATAGGACTAGTTCCAAACAATAGCTCATTAAAATCATTTAAAGTAAACTATGAACAAATAGACTTGGTAAACGACGACTTTGATTACGAAAAAATACAAGAAAGACTTAAGGCATCAAAAGTAAAATTAATAGAAATACAAAGATCAAAAGGCTATGCACTAAGAAAAAGTATAACACTTGATAAAGTGGAAAAAGTAATAAAAGCAATTAGAGAAATAGATAAGGATGTAATAATAATGATTGACAACTGCTATTGCGAATTCGTAGGAGAAAAAGAACCAATAGAGGTTGGAGCAGATGTTATAGTGGGTTCTTTAATAAAAAACCTTGGTGGTGGAATTGCACCAAATGGAGCGTATATAGCAGGAAGAAAAGATTTAGTAGAACTTGCAGCAGAAAGACTAACTGTTCCAGGAGAAGGAAAAGGAGTTGGACCAACACTTGGAATAAATAGAAGTTTCTTACAAGGAATATTCTTGGCACCAGGAGTTGTATGTTCTGCAGTAAAAACGGCAATACTTACTAGCAAGGTAATGGAAAAGCTAGGATATAAAGTAGAACCAAGATTTTGTGATGAAAGAGCAGACATTGTTCAAACAATAGAATTTGGAGACAGGGAGAAATTAATAAAATACTGTCAGGGAATCCAAAAAGGTTCACCAATAGATTCAAATTCACTTCCTGAACCTTGTGAAACTCCAGGATATATTGATCCAATAATAATGGCATCAGGAAGCTTCACTCAAGGTTCATCTATAGAATTATCTTGTGACGGACCATTAAGAGCACCTTATGTAGGATTCCAACAAGGAGCACTAACTTATGAATACGGAAAACTTGGTTTAATTCAAGCAATCATGGCACAGTAAGTTTAGAAAATAGTAGATTTTAGAAAGGAAAAATAAATGAAGGTAGTTATAATTGGTGGAGGACCAGCTGGAATGATGGCAGGAATTTCTTCTGCAAATAGCGGAGATGATGTTTGTATATTAGAAAAAAACGAAAAGCTAGGAAGAAAACTATTAATAACAGGAAAAGGTAGATGCAATATTACAAGCAGTTTAGAAATGAAAGACTTCATCGCAAATGTTCCGGGCAATGGAAGGTTTTTATACAGCTGTTTTGAGAACTTCACAAATCAAGATATAATTGCAATGCTAAAAAAACAAGGAGTAGCTGTAAAAGAAGAACGTGGAAACAGAATATTTCCTGTATCAGATAAATCAATGGATGTACTAAGAGCATTTGAAAAAGAATTGAATGAAAAACATGTAAAAATAAAATTCAATGCTAATGTAACAGAAATAGAAACCAAAGAAAATAAAGTTACAGGAGTAGAATACATAGATGAATTTGGAAAAAAGAAAAAAATAATTGCCAATAAAGTAATATTGGCAACAGGAGGAAATAGTTATAAGTCAACTGGTTCGAATGGTGAAGGATATGAAATAGCAAGAAAACTTGGACACACAATAAAAACAATAAGACCTTCATTAGTGCCACTTACTTCAAGAGGTGAATCCTTAAGAACCTGTTCAGAACTTCAAGGACTGTCTTTAAAAAACACAGCTATAAAAATAGTAGATTGCGAAAAAAACAAAACTATATATGAAGACTTTGGAGAAATGTTGTTTACTCACTTTGGAATATCTGGTCCGACGATTTTAAGCGGTTCAGCACATCTACTTAGATACAGGAATGTAGATGAACTATTAAAAAATGGCAGAATAAAATTATGCATTGACTTTAAGCCAGCATTGTCGCAAGAAAAGTTAGACTTAAGAATACAAAGAGACTTTGAAAAGGAAAAAAATAAAGAATTTAAAAACAGTTTAAATGAATTACTACCTCAAAAATTAATTCCTGTAATAGTGAGAATTTCCGGAATTGCAGAAAACAAAAAGGTAAATGAAATAACAAGAGAAGAAAGAAGAAAACTCGTAGAACTATTAAAAAAATTTGAGATAGAAATTGCAGGATTTAGAAAAATAGATGAAGCAATTGTAACATCAGGAGGAATAAATATAAAAGAAATTAATCCAAAAACAATGGAATCTAAAATAATAGATGGATTATACTTTGCTGGTGAGATAATAGATGTAGATGCATATACGGGTGGATTCAACTTACAAATTGCATATTCTACAGGATACACAGCAGGAATGCATATCGAGTAAAGTGAATAAAACTAAAAAATACAATTTATAAATAATGCTTAAATTTGATTGAAGTAATAGACTTATAGAATTGAAAAATAAAACAGAAAGTGTAAAAGGAAGAAAGGAGTGTGTGGTATATTTAAGTTATAATATATCATACAAGAAAATAAATGGCAGAAAACGAAGAATTCTTCAGTATAAACGAAGATGCCACATATCAAATAGTAATAAAAAAATCAAAATTTATTGCAAATGTATTCTATGTAGAAAGTGAAGAAGAAGCGGAAAACAAAATAAAACAAATAAAAAAGAAATATTATGATGCAAAACACAATTGTTTTGCATTTAGCATCATCGTTCAAGAAAATAAGAATGAATACAAAAAATGCAGTGATGATGGAGAACCATCTGGAACAGCAGGACTCCCAATACTTAACATCATAGAAAAAAGAAAATTAAGCAATATAGTAGTAATTGTTACAAGATACTTTGGAGGAATTCTTCTTGGTACAGGAGGACTAACAAGAGCATACAGTGATGCAACAATAGGAGCACTTGAAAATGCAAAAATAGTAAAGATAGAATCAGGAAAAGAACTATCTGTAGAAATAAATTATAATCAAAACAAAAATTTTATGTTATTTTGCAAAAAAAATGATATAAACATACTAGAAGAAAAATATCAAGAAAATATAATATACAAAATTGGAATAAATGAAAGACAATATTCGAACTTAAAAAATGAAATTCAAGAAAATAATGTCGACTGGAAAATACAACCAATACAAAAAAACGAAAATGGTCGAATCTTTATAAAAAAAGAGATATAATGTATGGCAAAAATTGGAATAAATTTTGAAAAACTATTGCAAAAGATAACAAAAACATGTATAATACGAAATGTAAAAAATTTACAGAGTACTTTAACGTATAGGGGGAAAAAATAGTGAATAATAAAATAAGAGTATTAATTTCAGACGACAATAACGAATTTGCTAATACATTATCAAGTTTCTTAGAGAAGGATTCTGCAATTCAAATAATGGGAATTGCAAATGATGGAGAAGAAGCCTTAAAATTAATAGAAGAAATACAACCAGATGTGGTATTACTAGATGTAATAATGCCTCATCTTGATGGACTTGGAGTCCTTGAAAGAATAAATGCTATGAACTTAAACAACAGGCCAATATGCATAATGCTATCTGCTGTTGGACAAGACAAAATAACACAAAGAGCAATAGAACTTGGAGCTCAATACTATGTTGTAAAACCATTTGATATACAAGTTCTAATAAAAAGAATAAAAGAACTAAAAAATCTTGGACCAGTTACTCCAACCAGAAACAACTATGTAATGAAAGAGCAAAAACAACAATACATAGAAATTCCTTATGGAGAAACAAAAAATGAAGAAGCATTAGAAGCACTTGTAACAAATGTAATTCATGAGGTAGGAGTTCCTGCACACATAAAAGGATACCAATATCTAAGAGAAGCTATAATGATGGTTGTAAATAATATAGATATAATAAACCAAATAACAAAACAGCTATACCCAGAAATAGCTCAAAAATATCACACAACGCCAAGCCGTGTAGAGCGTGCGATTCGCCATGCAATAGAAGTAGCTTGGGGCAGAGGAGAACCAGCCACAGTTGAGAATATATTTGGTTATACTGTATCTGCAAGTAAAGGAAAACCAACAAATTCAGAATTTATAGCAATGATAGCTGACAAGCTAAGATTAGAAATAAAGACTGCATAGAAATAAAATCAACAAAGAATAAAATAAAAGTCATAAAAAGGGAAGAAGTTACAAAAATGTAATTTCTTCTTTTTTACTAATCATCTAGATTTTTAAGCCCGTATTCTATTATTTGATTTATAACATTATTAAAGCTTAATCCATTTTTTTCGGCTAATTCGTTTATTTTATCGAATGTTGTTCCATTAATTCTAATAGTTCTAGTTATTGTATCATTAGATTTAGAGCTTTTAGAAATTTTAAATTTATTCATATTAATCACCTAAATATAGTGTACACAAAAATAATAATAAAATAAGTGTACAAAATGTGTACAAAAATAAAAATATGTGATATACTTTCGGAGAGAAAGGGGGAAAATAATTTTTTACGGAGGAGGACGGCAAATTAAATATAGAAAAGGAGAATTTTATATGAAAAAAATAAAGTATGTGATATTTTTTGTAATCGTTAGCTGTATACTGTTTTTGTTTAATATAAGGGTATATGCTACAGAAAATCAAATTGATGATATTATGAATAGTATACCCAATACAATTGAAATTAATGATTCAAAATCAGAAAATGTAGAAGAGAAAATAAATGAAATTAAAATTCCGGCGGAGTATGAAATAAAAATATTATCAACAGATAATTATTGGAGTGTACTAATTGGGATAAAAAAGAAAGATCAAGATGCTTACTTGCAAGAGAAAGCAATTAGTGTAGAACATACATGTGATTTGATTGAAAAAATTTTAGAAATAATACCGGAGAACATAAATATAGATATCCCAGAAATTGAATATGATAATTACGAAAATTCTAATGAATTGCTTGAAAACGAAATAAAAAAACTTTTAAAAATTAATAAAATAGAGCAAGAAGATTTAGAAAAAAATAATATAGAAGTTCATGCTTTCATTAATCCATTATATTCAAAAAATGGAGTAAAGTCTGCAGAAATCTATATTAAATATAATGATAGAAATGTTAGCAAAAGTAATAAGAATATAAATGTTATTTACAATAATACAAAGCAATTTAATAAACAAGACGAAGAATATATAAAGAAATTAAAAATTACAAATAATAAATATTATGAAGTAAGTTTAAATTATTTAAAATCTGATTATTCTGACTTATGGAAAGAAATAGCAGAAGAATATGAAAAACAGATAAATGACAAAGAAGTAAAGATTAAGGTTGAAATTGGAGCTGCAGGGCCAGAAGGTTATTTGAATCTGGGGGTAGATGGAAACATTTTATACGTAGGAATTTTCAAAAATGATATTTTGTATGATATAAGATGCTTGGAAATTAAGCTTTTTATACCAGTTATAAATGTTCCAAGTACAATAAATGAAGAAGGAATAAATGAATATATAATTAATGAAATAAAAAAATATTATCCTGATTTTGGTAAAAATATATATGAAATTTCAAAAGGAACAGGAAATTTAAGCCTTGATGATGGATATACAGTAAAATCTTCAACTGGATTAGATAGTTATATAATTGTAAGGAAGAATACAAAAACAACTTTAATTGATGAAGATACAGAAATAAAGATAGAAACAACTGTTGACTCTATTCCAGAAGATACGGAACTTGTAGTAAAGCAAGTTATAGATGAAAAAGAACTTAAGAATATTAAGAAAATGTTAGAAGAAAAAATTGTAAAATTTAAAGGATATAATATTTCGTTAATAAGAAACAATGTAGAAATACAACCAAATGGAAATGTAAAAGTTAGTTTACCAGTATCTGATTTAAATAGTGATAAAAATTTGGTAGTGTATGGAATAGATGGTGAAAAAATTCAAGAGTATAGTGTAGAAATAAATGATGGATTTGCTGTATTTACAACAAATCATTTTATGACTTATGTTTTAGGAGAAAGAAAAGAAGAAAATAATGTAGAACAAAAAGAAGAAAAAAATATAGAGAATACGGAAGAAAAGATAGAACATAAACTAGATAACACTCCAAAGACAGGAAATAATGAAATAATTATTACTATGAGTTTAATATTAACAGTATTATCTACGATTGGAATAATAATTGTAAAAAGAATGAAATAGAAATGTTATTTATAATAGAAAAGAGAAAAAATGGCAAAGCATTATAAAAAAATCAAAATGAAAAAAATAATTATAATAGTATTATTTATTATTTTTAGTAGTTCATTAATAATTATTATAGAAAGAGTTATAACAGATAGTACAGCGAATAAACAGGTGAAAGAAATTTCAGGTGTGTTTGAAAATATGGCTGAGGAAAATAATGATAGATGTTTAGAAATTGCAAAAATAAGAAATGAGTGGCAAGAAGTTGTAGGATGGCTTGATATCAGTGGAACAAAAATAAATTATCCAGTATGTCAGACAAAAGATAATGAGTACTATTTAAACCATACATATAAAAATGAAAAAAATAAAAATGGTTCGCTGTTTTTGGATATGAGAGATTCTATTAATGAACAAGAACAAAATTTGCTTATCTATGGACATAGAAACAAATATGGACTTATGTTCGAAGATTTAATAAAATATGAAGATATGGAATTTTGGAAAGAAAATCCTATAATTAGATTTACGACAGAATCAACAGATGAGAAATATATGATTTTTTTAGTAGTAAAAACTAAGGTATATTATCAAGATGAAACTGATATTTTTAAATACTATAATTTTGCTAAGATAAGAAGCAAGGATGAATATGATAAATATATAGAAGGAATGAAGAAAATATCTTTATATTCTACTAATATAGAAGCTAATTATGGAGAACAATTAATAACATTATCAACATGTGAATATTCACAAGAAAATGGAAGGTTTGTTGTTGTTGCTAAAAAAATTAATTAAGTTATTATTTGCTCAAAATAATAAAAAAACAACACATTATGCTTGGCAAAGCTGTGTGGTGTTAAAACATAAAATATGTGATATCACACATTTCTGTGGCTCTCATTTACACAATTATTATATACGTGTTACATAGATTTATCAATTATTACTTGTGATAAATTAAACAATTATGTAGAGAAAAATGTCGAAAAGTTGTTTGGAAAAATCTTAAGAATACATAGACAAACTATAAAAAATATATTATACTAGTTGTTATAGGAAATGAGAATAAGCAGATGTGGTTTGCCACCTATACATACAAAGGCTTAGCCTTTAGAAATGGGGGGTGGTGCTATGATAGAAGCATTTTTATTAGAAATAATATATTTACTTTTATTCGCTTTAATTGTCGAAACTATTATAGTATTTGCCTTAATTATAACTGTTTTATATTTAAGCAAATAGACAAATAAAAAACACATCTGTAATTTGACCATTGCGATGTGTTTTTTTCATCAAAAGGTGTCAAGCCACGTTTGTGGTTTCTCCATTTCCTAAAATTATTATACAGTCATTTATATAAATTGTCAATGTAAAATTTGGAAAAAGTGCACAAGGTTTGTGTCCTTATATGTAAAAATTAATATACATTTTAACAACATGTTCTATACGCGAATTTTAATATTTATTTTTAGATTCGTAAAAGTCATTCTATATTGATTTTAATTACATTGCTTCTTTTTTTATGTGTTCATTATAGTATTTCAATTTTGTTGCTTGACCTCCACGAATGTGACGTTCTGCCTTATTTTCATCTAGAATTATTCTAACCTGAGAAGCTAGTGCAGGATTTATTTTTAAAAGACGTTCGCTTACGTCCTTGTGAACAGTCGACTTTGAAATTCCATATTTCTTAGCGGCACCTCGAACAGTATCTTTAGAATCTATAATATAACGGGCTAAAACGATAGCTCTTTCTTCAATTGATAATCCAATCATTAGGAAACCTCCATTGCATCTTTTTGTTTAATACTATTCTTATCAAATAAAGAATAGAACAAAATATTTGTATGCAGGCATTAAACCATGAGGTATGTGATAATAGAATAAATTATCTATGTAATATACTAGTTACAAAGTACTCACGTATTACAAAATTCGACATATAATATACAAGGTGAAGAAGTATGAGATTGAAAAAAGGAGACATAGTTGGAAGACTATCATATAACAAAGATATTATATTTGTAATAAGTGATATTATAAAAGTAAATAACAGAACGTGTGCTATTTTAAAAGGGTTGATAACCAGAATAGAGGCAGATAGTCCTATTGAAGATTTAGAATTAATAGAAGAAAAAAGGGTTATGGAACTTTTAAGAAAGTTTGAGCTTGAAATTGATGCAAGAAAGAAAAAAATGAAATCTTCCAAAAGCATTTTATTAGAAAATCAAGCTATGCAAAGAAAATATAGTGACCGTTATGGGAGCATATTACACTTAGACGGAGATAAAAAATACAGTGAAAAATCACAGAGATTTTATAGAAGTATGGGACTAGATGTGGTAGTAAAAAATATTCCCGAAAGAAAACAGCCACAGATGATATATGGCTTATTAAGCAAATACAATCCCGATATATTAGTAATTACACGGGCATGATGGAATGATAAAAAAAGGACATAATTTTGCAGACATATACAATTATAGAAATTCTAGATACTTTGTGGAATCTGTAATACGAGCGAGAGCATGGGAAAGAGGAAAAAATAAAATGGCAATATTTGCAGGAGCCTGTCAAAGTTACTATGAGGCAATAATGAAAGCAGGTGCAAACTTTGCATCGTCACCTGCTAGAATATTAATAGATTTTAAAGATCCTCTGATAGTTGCAGAAAAAATAGCGATTACACCAAGTAACAGATATCTTACAATAAACGAAATTAAAGATGAATTGAGAGATGGAGAAAATGGTGTAAGTGGAATTGGAACAATTGGAAAAAAGAGAATAAATTAATGAAAGAAATAAATAGAAATAGATTACAATGATAGACGGAAATATGAGCAAGTGTATAGAAAAATTACGAGATGATAAATGTTAAATAATTGTATATGAAATAATGAGATAACAAAAAATGTAATAAAAATGTAATAAATGAAATAAAACACATAGAACACTACTCTGACAACGGAAACAGCCAAACACCAACAACTGACACATTTTGACTTATTTTGCACAAGATGATATAATAAGGGCATCTTAAAGGAGTGGTGATATAAGCATGATTTATCCAAACGACATTTCAAGTCTAAAGACTGATATTGAGGAAAAAGTGGGACAAAAGATAATCGTCAAAGGCTCTTTAGGGAGAAATAGACCATTTGAAAAAGAAGCAACACTAGAAAAAGTTTATCCAAGTATTTTCGTTGTAAAATATGATGAAAACCAAAGAAACGTAACATACAGTTACACGGACATATTAACAAGAACAGTTGAGCTACAAGTCTTTAACGGTCAAGAATATAGTCCAATACTTCCACCACAGATAGAAACAAAGAAAAAAAGAAAAGCCTACGATATAGGCTAAAATATTAATAACTAAAACAAAAAAGTTCCTAATTTAGGAATTTTTTTTTTGCCTCAGAATATAAATTAATTAGAATTATTCTAAATAGTGTAAATAATTTATTAAAATTGGAGGTAAAGTAATGGGAATAAAATTATTAAAAAATAAATTATGCATAAATCAGATAATTGCACAAAAAACAGAAAGATTTTCGGCTGAAGGAGATGAAATTGTACCAGACGTAAAACCAGATATATTGAGTGTAGTATCAACAAATGGTAGTATATGCATATATAAGAAAGAAATATTGGAGGGAAGTTCATCTGCAAATACTAGAAAAGTAAAAATAGACGGCTGTGTAAACATATATGTAACTTATATTGCTGATGACGAAAAATCGAGTCTGAGAGCCTTGAACACAACAATAGATTTTTCTAGAACAATTGAAATGAAAGATATAAAAACTGAAACTCAAATCGAATGTAAAACTGATTTAGAGAGTATAGATTGTAGAATATTAAATGGAAGAAAAATTAGTCTTAAGGCAAATATGCAATTAACCCTTATGGCCTGTGATTGTCAAAACATTGATTATATATCAGACATAGAAGACAAGAAAAACCTAGAACTACTAAGAAAACAGATGAGTATTAATACATTGGTTGGAAGCGGAACTACAAAGGTGTACGCAAAAGACACAGTTCAAATAGAAAGTACAGACAATTTATCTGAAATAATGAAAGCAGAAATGAATCTGGTAAACAAAGAGAATAAAATTAGCTACAACAAAGTTCTTACAAAGGCAGATGCAGTATTCAAAATAATGTACTTAACAGATGACGAGAGAATAAATACCTGCACTTCAACGGTTCCGATAATGGGATTCATAGATATAGCAGACATTGCAGATGATAATCTATGCGATGTATCATATACACTTAGAAATATTCTAGTTAAACCATCAAATGTAGAAGAACATTCTGTGCAAGTTGAGGCCGAGATTGAAATACTATGCTTCGTATATAAAAAGCAAGAAATAAGCATGATACAAGATTTGTACAGTAGAACCATGGAATTAAAATATTCACAAAAAGACATAAATATAATGAAAGAAAAAAACTACATAGATGAGACATTCAATTTTAGAAAAACAGAACAAGTACAAGAAATAGGAAGAGGAAAGATTTTAGATGTAGAAGTAAAACCTAATATCATAAGCTCTTCAACAGACAAGGGAAGAATATCATATAAAGGAGAAATAAATTTAAAGCTTATATATATAGAAGAATCTCAGAGATTAAATGTGAAAGATATAGTAGAACCATTTGAATTTAGCATGAGCAATTCTGAAATAGAAATAAAAGATAAAATGCAGACAAATATCGAAATAACCAAAAAAGATTTTGTATTAATGCCGGATGGGAATCTAGACATAAAAATAGACATGAGCTTTAAACTAAACATCGTAAAAGAAGCAACCATAAATGTAATTGATGATATAGAAGAAACAAGAGCAAAAGATTCAAGTGCTTTTAGTATAGTAATATATTATACAAAACCTGGAGACACATTGTGGAACATAGCAAAAAGATTTGGAAGTACGGTTGCTGAAATAGTTAAAATAAATGAAATAGAAAATCCTGATGTAATAATGCCTGGAGAGCAACTATTTATTCCAAGATAAATGTCAGAAATATTAAACCTAGCATATAATATATGAGCAATAACTTTTTTGAAAGGTTTAAATTATGAATATAGGAAAAGAATCAAAAATATATTCAAGAACGAGATTTTGCTTTGAAGAAATATTTGATAAATTCGGTAAAAAAACAAGAAATAGAAATACTAAAAAAGGCTCGAATGCCTTTTTTAGTGCTGTAATAATTTTAATTGTAGCAATCATAACATACACTGCCATAACTAAAGCATTAAATCCAATAATAAATGAAATGTGTATGGACAAAGCAAAAAACATAGCAACAATCATATCAAATGAAGAAGCAACAGTAATAATGGACAAATATACATACAATGATTTAATAACAATAATAAAAGATGGAGATGGAAACGTAAAAATGCTTCAAACAAACACAAAAAGTGTAAATCAGATTATGTCAGCCATACCAACAAAAATAGTAAACAAATTTGAAGAAAGCGAAAGATCAAACATAACAATATATTTGGGTAGTGTTCTAGGAATGAAATATTTTTCAGCAAGAGGACCAAAAATGAATATTAAAATTGCCAATGTTGGAAATGTGGATACAAAACTAGAATCAGAATTTGTATCGGAAGGAATAAACCAAACCTTACACAGACTATACCTAGTTTTAACTTGTGAAGTAACAATATTAACACCATATAGCACAATAAAGCAGAAGATAGATAATCAGGTGCTAATTGCAGAATCTGTAATAGTTGGAAATGTACCAGACTCCTATTACAACTTGGTAACAAAGGACGTTCAAGGAGACAGTGTAAGAATGATAGACTAAGAAATTTTTGTAGAGTACAGTAAAAAGTATAAAAAAGTTCATTATAAAATAAAAATCAGGCGGATTCAATGCAAAATGTTGATTTTTGCTTGACTTTTTTTTCTTTTTGTAATAAAATAGATAAGCAATTAATGAGTATGGCATATTATTGTGCTTCTCCCCGGTAGCAGATAATATGATTTCATATATATTTATATAGAAACTAAATTTTGAAATGGAGGGTATTTTTTACCATGAACAATACAACTTATAGTATTAAAAAAGATGAAATTGAAAGCAAATGGTATATAATTGACGCTGCAAATAAGCCATTAGGAAGAGTTGCTGCTGAAGCTGCTAAATTACTTAGAGGAAAACACAAACCAACTTACACTCCTAACCTAGATTGCGGAGATCACGTTATTATATTAAACTGCAACCAAGTAGTTTTAACAGGAAACAAATTAACACAAAAAATTTATAGACATCATTCTTCTTACATCGGTGGAATGAAAGAAATCCAAGCTAAAGATATGCTTGCAAACAAACCAGAAAAAATGATGACATTAGCTGTAACAGGAATGCTTCCTCACAATAGCTTAGGAAGACAAATGGCTAAAAAATTAAGAGTATATGCTGGTAGCGAACATGAGAACATGGCTCAAAAACCAGAAGTATGGAATTTCTAATTTATAATAAGATTTAAAATAGGAGGATAATTAAAATGCCTAAAGCAAAAAAAGAACAAGAAGTTTTTAATGGTACAGGAAGAAGAAAAAGTTCAATCGCTAGAGTAAGAATAATGAGTGGAAAAGGAAATATCACAGTTAATGGAAAATCATTAGATGAGTATTTCGGAGAAGAAACATTAAAAGTTATCGTTAGACAACCTTTAACAGTTACAGATACTCTAGATAAATATGATGTAATTGCAACAGTAAAAGGTGGCGGATTTTCAGGCCAAGCAGGAGCAGTTCGTCATGGAATAGCAAGAGCATTAAATGCCGCAAATCTTGAATATAGACCAGCTCTAAAATCAAACGGATTCTTAACAAGAGATTCACGTGCAAAAGAAAGAAAGAAATATGGTCTTAAAAAAGCAAGAAAAGCACCACAATTCTCAAAGAGATAATATTTCGGTATCGAAAGAAAATTCGAATATGAAGAATATAAAGAAACCCAATGGATTACCAAAGGGTTTCTTTTTTGGTTTGTATATACTTTTATTACAAAAATATTACAATAGTGTTAAATTTGCATTATTTAGATGAAAAGCTGATATAAACATAATCTAATCGAATTAGATTATGTCGAAAGGAATAGAATAATGCAAATTTTTAAGAGAATTATAAGCATAGTAGTAATAATAATTTTGCTTCCAATATTATTTGTGAGTGCAACCATACTAATCGATTCATATGCACATCCTGATAAGGTACCATCTTTTTTTGGATGGAAACCATTTATTGTTTTATCAGGCTCGATGGAGACGCAGATATCGGCTGGAGATGTTGTAGTTGTTAAAGAAACAGAAACACAAAATTTAAAGAAAGGCGATATTATTGCTTTTAAAGAAGGCGACATTGTTATTACACATAGAATTGATGAGGTAATAATTGAAGATGAAAATGTGAAGTATATAACAAAGGGAGATAATAACAATACACAAGATATTGGATATGTATTACCAGAACAGGTTGAAGGAGTGTATCAATTTAAGGTTGCTCGACTAGGTAATTTAGCGATGTTTATACAAACTCCTCTTGGAATGATAGTATGCTTATCTATACCAGTTATTATTATAGTATTGTTGCAAGCGGCAAATTCTAAGAAAGAAAAAGAAGAACTAATTGCAAGACTTAATAATCAAAACAAAATGGAAGAAGAAATTGAAAAACTAAAGAAACAAAATGAAGAGCTTATGAAAAAATAACATTGTTTTTAGCTTTATAATAAGAAAATAAAACTTATTATAAGATTAAATATAAAACAAAAGAAAGGAGGATTCAAATGAAAAATAACAAAACGGTAAAATTTATGGCTCTAGTATTGTTTGTTACTATATTGGCGATAATATTAGTATCAGGAACTTATGCAAAATATACTACATCTGCTACAGGTTCAGACACTGCAACAGTTGCAAAATGGTCTATTAAATTAGGTAATGAAGATATTGCTAAATCTACAGAAAAGACTTTTACAATTGACTTATTTAGTACTATTACAAATACTGATGGTTCTGAAGAAAAAAATGTAAAGAAAACAGATGGATCTTTAATTGCACCTGGTACAATGGGAAGCTTTACTCTTCTATCATTAAAGAATGAATCAGAAGTAAATGCTAAATATAATGTAACTTATACTTTAGCAAATGAAAGCGGTGTGCCATTAGAATTCACAACAAACAAGGACGATGAAAGTTCTTGGAAATCTGATTTCACTGCTATAAATGTTAGCAATGAGTCACTTGCTACGGATGCTACTGCAACTACAGCTACTGTATACTGGAGATGGGCATTCACAAAAGATACAGCAAGAGATACATCTGATACAACACTTGGAACAACAACACCAACTGTTACTTTAACAGCTAAAATAGATGTTGAACAAGCAGATTAATAGATATTGTAAAAGCTCTATTTAATTAAGCAATAGAGCTTTTATTGAAATATATTGACAAAAGTTTGAAGATTTTTGTGAGTATATTTCTAGTATATGGAGGGAAAAATTGGAACAGAAGAGGCAAATTTCTAGAAAAAATTTAAAGAAAATAATTTATGTGCTAATAATTATAATACTAGTTTTAATACTACTTTTAGTTTGGAAAGTAGGAAGAATTGGAATTGATGAAAGACCTACTTCTGGTAAAGTATATACCAATGGAATTGAAGTTACAGAAAATGATATTGGAATTGAAAAGAATACGAAATTAAATATATTCAACAATGAGAAATTTAATGGAGAGAAAATTATAGCGCCACATTCAAAAGGTATATACAAATTTTATATAAAAAATAAGTCAAATCAAGACATGAGATATAATATAAGCTTTGAAGATGAGATGAAAAAAATTGTTAATATGAAGTATACACTAAAAATAGACAATATTTTCATAAAAGGAAGTGAAAATAGTTATACTTCAATAGAACAACTAGGCATAACCGATATTACTGTACCAAAAGATTCTGTAAATATATTTACTTTGGAATGGTATTGGGAAGACGATGATAAGTTAGATACAGAAATAGGAACATCTGATGATAGATACTATACTATAAATTTAAAGATAGAAGCTTCTCATGATTAAAGCAAAGAGGTTAAATGTTTGAAATTATTTACAAATGAAGCTATAAAAGAGAGAAACTTAACATTAGTTCTAAAACAAAAATAAAAATTTACTGAAAAATTTAATTGCTTTCGGTAAATTTTTATTTTTTTATGACAACAGGTGGTACTTCAAATTTTATATTAAAACATTGGAACTTATCTGTCTCACCTGAATCAAGGCAATCTAAATATATATCAAGTTCATCTAAATTTCTGCATGCTGCAATTATTGCTGGATGCAAATTATAATTAAATAGCAATTCTAAACCTAAATCAAAAGAAAATTTAAGAGATTTTTCTCCTTATTTCTTGCTAATTTAAAAGCTTCTCTAAATCTTGAAAAGGCCAAAGATTTAAACATTGAGATAGGAAGAGTATACTTTTGCTTAATTATTTCATCAAAAGCCATGTTATTATTATAGCTACTTATTTCTTCTAGGTCAGAAACATAATATGGTAAAATAACGTTTTGATGTATCTCTGAAATTATCAATGTATTTTCAACAATATTATCTTTATTTAGAACCAAATCTGTAACTACTTTTCCTGAACCAGAATGGTTGTGTGAATCTTTTGAGAAAGATGTATTTTCAGTTGTATCTTGAACTTTTCTTGTAATTTCATTTTGAATATATTTTTCGACTAAAGGAATAATCGAAAACAAAAACTGTTCAATATCCTTGTTATTACTAGAAAGTGCGTCTAGGTTAGAAGAAAAAGAGTCAGTATTATTAATTGAATTGCTATTTTTATTCTTATTTGAATCTGGATTTGAAGAAGAACTTGAAATGTCTTTAAGATTTGAAATTAGCGATTTATTAATATTAGATTTTACTATTGCATCTTTTAGCTTCTCTAAGAATGCATTATCAAAAATTATCATTTGTTTCACCTCAGTAATAATATTATATATTAACTTTTTATAATTTACAACAATTTATGAAAAAAACTTGACAAATTCAATATGTTTGTAGTAAAATAATAATGTTCAAGAAGAAGCAATCCACTTCTCACCCTAGCAGTTAGTTGCAAAAGGTAGAATTTGATATACATTAAGTGAATTATATGTGGAAAACATATAGTAAAATGTGTGTGGGTTGGCTTTTGAATAAAAAGTCAATTTTTTTTCGGAGGTGTTTTAATATAAAACAAGAATTACTAATAAATGAAAAAATTAGAGCAAAAGAAGTTCAATTAATAGGAGCTAATGGAGAAAAGCTAGGAGTTGTTTCATTAGAAGAAGCTTTAGACAAAGCTTATGAAGCAAAATTAGATTTAGTGCTAGTTTCGCCAGCAGCAAAACCACCAGTTTGTAAGCTTATGAACTATGGTAAATATAAATTTGAACAAGCAAAGAAAGAAAAAGAGTCAAGAAAAAATCAAAAAACTTTTGACTTAAAAGAAATTAGAGTTACACCAAACATTGAAAAACATGATTTTGAATTTAAAGCAAAAAATGTTAGAAAATTCATAGAAGACGGAAACAAAGTTAAAATAACTGTTAGATTTAGAGGAAGAGAGCTAAACTACGTAAAAATGGGAGAAGAAACATTAAACGAGTTTATCGAAAATTTATCAGACATAGCAACAGTTGAAAAGAAACCTTTGTTAGAAGGAAAAAACATGTTTATAATACTTACAAAAAAAGTTGAAAAATAATTTAGATTATTAATAGCTAAAATGCTATTTATATATAATTAGGACAAATCCTAAACAAGCAAAACAATAAGGAGGAAATTATTATGCCAAAGTTAAAAACAAACAAAGCTGCTAAGAAAAGATATAGCTATACAGCAACTGGAAAAGTAAAAAGAACAAAGTCAAATAGAAGACACTTACTTGCAAACAAGACATCAAGAGCAAAAGCTAGAGGAAGCGTTCTAGATGCTTACGCAGACAAAACTTGTGAAGCAGGAATTAAAAAATTATTACCTTATGGTAACAAATAGGAATAAAGAGATAGGGAAGGTGAATAGAAAATGGCAAGAGTAAAAACAGCAATAATTACACGTAAAAAGCATAACAAAATATTAAAAAGAGCAAAAGGATACTATGGTGCAAAACACTACAGATTCAGAACTGCAAAACAACAAGTTATGAAATCTGGAAACTATGCATTCACAGGAAGAAAAGACAAAAAGTCTAACTTCAGAAAATTATGGATAGCAAGAATCAATGCTGCAGCAAGAATGAATGGAATTACATACAGCGAATTAATCAATGGATTAAAGAAAGCAAATGTTGTAATAAACAGAAAAATGCTTGCTGAAATGGCTGTAACAGATCCAGCAGCTTTCACAAAAGTTGTTGAAGTTGCAAAAAAAGCAAAATAATAAAATATAAATAATAGAAGAATCTAATTATTAAAATTGAATTTAATAATTGGGTTCTTTTTTGTCACATAAAGCAAACATGGGTAAAACCGTGGTTATGATTTTGTTACAACTTTTGACAATAACAAACTGGAAATGAATTGAAATTGAAAGTGAATTTGGAAATAAATGAAAAAAACAGTTGAAAATGAAAAAATGTAATGGTAGAATGGACTAAGAAAATACGAAGGAGGAAAAAAAGAAAGATGAATAAAAAATTAAAGAACAAACAAGAAAAAGGTATTACACTTATTGCATTGGTTGTTACTATTATAATAATGCTAATATTAGCAGGGGTTAGCATTAAACTTGCAATAGATAATAATGGTGTAATAGAAAATGCTAAAGAAGCAAAAGACCAGTATGAGCAGGCACAAGCTAATGACGAAAGTGGATTGGAAGATTTGGCTTCGAAACTGAAAGAACAAATAGATGCAAATAAAAACAATAATTCAGGTTCAGGAAGTTCTGAAAGTACAGTAGATAGAGTGCCAATTCCAGAAGGTTATTACTATGTTGGAGGAACAAAAGCAAAAGGAATAGTAATTTCTGATAATGTAGCAGATAAGGAATTAGATAAAGGAAAAGAAAATGTAAGAAGAGATTTAGCTGGAAACCAGTGGGTCTGGGTGCCAGTAGAAACACCAAGTAGTTTGTATACAACAGTAGCAGCAGGACAAGCTTTAGCAGGAAGTACAGGAGTAAAAACTACCAAATACACAAATTCAGCTATAATAAGTGGAATAACGAGAGGATTACCTGGAAGTACAAATTGGAGAGAGCCAGATTTGGTACTTGGAAGTGATGGAAAACAATATGATTATGCAAATTATGCAAAAGCAGGATTTAGTAGTCTAGCAAATATGGCAGAGAATATGAAAAGTGACCATGAAGAAATGATAGCAAGTTTAGAGAAATATAAAGGATTTTATATAGGAAGATATGAATTATCAGCTAATGGAGAAAAGACAGGAGCTACTCAGACTAATGTAAATTGGTATACCTTATATAAAAATTGTACAACACTAGCTAGTGGAACAAAAGTAAAAACCAGAATGATATGGGGATTGCAGTGGGATGCGACCTGTAATTGGCTTGCAAGCTCTGGATTCAGTATAACAGATTCAAGTACTTGGGGAAATTACAGTAATAATACTGCAGGTGGACATGGAACAAAGCAAAATACAGGATATAGTGAAAGTTGGAAGGCAAATAATATATATGACTTTGCTGGAAACTGTTGGGAATTTATCCAAGAAGCGGGCAGCGCCTTCAGCAGAGCTGACAGAGGCGGCTCTAACGGCAATGGCTCTGACCTTCCGGCTTCTAATCGTAGCGACAACGGTCCTACCTTCACCAGCAGTGGCTCTGGTTCTCGCCCTACATTATATTTGATACCATGAGATATAGAGGTGATGAGTTCTAAAGAAGAACTCAAAACTTCTATGACAGAGGGAAAACAAAAAGAAGGCTATGCCAACGCATAGCGAATGGAATACGCTATGTGGAAAATTTTAGGTGGTACCCATTTGTAAAATGGGCACACATCTAAAATTTTCCACATATATTTTTTGTGTAATTTAGAGAATATTCAAATTTTACTTGCATTTAGCTTTTTTTTGTGGTAAATTATTATGTAGAATTTAATAAAAATAAAAACTATGAAAAGGACACGGTAAATAAAACTAATTAACAGAGAGTCAAATAAATGCTGAGAATTTGATAAATTAAAGATTATTTATTATCACCTTGGAGTTGTTTATGTGAAAGAATATTTTTACTAAAAGCAGTTGTGAGCTAAAAAAATCATATGAAGCTCAGCTTAATTTTTATTCATTAAGTAACAAAAGTATTCAAGTAATATAAATCGTAATCTTGCGTCAAGAGAAAAGGAGTGGAAAGTAAGCAGAAAATTTAAATGCATGCTTTCAATTTAGGTGGTACCACGGATATTAATTCGTCCTATATGTATAGGGCGATTTTTTGATGCTAAAAAAGCAAAAAAGCCCAACGGGGACGCCCTTCTTTGGGCGAAGCAATGGATGAAAAGTTTATAAATTGATTTTTTTATCAAGTAACAAAACTTTTCGCCCAAAGAAGGGCGTCCCTAATGGGCGAAAATGAAAGGAGTAATTTATATGAGTGAAGAGAAGAAAGATTATTCAAGCACACTTAATTTACCAAAGACAGATTTTCCGATGAGAGGAAATTTGCCAACTAAAGAGCCAGAAACATTAAAGGCCGTTTTTGAGAATGGACTATATGAGAAGATTTTAAAGAAAAATGAAGGACACAAGCATTTTGTTTTACATGATGGACCTCCATATGCTAATGGAGAAATTCATGCTGGACATGCCTTAAATAAAATTTTAAAGGATACAATCGTAAGATATAAGGCCATGAAAGGCTTTTATGCACCTTTCATTCCTGGATATGATACACACGGAATGCCAACAGAGAAGAAGGCTATTGAGAAGCTTGGACTAGATAGAAGTAAGATTCCTGTTACAAAGTTTAGAGATACTTGTAGAGAATTTACAACAAATTACAAAGATATTCAAACAGAAGGCTTCAAACGTCTTGGTGTTCTTGGAGACTGGGACCACCCTTATATAACTTATGACCATGCAACAGAGGCAAGACAAATTGGTGTATTCGGAGATATGTACAAAAAAGGATATATCTATAAAGGATTAAAACCAGTTTACTGGTGTACTGATTGTGAAACAGCACTAGCTGAGGCAGAAATTGAATATAAAGATGTAACAGGAGAATCTATATATGTAAAATTTCCTGTTGAAGATTCTAAGGGTTTGTTTGATAAAAAAGATACCTATATGGTAATTTGGACAACTACACCTTGGACTCTACCAGGAAACATGGGAATTACTATTGGTGCAGATTACGAATACAGCATGGTTGAGTTAAAAGAAAACAAGGAGAATGCAAAACTTGAAAGATTAATAATTGCAACAGAGCTTGTTGAAAAAGTTATGAAACTTGCTGAAGTAGAAGATTACAAAACAGTTCAAACTTTCAAAGGTTCAGAATTAGAAGGAGTTTTATGCAAGCATCCATTCTTAGACAGAATGTCTAGAGTAGTTCTTGGTAGTGAGACAACTGTAAATGTTACTCTTGATGAAGGTACTGGAGCAGTTCATACAGCACCTGCTTATGGTAAAGAGGACTATTTACAAGGATTGAAAGATAAACTTGGAATGGTTGTTGCAGTTGATGATAAAGGAAAACAAACAGCCGAGGCCGGTGAGTTTGCTGGTCAATTCTATGCAAAATCTAACAAGACTATAACAGCTTGGTTAGACGAAAATGGATATTTATTAAAAGCTGTAAAAATAGAGCACTCTTATCCACATTGCTGGAGATGCAAAAAGCCAATAATCTTCAGAGCTACACCACAATGGTTTGCATCTGTTGATGGATTTAGAGATGATGTTTTAAAGGCTATTAAGACTGTTACATGGCACCCAGATTGGGGCGAGGACAGAATGAGCGAAATGATTAAAGGAAGAAACGATTGGTGTATTTCAAGACAACGTACTTGGGGTGTTCCACTTCCAATATTCTATTGCAAAGACTGTGGAGAGCCTTATGTTACAGAAGAATCTATAAAGAAGATTCAAGAAGTTGTAAGAACAGAAGGAACAAATGCTTGGTGGGCAAAAGAAGCAAAGGATTTAGTACCAGAAGGTGCAAAATGTCCAAAATGTGGATGCACAGAATTCAAGAAAGAAACAGATATAATGGATGTTTGGTTTGATTCAGGTTCTACACATCAAAGCGTCCTTGTTGAAAGAGGATTAGACTATCCAGCAGACTTATATCTAGAAGGAAATGACCAATATAGAGGTTGGTTCCAATCTTCATTATTAACATCAGTTGCAGTAAATGGAATTGCTCCATACAAAGAAGTTCTATGTTGTGGATTCGTTGTAGATGGTCAAGGAAGAAAAATGTCTAAGAGCTTAGGAAACGGAGTATCTCCAATAGATGTTTCAAATAAATTTGGAGCAGATATATTAAGACTTTGGGCATTATCGTCAGACTATTCTATGGACGTAAACTTATCAGATGACATACTAAAAGGAATTTCAGATGTTTATAGAAAAATAAGAAACACAGCAAGATATATCTTAGGAAATACTTATGACTATGACCCTGAAAATCCAGTAGCTTATGAAGATTTACAAGAGATAGATAAATGGGCATTAACAAGATTAAATAAATTGATTAAAGACTGTACAAAGGATTACGACACATACAGTTTCGGAAACTGCTACCACGATGTAAACCAATTCTGTGTTGTAGATATGAGTAGCTTCTATCTTGACATAATAAAAGACAGATTATACACAGAAAAAGCAGATTCAGTAGCAAGACGTGCAGCACAAACAACTATGTATTACATACTAGATGCACTGGTAAAAATATTAACACCAATGATTTCATTCACAGCCGAAGAAATTTGGTCAGCAATGAAACACACAGAAAAAGAAAATGTAGAAAGCCCAATGCTTGCAGACTATCCAGTTCCAAATGACGAATGGGATAACAAAGAAATAGCAGAAAAATGGGAGAAAATAATCAAAGTTAAGAATATAGTTGCAAAAGACTTAGAACTTGCAAGAGCAGAAAAAACAATAGGAAACTCTCTAGACGCAAAAGTTACACTATATGCAGAAGGAGAAGAATACAAATTCTTAAAAGAAAATGAAGAATTAATAAAACTTGTATTAATAGTATCTGGACTAGAAATACAAGAAAATAACAGAAAACAAGAAGAAAAACTAGGAGTAAAAGTAGAACATGCAACAGGTGAAAAATGCGAAAGATGTTGGATGTACAACGACCACCTAGAAGATGGACTATGCCCAAGATGTAAAGAAGTACTAGAAAAATAAAAAATCGCATCAAAAAGAAGCTTCGCCCAAGAGGGACGCCCCTTTTTGGGCGAAAATAGGGTTAATGAAAAATATTCAGATGTTTAAGTTATTTGTGAGACGAAGAAAAGTTAAGGCTTCGTCTCTTATAATGTTAATAGATTTTTTGCTAGCAGATTTTAATAAAAACTTGAAAATTTATATGTTTTAATGTAGAATACAACTAGTAAAATAGAAGAAAAAAGAAAGGAAATGTAATAATGCAAGAATATAATTTTGTTTCACATTCAGAAAATGATACAATTAAATTTGCAGACGAATTTGCATCTAAGTTGGATAGGCATTCTATAATAGTTCTTTCAGGAGATTTAGGTTCTGGAAAGACTAAGTTTACAGAAGGCGTTCTTAGACATTTCGGGTTAGAAGATGAAATTTCTAGTCCTACTTTTACTATTGTAAATGAATATGATGCAAAGGATTTTAAGATATTTCATTTTGATTTATACAGGCTTGCAGATGTTGACGAATTTTACGCTATGGGTGGCGAAGAATATTTGCAAAATGGTCTTTGTATTTTTGAATGGGGCGAAATGATTGAAGAAATCTTGCAAACTCGCTACACGAAAATTACTTTTTCTAGAAATACAGAAAATACTGATTTTAGAAATTTAAGAATCGAGGAAATAGATAAATGAAAATTTTAGCTGTTGATACTTCTTCAAAGAATTGTTCTGTTTCTATTGTTGAAGTTGATGAAAATGAAAATTTTGAAATAATTGCACAAGACAATAATGATGATGAAAGAACTCATTCAGTTAAGCTTATGCCAATGATTGATAACATGTTTAAATCTTCTAATTTAAGTTTAGATAATATTGATTTGCTTGCATGCTGTCTTGGCCCTGGCTCTTTTACTGGAATTAGAATTGGAATTGCAACCGTAAAAGCTTTCGCAGATGCAAAAAATATTCCCACTGTTGGCGTTACTTCACTTGAGAGCCTGGCTTATAATGTTGAAAATTCTTCTTTGGTTTGCTCTCTTATAGATTGCAAACACGGAAATGTTTATTCAGGAATTTTTGAAATAAATAGCAATAGTGGAAATACCACTTATACTCAAGTTCAAGAAGATGTTTCTGATGAGATAAATGTAGTTCTAGATAATTTAAAATCTGTTTGTTCAAAGGATTTAGAAAACAAAAAACTTACTTTTGTTGGTGACGGAAGTGTTTTATATAAAGATTTGATTAATGAACAATTTGCAGACTATGATATAGAATTTTCTGATAACAATATTCAATCTAGTATATCACTTGCCAAAAGTGCTTATTATAGATTTAATCAAGGACTTGCTGGAGATTCAAATAACATCTCACCTATTTATTTAAGAAAATCTCAGGCAGAGCAAGCCACAAACAAGTAATCCAATTATTTTAGAACAAAATAAATTATACAAGGAGAAATTATGTGTAATAATAATAATACATTTAATTGTTCCGCAAATAACTCTATAAATAATTCAACGAGTAACTCAACAAATAAAATAGACAATGATTCATCTTTAGTCATTTTGCCTTTTACTTTTTCAGATTTAAAGCAAATCGCACCTCACCTTTCTTCTGATTTTGATGATTTTTGGAATTATGATACTCTAAAAGATGAATTAAATTCTGAGTTTTCTAAGTATATTGTTGCAAAAACTCAGGATAATAATATAGTAGGTTTTTGCGGTATTAAGATTATTCTTGATGAAGCAGAATTGATGAATATTGTCGTAAAAAAAGATTTTAGAGGCAGAAAGATTTCTTCTTACATGCTAAGCGAGATAATTCGCTATTGTAAAAATCATGAAATTACAGCAATAAATTTAGAGGTAAATATTAAAAATACTATTGCAATTAATCTTTATAAAAAGTATAATTTCAAAGAGGTCGGTCTAAGAAAAAAATACTATGATGGAATTGATGATGCAATTCTTATGACACTTGAACTTTAACACTTTTGTCGTTTTTTCTTGCATTTTTTTATAAATTAATATATGATTTATATCATTTTAGAAAAAACGACAAGTTTTAATATACATATATGATAAAATTTTAGGAGGAATTAACCAATGAGAAATGAATTTGAGCTTTCATACAAACGTTTAAAATCCACATGTAACCCTAACTTATTTAAGTTTGAAACAACAGAGAGCCTTGAACCAATAAGTGCCGGAATCGGTCAAGAGCGTGGAATTAAGGCTTTGGAATTTGGTCTAAATGTTGACATTAATGGTTACAATCTTTATATTGAAGGACCTAGCGGTGTTGGAAAAACAATGTACACAAAACACTATCTAGATACTATTTCTAAGAAGAAAAAAATCCCACAAGACTGGTGCTATGTTTATAATTTTGATAATCCTAACGAGCCTGTTGCAGTACCTCTTTCAGCTGGTCAAGGTAAAGAATTCCGTGATGCAATGGACAGATTTATTAAGGATATTAAACATGACATTAAAGAAACTTTCAGCAACGATGATTTCGAAAAAGAAAAGGCTTTGATTAAGCAAGAATATGACGCAAAAAGAGAATCTTTGATGGCTAAACTTAATGAAACCTCTTCTCAATATGGCTTCCAAGTTAAGTCTGCAAACAACGGTATTTACATGATGCCAGTTATAAACGGTAAAACTATTGAGGAATCTGAATTTGAAAAACTTGATGAAAGTACTAAGAAAGAATTCGAGGATAAATCAACAATCGTTCAACAACATGTTATGAATGCCATATCTCAAATAAAAGCTATTCAATCTGAAGCTGATCAAAAGATTTCCGAGTGGCAATCAAATGTTGCTTTACTAACTGTAAATGCACACATTAATTATATAAAATCAAACTTCAAAAGAAATAAAAAAATAAATAAATTTTTAGATGATGTAAAGAAAGATATTTTAAAGAATGTAAATGCCTTCTTAGTTGATGACAAGAAACAGTCAGCTAATGTAGCTCAAAATCCAAGACCAGAAGTTCAACAACCTTGGCTAAACTACAGAGTAAATTTATTTATTGATAATAGCAACCACGAAGGTGCTCCTGTAATAATGGATTCTAACTATTCTTATCCAAATATTTTTGGTAAATTGGAATATGAAAATTATTATGGTAGTTTAAAAACAGATTATACAATGTTAAAGCCTGGTCTTCTTCATATTGCAAATGGTGGATATTTAATAATGCAGGCTGCCGATCTGCTTTCAAATCAATCTTGCTATAATTCTTTGAAAAAAGTATTAAGAACTAAGGAACTTGGCATTGAAAATTTAGTAGACCAACATTCTTCAATGGTTATGGTTTCTTTGAAACCTGAACCCATTCCACTTAATTTAAAAGTTATTTTAATTGGAAATGATAACATTTATCAAACATTAATTTCTGTTGATGCAGATTTCAGAAAGTTATTTAAAATAAAGGTTGAATTTGAAGATGACGCTCCATTAACAGTTGATAATATGAATAAATTAGCTAGAGTTGTTGAAGGTTTCTGCAAAACAGAAGAACTTCCACCTCTTGATCGAACAGGAATGGCAAAAGTTATAGAATTCGCCTCTCGCCTTGCAAATGATCAAACTAAACTTTCTACAAGATTTAGCGAGATTACACAAATTGTTGGCGAAGCAGCAACTCTTGCAAAACTTCATCGTGAAAAAGTTATTTCTGGTGAAACAGTTGACTTAGCTTTAGAACAAAGACAAGAACGTGTTCAAAAATATAATGAAAAATATATCGAAATGATAAACAACAACACTCTTTTAATAGATACAAAGGGATTTAAAGTAGGACAAATAAATGGCTTAACAGTAATGAGCCTTGGTGATTATTCTTTCGGACTTCCAACAAAAATTACTGCAAATACTTATGTAGGAAAGAACGGAATTATAGACATAGAGCGTGAAGTTGACATGTCTGGCTCTTCTCACTCTAAAGGAATTTTAATACTAGCAGGATATTTAGGAGAAATGTTTGCTCAAGACATGCCTTTATCTTTAACAGCAAGTTTATGTTTCGAGCAATTATATAATGGAGTTGATGGAGACAGTGCTTCTTCAACAGAATTATACGCAATACTTTCAAGCTTGTCTGGCATTCCTATAAATCAAGCCATTGCCGTAACTGGTTCAGTAAACCAAAAAGGTGAAATCCAACCAATCGGTGGTGTAAATGAAAAAATTGAAGGATACTTTAAGATATGCAAACTTCGTGGATTAGATGGTTCACATGGTGTAATGATTCCAAAATTAAATGAACAAAATTTAAATTTATCAGACGAAGTTGTTGACGCTGTAAAGCAAGGACTATTCCACATCTACACTATTTCAACAATAGAACAAGGAATAGAAATTTTAACTGGCGTTCCAGCTGGTCGTAAAGATGAAACTTCAAGATTCCCAGCAGGATCTGTTAACTACCTAGCTTATGCAAAACTAAGAAAATATGCAAAAGTAAGTAAAGAAGATTAAAATGTCAAAATTTAGTTACAATTTACTATATGATATATCTAAATTTTATTGATAATTAAAAGTCTCTAATTACAAAAATTGTAAGTTTGTAAATAAAATATGAATGATTTTGATTAAGCAGCTGTAAACTACAATAGAAAATAAAAAATTTCATTAGAAAAAATTAAAAATATTGTTGAAATAATAAATTTGTTATGATATTATAGAAATGTAAACAAAAGTGCAAAAAACGCAAAAGAAAAGAAAAAGGAGTAATAGAAAATGAACAAACCAGCAAATCGTTGTGGCTGTACACACACACACACACACACACACACACACACATGTATTCTTACTGAAGAAAAATTAGCAAAAATTGCTAGTGTTTGTTTGTCATACTCAAAAATAGAAAATAAAAAAGTTTGCAATATTCAAAAAAAATATAAATATATGAAGATAGGAGTAGTTTAGAAAAACTATTTCTGTCTTTTTTGCGTTTAAAAATACTTTTGAAAAATAGAGGTTTTATAGATAAATCCTAAAAATCTAAAAAAACTAAAACACAGGGGAAAACAAAGATAAAGTATTAATTCCTTACAAGAAATTAGAATTATAAAATTATACCTTGTTAGAAAGAGAGGAAAAAGTAAAAATGAAAAACAAACAAGAAAAGGGAATTACACTTATTGCGTTAGTAGTGACAATAGTAGTCTTGCTAATATTAGCAGGAGTAAGTATAAGATTAGTACTGACCAATAATGGAGTAATAAGTAAAGCAAAAGAAGCAGAAAAATTGACAGATGAGGGAAATGCAAAAGATATTATGTCATTATATTTAGCAGGATTAGCTTTTGAAAAGGAGCAAGATAGTGGATTTAGATTAGCAGATTATTTAAGTTCAAATATAGGAAATGACGGATTAGAAGATTTCTTAAATAATGGAGATGGACATGCTCAGGTAGCATATAAGGGATATAAATATCTTGTGAATTTAGATGATTATAGCTTCGAATATTTAGGAAAAACAGATGGAGAGGGAGTAAATAGACATATAAAACAAGTATTAGACAATAATAATGAAGATGTACCCGGAATAGCCATGGTAGAAGCAGGAGAAATAGAAACAGAAGATTTAGGTTGGAAAGTATTAAGTGTAAATTCAGATGGAACAGTAAATTTAATGGCAAATAAAAATACGGGATTTGAAGTATCGTTATCAGGAATAAATGGATATACAAATGGAGTAAAGGCATTAAATGAAATATGCTCAAAATTATATGGAAATCTAGAAATAAATGGAGTAAAAGTATTGTCTGCAAGAAGTGTAAATGCAGAAGATTTTTATAATATAAAATATACATCAAATGGTAGAGTATATGAAAACAGTAAAAAAATACAACCATATATAAATACACTAGATGTAGCAAATAATGGATATTCAACAGAACAAATAAGTGAATATATAGATGTAAGTAATACATCGGCGGTGCAAGCAAGTAACACAAACATGCTTTTAGCAAACACAAATCCAACACTAAGAAATCAAAATAGAACCAACAAAGAAACAGTAAATATGATAAGTACGGGAAACAACTACTGGTTAGCAACAAGATATGGATATTCTGATTATACAAGAACAGATGGAACAACAAAATATTCAGAAGACTTATCAATCGAAGTATATCAATTCAATTATGTAAGAACAGATGGAACATATACAGCAACAACATTATTCCAAACACAGAATAATTATAATACAACAGGTTCAAATAGCACATATAATTGTGCATTACGTCCAGTAATAACAGTATCAGGAGATAGCATACAAAACAAAACAGTAGGAACAACAGTAACAACAGATCCATTCTATAAGGGAAAGACAGGAACAGAGGCACATGGATATGTAAAAGCAGATTCAATAGCAAGTTTATTAGGAGTAGATATAAAATCAGTAAATAAAATAAATTCAGGCTTACCAACCAAAGAAGCAGATATGACATGGACAAAATTAGAAGATGGAGGATACGATTCATTAACAGGAGAATTTGATACAGAACATTATGATTATTATATAGCAGATAGAACAACAAACTTACAGATGAGATTAACAGGAGCAGCAGCATATAATAATGGGGTATTAGCAATGGATACAGTATGCAAAAACTTATATGGAAATTTAACAGAAATAAAATTGAGTAACGGAAAAACTAAAAAAGTAAATGTAGTAGTAGCCAGAAACGCGAAATTTGAAGATTTTGTTGATGACAGCAAATTAAGTGGATCTTATGGAGGAGTATGGTCAACAAATGCAAATGACTCAACAGCACCAAATAAAATAACAAGTACAAATAATAGATATGCTCCAACATTATTTACACAATATGAAAATATAGATAAGAGCAATGGAGCAAGCAAAGGATACTCAGACGCAAAAATAAGCTCATACAACTTAAGCAATGCAGGAACAAGCTCTTTCGTATCAACAGAAGAAAAGAGCAATTATGCTTACGAAAAATACAATGTAGATCCAGGATTAAAGGTAATATATAATGCTTACTGGGGAAGTGCAAATAGAAATACAGCGAACATTAGAACGGGAAAAGATTTTTGGCTTTCTTCGCGCTGCGTTTATGCGGATTGGGGCGGCAGTTACTTCCGCTTGCGTTTTGTGTCAGGTAGCTCGATCGCGCCCAGCTATGTGTTCAGCTCTCACCCCTACACGTACTCTTATTGCCGCGGTCTCCGCCCGGTCTTGCAGGTTTCTAAATAGTCTAATATCCTAAAAAATGGAAATTAAATATACATAAAATTAAAAAAGTAGAGTATACTCCCTAAATGACCTAGGGCATTTGGGAGTGGCTCTATAGGCTATATAAATTTTAAAGGGCAATGTCAAATCAGTGTGTAAATTATTATTTTAATAATTTTGTTTTGTCAAATATCGGTGTGTTTATTTTTAAGAGCAAAAGAGGGATTAAATGATTAGATATGAAACTATAAGAGATATGGAAACAATGTATCATGAAAAATATCCAGACTCTATATTATTAGTATTAAGCGGAAATTTTTATAATGTATATGGAAAAGATACATACATATTAAGTTATATATTCAAATACAAAATAAAAGAAAAACTATATAAAACCATTGAGGATAAAGATGAGTATATTTTAAATACAGGTTTTCCACGAAATTCTCTTGATAGGGTTTTGTTAGATCTTGAAGATAAGAAGATTAATTATGTTATAAAAGTAAAAGACAAAAAAGATATATTTAAAGACTTTAAAAAATTAAATACATATAAAAGAAAATATGAAGCTTCGAAAAAATACTGTGTAGATAAAATGAAAATAAATGAAATTGTATGTATGCTTGAAGAATTCTGTGGAAAAAAAGAATTTAAAAATGTAATTGAAAAAATACAAGAAGACATAAAAGAAATAACAGAAAAATAAGTGTATATAGAAAAAATTGTGTAAAATAAAGAATAAATGAATTAGGGCATGGTTGTAAATTGGCTTGGAAACTCGTTGGTTTGGCTTTCTTCGCGCTGCGTTAATGCGAATTGGAACAACAGTAACTTCAACTTACGTTATGTGTCAGGTAGCTCTATCACGACCAGCAATGTGTTCAACTCTAACACCAACACGAACTCTAATTGCCGCGGTCTCCGCCCAGTCTTGCAGATTCTGTAAAACTTTTGATATACCAACCTAATTGCTTGGCCAATTTTAGTTATTTGCAATTAAAAGTTATATATGTGAAGCTATAGAAACAAACCACTGTCCTTGTAAGTATTTACATTAAATAGAAAGTTTAACAAACTATAAATACATAAAAAAGAAAAACTATTATTATTTTATTTCTAAGTTACCCCAAAACAACGCTGGGCACTTTAAGTAACTTAATCTAAGGAGAAAACATAATAAATGGCAACCTCTTAATAAACTTTCGTAAATACCCTAAAGAAAAGATGGATAGGATTTTTTGTTAGTAGTAATTCAATATTATATTGTAAAGTCGAAAGGGATAAATCCTTATAACCGTCTATCCACTTGAAAATGTGAGTGGTTCTTTAATAAAATATTAATTAGGAGCAAGAGATGTCACAAACTGTCGAATTTGAAATGAATAAACAGTTGAAAAATTATATTGTAATTGTAAAAAATATGTCTGAAGATAGAGAAAAAAGCTTTTATGATGCTTATGGAAAAGATGCTTTAGTATTTGGATATATTATGAAACAGAAAATTAGATACCGTAGCTTTCAAATTTCTAAAACATTAAGAAAAATGAAATTTTTTAATGAGTTATGCAAAGAAAAGAAGAAAAAAGAAAGAATTTTTACAGCATATAGTGGTGTGCCATCATATAAAATCCAAGAAATAATAAGTGTATTAAATTATTATCACATAAATTATATTATCGTTGATAAAATGCAAAATTATAAAATTACAAATATGAAACAGTTTAAAGATAACAAATATGACTTTTATTACCAAAAAGGATTATATTACAAAAGAATTCTTTATAAAGTGAAAAATATAAATGAATTTTTAAGAAATAATTCAGACACTGGAGAAATAATGTATCTCATTTATGATATTGAAAGATGTATAGATGATTACTGCAAAAGAAAAATAACGAAAATTGGAAAATAAAAATGAAAATCGAAGAAAAGAAAGAATTAGAAAAAAATAGAGAAATAAAGAAGGTAAATGTAGATGGTGACTTTGACAATAATCTTTTTGATTTTATTGTGGAGGAAAAATTTAAATTATTAAGTTATATATATGACTATATAGATAAAATGTATGAGTATATTGCAAATTTTCCAAGAAAGCATGAAATTATAAAAAATAAATTAATAGAAACGTCTTTTGAACTATTAGAAAAAATCAGTGCAGGTAATTATAGTCATAATAAAAAATATAAAAAGCAAATGGCTGATGAGGCTGTTAGTAAAGTAAAAACTTTATATTTTTTATTGCTTATGATAGAAAAGGACAAGATGATTTCAAATAAAATGATTCATAAATTAAGATTACAATTAGATAATATTTCAAAGTGTTTAGTTGGTTGGAGAAAAGCAATTTAATATATTATAAAATGCAAAAGAGGATTTAATTGAAAAGATATAGTAATTTATACGAAAATGTATATAAGCCGGAAAATATAAAAGCTTGTTACCATGAAGTTATTCGTAATACAAAGAATAAGAGGCAAGTTTATAAATTGCAAAATAATGCGGAAAATGTAATTAGAACAATATATAATGAATTAAGAAATGAAAAATATGTTGTAGGAAAATATAACGTATTTATTATTTATGAGCCAAAAAGAAGAATAATTGTAAGCCAGGGAATGAAAGATAAAATCATTAATCACTTAATTGCGAGAGAAATTCTATATCCTGCAATTCTTCCGTGTTTAGTACCATTTAATGTTGCTAGCAGACCAGAGATGGGAACTAAAAAGGCATTAGAATATCTTGAAAGATATAGAAAACAATATGCAAAAAAAAACGAAAAATATTATATGCTAAAATGTGATATAAGCCGTTTTTTTTCAAGTATTGACCATAAAATTTTAAAGAAAAAACTTAGAAGAAGAATAAAAGATCCAAAGGCTTTAAAAATTGTGTTTGATGTAATTGATAGTTATAATTCTGGGATTGGAATTGGTAGTATGACAAGCCAGGTTTTGGCAATATTTTATTTAAATGATTTAGACCATTTTATAAAGGAAGAACTAAAAATAAAAGGCTATATTAGATATCAAGATGACTTTTTATTATTTTCTGAATCTAAAGAATATTTACAAATTTGCTTAGAAAAGATAAAAGAATTTTTGAAAAAAGAAAAATTAACATTAAATAAAAAAACAAGAATTTATTCTTGCAATGAAAATATATGTTTCTTAGGGAGGAACTTATATGGGCAATATGCAAAAAGACGAACCGTAAGAAGAAAATTAAAAAAGAAACTATATCTAGTTAAGGTGGGAAAAACTTCATTAAACAGTTATATTGCATCAAGAATTTGCTATAAAAATTTAATGCGGAAATCCAAAAATATAAAGTGACAAGGAGTAGTGTACAAATAAGTACATACTACTCCTTGTTTACATATATAATTATGCGGTAATTGATAATATTTTAATTGATTCTTGTTTTAACTCTTCAATAAGTGAATACGCTTCTTTAATAGAAAGGGTATCTGAATTAGTATTTGATAATTTTAACAGTAAATTATGTATATTTTCTTCTATAGAGTAATTTTGCACTGAAAATGAGGTTTGCTTTTGTATGTCAATAATCTTAAATTCATAGTTAGCTAATTTTAATAAATTAGAATAATGAGATAAAGAATTAATAGGAAAGCCACATTTTACAACGTGATTATTAAGATTAGTAAGCTTTAAATTAAGTAACGAGGATGCTTTTTTTGCATCTTCATCAATACATATAAAAAATATACCAGATTTAAATAAGTATAAAACATTTGATGCATCTGAATTTGTTGATTTTAACATAGCATAATAATCAAATAATTTGCTCATATTTTCCTCCTTCGTAAAAACAATTTTTTTTCATTAATATAAAAAGTATTGGAAAAATCTGTATTTTAATTATAATACATAAAAACAAATAAAACAATATTAAGGATAAAAAACGTAAAAATACTGCTTGATAAAAGCTTAAAGAAATCCACATTGACAATTTGCTAGATTAAAAGTATAATTGAAGTGTAAAAAAACGGATAAAAAGGCTCTTTGAACACATTTTTAAAGTGAGCCTGAAATAAAACTTGAACCTTAAGAAGGGAAAAATAATTAATGGAAGATAAGAAAAAATATATAAGAAATTTTAGCATAATTGCACATATAGACCATGGAAAATCGACTCTAGCCGATAGGCTTATCGAGATGACAGGAGTTCTAACAAAAAGAGAGATGGAAGAGCAAGTCCTAGACAATATGGATATTGAAAGAGAACGTGGAATCACAATAAAATCTCAAGCCGTTAGAATGAAATACAAAGCAAAAGATGGACATGTATATGAGCTTAACTTAATAGATACCCCAGGGCATGTTGATTTTAACTACGAAGTTTCTAGAAGTTTGGCTGCCTGTGATGGAGCCGTACTTGTTGTAGATGCAAGCCAAGGAGTTGAAGCACAAACATTGGCAAACGTTTATCTTGCAATAGACAATAATCTAGAAATAGTTCCAGTAATAAACAAAGTGGATTTACCAAATGCAAGACCTGATGAGGTAAAAAAAGAAATAGAAGATATAATTGGAATTCCTGCAATGGACGCTCCGTGCATATCTGCAAAAACGGGACTAAATGTGGAACAAGTATTAGAAAGAATTGTTACAGATATTCCTGCTCCAACTGGTGACGAAAATGCACCACTTCAAGCATTGATATTTGATTCGATTTATGATAACTACCAAGGAGCCATCGCATATTGCAGAATAAAAAATGGAACCGTAAAGGTTGGAGACACAATCAGGTTAATGGCAACAGGAAAAACTTTTACAGTAACAGAAGTAGGATACTTTGAACCAGGTTCATACAGCCCTACAAATCAATTGATTGCTGGTGAAGTTGGATATATTGCAGCAAGCATAAAAAGCCTTTCAGACATAAGAGTTGGAGACACAATAACAATAGACGATAGGCCAGCAGAAAAACCACTTCCTGGTTACAAAAAAGTAAACCCAATGGTATATTGCGGATTGTATCCAGTCGATGGAAGCGATTATGAGAATTTAAAAATTGCTCTGGAAAAATTAAAACTAAATGACGCAGCACTGGAATTCGAACAAGAAACATCTGCAGCATTAGGCTTCGGATTCAGATGCGGATTCTTGGGATTGCTACATTTAGAAATTATAGAAGAAAGACTAGACAGAGAATTTGATTTAAGCTTAATTACAACATCTCCATCAGTAATATATAAGGTGTACAAAACAGATGGAACGATGCTGGAAATATACAATCCATCAGACTTACCAAAGCCAGACGAAATATCAAGAATAGAAGAACCTTTTGTCGAAGCGGAAATACTAACACCAAAGGAATTCGTTGGTAACATAATGGAAATATGCCAGAACAGGCGTGGAATTTATGTGGATATGAAATATCTAGACGAATCTAGAGTTACATTAATATATGAATTACCATTAAACGAAATAATATACGATTTCTTCGACAAATTAAAATCAAAAACAAAAGGTTATGCATCTTTTGACTATGAGCTAAAAGAATACAGACCTTCAAGCTTAGTAAAACTAGACATTCTAGTAAACGGAGAAAACGTAGATGCACTATCATTTATAGTACACAGAGATTCAGCTTACGACAGAGGCAAGAAAATGATAGAAAAATTAAAAGAAGTAATACCAAGGCAATTATTCACAATACCATTGCAGGCTGCGATTGGCGGAAAGATAATTGCAAGGGAAACAATCTCAGCAATGAGAAAAGACGTTTTAGCAAAATGCTATGGTGGAGATGTAACCAGAAAGAAAAAATTGCTAGAAAAGCAAAAACGTGGAAAGAAAAAGATGCGTGAAATTGGAAACGTAGAAATACCGCAAGAAGCATTCTTATCAGTGCTAAAATTAGATGATGATAAATAAAAACTTTTTCTTTGCCCAAAGGTTTGCCAAAAGACCATCCAATCGCCCATAGGGGACGCCCCTTTTTGGGTGAAAATAGAAAATTGCATGTTTCTCGAAGAAACTGATGTTTTGAGGAACAAAATGAAATTATACAGTTTAAAAAAGTAATAGAAATAAAGAATAGAGAGTTCGCCCCAAAAGGGGCGTCCCCTGTGGGCGAAAAGGGGCGTCTCCGTTGGGCGAAGAGAGGGTAATTTTCATGAGTAAAAAAGAAAATATAAATTGGAAAGATAGAAAAAATTCTAAGAAAAATGAAACAGAAGAATTCAATGACCAAATTGAAGGAAGAAATGCTGTTTTAGAGTTATTGGAAAGTGGAAAAGATATAAATAAAATCTACATTACTAAAGGCGAAAAGCATGGCTCAATTACAAAAATAATTGCAAAAGCTAGAGAAAGAAAAATTGTAACAGTGGAAGTTGAAAGAGAAAAAATAAATCAGATGGCTCAAACAGAAAATGCACAAGGAGTAATTGCAATAGTTCCACCATTTGACTACTGCGAAGTTGAGGACATATTAAATGAAGCAAAATCCAAAAAAGAAAAAGTCTTCATATTAATATTAGATGGAATCGAAGACCCACATAATCTTGGTTCTATAATAAGAACTGCAGAAACTGCGGGAGTTCATGGAATAATCATACCGAAAAGAAGAGCTGCTGCAGTAAACTCAACAGTAGTAAAAACATCTGCAGGAGCAACTAGCTTCATGAAAGTAGCAAGAGTAAACAACATAAATGAAACAATCAAATACTTGAAAGAAAATGATGTATGGATTTATGGTACAGACATGGAAACAGACAAGATGTATTATGATGAAGACTTAACAGGAAACATTGCAATAGTAATTGGAAGTGAAGGATTTGGAATGAGCAAACTCGTAAAAGAAAACTGCGATTTCTTAATAAAAATTCCGATGAAGGGCAAGATTACATCATTAAATGCTTCTGTATCTGCAGGAATAGTAATGTATGAAGCAGTAAAACAGAGAATAAAATAATCGAAGATTAGATTTAATTAAAATACTCATGTGGGCTGATTAAGAGATTCTTGATTTTTGCGTTTGTGAAAATTGATAAAATAAATATGACGGAATAATAGAAAAATAACTAATTGTGTCAAAAAATGTATTTATGCATACAATATAGTATAACATCAAACAAAAAAGATGTTATATGGAGGTGACTTTTATGGAGTCATACGAATATAATTGCTGTTGCGATACAAAGAAAAAGGAAAAGAAAAATTGCTTCGGACTAATTGCTACAATACTTGCTGTTGCACTAGGAGTTGTAATTGGAATAATAATAGGAGCGGAATTCGTAGGAACTATACTAGAAGCCATTGCAGCAATAATAGTTCTAGCGGTTATATTAGGATTATTGCTAGTTTTAACAGTAATTTTAATGATATGTTGTAGAAAACCTAGAAAGTATTGCGACTAACAAAAAACTACCCTTAAGAAATTAAGGGTGGTTTATAATATATATATAGGAAGGTAAAAAATGATTAATAAGGAAAAAGCATTAAAAACATTCGAGAAATATGTAGAAAAATATAATCCAGAAGATGAAAAAATAAAATTAAAAAAAGAACACATACAAAGAGTTGCAAAAGTTGCTGAAGAAATTGCTAAAAGCGAGAATTTGACAGATGAAGACATAGATCTTGCATGGTTTATTGGATTATTGCATGATATAGGAAGATTCGAACAAATAAGACGATACCATACATTTAACGATGGAAAAAGCATAAATCATGCAGAAATGGGTGTAAAAATCTTGTTTGACGAAGGTCTAATAAAAGAATTTGTAGAAGATAGAAGATATGATGAGCTAATTAGAAAAGCAATATTGAATCATAATAGAGCAGGAATCGAGTCTGGCTTAAATGAGAAAGAACTATTACATGCAAAAATAATTAGAGACGCAGATAAAGTTGATATATTTTATAGCTTAACAGTGTATTCGAAAGAAGCGGTATGGGAAAGCCCAGATTTATCAGATGAGATAATAAGTGATAAGATTTTTCAGGAATTTAAAGAAGATAAAATTATAGAATATAAAGATAGAGTTAGCCATGCAGATGGATTGATTTGTCACTTTGCTTATGTGTATGATTTCAATTTCAAATATAGTTTGCAAATTATATATAGGAACAATTACATAGATAAACTTTATAAAAGACACACTTTTAAAGACGAGGAAACAATGAAAAGATACGATGAGATATATGAACTTGCCAAAAAGTATGTAGAAGAAAAGGCACTACAGTAAAAATAAAGTAAAATAAAGCACAATAAAGTAAAACAATTGAAATAAAGAAACATAAGTGGAAAAATAAAAGAGAAATACGCAGAAACCTATAATAGAAGCAATACAAATTTACAAATAAAAAAGACCAAATAAAAAGTGTCTTCAAGTGAAAAGTTAAGTATGGTTTTGGAAAATAAAAAAATATTGAAAAAATATTAAAAAAAGTGTTGACTTTGAATAGGGTCTGTGTTATTATAATTGAAGTGCCGAACAACAGATTAAAATATGATATAAATTAGTAAGATAAAATAAGCAATTGAAGAGAAAGCTGAAATTACTAGTTTATTATTTTGCCCTAAAAACGGGTTTGAAAAATATAAAAAATC